>ENA-ORMJ01000041-ORMJ01000041.1-human-gut-metagenome-genome-assembly--contig:-NODE-41-length-92975-cov-26.029262_pt1 | contig 92975 bp, 79 predicted proteins | sample MGYA00242100_ERZ508989 | MGnify/ENA primary metagenome ERZ508989 (study PRJEB26280, sample SAMEA2531403) | human gut metagenome | biome: human gut; feature: human-associated habitat; material: faeces...
TGAAGTATTGAATTTTCAATGTACGACACACCTTATTGGTGTGGGAAGTTTAAGTCATTAATAAAATAATGAAGTGCTGTTCGTATATCCTTTTCTTTGCCATCAACTATAACACCGAAGCCCGGTTTTCTGATAAGAGAAAGCCTGTAGCCGGCAAGCTTTTTTTCCACAACATCAAGGTCATGGCTTATTGTTGCCTCGCTCACTCCGAAAAGGTTGCTGAAATAGAATAGCTTTTTAGGAATCTTTTCACGTAAAAGCTCATATATAAGATATTTTCTTCTTGTATTTTTATCAGAAAAATTATTATTCTGAGTTTCTGTTACTTCTTTTCTAAGGCGGTTCAGGTTCACGGCATCACCATCAATCCATACACCGATATTTTTCTTCTTGCACAGACTCAGGTCGTAATCCACCAGTCCTGCCGCTATATAATCAAACTCTCTTTGGACAGTCCTCTTGCTTACCCCTATATGCTGTGCTATGTCCTGCTCCAAAACAGGTTCATTTTTCTCAAGAACAAATTGTAATATCTGTTTGATTCTAGGTGTTAATTCCATGAACCCTTCCCCCTTTGTATGCTGAAGGATTTACTGTAAATTTCTATTAATTGCATCCCTGCAGCATACTTTTTACTTTGTATTACTCTTTATTTGTTTTAAGACTCTCCACCAGCTCATCATATTCAGGTGCTGTCATGAAGTTGGTAATTGTCACAAGTCTGGCCTGTGGCGCACTCTTCATGGCTCTTTCCTTTAAATCCTGATGTGTAACAACTATCTGTGCCTCAGGTGGAATGCTTGATACCGATGCATGAGTTACTTCTATATCAAGTCCGGCCTTTTGTAACTTTTTCTTTAACACACTGGCGCCCATCGCACTTGAGCCCATTCCCGCATCACATGCAAACACGATATGCTTGATTTCCTCAGCAGGGATAGCTGCTGTCTGCTGCTCTATGGCATCTGCAGATGTGCTGACTGCCTCGCCCTTAGAGGCTGCCTTCATATCCTTCATCTTTGCTGATGCATCCTCTAGACTTCCTTCATGCTTGTTTCCTGCCAGCCTGATGATTGGTATTGCTATTACAAATGAAACTGCTGCCGCTATTACTACTCCAAGGAGTACTGCAAGTGTTGATCCCTTTGGTGCCATAAGTAAGAATGCGATGATGCTTCCCGGTGATGCAGGGCCCGAAAGTCCAAGATCAAATATAGTGTAGTATGTCATTGCTGCAAGCGATCCACCGATTGCTGCAAGCAGTAAAAGCGGATTCATGAGCACATATGGGAAATAAATCTCATGTATTCCACCAAAGAGGTGAATGATAAGTGCTCCCGGTGCCGAACCCTTTGTCTTCTTATCCTTTGAGAAGAACATGTATGCAAGTAAGATTCCTGCACCTGCTCCAGGGTTTGCCTCAATCATGTAAAATACTGATTTTCCTGTCTCGGCAATCTGCTCTGCTCCAAGTGGAGAGAAGATTCCGTGGTTGATTGCATTGTTTAAGAAAAGAATCTTTGCAGGCTCTACAAATACTGTTACGAGTGGAAGTATACCGTGTGTTACGAGTACGTTTACTCCTGCGCTTAATGCTCCAAGTATAACTCCCATGAATGGTCCAATCAGATAATATCCGATGACTGCCATTATCAGTCCAAGTATTCCTACTGAGAAGTTGTTTACAATCATCTCAAAGCCTGCCGGAATGTGTCCGTCTACTGCTTTGTCGAACTTCTTGATAACAAGTCCTGCGAGAGGTCCCATAATCATGGCTCCCATAAACATTGTGTACTCTGTTCCACAGATAACACCGATTGTGGCAATTGCTCCCATCAGGGCGCCTCTGTCGCCTCCAACCATTTTTCCACCCTGATATGCAATCAGGATTGGAAGTACATATGTAAGCATTGGACTTCCTATACTACTAAGCTGTTCATTTGGGAACCAGCCCTTTTCTATAAACAGGGCTGTTAAAAGGCCCCATGCTATGAACGCTCCAATGTTTGGCATTACCATGCCGCTTAGGAAACGTCCGAAGGTTTGAATTTTTGCTTTCATGATATTCCCCCGTTCTGAAAGTATTTTGTTGGTTAATTAATAGTAACGTAAAATCAAATGCATTTGTTTTTCTTGTTAACTTTATTATATTAGGGTTCAAGCTTTTTTTCAATTAATTGATTTTTAAGTTTGTCGTGTTTCAAAATGACAAATTTCGGGGAATGTGAAAATTACACATATCTTTATCATAAAAATGCGCAAAAAAACACAGCACTGCGATAAACAGTACTGTGTTTAAATGTATTAGTAATGTAATTTTATTGCATTATTATGCGTCAGCATTTGCCTCTTTAAGAGCTGCTGTAAGCTGAGGAACGATCTTCTTTAAATCTCCTACTAAGCCGTAATCAGCTACATCAAAGATTGGAGCATCCTCGTCCTTGTTGATGGCGATGATGAGATCAGACTCCTCCATACCTGCTACGTGCTGGATGGCTCCTGAGATACCGATTGCAAAGTAAATCTGTGGACGTACAGTCTTTCCTGTCTGTCCTACCTGATAATCCTGTGCTAACCAGCCGTTCTCTACTGCTGCACGAGAGCATGATACCATACCACCCTTGAAGCATGAAGCAAGGTCACGAAGCATCTCGAAGTTCTCAGCGCTTCCAACTCCACGTCCGCCTGATACAAGTACCTTAGCGTCCATGATGTTCTCTACGTTGCCAACTGCCTTAACGATATCCATGATCTCAACATAACGGTTGTTCTCCTCGAGTGTAGGATTGAACTCGATAACCTCTGCTGCTCTGCCAGCCTCTTTAGGAAGCTTCTGCATAACACCAGGACGAACTGTTGCCATCTGTGGACGGTTGTCAGGACAAGCGATTGTTGCGATTGTGTTTCCACCGAATGCAGGACGTGTCATGAGAAGCTGGTTGTGCTTCTGCTCCTGTCCAGGCATAGCGTTGATTGGGAAATCACCAATCTCAAGCTTTGTACAGTCAGCTGTAAGACCTGTCTTAACTCTTGCTGAAACTGTTGGTCCGAGGTCACGTCCGATAGCTGTTGCACCAACTAACATGATCTCCGGCTTGTACTCGTTGATTACTGATACAAGAGCCTGTGCGTATGGCTCTGTTCTGTATGTCTCAAGTGCAGGATTGTCTACAACGATTACCTTGTCTGCGCCGTACTCACCGAGCTCTGTTGCAAGAGCCTTTACGTTAGATCCAAGAAGTACTGCAGTAACCTCTGTATTTAAATCTGCTGCTAACTCTTTAGCTTTACCGACTAACTCAAAGGCGATGTCGCTAAGCTTATTGTCTACCTGCTGTGCGTAGATATATACGCCCTTATATTCTTCTAAACCCATTTTTGGTTCCTCCATACTAGATGATATGTTTCTCTTTGAATTTCTCCATGAGATAGTTTACTGACTCTGTTGGATCAAGGTTAACCTTTTCTCCAGCTCCCTTAGGTACCTTGTCAGATGCCTTAGCAATCTTTGTAGGTGATCCCTTAAGTCCAAGATCTGAATCGTCAACATCCTTAAGGTCAGCTCTGCCCCAGACAGTTACCTCTTTGTCAAATGCATCGAAGATTCCGCCCGGTGTCATATATCTAGGCTCATTTAACTCTGAAAGAGCTGTGATAAGACAAGGCATCTTAGCCTTAACTACGTGATATCTGTCCTCGTACTGACGCTTAACGACTACAGAATCTCCCTCAACCTTGATATCCTCTGCGTATGAGATTACAGGAAGTCCAAGATGAACTGCGATCTGTGGTCCAACCTGTGCTGTATCTCCATCGATAGCCTGACGGCCTGTGATGATTAAATCATAATCGAGATTTCTTAATGCACCTGCAATTGTAGTAGATGTAGCCCATGTATCAGCTCCACCAAGTACTCTGTCTGTTACTAAAACTGCATCATCAGCGCCCATAGCCATTGCCTCACGAAGGATTGCATCAGCCTTTGGAAGTCCCATTGTAAGGACTGTAACCTTTGCGCCTGTCTCGTCTTTGATTCTAAGTGCTGCCTCAAGACCAGCCTTGTCATCTGGATTCATGATTGCAAGCATTGAAGCTCTATCAAGTGTTCCGTCAGGATTGAATTTTACTCCACCCTTTGTATCAGGAACCTGTTTAATACATACTACGATATTCATGTATTTGTTCTCCTTTATTTATTCTAAGTAGCTCTACAGTTATGATAGCTCTCTTAACTATCTGAGTAATGAGCCTGAAATAACCATACGCTGAACCTCTGAAGTTCCCTCGTAGATCTCTGTAATCTTAGCATCACGCATCATACGCTCTACATCGTACTCACGGATATATCCGTATCCACCGAATAACTGAACGCACTCTGTTGTAACAGCCATAGCTGTCTCTGCTGCGAATAATTTAGCCTTTGCTGCATCTACTGAGTAAGAAACCTTAGGGTTCTTAGCAAACTCTGCCTTCTTCATAGCTGCTGCGTATACAAGATACTTAGCTGCATCGATACGTGTAGCCATATCTGCAAGCTTGAACTGTGTATTCTGCTGCTGTGCGATTGAACGGCCGAACTGCTTTCTTTCCTTTGTGTACTCGATAGTTCTCTCTAATGCGCCCTCTGCAATACCAAGTGCCTGAGCAGCGATTCCGATACGTCCACCATCAAGTGTATGCATAGCGATTGGGAAACCTCTTCCCTCTTTTCCAAGTAATGCATCCTTTGGAATACGTGCATCCTCGAAGATAAGCTCGTATGTAGATGATCCGCGGATACCCATCTTCTTCTCTTTTGTTCCGAATGAGAATCCAGGTGTTCCCTTGTCTACGATGAATGCAGAGAAGTTCTTCTTCTTGCGTCCACGCTTGTCCTCTGTGATGCTTGTAATAGCGATGATGATGTAAACATCAGCAACCTTACCGTTTGTGATGAAGCACTTAGATCCGTTAAGAACCCACTCGTCTCCGTCTAAAACGGCCTTTGTCTGACATCCCTGTGCATCTGTACCAGCGCCCGGCTCAGTAAGACCGAAAGCACCGATCTTCTTGCCTGAAGCAAGGTCAGGAACATATTTTTTCTTCTGCTCCTCTGTACCGAATGTCATAATAGGATCGATACAAAGTGATGTATGAGCAGATACAATAACGCCTGTTGTACCACAAACCTTTGATAATTCTTCTACACACATAACGTATGTAAGTGGATCACAGCCCTGTCCGCCGTACTCCTTTGGTACAGGAATGCCCATGAATCCATATTTTCCCATCTTAGCAACTGTCTCTGCTGGGAATACCTCTGTCTCGTCAGTCTCCTGTGCAAGAGGTTTAACTTCTGTCTCTGCGAACTGTTTGAAAAGGTCGCGAGCCATCTCATGTTTCTGATCTAAAGTGAAATCCATGATTTATTCTCCTTGAAATTTATATTTTGTTTTAATCTCATTTACTGTGCGTCTACAGGTGTCTTTGTACGGTCTGCATTGTAAACGTAGAATCCCTTGCCGCTCTTGCATCCAAGGTTTCCGCCTCTTACCATCTTGCGAAGGAGTGGGCATGCACGATACTTGCTGTCACCTGTCTCATTGTAAAGAACGTCCATGATTGCAAGGCAGATATCAAGTCCGATGAAATCTCCAAGCTCTAATGGTCCCATTGGATGGTTAGCACCAAGCTTCATAGCTGCATCGATTCCGGCGATATCTGAAACGCCCTCCATCTTGATGAAAGCAGCCTCGTTGATCATTGGGATAAGGATACGGTTTACTACGAAACCGGCAGCCTCGTTAACCTGTACAGGTGTCTTGCCGATCTCCTCTGCAATCTTCTTGATTGCATCAACTGTCTCAACAGGTGTGTTAACACCTGCGATAACCTCTACTAACTTCATACGGTCAGCAGGGTTGAAGAAGTGCATACCGATTAATGGACGTGTAAGTCCGTTTCCAATCTCTGTGATTGAAAGTGATGATGTATTTGAAGCGAAAATACACTCCGGCTTAGCAATCTTGTCTAACTCAGCGAATGTAGTTTTCTTAACCTGCATATCCTCGAAAGCAGCCTCAACGATGAGGTCACAATCCTTGCAGAGATCTTCTTTTAAACCAGGAGTGATGCTTGCAAGAATGCCGTCAACCTTCTCCTGTGTCATTTTCTCTTTTGCTACAAGTCTTGCATATCCTTTTGCAATCTTGTCTTTTCCGCCTTCAGCCCACTCCTGCTTAATATCGCAGAGTGCTACCTCGTATCCATCTACCTGTGCGAATGCTTTTGCGATTCCCTGGCCCATTGTACCAGCACCGATAATTCCAACCTTCATTTTAATTCCTCCTAAAATATATTATGGTGCAAAAAGCTTTAAGTGCTAAGCCTCTGCAGCATAACTTAATCATATATATAAACTGATGTGAATAAACTAATTCACACTACAAGGGGATGCACCTGCATCCCCTCATATATCTATTGGCAAAGAAAATTAGTACTTCTCAACGATAGTAGAACATCCCATTCCACCACCGATACAAAGTGTTGCAAGACCTCTGTTAGATCCTCTCTTCTGCATCTCATGTAATAATGTAACAAGGATACGACAGCCTGAAGCTCCTACAGGATGTCCGAGTGCGATAGCACCACCGTTTACATTTACCTTGCTCATATCGAATCCAAGATCTCTTGCTACAGCGATTGACTGTGCAGCAAATGCCTCGTTTGCCTCGATAAGATCGAAATCATCAATTGTAAGACCTGTCTTTGCAAGAACCTTCTTTGTAGAAGCTACCGGTCCAACACCCATGATCTCAGGCTCAACTCCGCCAAGTGCTCCTGCTACCCATGTAGCTAATGGCTTAACACCGAGCTCCTTAGCTTTCTCTTCGCTCATTACAACTACTGCTGCAGCACCATCATTGATTCCTGATGCGTTACCGGCTGTAACAAGTCCGCCCTCTTTACCTGAGCAGCAACGAAGCTTAGAAAGAGTCTCTACTGTTGTTCCGGCACGAGGTCCCTCGTCCTTTTTGAACTCAACGATTTCTTTCTTAACCTTAACAGGTACAGGAACGATCTCATCATCGAACTTGCCTGCTGCGATAGCTGCCTCACACTTCTGCTGTGAGTTTGCTGAGAACTCATCAAGCTCTTCACGAGTGATGCCGTATTTATCACATACATTCTCAGCTGTGATCATCATATGATAGTGGTTGAATGCATCTGTAAGAGCATCGTTAACCATTGTATCGATGATTGTTGCATTGTTCATTCTGTATCCGAAACGTGCCTTTGTCATAGCGTAAGGAGCCATTGACATGTTCTCCATACCACCGGCTACAACGATATCAGCCTCACCGGCCTTGATCATTGTAGCAGCGTCGTTTACGCACTTAAGACCTGATCCACAAACAACATTGATTGTGATAGCCGGAACCTCGATTGGAAGTCCTGCCTTGATAGAAGCCTGACGAGCTACGTTCTGTCCCTGAGCTGCCTGGATAACACAACCCATCTTAACCTCGTCAACCATCTCAGGAGCAACACCTGCACGGTTTAAAGCCTCCTTAATTACGATTGCACCTAAATCTGCGGCTGGAGTATTGCTTAATGCTCCGCCCATTTTGCCGATTGCTGTACGGCAAGCACTTGCGATTACAACTTTCTTTGCCATTATATTATCTCCTTTAAATTGTATTGCACATCCGTGCTGTTAATTTTTTAACAAAGTTATTATACTACAAATTTATGTAAAAATCAATTGGTTTTGTTAATAATTTGTCAAAATTCTATTAAACTTTGCATATTTTTCACGCGTATTACTTATACTATTCCGTCAGATTAGCAAAAACCGGTGCTATTATAACCTGCGGCATGCATACAGGCATAACACATCATATTTTTCATTTTATAAAAAATCCCCGGGCAACATATCCGATATACTGTCCGGGGATAAAATATATTCTATATACTTTTAAAGATTCTTAACTGTTGCAATATCAACCGGTGTCTTCTTGTCAGAAGCAGTCTCTAATGCATGTGCAAGTGCATTTGCCGTATCCATCGCTGTGATACAGTAAACACCTGTCTCGATTGCATTTCTTCTGATAAGGAAGCCGTCTCTTGTCTTGTCTCCGTTACCCTGTGTAGGTGTATCGATTACAAGGTCTATCTTGTGTCCGAGGATAAGATCCATGACGTTTGGAGACTCCTGTGATATCTTGTTTACACGAAGAGCATTTACTCCGTGCTCCTGTAAGTACTTTGCAGTACTTCTTGTAGCATAAATCTTGTATCCAAGCTTCTCAAAACGCTTTGCAACGCCTACTGCCTCAGGCTTATCGGCATCCTTTACAGTCATAATCATTTGCTTGTACTTAGGAAGCTCGACTCCCGCACCCTCAAATGCCTTGTAAAGCGCACCATTGAAGGTCTTGTCTATTCCAAGACACTCTCCTGTTGACTTCATCTCAGGTCCGAGTGAAATCTCAGCGCCACGCAGCTTCTCGAATGAGAATACCGGCATCTTGATTGCAATGTAATCGGCTGTCGGAGCAAGTCCAGGTGTGTAGCCCATGCCCTTTATAGTCTCGCCCATGATGATTCTTGCTGCGAGGTCTACAATCGGAATACCTGTAACCTTGCTGATGTATGGTACTGTTCTTGAAGAACGTGGGTTTACCTCGATAACATAGATGTTGTCGTCCATATCGATAAACTGGATATTAATCATACCAACAACATGGAGTGCCTGTGCAAGTCTCTTTGTATACTCAACCAGAGTCTCTTTTGCTTTTTCTGAGATAGTATGTGCAGGGTAAACTGAGATAGAGTCTCCTGAGTGTACTCCTGTACGCTCGATGTGCTCCATGATACCCGGAATCAGGATATCTGTACCGTCACAGATTGCATCAACCTCAATTTCCTTACCCATAAGGTACTTATCTACAAGGATTGGATGATCCTGTGTGATTGTGTTGATGATGCCGATAAACTCTTCGATTTCATCATCATTCCATGCAATCTTCATACCCTGTCCGCCAAGCACGTATGAAGGACGGACAAGTACAGGGTAACCGATCTCGTTTGCTACCTTCTTTGCCTCCTCAGCTGTAAATACTGTACCACCTGCTGCTCTTGGGATACCTGTCTTCTGAAGAATCTCGTCGAAGAGCTCTCTGTCCTCGGCTGCGTCTACATCCTCAGCCTTTGTTCCAAGTATCTTGACACCCATCTTCATAAGTGCCTCTGTAAGCTTGATGGCGGTCTGTCCACCGAACTGTACAACAGCTCCGTCAGGCTTTTCAATATTAACGATGCTCTCAACATCCTCGGCTGTGAGTGGCTCAAAATAGAGCTTGTCAGCAATATCAAAGTCAGTTGAAACGGTCTCAGGGTTGTTGTTTACGATGATTGTCTCCCAGCCTTCCTTGGCAAACGACCATGTACAGTGAACTGAACAGTAATCAAACTCAACACCCTGTCCGATACGGATAGGTCCTGAACCAAGTACAAGCACCTTTTTCTGTGGATTTGTCTCTGCCGCCTCATTCTCGCTGCCGAATACTGAGTAGTAGTATGGTGTCTCTGCTTCAAACTCTGCGGCACAGGTATCAACCATCTTGTAGGCTGCCACAATGCCGTTGTCGTAACGAATCTTCTTGATATCAGCCTCATCAATATCTGTAAGCTGTGAGATAACATTGTCAGGGAACTCGATACGCTTTGCCTCTTTCAACAGGTCAACTGTAAGCTCCTCTGTCTTTAAACGGTTCTCCATCTCAACAAGTATTGCGATTTTATCGATAAACCAAAGATCTATCTTAGTAATCTCGTGAATATGCTCGTATTTAACTCCACGGCGGAGCGCCTCTGCGATAACCCAGATACGTCTGTCATCAACAACTGCAAGCTGTTTCTCAAGCTCATCATCTGTAAGACCTGTAAAGTCATAAGACATAAGTGAATCAACATGCTGCTCGAGAGATCTGATAGCCTTCATAAGGGCACCCTCGAAGTTGTTGCAGATACTCATTACCTCTCCGGTAGCCTTCATCTGAGTGGTAAGTGTACGCTTTGCTGTGAGGAACTTGTCGAACGGAAGTCTTGGAATCTTGACTACACAGTAATCAAGCATTGGCTCAAAGCTTGCGTATGTCTTCTGTGTGATAGCGTTCTTGATCTCATCGAGGTGATAGCCGAGTGCAATCTTGGCTGTAACCTTGGCGATAGGATATCCTGTAGCCTTTGATGCGAGTGCTGATGAACGTGAAACTCGTGGGTTTACCTCGATAACACAGTACTCGAATGAGTCAGGATTGAGGGCATACTGTACGTTACAGCCTCCTGTAATCTGAAGCTCGTTGATGATATTGAGTGCTGATGTACGAAGCATCTGATACTCTTTATCTCCAAGTGTCTGCGAAGGTGCTACTACGATTGAATCTCCTGTATGCACACCGACCGGGTCGATATTTTCCATGTTACATACTGTGATGCAGTTGCCGTTGGCATCACGCATTACCTCGTACTCGATTTCCTTCCAACCTGCGATACATCTCTCTACAAGAACCTCTCCGACACGTGACAGGCGAAGTCCATTTGAAAGTATGTCGATAAGCTCCTGCTCATCGTGAGCAATTCCACCGCCGGAACCGCCGAGTGTAAATGCAGGACGAAGAACTACAGGGTAACCAATCTTGTTGGTAAATGCAATACCGTCCTCGATATTCTTTACAACCTGTGAAGCCGCGATTGGTTCACCGATTTTCTCCATGGTATCCTTGAATGCCTGACGGTCCTCAGCCTTGAAGATGGTCTCTGCTGTTGTTCCGATAAGCTTTACTCCCTGCTCATCAAGGAAGCCGCACTCAGCGAGCTCCATGCCGAGATTGAGTCCTGCCTGTCCACCGAGTGTAGGAAGGATGCTGTCAGGCTTTTCTTTTATGATAATCTCTTTTAATGACTCAAGAGTAAGTGGCTCGATATATACCTGATCCGCAATCTGCTTATCAGTCATGATAGTTGCCGGGTTTGAGTTTACCAGACATACCTCAATGCCCTCCTCTTTTAAGGAACGGCAGGCCTGTGTTCCTGCATAGTCAAACTCTGCGGCCTGTCCGATTACGATTGGACCGGAACCGATAACTAATACTTTTTTAATATCATTATTTCTTGGCATTACTGGTTACCTCCCATCATGTTAATAAAGCGGTCAAAAAGATATGCTGAATCCTGTGGTCCAGGGCATGCCTCCGGATGGAACTGAACTGTGAAGATATTCTTGTTCACATACTTAAGTCCCTCATTAGTGCCGTCGTTGACATTTATAAATGCAGGCTCAGCCACATTAGGGTCAAGCTTATCTGTGTCAACCACATATCCATGGTTCTGGGAAGAAATATAAACACGGCCTGTCGCAAGATCCTTAACCGGATGGTTTCCACCTCTGTGTCCGTACTTCATCTTGTGTGTATCTGCGCCTGTTGCAAGTGCCATGAGCTGATGTCCGAGGCAGATTGCAAAAATCGGCACATTGCTGTCATAAAGCTTCTTTATTTCCTTTATAATATCTACACACTCCTTTGGATCTCCAGGTCCGTTTGAGAGCATGATTCCGTCAGGATTGTCACCAAGTATCTCTTCAGCGGTTGTGTGTGCAGGGTAAATTGTAACTTCACAGCCTCTTTCATTGAGTGATTTGGCGATGTTGTTTTTGGCACCGAAATCCATGAGGGCAACCCTCTTTCCTTGGCCCTTTAAAACCTTTTTCTCAGTGCATGTGACCTTGTCAACCACATTGCCTGTAGTATATGCCTTGAGCTTTGGAATAATCTCATCGAGATTGTAATTCTCATTTGTGGTAATCATTCCGTTCATAGTACCCTTTTCCCTGAGAATCTTTGTAAGCGCACGTGTATCAATGCCGGCCACTCCCGGAATATCGTTTTTCTCGAGGAAATCCTGTATAGTACCCTCGCAGCGGAAATTACTTGGCATACGCGACAGCTCTCTTACTATATATCCATCCGGCCATGGTCTTTCTGACTCCATATCCGGTGTGATTCCATAATTTCCGATAAGTGGATAAGTCATTACAACAGCCTGTCCTGCATAGGAAGGATCTGTAAGTACCTCCAGATATCCTGTCATTGATGTGTTAAATACTATCTCACTAATGACTTCCCTTGTTGAACCAATGCTGGTTCCGGTAAATACATTACCATCTTCAAGAATTAAAAATGCTTTCATCTTTACCCTGCCCTTTCGTGTTATACTTTGTAACCATAAGCTTCTTAGCTGCAACTAACCTTACGTCTGCGCAAAAAAAAAGAGGGCGTCTCTTTTTTCTTATAAAGTGTAATTGCATAGTATATCTGCTTAAATTGTAAAAAGTGTATCATAATACAGCCGATTTTTCAACTGTTTTTTGTTACATAAATATGCATATTTATGTATACAATATTAGTTACTGTTCACACCAAAGTATGACCGGCAACTATTGCAGCCCATTAAAACTGCATCTGAGCGTTACGGAGTAAGCCCCGCGCATACCGCATATATCACGCCTGAGAAAAATACAAGACATGTAAAACCCACTGAAATTGCAATAAAAGTCTTATCAGCTATATGTCGCGGTGTATACTCCAGCTGATATATGCTTTTTGCTGTCATAGGAACGTACATATCGCCTTGTCCATTGCAAAAGCCTCCCTGATATGCACTTTTAAAGCCCACACGCCTGAAGTAGTCTGCCGTGTATGCCGGCATTGCATTTACAGACACCTGCATGAGCTTAAGCTGCATGCGCGCATATATCCTGACTCTCTCTAGAAGCTTTTTGCCAATTCCACGTCTTAAATACTGCGGATGCACATACAGCATGGTGATATGCCCCTCGTTTGTCATGCCGCACACTCCGCACAGCACATTGCTCTCAAAAGCACCAAATACTACAAGAGCACCGGTCCTTTCCTCGTCCGTCAGCCTGTCTGCATCCATATATTCATCAAAATATCGATGGCAGTCCTGTGTCTGGAAACTGCTTCTGATTGCGATATTGTATATATTTACCGCAAAGGCACACACCCCTTTTATCTCTTCATTTGTAAGTTTTCTTATTTTCATCAGATAGTCTCCTCCACTATTCTGTCTCTAAGCCCGCTGTAGCGTCTCTGCTGTGAGTTGTTTTGTATCATCTCGTAAAATGTCTGTTCGTCACCCACTATGGTAACACATTTCTTTGCTCTTGTAACCGCCGTATAGAGCAAATTTCTGTTCATAAGCATTCTCGGGCCGCTCAAAAGAGGTATAACGACCGCCGGGTACTCACTTCCCTGCGACTTGTGTATAGTGACTGCATATGCAAGCTCAAGCTCATCCAATAGCTTAAACGGATACTCCACCTTTCTGCCCTCGTCAAAGGATATGGTCATTGTCTCGGCAAAATCGTTGATTTCCTCAATGATACCTGTATCTCCATTGAAGATTCCCATGCCCTTATCCACACAGAGACCGAATTTTGTCCTGATTTCCCACTCTATCTGATAGTTGTTCTTTATCTGCATCACCTTATCGCCCTCGCGGAAAATCGTGCCCCTGTATTCTTTTTCGCGCTTGCCCTTGTCTGCCGGATTCATGTACGCCTGCAATATGCCGTTTAGGCGCTCCACTCCGAGAAGCCCCTTTCGCATAGGCGTAAGCACCTGTATATCATACTCTGTAGCATTTACAAACTTAGGAAGCTTCTGCTTTATGAGCTGTAATGTAACATTTATTATCTTGTCAGCATCGTATCTCTTTAAGAAAAAGAAATCCATGCTCTTATTATCCAGTGATACCTCTTCTCCGTTATTTATCTTGTGAGCATTTACTATAATATCGCTCGTGCTAGCCTGACGGAAAATCTTTGTGAGCTTTACCGTGTGGAATGCACCTGAATCAATGATATCCTTTAGCACGCTGCCCGGTCCCACGCTCGGGAGCTGGTTCACGTCACCTACGAGTATGAGTCTCGTACCTGCCACAACCGCCTTTAGCAATGAGTACATGAGTGATATATCAACCATCGACATCTCATCTATAATGATTACATCAGTCTCGAGAGGATTTCTTTCATTTCTCTCAAAGCCTGCAGCGCTTCCTGTATCCATGCCACCGTTTAACTCAAGCATACGGTGGATTGTGCGCGCCTCGTAGCCTGTCGTCTCACTCATGCGCTTTGCCGCACGGCCTGTCGGTGCAGCCAGAAAAATATCCATGCCCTCCAGCTCAAAATACTTGATAATAGTATTGATAGTGGTGGTTTTTCCTGTTCCGGGTCCTCCGGTAATGACTAAAAGGCCATTTCTGACTGCTTCCTTCACCGCCTCAGCCTGGTGCTCATCGAGCTCCATCTCTGTCTTTTTCTCTATATTTCTAATTGCAGCCTCTATCTCGATATCCGGCACATCATACGTCACATCAAGCTGCTTTAGCATGGCTGCCGTGTTTGCCTCCATATAATAAAATGTATTAGCATAAATCTGGGTTATATCATCCTTTAGCTGCATGACAATCTTCCTGTCCATAGCCAGATTCATGTAATGTGCCTCAACCTGCGAGCTTTCCACTCCAAGCAGATATACAGCACGCCTCGTAAGCTCCTCCATCGGCAGATATGTGTGTCCGTCCATGGCAGCCTGCTGCAAAACATACTGTATACCGCTTTTTATTCTAAAATCAGAATCAGTCTTGATGCCAACCCGCGCAGCTATCTCATCTGCAGTTTTAAAGCCAACTCCGTCGATATCATCCGCCATGCGGTACGGATTTTCCTTGAGCACACTGTATATCTCTCCGCCATACTTATTATATATCTTCACAGCCAGATTCATATTGATGCCGTACTGTTGCAAAAAAATCATGGCTTCCCTTAAGTCTCTTTTTGCATTGACCTGGTCCGCAATCTCCATAGCCTTTCTCTGGCTGATGCCCTTTACCTCAGCAAGCCTCTCCGGCTCTTCCTCTATGATGCGGAATGTATCCTTCTTGAATCGCCTGACAATACGTGCTGCGAGTGCAAGTCCTATACCATGTATGGCTCCTGAGCCCAAATACCTCTCAATAGCCATCTCATCCTCCGGCTCCTTCTCTTCAAAGCTTACTACCTTAAACTGTCTGCCATAGGTGGCATGCTCTGTATACTCACCGTGAGCCTCTATATTTTCACCCTCAGCAATGTCCGAAAAAGTACCCACACATGTGAGCTCCTCCTCGTTCACTACAAGAACAAGTACCGTATACCCGTTTTCTGCATTTCTGTATATTATATGATCAACGTATCCTGTGACTGTTTCGGTTTCCAATTAAATTTCTCCGTATCTGTGTGTTTTTATTGTATTTTTTAAATATTATACCCTAGAGCATGCGTATCTGCAATTACTAAGTTTGCACTAAAAAAGCCGGTAACCACATGCAAGCATGCCGAACCGGCTTTTTATTATCAATTATTATACTATATTATAATTGCGCTTCATCTGCTCATAAAGCTGCTGTGTGATGTTCTCTCCGGACTTCTCCACTATCGTATCACTCATCTGCTCTATGACAGTGTCCATGAACATATCCTTGTACTGCGACATAGAGGAATCCCCATCATCACTCTTTAGTGTCATGGAATCCTTCATTTCCTTTATGACCTGCTCCACGAAATAAGACTCAAAATCCTTAAGTGTGCTCTTGAGCTCGTCCTCTGTAGAGTCTGATGACAGATTTTTCACATTATTTTTAAGCTTGTCTGCCACCGCAGATGTATTATTTGAGTTTGCAAGTGTTGATACTGCGCTTATATCCATATGCTACTATCTCCTCAAATTATTTGCTGTCTCAAGCATCGAATCCGCTGTTGTGATGGCCTTTGAATTGAGCTCGTAGGCACGCTGTGCCACAATGAGGTTAACCATCTCATCTGCTACCTGCACATTTGAGCCCTCAAGATATCCTGTCACAACCTTGCTGCTTTTCAGAGCAGGGTTTGCAGCTTCAAGCATCGGATTGCCCGAATTGGCTGTTGCTGCAAGCAGGCTTCCTGACTGTTTTTCAAGACCTGACGGATTATTAAACTGATACACAGCAATTCGCTGATTCAGATTAATATAATTGCCCTGTGCAGTCATATAACCTACCGCACCATCCTCTCCAAAGCTCATCTTCTCAGCAGACACACCTGCCGGCACCGCTATAATATTACCGTTTGTATCCATGACAGGATTGCCCTGTGAATCAGTAAGTATAGTCTGTCCGTTTCCATACTGGCTCCATGTGAAGGCACCATTTCTCGTGTAATAGGTCTGATTATCAGTACCTCTCACTGCAAAAAAGCCATCGCCCTCCAAAGCAAAATCAGTAGGCCTCTCCGTAGAATTGAGCGGACCCTGAGTATAAGTGGATGTGGTTGCAGCCACACGGGTACCAAGTCCCACCTGCGCTCCTACCGGCTTTGCATCGCCATTTCCGGATGTAGAACGGGTCTGAATCGTCTGATATAAAAGAGATTTAAACTCCGTCCTCTGCCCCTTGAAGCCGGTTGTATTGACATTGGAAAGATTGTTTGCAATTGTATCTACATTTGTCTGCTCAGCACGCATACCTGTTGCGGCTGTGTAAAGTGCCCTCATCATATGGCATATCTCCTTATACTCTTCCTACATTGTTGACAGCCTTGTCTAACGTCTCATCAATAGATGTGATGACCTTCTGTCCGGCTTCATATGCACGCTGTATCGTAATCATATTGACCATCTCGTTTACCACATTTACGTTTGAGGTCTCTAAGGCTCCCTGTTCTATTTCGGCATCGGAAGCTATAATATTACCCCCGGCCGTCAGATTGTAGAGATTTTCACCATATTTTTCAATATAGTCATAATTATCCACATCGACAACACCGACAGTGCCAACTAACTGATTATTCTGAGTAATATAACCAAGTGAGTTTACCGAAAACTTTTCATTTGGGTCAACCCTCACCCAGTTTGCTTCACCGCCATCTCCACTCAATGCACCTGTCGCATTGAGCACATGGTCTCCGTCTGCTGTGACCAGATAACCGTCAGCATTGACCTTGAAAGCACCGTCTCTGGTATACTTTACACTTGTCTGACCTGATTTGTCAGTAAATGCAACGGCAAAAAAGCCTTTTCCACCGATAGCTAAATCGGTAGGGTTGTCAGTCACCTTAAAGCTGCCTTCATCCCAGTCGGTATATGTCTCACCGAGATGCACTCCGTATGTCATACTGCCCAGATTTTTGTGCAGTCCGTAGTTTGATGTATCCTTTATCTTTATAGCAAGCTCATTTTTAAATGAATGCGAGGTGGTTCCCTCTTTTTTAAATCCATAGGTATCGGAATTGGCCAGGTTGTTCGCAAGAACATCCATGCGCTTCATCTCATTAACCATACCGGTGTGAGCGGTGTATAAGCCTTTTACCATATTTTTGTCCTTTACAGTCTGATTCTGTTGATAACGTTTATCTTTGATGCCTTGTCGGCAAAATCCTTTTCTGTCATGTCGCCTGTTGTGAATGCATACTCGCCGTCAACCACATCCTCAATGTAGTCTACATGTCCGAATACAGCCTCAACCTCGCTCTTTGGTGAGTCAGTTCTCACAAAGAAGCTGTTTACACTGTCATCATAGCTTACAAGTGTGAGCTTCTCAGGCTTCCAGTCGATATAAATATTTGTGTTCTGATGCTTTGTCATATCAACAACATCTGCCACTACAGCACTTGCTGTTGGAAGCTTTCCTGCTCCACTGCCGTAGAACATAGCATCTCCGAGCACATTTCCGCGTAAAAATACGCCGTTGAACACTCCATTTACTCCTGAGAGCGGATGTGTGTCATCTATCATATATGGTGCAACGAGACAGGTATAGCTGTCACCCACCTTGCGGCTTGAAGCCAGAAGCTTGATTGCACGGTGCATTGCCTTTGCGTACTTGATATCCTCAGGTGTAATCTTTGTGATACCCTCACAGTGGATATCCTCGAAATCCACCTGCTGTCCTGCAACAAGCGATGTGAGAATGGCTATCTTTCTGCATGGATCATGTCCCTCTATGTCAGCTGTAGGATCCTTCTCTGCATAGCCCTTATCCTGAGCATCCTTTAATACCTCATCAAAGTCTGCACCTTCCTCTGTCATCTTTGTAAGCATGTAGTTGGTTGTTCCGTTTAAGATACCTGTGATTTCCTCAATCTCATCTGCTGTAAGACACTTGTTGAGAGGTCTGATGATAGGGATTCCGCCACCGACACTGGCCTCAAACTGGAAGTTCACTCCATGATCCCTTGCAACCTTGATGAGCTCAGCACCCTTTGCAGCAACAAGGTTCTTGTTTGATGTTGCCACCTGTTTTCCTGCCTCAAGCATTGCCTTTACGAATGTAAATGCAGGCTCAACGCCTCCCATTGTCTCTACAACGATACCTACCTCAGGGTCCTCTGCGATAACCTTATAATCATGAACTATTTTGTTCTCAATAGGTGTACCCGGGAACTCTCTTAAATCAAGCACGTACTTGACCTCGATTGGCTCTCCTGCTCTCTTTGCGATTTTTTCCTTGTTGATTTCTAATACTTCCACGACACCTGATCCAATTGTGCCGTAACCCATAACTGCAATCTTCATCTTTTTGTTACTCCCTGGCTAAAATTTTTACGTAATGTATGCCCTTTAAGGACTCAATCTGCTTTGCCATATCATCCACATCATCCGACTCCGGAAATACATCCACAGATAACGTGAGTGACGCAATGCCATTTACCGGTACACTTTGGTGTATGGTAAGAATATTTGCTTTCGCATCAGCTACCGACTTAAGCACAACGGAAAGTATGCCCTGCTCGTCATCCATCTGAATGACAAGGTTCACCGTCTTTCCTTTACGCCCCTCATAAAAAGGAAAAATATCATCCTTATATTTGTAAAAGGAGCTTCTGCTTATGCCAACAGCATCTGTTGCCTCCTGCACAGATTCAAGCTTGCCCGAATCCAGCAGTCTCTTTGCCTCAACTACTTTAAGCAGCACCTCCGGTACAGCCTTTGCCCGTAAAACGAAGTAGTTTGATTTCTCCGCCATTTAGTTACCTCCAAAATGGACGGTGTGTGTTTGTCACACACCGACATTTGTCCTTGACTCAAAGATTTTAACACAAAGATTACAGGTTTGCAATATATTATGCTCTTGGTTTTCCACAATTACTGCAGAATTTACCTGTATTTTTCTGTCCGCACTCACATGTCCACTCTGTGTTTACAGGTAATGGCTTGCCACAGTTTGTGCAGAATTTGCCTGTATTTTTCTGTCCACACTCGCATGTCCACTCTGTGTTCTCCTGTGGCATAGGCTTGCCGCAGTTGCTGCAGAATTTGCCTGTGTTTTTCTGTCCACACTCACATGTCCAGCCTGACGCCTCCTCCTGCTGTACAGCACCTGAAGCCACACCTGCCGCCATACCTGCTGCACCATTTCCCGGCGCATTCATTCCGGCTGACCGGTTATTTTGTGCCATCTGTGTAAAACCATTCATCATATTGCCCATGGTGCTCATTCCCATGCCGACACCCATGAAGCCCTGCATGGCTCCACCACTGTTGCTGCCTGCATTCTTGACACCCTCCGACATATTTTTGACCATATATCCCTGTGCAATAGATGGATCTGAGAGCATTGCGCCCTCGTTTCTTGTGTTGATGAGTTCCTGAGACTTTTCATCATATGAAAGGCTGGCGATACCAACACTTTGTACCTCCATACCACGCATCTGATTCCAGCTCTCATCGAGGCACTTTGCCATATATCTTCCAAGCTCAGATGCCTTGCTTGTGACGAATGAGATTCTTGTGCCATCCGCTGACATCTGGTTGATGGCAGACTGTAATGCCTCTAAAAACTCTGACAGGTACTGCTCATTGATATCAGTAATCTCCACATGATCCATATTCTTTGGAATAGCCTCTGCATAAAATTGAAGAGGATTCACGATTTTGATTGAATATGTACCATGGGCACGAAGGAAAAGCTCCGCATTATAAAATGTATCATAGTAGTTTATAGGATTTCTCGTACCAAACTTGATTCCCTTGATTTCCTGAAGGTTGATATAATAAACCTTCTGTGACTGTGGTGTCTGTCCACCAAATCTCACACGGTCAAAGGTTTCCTTTAAGGAATCCCCAAACTGTCCGTTGAAAAGTGATGGCATAGATGAATTGCTCACCTTGTAGTATCCCGGCTCAGCTGTGTAATCTACAATCTTGCCACCATCAACAAGTATCATAAACTGATTGTCATATACATGGATGATAGAGCCGTTTGAAACAATATCGTCAGAGCCTTTTTTATTCTGCCCCCTGTTTACCAGCACTCCCCTGGCATAGACTGTCTGGTCGCCTATATTATCCGGCTCAATAACCTCCTGCCATGTATCTGCAAATCCGCCTCCAATTGCCTGTTTTACTGCCTTAATAATTCCCATTTTCTTCCTCCTTAGATATGGTTGTAATCAACTTCATGAAAGTTCTGCAGCTTCCATACTTTTATATTGACAGGCTCAATATATGAGCCACAATATTCACATTTCTTTGCTCCAAGATTTTTGACCGGAGCGCCGCAATTCGGACATGTAGTGCCAACTGCACTGCCTATCCCTGCATTATCCAGCATATCTATATCCTGTATGTATACAAGCTCCATATTGTATCTGGTCTGCTTTTTATACTCCTTGTCACCACTGATAAGCTTTCCCGAAGCAGTCTTGTAGTAAAAATACTCAACCGCACTCTGTATACTGATGACGCACCTTCCATCTCTCTTCACATAATTTGAGATTTCAGTCTGATGCACCCTGATTTCGTCAAAATGCTCTGTAAACCCTGCTGCTTCATTGCTGTCTATACGCACCAGCACCTGCTGCCTTACCTCATCTGAAGCCTCACGGTCCAGCTTGTAAATATCCTCGGTTGTGATTGCACAAAGTGCTGACACAAGCACTCTCTCTGACATTCTCTTAAACTGTTCCCAGACAAACTCCGGGAAATCCTTTTTTATCTGTGGCTCCATAAGGCGTGTCATGCCTGAAACCGACTTGGGAGTCGTAGAGACATTCTCTCTGATACGATTGATGCCCTCTGTGACATCGGGTGTACCAAGCAGTCTTTCAGACAACCGTCTGACTTTAATGTAAACCGTCACTCCGGCAGCTGTCAGAACTGCTAATATCACCACAGCTATAACTAAACCCACATTTGCCTCCTTATTCTGAACGTGTTGCAAGCCACTTCAGATAACCATTGATAAATATATCTATATTGCCATCGAGCACTGCATCCGCATTACCGGTCTCCACATCTGTCCTGTGATCCTTGACCATGGTGTAAGGCTGAAGCACATACGAACGTATCTGGCTTCCCCAGCCAATTTCCTTGACCTCGCCTCTGATGCCCGCCTCCTTTGCAGCATTCTCTTCCTGCTTTAAAAGATACAGCTTTGCCTTTAACATCTGCATGGCTTTGTCCTTGTTCATATGCTGTGAACGCTCATTCTGACACTGTACCACGATCCCTGATGGAAAATGTGTAATACGGATAGCTGACGAAGTTTTATTGATATGCTGTCCTCCTGCTCCACTTGAGCGGTAGGTATCAATTCTAATATCCTCGTCCTTCACCTCAATATCGAGATCCTCCTCAATATCCGGCATGACATCACATGATACGAATGAGGTCTGCCTTTTTCCCGCCGCATTAAACGGTGAAATGCGCACAAGCCTGTGCACGCCCTTTTCCGACTTCAGATATCCATATGCATTCTCTCCGTTTACCTGGAAGGTAATGGACTTGATACCAGCTTCATCGCCGTCAAGCGAATCGAGCACCTCAAGGGTAAAGCCCTTTTTATCAGCCCACTTCGAGTACATACGAAACAGCATGGCCGCCCAGTCACATGACTCGGTACCACCTGCACCTGCATTGAGCCTCAGAATCGCATTGCATTTATCATATTCTCCCGACAAAAGAGTCTTCATTCTGATACCATCATATGTGCTCTCAAAATCATCAAGCATCTGCTGTATCTCGGGTATGAGCGACTCATCGTTCTCCTCATAGCCCATCTCAATCATCGTCTCTATATCTTCGTACTGCTCCTTGAGCTTTGCGTATGTAGCTACATCATCCTTCATACTCTTAAGTTCTTTCATCTTGCTCTGTGACTTCTCCGGGTCATCCCAGAAGTCAGGAGCTTCCATTTCTCGCTCTAATTCCTGGATTTTTTCTTCTTTATTAGCCAGGTCAAAGTGAATCCCTCACTTCCTGTAGTGGGGCTTTGTAGCCTTGGAGCGTGGACTTGAAATTATCCAACTCTACCACAGAATCACCTCTTTCTTTGCATTTTTTTGTTGGCCAGCGTCAATAACATTATTATACCGATTATACTAGAAAACTGCAACTAAATTTGTTACTTATCATCACACCTTCGGTTTCACAGCTCCTGCTGTATGCTTCGCATGCGCCACATGTGTAACAAGTGCAATAAATAGCAGCATAATGATACCGCCTGTGGTATCAATCAGTACGTCCGTGAATCTGCCGGCCCGGCCGGGAACGAACAGCTGGTGAAATTCATCTGTGCAGGCATATAGGAAGGTCACGCCTATCGGAATCAAAAATCTTCTTTTGCCATGCAAGAACGAAAATGTCAAAAAGCCAAGCAATGTGAGAATGGCATACTCACTCATGTGGGCACATTTTCTCACCGGATAGTCTATAAGCTCTGCCTTATCGAGCAGTTCCTTCTCATCCCAGTGGCTTGCGGTAATGGTATTGACCACAGAAACTATGCGATAGCTGACGCTGCCGCTGAGCTCAGACGACTCGGTATCAGGCTCCGCCGAAAACATAAAGATGACTACCATCCAGCACAGCATAAGAAAGCATGCAATCTTATTTAAGCTTTTCATTCATCACCTCAATCGCTTTCTGAAGCTGCACATCATACTGCATGTCATAGTCTGCATTTGTATCTCCTGTATATTCGTAGTCCACCTCTACATCAGGCTCAATACCCTTTTTGTGGATATTATGGCCGTTTGGTGTGTAGTACTTCGATGTGGTAATCTTTACAGCATCACCGTCAGAAAGATTGTAAATAGTCTGTACAATTCCTTTTCCAAAGGTCTTTTTACCTACAAGCGTGGCATCAATATAACCATCCTCATTGTAATCCTTCATGGCTCCCGCAAAGATTTCAGACGCACTTGCGCTGTTTTCATCGACAAGCACTACGATAGGACAGTCAATCTGTTTTCCATCGTCATCACCAAAGGTCTGGATATTTCCGTTTTTATCCTTTGTATACACGACGGTTCCTGCAGGAAGCTTGCCAACTGTTTCTGCCGGAAGCAGTCTGTCAACCATTTCTGTCACTGCGGTAAGTAGTCCTCCCGGATTAGCACGCAAATCCACTATAAGGCCCTTCATACCCTGATTTGTAAGTCCGTCAAGTGCATCCTCAAACTGACTTGCCGTGTTTGTCTGAAACTCACTGACCTGGATATACCCCACTCCATTGTCAAGCAGCTTGCTGTCCACTGATGGCAGCTCAACATTTTTACGCTCCACCTCAACGGTAAATGGGTCAGCCTCCTCGCCACGTCTGATTTCAAGCGTAACCTTAGTGCCCTCCTTACCTCTGATTTTAGCAACAAGCTTTGTGAGATCCTCGGATGTTGCCTCGACACCATCAACAGAGACTATTTCGTCATCCTTTTTAAGTCCCGCTTCCTCAGAAGGTGTACCACTGTATACCTTCGAAACTGTCACCTGCTTTGTGTTCGGATCCTGCTTTAACGCAGCCCCGATTCCATAATACGTGCCTGTCGTGCTGATTTGCAGCTCCTTATATTCATCCGCGGTATAATAAACCGAATAAGGATCATTTAGTCCCTCCATCACACCATGCAGCAGACCATTTTCCAAATCATCCTTATCGTAATCCTCATAGTAATACTCGTCTATGTAGTTCGCAAGCTCATCGATTTTCTGCACGGTCTTGTCGTCAAGCACATCTGCGCTTTTTGCAACGGTATGCACACTCCTGCCTGTAATCATTGTGTATGCAAAGAGCACAATCAATCCAAGCACAATGGTGGTCACTATACCTGTAGCAATCCCGACACCGAACCCATTTCTAAATCCCTTTCTATGAGGCTTTTTATCGCTCATATCTGAATTATCATCGTATTCTAAGCCGTTGTTGTTTGAATTATCCATTTCAGTCCTGTCCTCTCTATATTATGATATGAACTTAAAACAGCCTGTCTCCGATCGGAGCCAGGCCGTCATAATTATTATTATACTCTTAAATGTTTCCGAATTGTGAATCGGCTTCCCAAAAAGCCAATTCCAACGCCCAGTATAAGCGCTACCGGTACAAGTGTAGAGAAAATCTCCTTTGTCGGGATAAATGTCATCATATTTCCTATAAAGCTAAACTTATTAGCAATATATGCACAAATCTTTCCATACATGACACTGAGCAATCCCAGAGGAATCGCTGACCCTATCAGTCCAATTAGAATACCTTCTACCACAAACGGAGACCTGACCAGAAAATCAGTAGCTCCGATAAGCTTCATGATAGCTATTTCCTCTCGTCTGACCGCAATACCTGTAGTAACTGTGTTGCTTATAAGGAAAATCGCAACACACAGAAGAATCAGAATGATACCTCCCGATACATAGCTGATAAGCTTATTTAAATCGGTCAGTGTATTGGCCACATCCTGCGACTGGTTTACCTTTCTGACGCCCTCCAGCCCCTTGATATAGTTGACAAGAGTCTGCTGCATAGAGACATCATTCAAATAAACCTGCAGATTTGCTGAATTACTGAGAGGGTTATCATCACCAAAGGAAGCTGCAGCATCATCGTAGCCCTCAAAATACTCCTTCTGGTAATCACTCCATGCATCGGCCGCTGACTGATAATCCACCTTGCCAACCTCAGCCCTCTTTTCTATCTGGGCCTTGTCCGCTTTTATTACATCCTCTGTAGTGCCCTCATTAAAGAACACTGTAACAGCAACCCCCTCCTCAGCTGTCTTAACCATGCTTGAAAAGTTCGTCACAACTATATAAAACAGACCAAACATAAAAATACAGGCTGCCATTGTCGCTATAGATGCCAGTGAAAACATCTTGTTTCTGAATATATTCTTAAATCCCTGCTTGATTGAATAAAAAAACGTATTAATACTCATCACTATCACCATCCTTGCTGTCAGATACAACAAGACCTTTCTTTATAGTGATAACACGTTTTTTCATAACCTTAACAATCTCAAGATTATGAGTTACAACGATAACAGTTGTGCCTTTCTCGTTGATTTCCTCAAGCAGCTTCATAATCTCCCACGCATTGTTATTGTCCAGATTACCCGTCGGCTCGTCAGCAAGCAGCATGCTCGGCTCATTGACAAGAGCTCTTGCAATAGCTACTCTCTGCTGCTCTCCTCCCGAAAGCTCCTTCGGCTTTGACTTGTACTTTGCAGCAAGCCCTACCATAGAAAGCATCTGTGGCACCTTTTTCTTAATAACAGCTGTGGATGCACCGATAACCTTGAGTGCAAAAGCTACATTTTCATAAACATTTCTATCCTTTAATAATCTGAAGTCCTGGAAAACGACTCCAACATTTCTTCTGTATTTAGGAACCTGCTTGTGGCGAATGCGTGCCAGATTCCTTCCGTCAACAGTAATCGTTCCGTCTGTAGGATCAAGCTCCTTTAAAAGAAGCTTAATCAAAGTGGATTTGCCGGATCCGCTATCTCCGCATACGAAAACAAACTCTCCATCATCAATCTCTAGATTGACATCATTGAGAGCAGGTATACCTGCAGAATATGCCTTACTGACATGTTCAAGTTTAATCATTACTTTCTCCTTAATAGTCCATTGATTCCATATATTTCATATATTTGACTACCATAAGGGCAATCTTAAATGTGATGGCATCCTCGAACACTCTAAGGTCGAGCCCTGTACTTTTCTGAAGCTTGTCCAATCTATATACAAGAGTATTTCTGTGAATGTAGAGCTGTCTTGAAGTCTCAGATACATTCAGGCTATTCTCAAAGAACTTATTTATAGTAGATAATATTTCTTCATCAAAATCGTCAGGGGATTTGCCATCGAATATCTCTTTGATAAACATCTTGCATAGAGGAATCGGGAGCTGATATATCAGACGACCTATTCCAAGCTGTGAATATGCTATAATATTCCTCTCCTCGAAAAAGATTTTTCCGACATCGAGAGCCATCCTGGCCTCCTTATATGAGCGTGACACCTCTTTCAACTCATTGATAACAGTACCATATGCAATATGTACCCCATCCGCTTCGGATCTGAACAGATTCAAAATCACCTCGGCTGTCTTTCTGAGATCATCATAGGTCTCGTTTTCTGCCAGTTCCTTCACTACTATTATATTCTTCTCGTCAACAGCTGTAACAAAATCCTTTGATTTGCCGCCAAAAAGACTTCTGATCTTCTCAAGCTCGTTGCCGTCCTTCTCCCTGTTTGTCTCAACAATAAATACTACCCGTCGCACTTCAATATCAATATGAAGCTTCTTCGCGCGATTGTATATATCAACCAGAAGGAGATTATCCAAAAGCAGATTCTTTATAAAATTATCCTTGTCAAATCTCTCCTTGTATGCAACCAGAAGATTCTGAATCTGGAAGCTTGCAATCTTGCCTATCATGTAGACATCCTCGCTGTCACCATAAGCTAAAAGCACATATTCCAGCTGGTGATCATCAAAGACTTTGAAAAACTGACATCCATTAATCACCTGACTGTCTGCTGGTGATGCAACAAAGGCCTGTGCCGGCTCTATAAACGCCTCTGCGTTCGGAAACGTAGCTGCAAGAATCTTGCCCTCAACATCTATCACACAAAGATCGGTTCTCGTAATTCCTTTAAGGCCATCAATTGTATTTTGAAGTATCTGATTGGAAATCATAAATCGTTCTCCTTCTCCCCTTTTTTGTAACTGTGCATAGCCCTCACAGTCACTTTATAACTAATTGCATAAATACTTGCTATTATTTTAATACATTCGCACAAAAAAATAAAGAGGTAAATGTACAATTTTTACACATTTCCTCTTATTTTTTCTTTTATTGTTATAAGAATTAACTATATTGAACTGTTTTGTCTATGTTCATAGGTGTTGATAAGATGCGTAAGGCGCTTCACATCAAGCATTTTTCTTATTTTTCCAATAAATCCATACTTTTTCCCCATGAACTTATTATTTCCGATTCCGTACCAGAGGTTCATCAACAGCTTTTCCCTGTTGTGTAAAAGGAACTTCTCCTGTGACGGAGACGGAAGAAATGATGCAATCACATCAGGTGAAACGATGTTAATTTCATTGACAAGATTTTCGCTGCATCCCGGTGAGTCATCAAGAACACCCTTGCCGGATATTCGCGCTCTGTCAAATAATCCAAGCAGAAATTCCTCAGCCTCATCAACAGCTTTCTGCGACTCTGCAATCACAAAGATTTTTTTATCATTTCTCTCAAGCCGCTTAAAAAGCTCATAAAAGAAGTCATGATCTTCTATCTCATGCCGACGCTGCAAGGTATCTGCCGATACCGCCCTTAGTATGCCTTCATCCGCAATGACAGTATAATCGCATGCCTCCAGTGACTGCTTCACCTCTTCATCAGACTCCGCCAATGCCAGCGTATCCATATTCACTTCCTCTATTGTAGTGAGTATCTTTTCTGAAATACGCCTGTCGACTCTCATGAGCATCTCGCGTACTGTATAGTTATCAAGTTGTAGTCCTGCAATATCTATCTTTTTAATCATAATTTGAAGTATAACAAAATTAACTTACATAATCAACACTTTTCAAGTTGTCCGACAATTATAAAGTATTTTAATCATATTATTTACAATTAAAATGTCAATATTATTTCCGAAATATTACTAATTTAGTGCAACTTTATCAGAACTTTACAAAACAGTTGTTCTTTTGCCCACATTCAAAAATGTGGATAATGTGCATAACTCCGTGCATAACTCATTTTTAGGGCACTTTTAGTTTTACTTTTGTTGATAGTTATCCACATTTATCCCCAATCCGAATTTACCGGGTTTAGCATATCCACTTTTTTGTGCATGTTGCTATTTTGATATATGTGATAAAAATTACGCTTGACAGCCCAGTTTTCCATTCTGTTTAAATTAGTCCCGTTTTTAAGCATATATGTATATCATACAGGTCACTTATTTCAAATATCATAAACAAAAATAAAGTTTCTATATGTAAAAAAGACCTCCATCTCGATGAGATGAAGGTCTTTATAGATTCATATTTACCTATCCGGCATGAATTTATTAGAAAATTCTTCTAACTGCAATGATTGATTTGTAGTTAGCCGGTGATGTATATTTGATACCGTCTGATGGGTTGCTTGCATGTACAATAGTGTTTCCACCACAGTAGATAGCAACATGTCCGCTATAGCAGATGATATCTCCAGGCTGCATATCGCTTGTGCTTACACCGTATCCAACGCTTCTCATTGCTGATGAGCTGTGTGGTAAGCTGATGCCAAACTGTGCATAAACTGACATTACAAATCCTGAACAATCTGTTCCGTTTGTAAGACTTGAGCCACCGTAAACATAAGGATTGCCAACGAACTGTGATGCATAATTAACAACAGCCTGTCCGTTTGAACCACTTGGTGCGCTATAGCTCTTCTCTGATGAAGAACTGCCTGATGATTTGCTTGAAGACTTAGATGACTTCTTTGCTGCTGCCTTGGCTGCTTTTGCTTCCTCAGCCTTTCTAGCTTTCTCTTCAGCCTTTCTAGCTGCTTCCTCAGCCGCCTTACGCTCTGCCTCTTCCTTGGCAAGTCTTGCTGCTTCCTCTTCCTTAGACTCAGCATAAGTGAACTCTGTATCGAGTGTCACATAATCTGTAGATACATATCCGGTACCGTCTGCTGTAGATACACCTACCCATCCGGCTGTTGACTCATCCACAACTGTGAGATCATCCTCTCCGGACACGAGACCAAGTACTTCTGCATCAGTAGATGCTGTTGTTCTGACCTTGAGTGTCTCAGTATTGACTGTTGCCACGCGGCGTCCTGCGCTCTGTACGAGTGCATCGTCACCGACTACAACATAATCGCCTTTTACATATCCTGTTACTGAACCGGACTGGATTTTGTACCATCCGTTATCGGTTGTCTCAAGTACTGTTCCAATTCCATTGTTATAGAGCTTTCCAAGAGACTCGCTGTTTTCATCCGCACTCGCACGTATATTAACACTGTCGCTAACCTGTGCAACTGCCGTATCAGCATATGCTGATTTAACCGGCTCGGCATCTGTTGCCGCAACATCTGTTGCAGTCTCTGATGTCTCATCACCTTTTAACATTACATCTGTCAACATAGATGTAACACCGGCTGTAAGAGTGTTTGATGTACTAACAATATCTGATGTATAACTAGCTACTCCTGCAGTAGGTCCAGCCGCATATACTGCATATGGCACTGAGGACAGAGCCATAAAACCTGTAAGTACCCCGGCTGTGAGTTTCACATAATTTACTTTCATTTTACCCTCCGTTGTATGAATTTGTAACAGTTATTACGAATTTGTTACAAATATTACTTTGTCATTATAACAAAGCAACATATATATGTCAACGTTTTCTTAGTGAATTCTTAAGAAAATCTTGACTTTTTCCAACGAATAGGACTTATGTCGCATGAAATACTTATGTAATAATTTTATTTTACAGCAATAGCCTCAACCTCAAGCATTACATCCTTTGGAAGCCTTGCAACCTCAACACAGCTTCTTGCAGGGTATGCTCCGTTAAAAAATGTGGCATATACCTCATTTATTGCACCGAAGTCATTCATCTCCTTGATGAAAACTGTAGTCTTTACCACATTATCCATGCTTGTTCCTGCCGCCTCAAGCAGATGTGACAGATTTGTAAATGCCTGCTTTGCCTGTGCCTGTGATCCCTCAGGAATCTCACCGGTCTCCGGAACTACCGGTATCACTCCGGAAGTATATACCATACCATTTACCTCGATAGCCTGTGAATATGGTCCGATTGCTGCCGGTGCCTTGTCTGTACTGATAACGTTTTTCATGTTATTGTCCTTCTTTCCTGTTAAAATTTATTTAAAAGACTGTTATTTCTTAAGACGGATTTTGCCATCCGTGAGATCAATCTTTCTTTCCTTATATAAATGACCAACTGCACGCTTGAATGCATTTTTGCTAAGTCCTGTTTCTCTCTTGATTACCTCCGGGCTTGCCTTTTCCGAAAACGGGAGTACTCCGGCATATGAATCTAAAAGCTCTAGAATCTTTTCGGCATCAGAGTCCATCTGAATATATGCCTTTTCCCTCATTGTCAAATCCAGCTTGCCGTCTGCCTTGACATCAGTGACCTTTGCCTCTATCACATCTCCAAGCTTCAGATAAGCGGCATTCTCAAAAACCGGTATCTTGGCTGAATATTTGTCATCCACAGCGATAAATGTACCGAAATTGTCGCTAAAATCATACACACGGCCTGAAACCATATCGTCCTTTTTGTATGGCGAATCGGTGCTCAGCATATGGTAAATACCCTTTGTGGTAGCGCAAAGTCTCTGGCTTTTATCTATGTATAATGTAACAAGTATCTCATCTCCGGCGCTGACCTTTCTGACCATCTCCTTGTAAGGAAGAAACAGGTCCTTTTCAAGCCCCCAGTCAAGGAACGCCCCTATTTTAGTCACCTCCTTGACAGTAAGCACTGATAAACCTCCAAGTGTCAGCTTTGGCTCGTTTGTCGTAGCAATAAGTCTGTCGTTAGAATCCTTGTATACAAAGACCTTAAGCTTATCCCCCTGCTTTACTCCATCCGGAATCTGCTTTGCCGGAAGCAGTACCCTCTCCTCCGAAGCCGAAGATGTTGACAGATATATGCCAAAATCAACCTTCTTTACACATACAAGCTCCTGATATTCTCCTAATCTCATGTTTTTCCGTCCTTTCTGTATCAAAACTGTATCGTTGTTAAATAATGGAATTGTAATTATTTTCCCGGTACCGGCTTACTCAAAAACTCCACCACCGAATACGGTTTTTTATCCGTATCCGCAAGCACCACTGTCACACTCTTTGATGTGTACTTCACGTATGATATAACTGTATCACCAAGCTTTGCTTCTTTTCTGTACTCTACACGAAGCTCAGATATTTCAAAATCATTCGGCAGAAGCTGCTGCGCCAGCATAACATACTTCTCATTGTTCATATGATGGTTGCTGTCTATAAAAAACTGAGGGACCTCAATCTCACCCTTTTTCTCCATATCATCAGGAATATGAAGCTTTCGCTTTGCACACTCCATCTCAAGCTGTGGCTCAAGACCGTATGTATCCGCAAACTCCTGAGGCACCTTCACCGGTCTGCCGGTTCGTGTATCAACAAGTACCCATACAGAATTGGCATATGCCAGTGTGCTGCCGCCTGCATCTTCAAGTGTGAAATTTCTGTAACCGTAAAACGCCTTCATACCATATGCCCATGTGGATATCTTTACCTGTTCATTAAGCAGTGGAAGCCTGTTTATGCATATCTGCCATGATGAAAGCACCCATGCTATATGATTGTCCGCAAGAAATCTGATTCCCACATCATGTGACTGTGAGTGAAACACACTACAGTCCTGAAAATAATTGGTAAGCCCCGTAAGGCTCAGTCTGCATGACGAATCCACCTCGCTGTAACGTATTCTGCTGTCAAATGAAAAAGCCATATCTAATTCCTCTAGTCTATAAAATTGAAGTAACTTCTGATAAATCTAAACGCTTCATCCACACCATTGGACATCCAAAGATTTGAGCTTTTATTAATGATATCCTGGTATTGCTGTATAGTAATTGGTGTCTTTTTTTCAGAGCCGAGTTCTTCTATAAGATTAATAATTCTTAAAAAATTCTTGTTCATATTACACCATCCTTCTATAACGATTTAAGTCATATACGATTTTATTTTATAACAAATCGCATTATTACACAAGAAAAAAAGAGAACTTCTATCGAAGTTCTCTTTAGCTGGCCCACAAGGATTCGAACCTTGAAATGACGGAGTCAGAGTCCGTTGCCTTACCATTTGGCGATGGGCCAATGTGTTGTCTCAACAAAAGATATTATACACATGTGGTTATATAGTGTCAAGCATTTTTTTATTTTAATTGAATATAAATTCTGCTTGTCCTGCTAAAATGTGAGCCCCGGCTAATTTTTAAACAGCAACACCTCGCCATCATATTCAGCAAATGTCACCTCATCGCCCCACTCAAGCTTTGCCGTGCCGTTTGTCTGCTCTATGATTGTTTTCTCTATGCGTTTTTTATTATTTTCCGGGATAACGGCTTTCACGAGCACATCCGCCTCATACGCTGTGTCCATCACCGTAATCTTCTCCTGTGCAAACAGATACTGAAGTCTTCCGATTCCGGTATAGTCCGTCCTGATAAACAGTACTGCACCATCCTTCTTCTCTATTATCTCACTTGCCGAAAGCCCCGCCTTTGTGGCTTGCTGATACGCACGCACCAGTCCGCCTGTGCCAAGCAGCACCCCACCGAAGTATCTCGTTACAACAACAGCGGCATTGTGGATATTTTCCTTAAGGAGTACATCAAGCATAGGACGACCTGCGGTGCCTGCAGGCTCCCCGTCATCCGAGCATCTGGTCAGCTCCTGTCTCTTTCCTATAACAAAGGCACTGCAGTTGTGCCTTGCATCCCAGTATTTCTTTTTCGTCTCATTGATGAATCTTACAGCCTCATCCTCAGACTCTACCGGCCTTACGGTTGCTATAAACCTCGATTTCTTCTCTGTTATCTCACCCTGTCCGCCCTTGTACACGTACAGGCTTATAGTATTCTCTGACATAGATATTCTTTCCATCCTGATATTGCCTGATTACACTCATGCATCTTAAAGACACTTTATTGAGCTGTAATTGTTACTTGTATTATATAATATGAAAACCAATCTGTAAATTGCATTTAAATGCTATATTTGATATAATAATGTATACTGTTTATTTTCTAATCACAGTATATACAAACAAGATTACAAATCTTTATAATGACAAGGAGGCCTATATATGAATTACGGCAAAAAAGCTACAATGCAGCTACTCCGGAAATATGACAATAAGAGCTCTAAGGTCAAAAACAAGTTCAAGCTCATTGTTCTAAAGATTCTTCTGGTTGTAGTAATTGTAGCAGGCGCAGCCGGCATCAGTTCAGGAATCGGTGTCATGAAGGGAATCATTGATTCCGCACCTGACATATCAAAGATCGATGTCACTCCTACCGGCTACTCAACTACCGTTCTGGCGGCAAACGGAGAAGAAACCGCCACACTCGTAGGTCAGGGGGCAAACAGGCAGTATGTCACCATCGATGAGATTCCTCTGGACCTGCAGCATGCTTTTGTTGCAATCGAGGACGAACGCTTTTATGACCACAACGGCATCGACCTGCATGGTATCGGAAGAGCTTTTATCTCCGGTCTGTCAAAGGGCAGATTCAATGAGGGAGCCAGCACGATAACACAGCAGCTCATCAAAAACAACGTACTGACAAGCTGGACAAGCGAAACTTCCTTCGTAGAAAAGCTTCAGAGAAAGATTCAGGAGCAGTACCTTGCCCTTGAGCTAGAAAAGCAGGTAAAAGACAAGGACTGGATTCTTGAAAACTACATGAATTCGGTCAATCTGGGGGCAAATACCCTCGGTGTGCAGGCCGCATCCAAGAAGTACTTTAACAAGGATGTCTCAGAGCTCACGCTTTCCGAAGCATCTGTCATCGCAGGTATCACTCAGAATCCATCCGGCTACAACCCTATCACACACCCTGACAAAAATGCCAAGAGACGTGAAAAGGTGTTAAATAACATGAAGGATCAGGGCTATATCACCAAGGCGCAATATGATGAGGCCATGGCCGATGATGTCTACTCAAGAATTGCTGAGTACAACACCACAGGCTCAGGCTCTGTGAACACATACTTTATTGATGCGCTCATCGACAACGTGTTCGACGATCTCACAGCCGCCGGTTACTCTGAGACAGAAGCCTACAAGCTGATTTACAAGGGTGGACTGACTATCAAATCGACCCAGGATCTTACTATGCAGACTATATGTGACGAGGAGGCAAACAATCCATCCAACTATCCGTCCGATGCAAAGTATTCGTTCCAGCTTTCCTTCGAAGTAAAAAAGGCAGACGGTTCGTACAAGACCTACACGAACCAGACCATGCTCTCTTTTTATAAGAAGAAAACCAACAATGATGATTTCAGCATCAACTACTCAAGCCCTGATGAATGCAATGCAGCTATTGCACAGTACGAGCAGGATGTACTTGAGGAGGGCGATTCAATTGTGGAGGGTTCTGAAGCTGTCAATATCACGCTGGAGCCGCAGGTTGCCATGACAGTCATCGACCAGAGCACCGGTGAAGTAAAGGCACTGGTCGGCGGTCGCGGTGACAAATCCGGCAACAGAACATGGAACAGAGCCACAGATACATGCAGACAGCCCGGCTCTACCTTCAAGATAATCGGCTGCTATGCTGCTGCTCTCGATGCAGGCGGCAAAACACTTGCATCCGTGCAGGATGATGCACCGTTTACAGTAGGTTCAAAAACCTTTAACAACTATGACAAATCTTTCGGAGGCTTTACCTCCATCCGATGGGCAATAACAAAGTCCATCAATATTGTAACAGTCAAAACCTTACAGGATATCGGGGTTGAGCTCGGTTACAAATATGCGGAGGATTTCGGTATTTCAACTCTCACCGATTCCGACAAAAACCTGTCACTGGCGCTCGGCGGACTGACAAAGGGTGTCACAAACCTTGAGCTCACAGGTGCATATGCTACTATAGCCAACGGCGGAGTATACTTAGAGCCAAAGTTCTACACTCAGGTTCTTGACCACGATGGCAATGTATTACTTGACAAGACCAATACACAGGACACACGTACTGTAATCAAGGATACTACGGCATGGCTTCTTACAGATGCCATGAAGGATGTTCTGACACAGGGAACCGGAAGACTGGCGCGCTTTGACAGCCAGATAGCCCAGGCGGGTAAATCCGGTACCACAACCAGCAACCGCGACTGCCTGTGGGCAGGCTACACACCATACTACACATGTGTCGTATGGGGCGGCTATGATGACAACTCAAAACAGTCCGGCAAGCTCACATCCTACCCTAAGAATATATGGAGGAATGCCATGAGCAGAATCCATGAAGGGCTTGAAACCAAAGACTTTGTACAGCCGGATGGTATAACAAATACCACGGTATGCAGCAAATCAGGACTCATTCCTTTAGAGGGAACATGTGACAATGATCCTCGTGGATCAATGCTGACAACCGAATATTTTGATACGGACACTGTGCCGACAGACAGCTGCGACCATCATGTTGCACTTGAGATTTGTGCCGATTCGGGAGCAATTGCCGGTCCGTATTGTCCGAATAAAACATCAAAGGTATTTATAACAGGCGCTGTATCAGGCAGCCCTGAGTATGAATTCATGGCAGATGATACGTTCATGAATACCGTATGTACATTACATGATGCAACATCACTGATTAACAGCTTACCAACCACCACGGATCCTACCAATTCCGGTGCTACACCGGGCAGTACTGACGGCACTGCGGCCGGAGCACAGACAGGTGAGGCTGGAACTGGTACCGGTGCTGGCTCAGGCGCTGGTATTGGCACTGGCGGTTCCGGAGCCGGTGCTTCCGGTACCGGTGGCTCCGGTTCATCCGGTAACACTCATCGTTAACCATTACGATTCACAACTTAATTATTTAAAGCAAAACCCCCAAGGATCATATCCTCGGGGGTTTTTGTTGATGTATATATGCTAAGGGGATTAGATAATAATTTGCATTACTCTACATCCTGTAATGCCTCAATTCCTTCCTCGCCTGTACGAACCTTGACAACCTGTGCCACGTCGTAAACGAAGATCTTACCATCTCCGATATGTCCGGTGTAGAGAGTCTTCTTAGCAGTCTCAATAACCTTTTCTACCGGAATCTTGCCAACGATTACCTCAACCTTAACCTTTGGAAGTAATGTCGCATCAAGCTCAGCTCCACGGTATCTCTCGCCGGCACCCTTCTGGATACCACAGCCCATAACCTGTGTCACTGTCATTCCTGTTACACCTAAGTCATTCATAGCCTTACGAAGCTTGTCGTACTTTGTAAGCTTTGAAATAATAACAACCTTGTGGATACCGCTTGCTGAAGCCGGTGTTGTTGCATTTACAACAGGAACTGCTGCATCCTTCTTTGCCTGAGAAGCTGTTGCATACTCTGAAGAACCAAGGTCTGTATTTTCATTGACATCCATAACATCACCTGATACATCCATGATAGCAAATCCTGCGTATGCTGATGGAAGACCATGCTCTGTTGGGTCAAGTCCTACAATTTCCTCTTCCTCTGAAACTCTAAGTCCCAGTGTAGCCTTGATAACAAGGAATACGATTGTAATAGTTACTACTGTCCATGCTGCAACAGAAACAAAGCCTGTGAGCTGGAGTCCTAAAAGCTTAAATCCACCGCCGTAGAAAAGTCCTACGAGCTCGTTGCCCTTTGAATCAGCGATTGAATATCCCGGAGCACTGTTTGTGGCAAAAAGACCAACAGCGATTGTTCCCCAGATACCATTCATCATATGTACTGCGACAGCACCTACAGGGTCATCAACACGAAGTACATGGTCAAGGAACCATACACCGAAGCAAACGAGAAGTCCTGCTACGGAACCGATAATGATAGCACCGAGTGCATCTGTTACATCACAGCCTGCTGTGATAGCTACAAGTCCTGCAAGTGAAGCATTCAGACACATTGACACATCAGGCTTGCCATATTTGAGCCATGTGAAAATCATACATACTACTGTTGCAAGTGCAGGTGCGATTGTTGTTGTTACAAAAATAGAACCAAGCTGCTCTACTGATTTTGCTGCTGCACCGTTGAATCCATACCAGCCAAGCCAGAGAATGAATACACCGAGTGCACCGATTGTGATGTTATGACCCGGAATAGCGTTTACCTTTGTAATCTTTCCGTTTTTATCCTTTGTAAACTTTCCGATACGAGGTCCAAGAATTGCAGCTCCTACAAGAGCACTGATACCACCAACCATGTGGATGGCACATGAACCTGCGAAATCATGGAAGCCAATCTGTGAAAGCCAGCCACCGCCCCATATCCAGTGAGCCTCGATTGGGTAAATAAGTGCTGAAATAACTCCTGAATAAACACAGTAGGAAATAAATTTTGTTCTCTCAGCCATAGCTCCTGATACGATAGTTGCTGTTGTCGCACAGAAAACCAGATTGAATACAAAGTTTGACCAGTCAAAATCTTTGTAAGATGTAAAGATGTCAAATCCCGGCTTACCGATGAAACCAAGTACATCTTCACCTAATAAAAGTGAAAAACCAATCAATATGAATACAACTGTACCAATACAGAAATCCATGAGGTTTTTCATAAGGATGTTACCGGTATTCTTTGCTCTGGTAAAACCTGCTTCTACCATAGCAAAACCTGCCTGCATCCAGAATACCAATGCTGCTCCAATAAGGAACCAGACTCCGAAAATTACTCCACTAATCTCTTCTGTCATAGTAATGTCCTCTCTTTCATTTTTTCATTTTATTGAAAGTAAAATTTATAAAAAAACAGAGACACTTCACCAATTTCCACAGCTTCGTGGTTCAGCAAAATGTCTCCATTTTATTATTATGTTAAATTAAACCTCAAAAATTAAATCGCCATATGATGGCATTGGCCACATCTCTTTGTCGACAATCATCTCAAGCTCATCAACCGGAGTACGAAGAGCATCCATAGCAGTCTTTACAACATCTCTGTAGTAAACAGCCTGCTCTCTGCCCTCTTCCATAGCACCGGCCTTTGCTGTCTCATCCTTAAGCTTTGCAAGTGCAACCTGTGCATCTGAGAGAAGAGCTGAGCTCTCTGTAAGAAGCTCTGACTGAACAGATACATCTGCATCAGCAACTGCACTCTTAACTGAGTTAACTGACTGTGCAAGTGATGTAATATACTTGATAACTGCAGGAATAATCTGCTTTCCGGCAATATCAATCATAGCCTTTGCTTCTATATTAATAGTCTTTGCATATGTCTCATACTCGATCTCGGCACGGCTCTCAAGCTCTGTCTTTGTAAATACACCGAACTTCTCGAATGCTGCAACTGACTCAGGAGCAACGTATGCAGGAATTGCATCTACCATAGACTTGATGTTTGGAAGTCCACGTCTTGCTGCCTCAGCTACCCACTCATCTGAGTATCCGTTTCCGTTGAATACGATTCTCTGGTGCTCTACTGCGTAATCCTTGATGAGATCATGTACAGCGAGGTCAAAGTTGTCTGCCTTCTCAAGTATATCACAAGCGTCTGAGAATGCCTCAGCCACGATTGTGTTGAGCACGATGTTGGCCTGTGCAACAGAATCCTGTGAACCAACCATACGGAACTCGAACTTGTTTCCTGTGAATGCGAATGGTGATGTACGGTTACGGTCTGTAGCATCCTTCATGAAATCAGGAATTGTCTTAACACCTGTCTCAAGCTTCTCACCCTTTAAGCTGTGTGTAGCTGTACCTGTTGCGATAAGCTGGTTCAATACGTCTCCAAGCTGGTCTCCAAGGTAGATAGAAAGGATTGCAGGTGGTGCCTCGTTAGCTCCAAGTCTGTGATCGTTTCCTACATCTGCTGCTGCCGCACGAAGAAGTGCTGCATGCTCGTCGATTGCCTTTAACATACATGTGAGTACAAGTAAGAACTGTACATTGTCATGTGGTGTCTTGCCAGGCTCAAGCATGTTGATACCATCATCTGTTGTGATTGACCAGTTGTCATGCTTTCCTGAACCGTTAACTCCTGCGAATGGCTTCTCATGAAGTAAGCACTGGAGTCCGTGACGGCCTGCCACCTTCTTGAGTGTCTCCATGATGAGCTGGTTGTGGTCAACAGCTACGTTGCACTCAGCATAGATAGGTGCAAGCTCGTGCTGTGCAGGTGCTACCTCGTTGTGCTGTGTCTTGGCTGAAACACCAAGCTTCCAGAGCTCCTTGTTTACATCTCTCATGTAAGCTGCGATTCTCTCACGGATAGCTCCGAAATAATGATCATCCATCTCCTGTCCCTTTGGAGGCATAGCTCCGAAAAGTGTACGTCCTGTGAAGATGAGATCCTTTCTCTGTAAATACTTCTCACGGTCTACGATGAAGTACTCCTGCTCAGGTCCGACTGAAGGAGTAACCTTCTTTGATGTTGTATTTCCGAATAATCTAAGAAGTCTCAGTGCCTGATCATTGATTGCTTCCATTGATCTAAGAAGAGGTGTCTTCTGATCAAGAGCCTCGCCTGTGTATGAACAGAAGGCTGTTGGAATGCAAAGTGTTGCGCCTGCTGCATCCTGTCTTACAAATGCAGGTGATGTACAATCCCAGGCTGTATATCCTCTTGCCTCAAATGTAGCACGAAGACCACCTGATGGGAAAGATGAAGCATCCGGTTCACCCTTTATTAACTCTTTTCCTGAAAAGCTCATAAGTACTTTTCCGTTTGGCATTGGAGAAGTGATAAATGAATCATGCTTCTCAGCAGTAACGCCTGTAAGTGGCTGGAACCAATGTGTATAGTGTGTTGCACCCTTCTCAATGGCCCATTCCTTCATCTCGTGTGCGATAACATCAGCAGTCTCGAGATCAAGCTCCTTTCCTTCGTCCATAACCTCATGGAGCTTCTTGTAAACCTTCTTTGGAAGACGCTCCTGCATAACTGCATCGTTAAATACGTTCTCTCCAAAGATGTCTGCTACGTTGAAATATTCCTGTTCGCTCATATCTTACATCCTTTCTGTTCATCAATCCCCTTGAGTGAATTGTTATTTTCAAATAATGTTTAAACAGCTGCACAACATATAAACTCGAATATTCTTGTTTTATGCCGGACTTCTTAGTTTATTAAAAAAGAGGGCACTCCATCTATGGTGGAACGCCCTCGTTCATTTCGCTTAACATTATTTCTGAAATTAAGATACTCCTTTGAGTATCAAAAATCAAGTGTTTATGTTAAAAAAGTTAAGTTTTATAAAATTTTACTACAAGATATAAATATTTTGTAAAGTAGTATGTGCAAAAATACTAAATTGCAATAATATTATTCAGCCTTTCCAACTGATCCGAAAAGCTCCATCTTCTCCTTAACTGTTGCCTTGATTGCCTCAGCACCTGGAGCAAGAAGCTTACGAGGGTCAAATCCCTTGCCCTCAAGATCCTTTCCGGCCTCGATGTATTTACGTGTTGCATCTGCGAATGAAAGCTGGCACTCTGTGTTAACATTGATCTTAGATACTCCAAGGTCGATTGCTTTCTTAATCATGTCAGCTGGGATTCCTGTACCACCGTGAAGTACTAATGGCATAACACCAGTCTTCTGCTGGATAGCGTCAAGAGTCTCAAAGCTGAGTCCCTTCCAGTTTGCCGGATATTTTCCGTGAATGTTTCCGATTCCTGCTGCAAGCATATCTACACCAAGATCAGCAACTCTCTTGCACTCGTCAGGATCAGCGCACTCGCCCATTCCAACAACTCCGTCTTCCTCGCCACCGATTGAACCAACTTCAGCCTCGATAGACATGCCCATTGCATGAGCAACTGTTACTAACTCTTTTGTCTTTGCAACGTTCTCATCGATTGGATAATGAGATCCGTCGAACATGATTGATGTGAAGCCGGCCTTGATGCACTTGTAGCATCCTTCGTATGTGCCGTGATCAAGGTGAAGTGCTACAGGTACTGTGATACCGAGCTCGTCATGCATAGCCTTAACCATTGCTGCTACTGTACCGAAGCCTGTCATGTACTTTCCGGCACCCTCAGATACACCAAGGATTACAGGGCTCTTAAGCTCCTCTGCTGTTAAAAGTATTGATTTTGTCCACTCAAGGTTGTTGATGTTGAACTGACCTACTGCGTAATGTCCTTCTTTTGCTTTCTTAAGCATTTCTGTTGCAGATACTAACATATTTTTTTCCTCCTGTTAATTAAATGCTAATGTTATTATATTACATAACCTTATAAAAATAAAGTTAAATTTTTAACACAATCAGACAAAAAATTGTGTACTATTACTATTTTATGTCCGATTTTGTATTTATCAGCACATAATGGTAATCTGTTTGTTCAGATTAGTGATGGTCAGATCCGTGTGGCTGCCACCAAACTCTCCGTCGAGTGTCCACGGTACCTCCTCCTCACTCTCCACATGCAGCTCACTGGTCTTGAAGGAGTAGATGAGCTCATTGTCATTTTCACGGTTTGCCAGTCCCGCAAGTATCTTGTTGAGCTCGATCGGGTTTTTTGGATTCTTGATGAGTGTCACCTCGAAAAGGCCATCGTCAAGCAGTACGTCAGGACCTGATATGCCCTTGAAGCCTCCTACCGAAAGGGAGTTGGTCACCATTCCATATATAAACTCATCCTCTATTATCTCACCGTCATGGCTCACCTTCATCCTGTACGAGGTGATATCCATCAGGTGCTTTGCACCCTCTAAAATATATGCGGCATGTCCCAGTATATTTTTCATCTGCTGCGAGGTCTGGTAGGATACCTCTGTAAAAAGGCCAAAGGCTGCAACATATACGAAGGTATCTCCGTTGAAGCCTCCCACATCACATGGGAATGGAGTACCGTTTACGGCAACTCTTGCGGCCTCCTCCATATTTTTTGGTATGCCGAGAGAGTTTGCAAAGTCATTGGTGCTGCCCGCAGGGATGTATCCTATCGGTACATTTACCTCGCTTTGCTCCATGCCGGTCACTACCTCGTCGAGTGTGCCGTCTCCGCCGCTGCACACTACAAGGTCATACTTCTCAGCATTTTTCCTGACCTTTTTTATGGCATCTCCCTGACACTGTGTAGGATAAATGGTGATTTTGTATCCGGCCTTTGTCATGATGTCCACGATATTTACAAGGTGCTCCTTTATGAGTCCCTTGCCTGATTTGGGATTAAATACAAATAAAAGCTTTTTCTTCATCTATCTCAGTTCCTCCGCAATCGCCGATAATTTTCTAAGCCTGTGGTTGACTCCCGATTTGCCCATTGGCGGATCCAGATATCCTCCGAGCTCCTTTAGCGGTGCATCCGGATATTCAAGCCGAAGCAGCGCCATCTCCCGAAGCTGCGCCGGTAAATCATCGAGTCCTCTCATTTTCTGTATCAGTCTGATATCCTCTATCTGCTTTACTGCCGCATTCACAGTCTTGCTGATGTTTGCGGTTTCGCAGTTTACTTTACGGTTTACACTGTTGCGCATTTCCTTTAATATACGCACATTTTCCAGCTTCATGAGTGACACATACGCCTCCATGATGTTGAGACTGTCCACGATATGGGCGCCCTCCTTTATGTACACTACATAGTGCCCCTTGCGCTCTACTATCTTGGCATCCGTATCAAAGCCGCACAAGAGCTCCTGAAGCTGCTTTGCCTGCTCTTTCGTATGACACACTATCTCAAAATGGTACGCTTTGTTGGGATCGCTTATCGAGCCTGCTGCCATGAAAGCTCCCCTGATAAAGGCTCTCTTGCAGCATGTCTGCATAAGAAGCAGTCCGTCTGCGGTCTGTCTGTTGACAGGCTGTGCCGTGATTTTAAGCGCTGCAAATATCTTTCCGGTATCCTGCTCATCCAGCGCCTTTGTGGTATCTGTGCCAAAGGCACGCTTCATAAGTGTGGCATATTTATTTAAAAGCAGCAGGTTTTCGGTGTCGAGCTCAAGTCCCTTTGTTTTTTCATTGATACGGCCCGAAAGCTCTATGATGCCTGCAAGCTCAGCGAGCTGACAGTGCCTGCTTTTTGATATCTGCTTTGCCAGCTCTTCCTTTACATCACTGGAAAATGACATGTTATTTACCTCTCAATGCATCCTTTCCTATATCGCGATGCTCTATCTTAAGTCCATAGTCATTACAACCGCTAAGCCTCTTGTACAGCTCGTTTGCAAGCGTTACCGAGCGGTGCTTGCCTCCGGTGCAGCCTATAGATATAACAAGCTGGTTCTTGCCCTCAGAAATATAGTTTGGAATGAGAAACTTTATCATATCATCAAGCTTGTCGATAAACTCATTTGCCTCCGGAAACTGCATGACATAGTCCTGTATCTCCTTATCATTGCCGGTTTTCGCGCGTAGTCCGTCCACATAGTATGGATTTGGCAAAAACCTCACATCCATGACTATATCAGAGTCTGACGGTATGCCATACTTGAAGCCGAAGGACAGTATCGTGATAAACAGATTCTTGTAATCCTCATTCTGCACAAATATCTTTTCCAGCTCAATTTTAAGCTCCCTTGTGAGAAGCTGGCTTGTGTCTATGATATAGTCAGCATTGTCCTTTAAATACTGCAGCTTTTCCCTCTCAAGCACGATGCCCTTATTGATGCGCTCACTGCCTGCGAGAGGATGGTTTCGCCTCGTCTCCTTGTATCGCTTTACAAGCACCTCATCCTCAGCATCGAGGAAAAGTATCTCATACGGAAAATTTTTCTGCCTTAGCTGCTCGAGTGTCTGTGGAATCGCATCAATTCCTGAGCCGTTTCGCACATCTATGCCGACTGCCACCTTGGACACATCACTGTGGAAGGTGTTTGAAAGGTCTATGAGCTTATCTAATAGCTGTATAGGCAGATTGTCTATACAGAAATATCCCATATCCTCCATCATTTTCATTGCTGTGCTTTTTCCGGCACCTGACATGCCCGTCACTATTACAAATTTCACTAGAATTCTCCAATCATCTTAACTTCCGGTTCGAGCTTTACTCCAAACTGCTTTAAAACTGTTTCCTGCACGTCTTTTATGAGTGTCAGGACATCCGCTGCAGTGGCTTCGCCCTTATTGACTACAAAGCCGCAGTGCTTCTCCGACACCTGCGCATCTCCCACGCTGTAGCCTCGAAGGCCTGCATCCATGATAAGCTTCCCTGCAAAATAGCCCTCCGGTCTCTTAAAGGTGCTGCCTGCACTTGGGTACTCAAGTGGCTGCTTCTCCACTCTCTTTGTGCGAAGCTCTGCCATATATGACTTTATCTCATCCTGTGGCTTTGGTGTGAGCCTGAATCTGGCTGACAGCACTATATAGCCCTTTTCCGGGACTATGCTGTGCCTGTAGGATAAGTCAAGCTCATCCCTTGTGACAGTCTTTAGCTCGCCCTCTGCTGTGAGCACTGTGGCATCGATTAGGACATCCTTTATCTCTCCACCGTAGGCTCCTGCGTTCATGACCACCGCGCCTCCAACACTTCCGGGTATGCCCGATGCAAATTCAAGACCTGAAAGCGATGCCTCCGCTGCCTTTGCCGCCACTGCTGCAAGGATAGCCCCGGCGCCCGCTGTGATGATATGACAGTTGTCTTGTGCTATGAAATCCTGCGCTGTGCTTTGCTGCGCCACAGCTTCTGTCACCTCGATTTCGGACAGGCCTTTTCCAATACCAATTACAAGGCCTCTGATGCCCTTATCTCCTACCAGCAGATTGCTTCCGTTTCCTATCACTGTAACCGGCATATCACATGCCTTAGCCATCTCTATAAGCTTTGAAATCCGGCTCATATCAGGCTCTGCATAGTAATCTGCCGGGCCTCCTATGCGGAAGGTCGTGTGTTTTTTCATCGGCTCATCCTGCAGGAGACCAAGCTGCGGCAATTGTTCTGTTACACTTTTTACAAATGTCTGATTCATCTTATATTCCTTTAGCCTATGCTTCCTTCAAAAATGCAATGTAGCCTCTGAATGCCTCATATAAATCGACCTTGCTGATGATTTCCCATGGCGCATGCATGTTGAGCACCGGCACACCGCTGTCAATAACATTCATGTCATAGTTTGCGAGGATATATGCGATTGTTCCGCCGCCTCCCTCGTCTACCTTTCCAAGCTCTGCTGTCTGGAATGAAACATCTGCTGTATCCATGATATTTCTAAGCCTTGCAACATACTCTGCGTTGGCATCGTTTGAGCCTGATTTACCTCTGGCGCCTGTATATTTGTTGAATACAAGGCCCTTTCCGAAGTATGCCGAGTTCTTCTTTTCCATAACCGATGGATAGTTCGGGTCAAAGGCTGCTGATACGTCTGATGAGAGTACCTTTGAGTTTTTCATTGCACGTCTGACTGCAAGCTCGCTATAGTCTCCTGCCAGGTTCATCACCTCTGCCACACAGTTTTCGAAAAAGCGTGACTGCATGCCGCTGGCTCCCACTGAGCCGATTTCCTCTTTGTCCACGAGCAGGCATACACTTGTATATTCCGGTGCGCCCTCTATCTCAAGCATAGCTCTGTATGAAGGATATGCGCACACTCTGTCGTCGTGGCCGTAACCCATGATCATACTTCTGTCAAGTCCGTAGTCTCTTGCCTCTCCGGCAGGTACCACCTCTATCTCTGCTGAAAGGAAATCATCCTCGTCCACACCGTACTCCTGCGAAAGTATTGTGAGGATATTGGCCTTTACTCTCTCCTTGATATCCTTGTCGTCCTCGTCCTTTTCTGGTCCCGGTATGCTTCCGATCAGCACATCAAGGCTCTCGCCCTTTATGACCTCTGAGGCCTTCTTGCCCATCTGCTCGCCTGACAGATGAATAAGCAGATCGCTCACACCCACTACAGGATCATTTGGCTTGTCTCCGATATTGACTGTCACTGTGCTGCCATCCTTTTTACAGATGACTCCGTGAAGTGCAAGCGGCAGTGTAACCCACTGGTATTTCTTGATGCCGCCATAATAATGTGTGTCTAAAAGTGCCATGTCTGTGTCCTCGTATAAAGGCACCTGCTTTAAGTCCATTCTAGGTGAATCAATATGGGCTCCAAGGATATTCATACCCTTCTCAAGAGGATTACTGCCCACGATAAACAGCGCCAGTCCCTTTCCCATATTGTTTGCTATGATTTTATCTCCTGCCTTTACGCTCTTTCCTGTCTCGATGAGTTCATCAAGGTCCACAAAGCCGTGTCCTGTAGCGTCAGCATAAACTGCTGCCGTGCACTCGCGCTCTGTCTTGCAGCCGGATATAAACCTTCTGTAATCCTCTGCAAATGCAAATAATTTTTCTCTTTCAGGTCCCTGGGGATACTTCTCCCAGGCGTTTTTCTTTTCTATTGCCATGATTTATTATACCTCCGAATTTTTTGTAAGATTTGCCTGGACGCGGCGATACAGCTCCTGAGCTGCATTGTAGCCCATCTTCTTTTGTCTGTGATTGACTGCTGCTGTCTCTACGATGACCGCCAGATTACGTCCCGGTCTGATTGGCAGTGAATGACACACTACCTTGTTGCCGAGATACTCGGCATATTCTTCCTCGAGGCCGAGTCTGTCGTAATCTGCCTCCTTTTTCCAGTCCTCGAGCTTGATTACGAGGTCTATCTGCTGTTTTTCCTTTACACACTCTACTCCGTAAAGTGTCTTGACATCGATGATTCCGATGCCTCGAAGCTCTATAAAGTGTCTGGTAATCTCAGGCGATGTGCCCATGAGCGTATGCTCGTTGATCTTTCTGATTTCCACCACATCATCCGTCACAAGACGATGGCCTCGTCTGATGAGCTCGAGTGCGGCCTCGCTCTTTCCGATACCGCTCTCGCCTGTGATCATTACTCCCTCGCCGTATACATCTACCAGCACGCCGTGCACTGTAATGCACGGTGCGAGCTGCTCACCAAGACAATAGATGAGCTCAGCCATAAAGCTTGATGTGGAACGGCCTGTTGACAGCACCGGAATACCGTGCTCTCTGGCCTCTTCCATAAATATCTCATCCGGCTGTAAATCTCTGCAGAAGATGATACATGGTATATCAAACTCCATGAAACGGCTATAGCGCTCTTTTTTCTCGCTGTCGCTCATCTTCTCTATATAAGTATACTCTACATTTCCGATAATCTGTATTCGTCTCTCCTCAAAATGATCAAAATATCCTGAGAGCTGAAGCGCCGGTCTGTTGACGTCCGAGCACTCTATCGCCCTCTCCTTTAGGTTCATCTCTTTTGTGAGATTGTTGAGATCGAGCAATTCTGCTACCTTTGCAACTGATACTGAGTGTAATGCATCCATTCGCGGTCCCCCTTGATGTATATTTGTTTTTTAGTATACCACAGATTATCTTCAAAATCTACGTGGCAGAGTGGAAAAATGCATACACTGCCTGTGCTGCTTTTTCGTTCATGGTCTCTGTCTGCATAAGGTCTTCGACATCTGCTTCCTTTATCTTCTCTAGCGACTGGTAGCGGCGCATGAGCGCCTTTCTGCGCGCCGGCCCTATGCCTTCAATATCATCAAGCACCGAATGTACCTGACTCTTTGAGCGCAGTGACCTATGAAACTCTATTGCAAAGCGGTGTGCCTCATCCTGTATTCTCGTGATGAGCTTGAAGCCTTCGCCGTGGCGGTCGATAGGAATCTCCACATTGTTGTAATAAAGACCTCTTGTGCGGTGAAAATCATCCTTCACCATGCCACACACAGGTATGTCGAGTCCCAGCTCGGAAAGCACCTGAAGGCATATATTTACCTGACCTCTTCCACCATCCATCATTATGATATCCGGAAAACGGTTGAAGCTGCCTATTTCCTGTGGAGAGCCATCTTTTTCAAGCTGCTTCTGTTCTTCCATGCCATGTGTAAAGCGGCGTGTGAGCACCTCGTGCATTGACGCATAATCATCAGGTCCCGTAACTGTGCGAAGCTTAAACTTTCTGTAATCGCTCTTTTTAGGCTTGCCCTTCTCATACACTATCATGGAGCCGACTGTCTCAAAGCCGTTGATATTGGAAATATCATAGGCCTCCATACGGTTTAAGCCGTGTAAGCCCAAAAGTCCCTCGATTTCCTTTACAGCTCCTATTGTGCGCCCCTCTTCTCTCTTTATCCGCTCCTTATCCTGGCTGAGCACTAAGAGTGCGTTCTTGTAGGCAAGCTCAACAAGCTTTTCCTTCATGCCCTTCTGCGGCACTTTTATATTCACCCGCCTGCCTCGCTTTTCGCTGAGCCACTGCTCCAAAACAGCCATATCCTCTATCTCACTCTGCAGCATGACCTCGCGCGGTATAAAAGGTGTTCCGGAATAAAACTGCTTCACAAAGTTATTTAACACATCATCCGCAGCCTCCTCGCTTCCAACCCTCACATGGAAATGGTCTCTGCCTATCAGCTTTCCGTTTCTTATGAAAAATACCTGCACCACTGCATCAGTATCGTCATTTGCAAGTGCTATGATATCCTTATCCTCGCCGTCGGCATTTGTTATCTTCTGCTTCTGCGCTACCTGTTTCACACTGTTTATCAGATCCCTGTATTCAGCCGCCTTCTCAAACTCCATGCTCTCTGAGGCCTTTAGCATTTTATCGCTAAGAGCCTTTATTGTCTGCTCATAGTCGCCGTTTAAGAAATCAATCGCGCCCTTTACAGATATGGCATACTCTTCCTTCGTCACATACCCCTGGCATGGTGCACTGCACTGGTGTATATGATAGTTGAGGCACGGCCTGTCTGCTCCTATATCACGCGGCAGCCTGCGGTTGCAGGTGCGAAGTTTATAGATTTTGTTTATCAGATCTATCGAGCTTTTCACTGCAGAGGCACTCGTATACGGACCAAAGTAACGGGATTTGTCCTTTTTCATCTGACGCGAAAACAGCACCCTCGGATAGTCCTCTCCCAGTGTCACCTTGATGTACGGATATGTCTTGTCATCACGAAGCATAGTATTGTACTTTGGTGTATGCTCCTTTATCAGGTTGCACTCCAAAACAAGGGCCTCAAGCTCAGAGTCGGTGACTATATACTCAAAATGATCTATATGCTCTACCATCTGTTTTTTCTTGATGCCCTCATTGTGGCTCGCCTGAAAGTACTGATGTACTCGCTTCGTCAGGCTTTTGGCTTTGCCGATATATATGATTACATCATCCTTGTCATGCATAATATAAACTCCCGGGGCATCCGGGAGTTTTTTTAATTCTTCTTTGATATCAAATGTTTTTTCCATATTCGCTCTTTTGGGTTGTTGTGGAGTTTCGCACCTTCAGGTTGTGAAGTTGCCGGCATGGCACACAGTGTATTCCTCAGGAAAATATGAAGTCAGCCGCGGGTTTTCTCTCCGTTTGGTTTTCTTTGTTTGCAAGGCTTTTTCGTCCCTTCTCTTATCTGGAAGCCCGCGGCAGTTCATATTTTCCTTCTGAACACACTATGTACCCTCCGGCTTTTTTCAGTTTATGTGTGCGAAACTCTTTTCTACTGCGCTTTTTTTGTGCGAAATTCTTTTTTCGCTCTTTCGCTGCGCGAAAATTGCTTGGTTGCTCATTGTGTTCGAAAATTGACCTATAAGGTACTAATTATTTGATGTATCATCCGGCGCTGTATATCCGGAAGATTCATTTGTATCTGCAGGTTGGTCTGTGGCGTTACGAAGGAGCGGATCTGCTGCTGATGTCTCATCATTCTGTGCATTTTCCTGCTCTTTGCTCTCTTCACCATCTTTTTCTTCGTCCGGGTCAGGGAGTCCCTTCATGTCGCGGAACATCTTCATGAATTCCTTACCTGTGATTGTTTCCTTCTGGTAGAGATAATCTGATATACTGTCGAGGATTTCTCTGTTTTCATCGAGGAGCTTCATAGCCTCTGCGTAGCTGCTGTTTATGATTGAGAGTACCTCATCATCTATCTGCGATGCTGTATTCTCTCCGCAGATTAATCCTGCTCCGCCCTCTAAGTACTGGTTTTGTACTGTTGCAAGGCACATCATGCCGAATTTATCTGACATTCCGTACATTGTTACCATGGCACGGGCTATCTTTGTGGCATTTTCTATATCATTTGCGGCTCCGCTTGTGACTGAGTTAAATACCAGCACCTCTGCTGCACGACCTGCCATATATGTTGTGATTTTGGCGAGAAGCTCGTCCTTTGTCTCAAGGTATTTCTCCTCTTCAGGTGTCTGGAGTGTATATCCGAGTGCTCCCATGGTACGTGGTACGATTGTGATTTTCTGCACAGGCTCTGTATTTTTCTGCAGGGCTGATACAAGTGCATGTCCAACCTCATGGTATGAGACGATTTTTCTCTCTTTATCACTCATGACACGATCCTTCTTTTCCTTGCCGCCGACTGCTACAAGCTCGAAGGCTTCAAAGAGGTCTGCCTGGTTTACAAGCTGTCTGCCGTTTTTGACTGCGTTGATGGCAGCCTCATTAATCATGTTGGCAAGATCTGAGCCAACAAGTCCTGCTGTTGCAAGTGCAAGTGCATCGAGGTCTACCGACTCATCCATCTTGACATCCTTTGAGTGTACCTTTAAGGTCTCCAGACGTCCCTTTAAGTCAGGCTTATCAACTATGATTCTTCTGTCAAAACGTCCCGGACGAAGAAGCGCCTTATCGAGCACCTCAGGGCGGTTAGTTGCTGCTAATATAAGTAATCCCTTTGATGTATCAAAGCCATCCATCTCTGCAAGGAGCTGGTTTAGTGTCTGCTCACGCTCATCATTGCCACCGCCGTATCTGCTGTCACGGCTCTTTCCTATTGCATCTATCTCATCGATAAAGATGATACATGGTGCCATTTTTTGTGCTTCCTTGAACAAATCACGCACTCTCGAAGCTCCGACTCCGACAAACATCTCCACAAAGTCTGAACCTGCAAGTGAGAAAAACGGTACTCCTGCCTCTCCTGCTACTGCCTTGGCAAGGAGTGTCTTACCTGTTCCCGGAGGTCCCACGAGAAGCGCTCCCTTAGGAAGCTTTGCTCCGATATCTGTATATCTCTTAGGATTGTGAAGGAAATCAACAACCTCCTGGAGAGATTCCTTGGCTTCATCCTGTCCCGCAACATCCTTGAAGTTTACGCCTGTGGACTTCTCCACATATACCTTGGCAGTCGATTTGCCGACTCCCATCCCCATGCTGCCGCCCATCTTCTTTGAAACAAATGCTAAAAGCACCCACAGTAAAATAAGCGGAACTATAAAGCTTAATATATTAAAAATCCATGTAGATGTATTATCAGGTATCGCTGCCTTTATCTCAATAGACTTGCCCTCTGAGGTCTTTGCTTTTTTGAGTGTCGGCACAAGCTCATCATCAGCCACACGGCCTGTGTAATATGTGATGTCATAATCCTTGTGTCCGTCATCCACAAGCTTGTAGTCTATCTCGTAGGAATCAAACTCCACGCTCTTGACATTACCCTTGTCGAGCTGTTTTATGAAATCACTGTATGACTTTTCCTGTGTGCTGGCATGCGATATGCTGTTTGATATAAGTGCATACACAAACAATGACACGAGTGTCAGCAGGATAAATGCCATGATACCCTGTCCGCCACGGTTGTTTCTGCCACCGTTTCCACCAGGTCTGTTACCACCATTATTTCCGTTTCCACCGGACCCATTATTGCCCGGGCCATTGTTGTAATTATAGTTATTAGGTCCCTGATTATCCATATTTTCTCCGTTCTTTTCTTATTTATTACAAGCTTCAAGGCAATTTTGACCTGTAATTTTTATAGTCATTCCCATGAAACCCTATCCCCCGAAAAATATCATTACAGACTTATTATTTTCCAAGGAATATATTGTATATGAAACCGTCTCCTCACAATATATAAAGTGTGAAGCTTCACTTTATTATAAGAAAAAGTGCGGTCAAAATCAACCGCACTTTCTAAATATTGTATTAAATATAACGAAAAATTATCTGTTCACCTTGTTTGCCGCCTCTATGAAGCCATGGAAAAGCGGATGTGGACGATTCGGACGTGACTTAAGCTCAGGATGTGCCTGTGTGGCAATAAACCACGGATGCTCCGGAATCTCAATCATCTCCACGATTCTGCCATCAGGTGATGTACCGCAAAGCTTCATGCCATGCTCTGTGAGAGCTGTTCTGTAGTCATTGTTGACCTCATAACGGTGACGATGACGCTCGCTTATATTCTCTGTGCCATATACCTGGTATGCCTTTGATGTCTTGTCGAGGACACATGGATAAGAGCCAAGTCTAAGTGTACCTCCGATATCCTCTATTCCGTTCTGGTCAGGCATAAGTGCGATAACCGGATGAGTAGTGTTTGGATCAAGCTCTATACTGTGTGCATCATGGAACATACATACGTGGCGCGCATACTCGATGATTGCCACCTGCATTCCAAGGCAGAGTCCCAGATATGGGATATTGTTTTCCCTGGCATACTTAGCTGCTGCAATCATGCCCTCAACACCACGGTCTCCAAAGCCTCCCGGAACGATAATTCCCTGAATACCCTTGAATACCTCTGCTGCATTGTCATCATTAAGCTCCTCTGAGTCAACCCACTTTATATCAACTGTGGTATGCTCAGGAATACCGCCATGCTTCAGTGCCTCAACAACTGAAATGTATGCATCGTGAAGTGCTGTATATTTTCCGACAAGCGCGATCTTGACCTCTTTATCAGGATGACGGAGATCCTCAACCATCTGCTTCCAGTCTGCAAGATCCGGCTCAGGACAGTCGAGATTCAAGCACTCGCATGCAACCTTTGCAAGATTCTCCTGCTCCATGGCAAGTGGTGCCTCATAGAGATACTCCACATCAAGGTTCTGTAATACATGTGAATTCGGTACATTACAAAACAGCGCAATCTTGTCCTTAAGCTTCTGGTCAAGCTCATGCTCTGAACGGCATACAATGATATCCGGCTGGATTCCCATGCCCTGAAGCTCCTTTACACTTGCCTGTGTAGGCTTTGTCTTGAGCTCTCCTGACGCCTTGATGTATGGAATCAGTGTCACATGACACAGGATGGCATTGTCGTGTCCCACCTCATGCTGGAACTGTCTGATTGCCTCGAGGAACGGCTGACTCTCGATATCGCCGACTGTACCGCCCACCTCGATGATTGCGATTGTGGTATCCTCAGATGTGAAATCCCTGTAGAATCTGCTCTTTATCTCATTGGTGATATGAGGGATAACCTGTACTGTTCCTCCGCCGTAGTCACCACGACGTTCCTTCTGTAATACTGACCAGTATACCTTTCCTGTGGTGACGTTTGAGTTCTTTGTCAGGCTCTCATCAATAAAACGCTCATAGTGTCCCAGGTCAAGATCTGTCTCAGCTCCATCGTCTGTTACAAACACCTCTCCGTGCTGAATAGGGTTCATGGTACCCGGATCAATATTAATGTATGGATCGAACTTCTGCATTGTCACCTTGTATCCACGAGCTTTTAAAAGACGTCCAAGAGACGCTGCGGTAATTCCTTTTCCAAGACCGGAAACAACTCCACCGGTGACGAACACGTATTTTACAGGCATAATTTTCCTCCTTATCAATATGCTTTGTATATTTGTAAATTCTTAATTTTTAAAATAACCAACTTATTATACAGCCTTAAATTGATTAATGCAATTTATTTTTTAATTATATTTATTATATTTTGTTATAATGCTTCACATCTGGTGACGGACAACCCTGTATTCATCGCCTGAGCGGTAAAACGGACAGCGCTTATAGCTGCTCTGGACAAATCTCGCCATATCATCCTCGTCCATATTTACCGAGCAATAATACTCCTCATCATCCTCATCATATTCATTGTATGCACAAAAATCGCAGCATGTCTCCATTATCTTATCCTTCCATCACTTTTAATATGTATGCTGAAAATCTACTTAAACTGATTGACAGTCTCGTCATATTTGTAATCAATCTGTGCAAGCTTGTCGCAAAGCTCTTTCTCATCAATATCATATGCTGCCGCAAGCTCCTTCAATCCTGAATAATTGTCCCGAAGCTGTGTGTTTACAAAGCTAAGCAGCATAACCGGATCCTTTGGTAATGCCATAATCTGCTCCTTATAATTCTATGTAATCTTATAATTCTATGTTATCTTATTATCATAATCATAACAATTAACTTTCAAATACCTGCTTTATGCTGTCATAGTGCAGGAACACTCCCTGCGCAGCAAGCTCTTTTATTTCATCGAGTGTGGCAATTTTAAACCCAAGTGCCTCCTCTGTCTGAATCTGTACGTCAGACTCCTTGAAATCAAGCTCAAAGCGGTAAACATCCACGAAATAGTTGTCACCCTCGCCCGGATTCTCTCTGTGATAGGTATAGGCAAGCCCTCCCGGACACTGTGATACATCAAGGCCCACCTCTTCTTTCACCTCTCTGCAGACTGCGGTAAATGAGCTCTCACCTGCCTGTGCAGCTCCTCCTGAAACCTCCCACCAGCCCGGTGCCCATGCCTTTGTCATGACACGCTGTGTGATAAGAAATCTGCCATCCGGTCTGTGAATCACGCCAAGCACTGAAAGATGATACTCTCCATCCTTAAGTATCCAGTCGTTTTTTTTCATTGTACGGCCTGTCGGCTTTTTATCCTTATCGTATATATCCCAAAATTCCATTTGAAGCTTCCTTTCTCTAAGTGAGTCCTTAATAATATCATATCATATCCTGCGCAGAAAAGCCAGCTAGTTGTTTACGCAGCTTTTTGCTTCCCGGTAGATAATGTTCCATCAGCGACCAGAACCTGGCATTATGGCTTGGCTCAAGCAGATGTGTAAGCTCGTGGACCACCACATACTCTGCGCACTCCGGCGGCACCTTAGCCAGCAGAAGGTTGAAATTCAGATGATGTGACTTCACGTTGCATGATCCCCACCTTGTCTTCATCTTCTTTATCGTAAAGCCGGCTGACTTAACTCCCATAATCGGCTCCCATTTGTCGATTAGCCTCTGCAGCTGCATTTTAAGCTCCCTGCGCATCTCCCTCTCCATGAAGGGTGCCATAACCGGCTCCTGCGCCTTAAGCTGTCTTACATTAAGCATTTCACGTGTGGTTTGCTCAATCCAGTCTGATTTACTCTCCACAAATTTCCTGATTTCTGTATCACTCATACCATAAGGAGCACTCACTGATAGTGTGCCATCCGTGTCCTTCACACGAAGATACATGTTTTTTATTTTTTTCCTAGTTACTTCTATTGTATATCTGTTGTTTATATATATGTTATTTGTACATTTTTTATTTGCATATGCGTTATTCATATTTTCCAGTTTCACACCGTTCCTCTCACGTAATCCACTCCACGTAAATCCATTTTACAATCTCCGCGCATTTTTGTATACTATAAAATAAAGTTACTGAATAGTTACAAAACAAATATAAGGAGGCTCATATGACAAAAGAAAAATTAGCCATTGAAGTAATAAAAAGACTAAAAACCGCATATCCCCGCACCGATTGCACTCTTGAGTACGACGAGGCCTGGAAGCTCCTCGTATCAGTCAGACTCGCAGCCCAGTGCACTGATGCCCGCGTAAATGTAGTCGTGGTGGATTTGTTCAAAAAATATCCTTCCATAGAGGCTCTCGCCGATGCTGATGTTTCCGACATAGAAGAAATTGTACGTCCATGCGGCCTGGGAAAGAGTAAGGCACGTGATATAAGTGCCTGCATGAGGATGCTTCGCGATGATTTTGGCGGTCTTGTGCCTGACAATATGACCGATCTGCTGAAGCTGCCGGGAGTTGGCAGAAAGAGTGCCAACCTGATTATGGGTGATGTGTACGGCAAGCCTGCCATCGTCACCGACACACACTGCATACGCCTTTGCAACCGTATAGGACTTGTAGATGGAATAAAGGACCCGAAAAAAGTGGAGATGGAGCTTTGGAAAATCATCCCACCCGAGGAGAGCAATGACTTCTGCCACAGGCTGGTTGATCATGGACGCGCCGTATGCACTGCCCGAACCACACCGCACTGTGACATGTGTGTGCTGAACGATATATGTGGAAGCGTTGTACATAACTAAAACAGTAAGGTTGCGGCTCCGCAGCCTGCATGCAAAACGTGAGAAAGGACCGCGATGTTACACGCGGTAACAACGCGATCCTTTCTCGAGGAGTTTAGTTATGAAAATGTTTATTAATAAAAAGGGAATAATGTAAAAGGTTTTGTTCCTCTTACAGATACAAGTATATGTGGTAATTATGTCCTAACAATGTACATTTTAGAAATATTTTATTAAAAAAGCCGCGATTATTTTATACTTTTTTTAGATTTGTAATATTCTGTAAATAACAACTAAATTTTTTTGTTAAAAAGTGCCTTACAGAGCTGTATTTTATCCTCATGGCTCTGTCCGGTCAGGCTGTTTTGAAAATCCACAGTACCTGCAGCGGTGCTGTCTGTCAGCAGACCTTTTTCTGCGAGACGTCTTTTCATCTCACGCGCTGTACCGTTTCCTCCATCGAACACACGCACCCTATCTCCAAGCACCTCCTGTATCATTTTTCTGACAAACGGATAATGTGTGCATCCCAGCACAACCGCATCTATCTCACCATGCGAATATGAATACAAAAGTTCCTCGAGATACTGTCTCACATCATCACCGTACAAGTCACCTCTCTCAACGAAATTCATAAGTCCCGGACAAGGCAATGGAATAATCTCACCCAAGTGTCTGTATCTGTCCATAAGCTTTTTAAGTTTTTCCTCCCTGATAGTCATAGGTGTAGCCATCACAAGCACTCTCGGATTTTCCATAAAAAGCATCGCAGGCTTGACTGCAGGCTCTATCCCTACGATAGGAACATCGGGATATTGCTCTCTTAATATACGCACTGCCGCGCTGGTGGCTGTATTGCACGCGACAACAAGCCCCTTTGCATGCTGATTCAAAATCAGCTCATTTGCATGCTCACAGGTCAAAGCTCGCACCTGCTCAAGTGTTTTGGTACCATAAGGCGCATTTGCTGAATCCCCGTAATATATAAAATCTTCGTTAGGCATCACTTCAACCAGGCTCTTTAAGACGCTTATTCCGCCGACTCCTGAATCGAAAACTGCAATTGACATTATAAAAGTCCCTACTTTCTTTATAAAATCTGTTATGATATAATGAATAAAACAAGCTTAAGGAGGCACCTATGGATAATCCTAAAAGTCTTTTTAACAACAACACAAGAGTATGTGAAAACTGTAAAAGGCCTCTGCCACATGACTATAAAGAGAATCTCTGCCCACGATGCCTTGATCTGGCATTATTCCACGAGGTAAAGGAATTTATCCGTACCCACGACGTAAATGAATACGAGGTTGCAGAACATTTTAAGATACCGCTTAGACAGGTAAAGAGCTGGATAAAGGACGGACGCATCGAGTACAAGCAGTCTGAATCAGCCTCCACTATAGCCGGTCTTCACTGCCAGCGATGCGGTGCACCTGTTACCTTCGGCACTCTTTGTCCCAAATGTCTGAGACTGTTAAACGGCAGCAAAGGATACTCAACCGGATACGATGCCGGCAAAACAAAATCCAAAATGTACCATTTGGAAGGAGAGGAGTAATTACTCCTCTCTTCTTTTAACCTTTGATCTGTATTTTTTCTCCACCTCTGTGAGGAACTTGTCATCAAGCTCCGCCTTTATAAGTACGTTCTCATCAGGCGATTTGATGACGATATCATAATAAGGTACATCCTTCTGACCTGAGGTATAGTCTATTTTCTTGAACTCATTTCCATTCTCGTAATTGTATACGCTTCTGTCACCTGCCGGTGCAATTGCTGCTACAGACTCCATGCTGTATATTCCAAGGCGCTTTCTGCGGCTCTTGTTTTTAATTTTGGCAAAGCGCAGCTCTCCGTCAAAATATGAATATTCAAACTCGGTGTTCTGTGCCATTATCATAAGATATGCAATAAGTCCAAATACTACTGCAAATAAAATACCCGGTGCAAAGCCGATGCAGATAGTCAGAAGGCTTATCGCCGCAAGAGCTACAAGCAGGTATGAAACAAATACCAGCGCCACATTTTTTTTACGCGCAATCAATGTAAATACTTCCATTATAATTCTCCTTTGCATATTGAAAATATATATCTTTATAATGATAACAGATTTTTGCCGATTCGTATAGATTTTTTCATGGTTATAGGTTAAAATATTATAAAAATTTAGTGAAATTTCGGAGGATTACGATGCAATTTAACATAAAAGTACAAAACGATTTCAAAAACAACATAAGAAGGGAGTGGGCTTTAACCAACGGCCTTGGCGGATATGCCGGCGGTTCAGTCACCGGTGCGATAAACCGTACGCATCAGGGCTATCTGATTGCAAGCCTTCATGCTCCTGTGCAAAGATACGTCTGCTTCTCAAAGACAAACGAAAAAATAGTCACAGGCAGCCACACCTACGACCTCTCAAGTGACCAGTTCAAGGGCGGACGCCACACCAACGGTATCCAATATATAAGCGATTTCACATACGATGGAACCATATGCTTTACATATGAGGCCGGTGATATCACCATAAAAAAACACATCGCACTGGCACAGGGAAAAAATCTCGCTGCCGTGGCATATGAGGTTCAAAACAAAGGCGAAGCGGCTAAGCTTTTTATCACGCCTCTTATGAACTTCCGTGAGCACTCTGAAAGTTCCACCGTCGATTCATTAAAATTCGAGGTTCAAAAGCAGGAGCAAGGCTTTACCCTCATTCCAAAAGCTCAGGATGACCACTGTATCCGCATTGTTTTTTCAGGTGGAGAGCTTATTGAAAGAGACGACAAATATATCTGTGACCTTGAGGCTCAGACCGAGGTGGACAATGAAGTGCCCGGCCTCGACTGTGCATTTTGCCCATATGACGTGAGTGTGGATATTCCTGCCTCTGCTTCAATGCATTTTTCTATAATGTGCGATATCGTACCGCTTGAAGCCCGTAATGACAACTCAGACACAGCCTTCGCCAAACACCTTGTTTCTGATAACGAAAGTGCTTTTGAAATACTACGTGCGCAGCTTGACTATACCGATGAGCTGATTAAAAGAAGCGGCTTCACTGATGACTTTGCCGTGAAGCTTACTGTGGCTGCAAACCAGTTCATCGCACACAGACAGTCAACAGGCTATGACACTGTGCTCGCCGGACTTCCTTGGTTTACAGACTGGGGCCGTGACACTATGATTTCATACACCGGCCTGACACTTTGCACCGGCCGTTTTGAAAAAGCTCACGATATACTACTGACCTTTGCCAAGTACTGTAAGGACGGGCTCATCCCGAATATGTTCCCGGACAGCGGACTTGAGCCTCTCTACAATACTGTAGATGCATCACTGTGGTATTTTTATGCTGTCTACAAATATCTTGAATATGTGGCCACTCCCGATGCCTATGAATTTATAAAGAAGGATATTTATCCATGCTTAAAGGATATCATATCTACTTATAAAAAGGGCACTGATTTTTCCATATATATGGACACGGACGGGCTCATTCATGCCGGAAGCGGACTCGACCAGGTCACATGGATGGATGTGCGTGTCGGTGACTGGGTTGCTACGCCTCGTCACGGCAAGCCTGTCGAGATAAATGCACTTTGGTACAACGCACTGTGCACCATGGATATGCTTCAGGCTAAGTTTGGCGATAACGATGACAGCTACAGACAGCTTGCTTCTCTCGTAAAGACTTCCTTCAACAAGCGCTTCTGGAATGAAAACACAGGCTGCCTGTATGATGTGGTTGACGAGGATGACGATACAATCCGTCCAAACCAGATTTATGCCGTAAGCCTGCCATTTACCATGCTTGACAAGGAGCGTGAAAAAGCAATTGTGGATACGGTAATGGATAAGCTGTACGTAGGCTGTGGACTGCGTTCGCTCGATCCTGACCACAAGGATTACCATCCGATTTACATCGGCTCTCTCTCAAAGCGCGACCACGCCTATCATCAGGGAACAGCCTGGGGCTTTCTGCTCGGTGGTTTTATCAGTGCCTATGTAAAGGTAAACGGCCGCACGAAGGCGACCGCTTTATGCGCTGACAAGCTGCTTGACCCTGTAAGGGAGCATCTGCTCAACAACTGTATCGGCTCAATATGCGAGATATTTGACGGCGATGCCCCTCACAACGGCCGTGGCTGCTATGCACAGGCATGGAGTGTAGGTGAAGTGCTTCGCTGCTACTGTGAGGATGTACTGCCTATGCTCCCACAAGCTCACTCATAAGCTCGTGGACCGTAGTCATCCGGTTTATGCGGCCCACATTGGCACCGCAGAATACCAGACCGTTTTGCATATCTCCTTTAACCGCTGCAATCAGTGCCTTCGTAATACAGTATGGCACTGTTGCAGGGTTACATTTCTCAAGACAATTGTAGCACTTTGTGATATGCTGCTTTTCCTTTTCCAATCCCCTGATAAACTCATTTCTGACAGCACGCCCCGGCATTCCTACAGGGCTTTGTATAATCTGCACATCAGACTCATTCGCGTTCAGATAAGCATGCTTATAGGCATCAGATGCGTCACACTCCTCTGTCGCCACAAAACGGCTCGCCACCTGCACTCCGTCGGCTCCAAGCTCCATGCAGTGCATGACATCCTCATGTGTAAACACTCCGCCTGCTACAATTACCGGAATGTGCTTTTTAAACTTCTCCTCATATGTCTTTGTGCAATTAATAATTTCCTTAATCTCGCTGTCATAATCCATATGCTTGATATCTGCAAGCTGTTCATTGGAAAATCCCAGATGTCCTCCGGCCTTTGGTCCCTCGATAACAATAAAGTCCGCTGTGCGGTTGTATCTGTGTGCCCACATTTTAAGTATCAGATTTGCTGCTCTCTTTGAAGAAACAATCGGAGCAATCCTTGTATGTGACTTTTCATCGACCAGCTCAGGCAGTTCCATTGGAAGTCCTGCCCCGCTTATAATAACATCAGCACCTGCTTCAACCGCAGCCAGAACATGCTCCTTGTAATGCTTTAAAGCCACCATGATATTGACACCTACCATTCCATGTCCACAGGCAATCTCCTTTGCTTTCTTAATATGCTTCTTGATAGCAATCAGATTAGCCTTTGCCTGGTCCTTTTCAAACTCCGGCTCCTCAAAGCCAATCTGCGCGGTGGAAATCACTCCTACACCACCCTCCTTAGCAACAGCTCCGGCCAGTCTGCTAAGACTCACTCCAACTCCCATGCCTCCCTGAATGATAGGAAGCTTTGCAACCATATCTCCGATTCTCAGTTCTCTCAACATAATATGTACCTCCGAACATGTATAAATTCCATTTTTCTGTTTGATATTCAAATTATTTGATAGTCAAACATATACACATAGTAACCCTTTATGGTATTCATGTCAAGGTAAAATTATTTCATTTTCTATTTTATATAGTTTTTAATACTACATTTCTTGTTTATTGTAACTATCCAATTTTTCTCAATTTTAATATTGACATCAACAGACAAATCGTGTAGAATAACCTTTGTTGTGAGACAAGCCCAGTTAGCTCAGTTGGTAGAGCAACGGACTGAAAATCCGTGTGTCTCTGGTTCGATTCCGGAACTGGGCATTATACAACAAATTAAATATTCCTATGCGGGTGTAGTTCAATGGTAGAACACCAGCCTTCCAAGCTGGATACGTGGGTTCGATTCCCATCACCCGCTTTTTTGTTACCCTTTTTTATTTGTCCACAAAGTATTTCGTAATATATTTAAGCTGTCGTACAGCTGCTTTTACACATACGTATACACAAAACAAAAGCCGATACACCGTGTCTCCACGAAATGTATCGGCTTTTATTATGCGCTAGATAAAATATGTATTCCCTAATAATGTCTGATTAGAATAAATCTACACGACCTGAAAACTTATCATTTATAACATAGTATGCAGAATACTCTTCCGGCTTGATGTAGATGTTTAGCTTTCTGATGAAGCCTGCCTTGTGTCCCTCAGCAACGAACTGAGCCTTAACACGCTCCTCGACAGCTGCTGTATCAACCTCGCTGTTCTGGTACTGAACAATAATCTCCGGCTTTACCGGCTCCTTCTTTGCAGTTTTTGCCTCTTTAGCTGTCTTTGCAGCTTTTGCTGCCTTTGCTGTTGTCTTCTTGACAGTGTCCTTTACATCAGCCTTAACCTCAGCAGCCTTCTCAGCAACCTTCTCAGTTGTCTTTTCAACAGCCTTCTCAACCTTCTCGGTTGTCTTCTCTACGGCTTTTTCTACCTCAGCCTTTACATCGGCTTTTGCATCAGCCTTAGGCTCTGAAACCGGCTGTGCCACTGTTTCCTCTTTTTTTACTTCAACCGGCTTTACTGCTGGCTTTGCTGTCTTTGAGTTATTCTTTTTACGCATACTATTTTCCTCCTCATGCTCATTATTCACATACTAAAAAATTTTCAATTGCAACTAAAGCTTCCTGCTCATCATCACCCTTTGTAACAATATCAACAGACATTCCATCTGAAGGATTAAATGCCATAATACCCATGATGCTTTTTGCATTGATTTTGCGATTGTCACTCTCCAATGTAATCTCACTATCGAACTTGCATGCCACTTGAACAAGCTCTGCGATTGGATTATCATGACCTTCACATACTTTTGTAACGACAATACTCTTCTTACTCATACGTTCTCCTTAAACAAAAAGTATTAAACCTGTTTCATACTTATTTAATATATCCCAATTGTAACCGCTTTTCAATCCTTATGAAAATTTCTGTTAAACTTTACCTAAGGAGCTTACATTTAATGTCACAAAATCGGCATTATTACAACATTATTCTGTTTATTTTGTCATGTACGTGATAAAATGCAAGCCACCATTATAAAACATTCTGTCAGCATCCTCATAGCTCATCGATGTTGTTGCGCCATTATCCGGATTATAAATATATAAAGCTCCATTTGAAGAGTATCCTGTCACAAGCACTGCCGACGTATTTCCCGTCATCGCAAATACCGGATTGCCCTGGCTGATATAAAAGATAATATCCTCAGAAGACACTCCCTGTAAATCCAGGATTTCCTTGTCCGGCAGGTTGTTTTTGAGCACATCAACAGCACTGCTGCCTGCTCCAATCAGCTCAGACGCACTTACCGTAACATCATTGTAGGTAAGCATTGCACTTACTGACTTCACGACACTGTCAGCATCCTTATCGGTTTCATTACATGCAATATTCGCAAATGCATTTACTGCATTTTTTCTTGCCCTCATCCATACATACTGCTGGTTTGAGTCAATTACCACTCCCATGCTGTCATTTGCCTGTTTTATGGCATCCGAGATGTTATCAGATGCAAAAATCACATCCCCCTTTGCATAAACATAGAAATGGACTGTATTGTCATCAAACTTTAAATCAACAGTAGTATCATGCGAATTTATAGTCATCTGTGCTGTCAGCTGCTTCAGCTTATCCGGTTTTTTACCACCTGCTATACTAATAGCGCTGACCGTCAGCTTTGTATCGGACTGACTTGTATCAAGAGCTATCTTCTGCTTCGAATCAGCCTCCCGGTTCATAATGGTATCCTGACCGATTTCTGCATACACACCATTGTTTTGTGCAATCAGATCTATCGTTACCGTATATCCATCCACAGAAATTTTCTCGACATAGCCGCCCGAAGGGGTATATGTCTTAAGCTCCGACTGGTCAGATGTATCAAGAATAATAAGGCCATTCATCGGAAATGTTGTGTTTCCGGCTGCATCAGAGACCACATCAGCAGCATTCGCCTGTCCATATATGAAATCCTCACCTATGAAGCCAAGCGGACGCAGATACTGGTCGTCGCCCTTTTTGACCTCAAAGGTCTTGCCACTCTTTAAATCCATCACTTTAATGGTATTTGATGAGTACTGATTTGCAGAATCCACCCATGCAAAGTATCTGTTACTCTCCGATGCGCAGTAAGAGCCTGTAGACAAGCCCTCAACCACCTTCTTTACTGACATCGAACCTAAATTAATCCTATAGAGACTGTCATCCATCATGAGATAGAATTCATTCTTCTCATTGAGATAAAGCATCTTGCCCATCTCAGCCTTTAGCACCTCATATGATGTCTTAGAAGGGATAAACGCTTCCTCATCTATAGTATGTGCCAGACCGTCATAATGGTACACACCGGTTCCCACCTCTCCCTCGTGGGTGCCTCTGTTCATATATCCGTATACCACAAAATCAATACTGCCCGCTTCGTCTACACTGACAATCTTTATATCGTGATGATTCCAGTTCTCACGCTCATCAATGCCCTCAGCGTCCCTGAAGCTGAATACCTTGATTATCATTCCATTGTTGATATCATAGGAGTATAAATCTCCCTCCTGGACAAAGCATATCACACTGCCTGCTTCATTGGCCCTGTACTCTGCCTCACTGCTTCTGATGCCAAGCATTACGCTGCCTGAATCCGAAATAAAGCTGTTTTCACTGTTAAAAATCTGATTTGCCGTTCTCTCATAGTTGAGCACGTACATACGGCTTTCCGTCTGGCGCAGCCTGAAATATTCTCTCACATTGTAATACTCAGTCTCACCCTTACCGTCCACACAGCTCATCACATAGTCTATTGTGACCACATCATAAGAATCGTTTATTTCCTTTAGGGCTATGACAGGATTCGTATACTGTGCAGCGGCCATTGAGCCCCAGGTAATCTGACTCACCGTAGATGTCAGATCCACATGTGCAAGCGTATTTCTGTCACCGGTTGTTGTCTCCATATATGTTGTAAAGAAGGATTTGTCATCCTTTATAAACGTCTCATCATGAAACTTCTTTGCAAACTCGACAACCTTTGCAGCTGCCTTTCCATCGGTCTGCATAATCCTGCTGTAATAATATACATTATCCTGACCGCTTGTGATGGTAAACACCAAAAGATACTCAGTATTTTCATCCATAACATTCGGCATGCTTATGTCCGCCTGAATAGTATTATCCTTATTAGAAAAAGAAGATATCTCGTCATCGGCCACCAGCCTCTTGCCATCCATGCTTCTGATCTTGTATGATATCCTGTCAACAGCCATGCCATATGTTGAAATGGATAATGAGAGCTTCCTGTCATCCGAAATTGGAATAACGCAATCGCGCATCTTTGTCGGATCCATCTCAGTAGTATATCCATGGAGGGTGTTTATCTTTATTTTATCCAGATTAAATGACATAACCGGCAGCGTTGCATCCGCCTGCTTCGTGGTCATATCCTTATTTCCCTTGTTTGTAGTTATGCAAAATGTAATTAATGCTGCAATAAATACTACTATAAGTACTATCGGCTTTATCACTTTCTTACTCATAAAATCATATCCTTATATCTACCAGAATCTTTGGTACCTTCTGTATCTGCATCTTCGTCTGCAGAGTTCACAGTTAAAAAGTATGCCCGCTATTGTACAGATAAAGCACCTGCTGCTTTGCTCTGAGATAAATCTGCCGGCAATCCTGTCTGCCTCATCGAAAAGACGCTGTCTGTCAGGCACCTCATCATAGATAAAGCTGCCCTCATACTCCAGCTCATCCATGCGTTGCTCTACTGCGGACTGTATCATCGCCGTATCATGCGGATACATATCCTTTATCATCCCCAGGTCCTTTGCAAATGCATCCTCATTTTTATAGTAATCCATAAACGGAAATGTTTTATAAAAAGGTAACATCAAAAAACCTCTTTTTAATCATTATATGCTATATTCAGCTATTAGTTGCATGCTATAACAAACAATGCTGCAATAAAAATGCATGCGCCCAGGAATTTCTTTCCCGATACCTTCTCCTTCAGTATCACGCTGGAGCATATCATCATCACAATAATCGTCAAATTAAAAATATAACCTGCATAGCTGCCGGACATTGAAACTGCCCTGCCATAAAAATCATATGCTAACGGGTATGCAATGCCTGCAAGAATCAGGCATATACCATCAACAAATGACATGGATCTGATTTTCTTCATGCCTCCTGTTGCAATAGTAAATATAATAAGCACCAGCGTTCCTATAAATACACACCAGAACGCAATAAAGCCCTTATCCGGCTGTATCCCGCCAAGTGACACCAGAATATGTGCTGCCGACGCACAAACTGCAGCAAGAAGCGCAAACAAAATACCTGTTCCATCCAGATTTAAAATAACCGTTCCAACAATCATGAGTGCAATCGCTATATAGTCAAAAGTGTCAGGAGTGTTATGAAACAGAAAAAATCCCGCTGCAAGCGTGATTATATAGCTGCATTTAACTATAGCTGTAACCTGAAATGTGTAGCCCTCATGTATGGATTTAAAAAAACAGATGCCAAAAAGCCCTGTTGCAAGCCCTGCCAGAAGTATAAATATAACGCTCCTTTGGCCGAGTGCAATCAGGCTGCTTCCCATTATATTATCTTTCCTGTAAAAAAATATAGACGCACATAAAACAATCCCGGCAATGCTTCCCGCCAGCGCCGGGTCTGTCTTTTTAGTTCCAACCTTGGCCAAAATAGGCACACATGCTGCAATAAACGTTGCAGCACATGCCCATATAATTCCTGTCATATACATTACCTCACCACGTATCTATTACTGTGACTGTGCAGCACTATATGCAGCTCCTGTTGTACTGCCATCTGCTGTACCCTGACTGGCAGCCCCGCTATCTGCCGCACCTGATGTGCCGCTGTCTGTAGTGCTGTCAGCCATATCTGACTTGACGTAGTCAGAGCTGACATAGCCTGTCTGTCCCTGAAAGATAACCTGTGTCCAGCCATTGTCCTCTGATACAAACTCAAGCTTCACATCCTGTGCTATAACAGTAACTATATTTGCGTTTTTATCAGGCTTCTCTCTCATGTTTACACTGCTTGTAGTGGTGACGTAAGTTTTTTCTGTACCCTCTGTAGTCTGCTGTGGCAGATATATGGCGCCTATCTCTGTATCACTATCGCCGGCACTGTCAGTTTCACTTTCGCTAACCGCATTCTGTTGTACCTTGTCCTGCTCCTTTTTTTTGCCGCCCTTTGAGGTAACGGTAATCACTATTGTAGCAATCAGGGCAATAAGAAAAAGACATATTGCTGCAAAAATCAGTCTGGCGATTATAACATCTTTTCTGTGGCTCGCTTTCATATTATTCTCCTTTTGTATTATCTGTGTTTTGGCTCATTATAGCATAATAATCTAAAAAGAAAAAGGCAGTTAATAGAATGTTTATTGGTAAATTTCTATAAATTACCTTATAATATTTTTAAACTACAGCACATCATATCATAGGGAGATAAAATCATGGAACAAAAGACACCTTTTAAGGAACTGACATTCAGTCAGAAAATACAATATATATGGGACTATTACAAAATACCGATATTTCTTGTCATTATCGGAATCATAGCAGTCACAACCTTTATTTGCGACCGGCTTGCACAGAAAAATACTGTTTTGAGCGTATTATGCGTAAATGCAGAAAACAGCACCACAGAGGACAACGGCGCCGATATTTTCAATGACTTTCTCACAGATAACGGCTATGATTTGTCAAAGGATGAAATTGCCTTAAACAAAAATATCTGTGTCGATGTAGACAAAAGCGGCCTAGACTATCAGAACATGGCAGTCCTCACAGCATACTTTGCTTCTAACGAATACGATATATGCTTTATGGATGATAAGACCTTTGATTATTACGCCAAAAATGTCTGCTTTGAAGATATAAGCAAATATCTGGATAAAGCCGCCCTTGAAAAATATAAGGACAGGCTTGCATATGTGACAATAGATGGTAAGGAATATCCTTGTGGTATCAGGCTTTCAGCAGATGACAATGAATTTGTCAAAGCCTCCGGCTTATACTCTTCATGTACTGTCGGAGTGTGCTGTGACTCCTCCCACGATGCTATGGTCAAAAAATTATGCGGCTACATATTACAGTAGCCGCATTTCTATTTCTTCTGCTTTTATCTTATGAATTTCTCCTGTTTTTAAGCTTCAGGATTCCACCTATTGCAAGAAGTACTACACTCAGGCATGAAACAATAAACAAATCAGGAACATAGTCCTTTATTACCCAGTATGGTATACCTCCGACAATAGGCGCAATAACTATGCCCACCGGCAAAAACAGATGCAGAAAAATATTCGCTATCAAGTTTCCACTATTGTCTGTTCTCCATTTGTGCGACTTGATAATCTCCATCAGCGCAACCAATATAAATGCTGCAAAAACAAGGTCATAGAACAGGTGCGCATCGACATAATCCTTTGGGTCAAGCTCGTCTGTTGCATATCCCATAAGCGTCATCACAACCTTTGAGGTTACCTTGTTCATCAGATTGTTTGTGACCATATAGTCATTGGTATTTGCAAGGAATACAACGCCCACACCGCTCTCCGGAAGCAGATACATGTCTGCGATATAGTTCTCAGTGAGACCTGTGTGATTGTACACTGTCTCGACATATTTATCCGAACGTACCCAGCCCATACCATAGCCTGTCTCACCGGACTCATCCATAGGAACTGTTGCCCGAAACATTGTGCTAAGGCTCTTGTCAGAGAGTATTCCATAGCCGCCACGCAGATACATCTGAAGATATTTTCCCATATCATTTGCGCTTGATGCAATATAGCCCGCCGGTACAGTGGACCATGAATCGCTGAGCGGATACTTCACATCGCTTTCCACCGAAAAACCGAAATAATTGTTGTGGCCTGTAATCAGACCATCCTTCTTCGCTTTTGCATAGGCTGCGCTGCTGTGAGTCATGCCAAGTGGTGTAAAAAATGTCGCTGTCAGATAATCGCTGTAGCTGACACCTGATACTTTTTCCACTATAAGACCAAGTATGTCATAATTGACATTCGCATAGGTATATTCTCCATTTTTGCCAACAATCTTTGCATTTCCCACATGCTGGTACACGCCAAGTCCGCTGGTGTGATTGAGCAGCTGTCTTATTGTAATCCTTGTCGCATCCTTTGGATTTTTGAATACCTCAGCTGCATCCAGATAAGGATTTACCGGGCTGTCAATATTCAGATGTCCTCCCTCATACAGCTTCATGATGCATGCCGCAGTAAACGACTTGCTGAGTGAACCGGTGATAAACGGTGTGTCAAGGCTCTTGCAATCCCCATATGTACCGGAGAAAAGCACGCCCTCTGCATCTACCACCTCAACAGCCATTCCCGGAATCCTGTAATTGTCACAGGCTGCCTTTAAGGTATCCTCTATCTCTGTATATTTCGGCGAATAATTGTTGTTGTCAAGCCTTGGAATCATATCTATCACAAGCCCCACTATAATAGCAACCACTATTCCCATCAGAGCTCTCTGTGGTATCAGTCCGATATAATGTGCATAATTGGTATATGTCTTTTTCGCCATATCCTCGGTGCCCTTTATCCACACCTTCGGTGTATGTGCATACCAGCCACAGTATACTACCAGTTCAAGAAACAATAGGACTGCCATCCATATCAAAAGTGCAAACACAAAGCCCGTTGAAAAGCTTGTTGCCCCTGCTATTGATGTCAGTATGACAAGCGCTATCGTCCAGAATATAAGTGTCGGAAGCTTCTTTACAAACTTCTCCCAGTCTGTCATGATACGGATATTCCGATTTCTGTAGCCACGCATATGCATGACCTTTTTCTGCAGCTTCTCTGGCATATTACTTATCTTATATGCCGGATCCCGCTTTATCCGTATTACTCTGTATATGCCAAATATTAAGCAGCAGACTATTATCTCAACTGCCAGTACCATTCTATCAACCACCTTATGTCTTATTTACAGTCATTTGAGACTGTACTTTACATAAAAATTTAGCACATTTTTTGTGCTATGTAAACACAAAATAATATGAATACTACGGGCCGTATAACAGCTACAAATCAGTTCTGGCCATAGTATGCGTTAGCCCCATGCTTACGGTAGAAATGCTTCTCCTTAATGTTGTCCGGTGCCGGCTTCACTTCAGGATTTACTGACTCTGTGAGTCTGGCCATCTTTGCCACTTCCTCAAGGACAACGGCATTGTGCACAGCCTCAGCCGCATCCTTTCCCCAGGCAAACGGTCCGTGATTCTGACAGAGCACAGCCGGTGTGTATACAGGATTGATTTTTCTGTTCTCAAAGGTCTCTATAATGACAAGGCCTGTGTTTTTCTCATAGGCTTCGTTGATTTCCTCTGTGGTGAGATTTCTCGCACATGGAATTGAGCCCAGGAAGTAGTCTGCGTGAGTGGTGCCGTAGAGCGGAATATCCCTGCCGGCCTGTGCCCATGCAACTGCCTCAGGTGAGTGCGTATGTACAATTCCTCCGATATCCGGATACTTTTTGTAGAGCTCTAAGTGTGTTGCAGTGTCTGACGAAGGCTTGTATTTTCCCTCTATCTTATTTCCTTCAAGATCCATGACTACCATATCATCAGGAGTGAGCACATCATAGTCCACTCCACTTGGCTTGATGACAAAATAGCCTGTTTCCCTGTCAATTCCACTGACATTGCCCCATGTATATGTGATGAGCCCTCTTCTTGGGAGCTCCATGTTTGCTTCGTAAACCTTTTTCTTTAATTCTTCAAGCATTTTTTGTTCCTCTCTTATTATTTTTTACTGCTATTACAGCGGAAGCGCCTTTACCATGGCACGCTCTGCCTCAATTGCCGCCTTATATGTATTTATGTACTCATCAAAGCCCTTTACATCGTCAGGGTCCGGCTGCATTACTATGCCCTTTTCGCCATTAAATACCTTGTCTGAAAGATATTTTTCCAAAGGCTCTCCATCTGCTTTATTCACCATATATGCTGCGAGCACTGCCATGCCCCACGGGCCGCCCTCTCCGGCTGTCTCCATGACCGCAATCGGTGCATCCATGGCTGCTGCAAGTATGCTCTGGCCCACACCCTTTGTCTTGAACAGACCACCATGACCGTAAAGTGTGTCTACCTTTACTTTTTCCTCTTTAAAGAGAATATCACAGCCGATTTTTAGTGTTGCAAGACTTGCATAGAGATGTGTGCGCATAAAGTTTGCAAGATTCATCCTTGCATCCGGCTTTCTGGCAAACATAGGTCTGCCCTCGTTGAGTCCGATAACAGGCTCTCCCGAGAAAAGGTTAAAGGCTACAAGGCCGCCACAGTCCTTATCGGCTGTAAGTGCATTGTTGTAGAGCTTTCCATATATGTCATTCATATCTATATCCATGCCAAACAGCTCTGAAAATTCCTTGAATAATCCCACCCATGCATTTAAGTCTGACGTACAGTTGTTGCAGTGCACCATAGCTACCGCATCTCCCGATGGTGTGGTGACCATATCAAGCTCCTCATGAACTGCCTTAAGTGCCTTTTCAAGCACCACCATAGCAAATACAGATGTGCCCGCTGATACATTTCCGGTGCGCACTGCAACAGAATTGGTTGCGACCATTCCCGTGCCTGCGTCTCCCTCAGGCGGTGCAAGCAATATACCGCTCTCCAGATTGCCGCTTACATCAAGCCTTTTAGCTCCTTCCTCTGTCAGCGTACCTGCCTTTTCTCCAGCCGTAAGCACCTTTGGCAGAATGTCTCTTATATCCCACGGATATTCTTTTACCTTATCTAATGCTGCAAATTTATCAAGCATTGCCGCATCATAATCCCTGGTCTTCGAATCGATAGGAAACATGCCTGATGCCTCACCGACACCCATTACCTTTTCACCTGTGAGCTGCCAGTGAATATAGCCTGCCAATGTTGTGAAATATGATATCTTTGATACATGCTCTTCTTTATTTAATATAGCCTGATACAGATGCGCTATGCTCCACCTCTGCGGAATATTAAAGCCAAGCACCTCAGTAAGCTCTGCTGCAGCCTCACCTGTGATGGTATTTCTCCATGTCCGAAATGGCACAAGCAGATTATCCTCCTTGTCAAAAGGCAGATAGCCGTGCATCATGCCGGAAATACCGATTGCCGCAAGCTTTTTGATGGTAACTCCATACTTTTCCTTTGCATCCTGCGCCATCTTGCTGTAGCAGTCTGAAATGCCCTCCCAAATCATATCCAGGCTGTATGTCCAGATGCCGTCCACAAGCATGTTTTCCCAGTCATGGGCACCTGTGGCTATAGGAGCATGGTCCTCCCCGATAAGCACCGCCTTTATTCTGGTAGAACCAAACTCTATTCCGAGCACAGCCCTGCCGCTTTCAATAACACTTTTTACGTCTGACATAATATACCTCCACCTTGTAATGTAAATTTCTGAATAATTACCTTAAATTATTATACTGCAATTGTACAACGTTTTTCTTCAAAAGTAAACAAAAGAAAACATAAATATACATAAATTTTAAAACGTTTTCAAAAGTGTTCAAAAGTGAATATCACTTTTTTTATTAAAATTTCAGATTATATTGATAGAATGTAAAAATTATGTTATGTTATATGTGTTTTGTGTAAACTAAATATGTATAACTGGAGCAAATAGTAAAACAAATTATTTTTACAAACGGAGGTAAACATGAACATTTACTCTATATTGCAGTTATGCGGTGGACTTGCCTTTTTCCTTTTCGGAATGCATGTTATGTCAGGCAGTCTTGAGAAGCTCGCAGGAGGCAATCTCCAAAAGATACTTAAGGAGGTAACCTCAAACCCTGTCAAGAGCTTATTTTTTGGAGCAATAGTCACTATTGCAATCCAATCCTCATCCGCACTTACTGTTATGCTTGTCGGACTCGTAAACTCCGGCATCATGGAGCTTGCCCAGACTGTTGGTGTCATCATGGGTTCCAACATCGGAACCACTCTCACCGCATGGATTCTTAGTCTTTCAGGTATCGAAAGTGACAATCTGTTCATCTCGATGTTAAAGCCTGAGAACTTCTCCCCTGTCATAGCGCTTATCGGTGTGATTATGATTATGGGAAGTAAGAAGGAAAAGCGCAAGGACGTTGGAATCATCATGGCAGGTTTTGCCGTACTCATGTATGGTATGCAGCTCATGAGCGGCGCTGTATCACCACTCGCAGATATGCCTGAATTTACCGGACTGCTCACCACCTTTAACAATCCATTCCTCGGAGTGCTTGTAGGTGCTGTATTTACCGGAGTCATCCAGTCATCTGCCGCATCAGTTGGTGTGCTGCAGGCTTTAGCCATGACAGGCGCTATCTCATATAGCATGGCTATCCCGATCATCATGGGTCAGAACATCGGTACATGCGTGACTGCACTGCTTTCGTCAATCGGCGTAAACAAAAACGCCAAGAGAGTATCCATCATCCACATCAGCTTCAATCTGTTCGGTACAGCAATAGGACTTGTAGTATACTGTATCGCACGTTATGCTGTTGATCTGGCATTATTTAATGACAGCATCACTCCTGTAATGATTGCGGTATTCCACTCAATCTTCAATATCGCTACCACTATTATTCTTCTGCCATTTAGCAACACTCTTGTAAAGATTGCTAAGAAGCTTGTCACAACTGACAACGCAGACGGACAGGTTGTACTCGACGAGAGACTTTTACTCTCACCTGGACTTGCTGTCAAAGAATGTCTTGAGAAGACAAACGAGATGGCTGAGCTTGCAAGAGACAGCTTCAAGAATGCTTTAGACCTCTTTGACAATTACTCAGATTCAAAATTTGATGATATTGAAGTCATGGAGGAGCGACTTGATTACTTAGAGGATCAGCTTGACACCTTCCTCATTCACTTATCCGGAAAGGATGTTTCTGAGGACGGCAACAACGAGATTTCAAAGATGCTTCATGCAATCAATGACTTCGAGAGAATCGGAGATCATGCGATAAATATGGCAAAGCTTGCCAAGCAGATTGATGACAACAAGCTTGAGTTTTCCAAGAACGCAAGAAAAGAGCTCACGGTGCTCAATAATGCTCTGCGCGAGATTCTCACTCTCACTGTAGAGGCATTTGGCAAAAACGATTTGACAGAGGCAGTCAAGGTTGAGCCTCTTGAGCAGGTTATTGATGATCTCACCAAGGAGATTAGAAATCATCATATCGAGCGCCTTCAGAAGGGCAAATGTGACAGCAGACTCGGCGTATTCCTCACAGATTACATCACAAACTGTGAGAGAGCTTCGGATCACTGCTCAAACATTGCTGTATGCCTGATCCAGACACACAACTCATCATTCGAGACACATGATTATCTCAATGAGCTTAAGGCCGGACAGGAGCCTGCATTTGTAGGTCAGTTCACCATGTATCAGGACAAATATCATCTTGATGAGGATTCTAAAAAAGCAAAGAGTAAAAAATCATCGAAATAATATAACGTAATTAAAAAGCAGGATTTCTGATTAATTTCAGAATCCTGCTTTTTATCATCGTCTGGATATGAAATGCTTCACAATCGTATAAAGCACTATGATGCATGCAAACACATATCCCATCACACCAAGCGCCGGTATGCCAAGTATCTTAGGTGTCATATCTGTGGTACACACTATGCTTGAGCTGATTAGAAGTGCCATAACCCATAAGCCCATGACGATATTTCTCACCAGCCTGTGTAAAAGCCTCGCAAGCTCATCAGAAGCATGCATGTCAAGATTTATGCGTGTCTGCCCTCTTTGATATTCCTCGAGTATCTGCGCCATTCTCTCCGGCAGTTCTGCCATACGGTGAGCTGATTTGTAGGCTGTCTTCCCGGCTTTTTTAAGCTCGCCCTTCAAATCAAAATTCTTAAACATCTCCTGCTTTATCCTTGCAGAAGCAATCCCAACCATGTTGATGCCAGGTGCAATATCTGCAAGCACTCCCTCTATCTGAGTGATGCCCCTAGCAAGCATTGTAAAACCATGCGGCATAACAATGCGGTTGTTCTTCATTACCTCCAAAAGCTCCTGAATAAACTCTGCGACATCGACCTGTCCCATATCCAGACTGCCGTATTTATTTATGATTATCTTGATATCCTTGTACAGCTTTGCCCTGTCAGGCTCACCCTTAAAGTCACCAATTGCAAGCACCGCATCCTCTATCATGCCGATATCGTTCATGGCGATGCCGTAAACAGCATTGCTCAGTTCCTTTTTGTCATGCTCATAAAGCCTTCCCATCATGCCCATATCAATCCAGACAATTTTGCCATCGCTTATCTTTACATTGCCCGGATGCGGGTCCGCATGGAAGAAGCCATCCTCTATCACCTGCCTGATATAGTTGTCAATCAGCTTGCTGCCTATCTCCTCAAGATCATAGCCATCCTTTAAAAGCCCCTCCTTGTCATCGATATTAAAGCCCTTTATATACTCCATGACAAGTACATGTGATGTGGTATACTTGCGGTAAAGCTTTGGTGTGGCTACAAATGCAACATCCCTGTTATTGCCAGCAAACTCCTCAATATTGGATGCCTCAAGCAGGAAATTCATCTCCTCCTGTGCCACAGCCCACATCTCATCAAGCACCATGTCAAAATCCACAATGCCCTTTATAGAGATGGGCGGCACAAGCTTAACCGCCTTGTGAAGCAGCGCCATGTCCTTTGACATCACCTCGTGAATGCCCTTCCTTTGCACCTTCACAACCACCTGCTCACCGGTTTTAAGTGTGGCCCTGTGCACCTGCGCTATAGAAGCTGCCCCAAGAGGCTTTTTATCTATTGAAGCAAAGACATCCTTCCATGAATAGCCAAATGAAGCATCTATGACAGCCTCCACCTGCTCAAACGGCATCGGCTCCACATCTGAGCATAGCTTCATAAGCTCCTCACAATATTCCTTTGGCAGAATATCCGAGTGAAGCGACATTATCTGTCCAAGCTTAATATAGGTAGGTCCCAGCTCCTGCAATATAAGTCTGAATTTTTCGGGTGTAAGTCCATGCGTGAGCTTGTACTTCTTCAGTACCGCTGTCATCTCCTTCAGGCGGCTATCCATACTAGTTCACGCTTTCCTCTTTATCGTCCTCAGCTTCTATTTTTATATCAGCTGTCTGTGATTCTCCACCGGAAGCACTTTTTCCATCGGCTGAAGTATCTGTTACAATGTCCTCATCCTCGAAAACGCTTTCATCAGCTTCTTGATCCACGTCAGCCTCATCCATCTGTGCAAGCTTGCTCTTTAAAGCCTGTATCTGTTCAGGTGTCATCTTGTCCAAAAGCTCCTCGAGCTCCTCCGGTGACTGTGGCTTAACAGATACATTTACATTTTTCTTTACTGTGTCCTTGATATTGTGCTTAAGCTCCTGATTGAGCACCTTGCCCTGCTCGACAGTCAGCTCACCTCTCTTGACCATCTCATCAAGCACTTCCTTTGATTTCTCAGCGGTCACTGCCACTGTTCCTATTCCTGCAAGTAAAATCTTCTTTAATCCGTCTGTAAGTCTTTCCATGGTAAAATCCTCCGTTTCCTGTTATTATAGTGAAACAATCCTTGGCACAAAAATGATAAGTCCAACTATCGCAGCCATTATAGCTGCCACAAGCACTGCTCCTGCTGCCGTATCCTTAGCCACCTTGGCAAGCGGCTTTCGCTCTGTCGTTACCAAATCTACAACTGACTCAATCGCAGTGTTGACCAGCTCCAGGGCTATCACCAGTCCAAACAGCGTCAGGCATATGCACCACTCGGTCGGTGTTATCCCAAGTACCGCTCCTGCTATCACTACAAGTATCGCGACAGTGCAGTGTATCTTGATATTGCGCTCATTTCTGATGCATGTAAATATGCCCTCGAAGGCATAGCCGAAGCTTTTGTACAGAGGTGGTTTCTTTGCTTTTTTCATGTTGATACCTCTCGTGATTTAATCTTGGAATTAGTTTTGATGCCTTTTACTATGGTACTATTGTATAACTTTTTGGTTCAAAATAAAAGAGGATTGTGCAATATTGTTCAAAAAAGTAGAAGTAATTGACATTATAAATTTATCGTACTAACCTAAACACGTAAAATATACAGTTATAAAGGTAATCATATATATGACAAATTTACATTCAGATAAAATAAAAACAGCAAACCTGCATACTACAGCCAATCATATTTATACAAATACTAAACTTCGAAAGCTTTTGGTTCCGATTATAATAGAGCAGCTGTTGGCCTCTCTCATGGGAACTGTGGATACAATGATGGTCAGCAATGTAGGTTCTGCCGCTATCTCAGCGGTCTCGCTTGTTGATTCAATCAATATTCTTGTCATACAGGCACTTTCAGCGCTTGCCGCCGGTGGTGCGATCCTCTGTTCACAGTATCTGGGAAGTCACAATACAAAAGGTGCCCGCCATGCTGCAAAGCAGGTATTTTTTGTCATGGCATTTCTGTCTGTTATTTTATCTGCTTTTTGTCTGATAACAAGAAAGCCGCTGCTTCGTGCCATTTTTGGTGCAGTTGAAGCTGATGTAATGAGAAACTCACAGGTTTATTTCTTTTTTACATTGCTATCATTTCCTTTTATAGGTCTCTATGATGCCGGCGCATCCATTATGCGCGCACAGAATAACAGCCGCAATCCTATGGTCATATCTGTTATTTCGAACTTTATGAATATCGGTGGCAACGCTATCCTGATTTTTGGCTTCGGCATGGGTGTTGAGGGAGCTGCTATTTCCACTCTCGTATCACGAATATTTTGCGCGATTGTCGTTATCATACAGCTTCGAAGGGAAAATGAACCGATTTTCATAAAGAACTATATGTCTATACGCCCTGAATGGGGCCTGATTAAAAAAATCCTGCTAATCGGTATCCCATCAGGAATCGAGAACAGCATGTTCCAGTTTGGAAAGCTGGCTATCCAGTCTACTGTATCCACTCTTGGAACAGTGGCCATCGCCGCCCAGGCCATGACCAATATCCTCGAAAACTTAAATGGTATTGCCGCTATCGGAATAGGAATAGGTCTTATGACTGTTGTAGGACAGTGTCTTGGTGCCGGCAGAAAGGATGAAGCTGTCTACTACATTAAAAAACTGTCACTGGTGTCTGAGGTCGTTATCATCGCCAGCTGTCTGATTATTTTCATACTCACAAAGCCTATTACGATGCTTGCCGGAATGGAACCGGCCAGTGCAAGGCTCTGCTTTGAGATGGTTGCCTTTATCACAATTGCCAAGCCAATCTGCTGGGTACCATCCTTCATACCGCCATATGGCCTGCGTGCCGCAGGCGATGTGAAATTCTCCATGATTGTATCCTGCTGCACAATGTGGCTTTGCCGTGTAAGCCTGTGCATATACCTCTGCCGTGTATGGGGCTTTGGTCCGATTGCCGTGTGGATTGGCATGGCTTGTGACTGGATGCTTCGTTCTATTATATTTACTGCCAGATTCCACTCAAGAAAATGGCTGAATCATCATGTGATTGATTGATAATAACAAGCTATACTATGCTCTATTCACAAATCTGTATAATATAAGTAAAGGAAAAACATGAAAAACTATCAACCGGACTATTACAACAATTTCAAATGTATTGCTGACAAATGCAGTATCACATGCTGTCAGGAGTGGAAAATCGCAGTAGATGACGCTACAAACCGCAAATGGAAGAAGCTTTCTGCTGATAAAGTGTCTGGAAAAAGTGACAATCTAAGCTCTTACACATGCCATAAGGATGGCAGTCTGGTTATTAAACTGGACGAAAAACATCGGTGTCCGTTTCTTTCAAATGATAAGCTATGTCATCTTGTAATGACATACTCAGATGAAGTGCTTTCAGAGACATGTGCACTGTTTCCCAGAGAAATCCACCGGTTTTCATCACATGAAGAACGAACACTCATGCCGTGCTGTCCGGCAGTTATCGACCTGTGGTGCGAAAAACCTGTCACATTTCCTGTAATATCCGAGACCCGGAATAATTTATCTACGGCATTTTTAATCCGTGATAATCTGATTAAACTGATATCTGACCAAGTGCTTTCAGTGGAGCAGGCTTTGCTTGATGGGCTTTACATTTTATTGGAATTATATAAAAACCAGCCAATCACCAATGCACATATACAGGAATATTTTTCCGGACATACGCTTAATGAACTGAATACCGCCATGGAAGATATTCATATCCCGGACGAAGATACATTTATCGAATGCAATGAGCTGCTTCAGGATTTATCAGTAAATTATCGTAAAGAGGGTTTATACACAGCCTTTCTTCAGCCTGTACTGACCGAGGCTTGTAGATACTCCAATATTTATTCACAGTCAGACAATAATTCCATAAACCGCACCTTGCAAACATCGCAGAAACAATTTTGCTCAATGCTCACAGATTATGACATTGTTTTTCGCAATTATCTGGCAAACGAGCTGTTTTCCGACCTGATATCGCCTGAAGCAGCATCCACTAAAAAAATTATTGAACACATGATTATCAAAATGCAGTGGATTATGATTGAATACACTGCTATACGTCAAAGTCTTTTCTTGTGGTACAGTCACAATGCCAATAGTCCGTTGACATATGAAACCATCAGAGAGCATATTGTCATCATCTCACGCATGACAGGATATGATGACGATGACATACGCGAATATCTGGAAAACAGCTTTGCAAAGCTCATATGGGATTGGGGCTACGCCGCACTCATTATGGGAATTAGAAAATAATTACAAAGGAGATTTTTACTATGAGAGAAACAATTTTAGGCAATAACATACGAAAGGTTCCTTCAGTTGCAGTTGGATGCATGCGCCTTTCTGAAAAATCGAATGATGAGATGAATCATTTTATTCATGCAGCTCTGGAACAAGGCGCATATTTCTTTGATTACGCGGATATCTACGGTGGCGGTATGAGCGAGAGCGTATTCGGTGAAGCGTTTGCAGATGATCCATCCCTAAAGCGTGAAGATATTTACCTGCAGTCAAAATGTGGCATCCGCCAAGGCTTCTATGATCTCTCAAAGGAACATATTCTGAAATCTGTCGATGGTATTTTAAAAAGGCTTCATACAGATTATCTTGATCTTCTGCTGCTTCATCGTCCGGATGCACTCGTAGAACCGGAAGAGGTTGCCGCTGCATTTGATGTTCTTTTTGAAAGCGGAAAGGTTCGCCATTTTGGTGTTTCAAACCATAAGCCGATGCAGATTGAACTGCTACAGAAATATGTCCGCCAACCACTCGTTGTCAATCAGGTTCAGTTCAGCATTCCTGTTTCCAATCTCGTTGCAAATGGTATGGAAGTCAATATGGAAACACCCGGTTCAATTGATCACGATGGAAGTCTGCTCGACTACTGCCGCCTCCACAATATCACTCTCCAGGCATGGTCTCCGTTTCAGATGCCGGCATGGAAAGGCTGTTTTCTCGGAAGCGATGAATACCCGGAACTGAATAAAAAACTTCATGTGATAGCCGGAAAATACAATGTCAGCGATACTACTATTGCGGCTGCATGGATTTTACGCCATCCGGCAAATATGCAGATTGTTACCGGAACTTCAAGTGAAAGCCGCCTGAAGGAAATTATCGCGGCATGCAATATTACTCTGACTCGCGAGGAATGGTATGAGCTGTACCTGGCTGCAGGTCACCTGCTTCCGTAGAAATTATCAGCACTATTTTTCAAAGTGCTGATAATCCTTGGAATGCGTCCAATCGCCTCCCCACTCAAAACCATGCTCAGTAAACAGCTTATAGCATAAATCATCATGGTCAATCTTGTGCGAAAAATCCCTGCTCCGGTCAACATAATCCGCGGCATTTGCAGGCTCAATTGAAAGCTCCCCATTGACTGTTTTGACATAAGGATTGTAAAGAGTGTTGATATCCACCGCCATTCCCATTCCATGCTTCGATATCTTTGTAGTGTGGGAGATAAATCTGAAATTGAAGGCCGATGAATTATTGTCGCTCATAGATGCCTCATCATCTGCATCATATTCATCAACAAGTCTGACTTTCTCTATTTGATATCCGGACTCATAGAGCTCCTTAAATATTTCAAGTACATCATCTGCGATATCTTTATTTACAACCAGCTCACCTTCATGCACCTGATTGTCAAAGCCTACGTGTAGTACATGTATATATCGCAGATTTTCTCTGGGGAGTGTACAATCTGCCTTGTAGGATTTGCCCTGCATTTTTTCAAAAATGTCATCTGGAATTTCAGATATATAAAATTGCTCTTTATTATTCTCATAGGTCGGATCCAGAATATCTGCTTCAGATGTACTCGTGTCAGGTGTATTCGTATCAGCTACACTCGTATCAGATATACTTGTGTCAGATATACTTGTGTCAGGTATATCTTCACATGTATTTTCTGATACATTCGTAGATATTTTATCATTATGCTCTTTCTTATGGTTTTTAATGAATTCTCTGCCCACAAGTGTGACGATAAGCAGCGATGCCACGGCTGTGATTATTATGTTTGTGTGTCTTTTCATATTTGTTTTATGCCTTTCAATTTCTCCCACCGTTGGTAGGAGTATATCTCTACAAATCCTCTGCTTTATATTTATCCAAATATCCATTTTCAAACAGCTACTTCATAAATAGTGCAACGCCCTATTGCACTATTTAGCCTATTTCTTCCTCAAATACTTTCTGTTCTTTGTACTACCAATCGGTTCAATATACTCATTAAGTTGCTTTAATATCGCTTTGGTTCTTGTTTCCTTCAAATCAAGTAATTCACAAAATTCCTGTAAACTATACTCTTTGTCAAATTCCATAAAGTCAAGTATTTTATCATACTGTGCCTGGGTTTTTTTCGTCACTTTTTTTCCGTCACTTTTTTTCGTCGCTTTTTTATCGTCGCTTTTTTTCGTCGCTTTTTTATCGCCGCTTTTTTTCTTAAACTCCAACGTCAAGATGGTTCGATCTGGGTCAAACTTCTCTTCAATAACTGGCTCAATCCATCCTTCATCTTCCCAGACATTAAAGATATTTGGCACACCGCTGCCTGCACGTTCACCGATATTAATCAGATTGAACATCTTCATCAAGGCTTTGTTTCTAGGATCCGATTCGCCACCTTTTCTCATCTGTTCTTTACCAGTACGAATGTATCCTGGATTTTCTAATATCAGCTTATCCGGTTCCTTTTTGATAACAACTCCACAAACACCATAATAATCTGTATTGATCAAACAATTTGCCAATGCTTCTCTGAGTGCTTCGTGTACCGGAGTGTCATCAATACGATCTCCACCACTGGTTTTAAACGGAACTTTTATATCTTTTATGATTTTGTTATAGACCCTAAAATAAAAGTCACAAATGTTACCAGACCACTCTCCTGAGCTGGATTGCAGGCGATCCGTCCATCTTATTGTAGGATCAAGCATTTCTCTATAATCCAAGAAATATTCCGGAAAATGTCTCACAATGTTAAACTCATCTCCAAACATCAACATTCCTGCTACTGTTGGGTGCAACTGCTTGTCCTCTCGCGATATAGCCGCAGCTCCAATACTACGTAAATATTCTGCATCATCCAATCTTTCAAATGGATGACCTGCTTTTAATGTTCTATGCCTATTCCGATATCCCTGTATTGTTTCTGCATTTAGCTCCGACAATTCCGCATCATCCAGAATTTCCATATCCATAGTATTCTCTGTCTGATCGCGCAGCATCGCCTTAACCTGAAGTCTTGTACATTTGTAATCACCAGCATTTGACCTACGGAAAGTCTGATTAAACATATCATTATTGATGTATACCGGTTTCTCACTCCGTTTCGCCATAGGAACAGTAATAACAATAATAATATCTTCGCCTATATCATAAGTTTGTACATCAGATTCTGTAAGTAGATTTATATTCACCTTATTGCGATTATGCAGCAAATTCCACAGGTCATCCAAGAGTTTCTCTTTATCCTTGAGTTTTAATCCTGTTGTCCTCCAATGTTTATCATCCAATTCTTTCACTCCAAGAATGATAACGCCACCATAAGTATTAGCATATGCAGAATATGTCTCCCACATATCATTAGGGAGTCCACCATTTGCTCTCTTTACCTCACGTCTGTTATCTTCCTTATATGAATCAAATTGTGATATATCAAAAAAATTTGCCAATATCTATCACCTCAATCCGGTTAAATTATTTTTATTATTACCTAAGATTTTATTTCAATACGCTTTTGCTCAATACAAGCTGAAATACAACTACATATCAAGATCTAACACCCTATTTGTCTCAATAGACCTTCAATAAAATCACAAGCATATTTACGTTTCAACTTGCTGTGATTTGCCTGGTTGTAATAGTTTCTAAGGCAGTTATAGCAAGAAGTGTTTTCATCGAAACATTGTTGTGATACTTTCGCATATGCTGCATTTAAAGATGTTATTACAGCGTTCTTCTCAATCAGTCTCTTAACATGACCTGCTCCTCCTGGAACATTATCATAGATCAAAATATCATAGCTATGCTGCTCTAGATTCAATTCAAGCACACCATCTATGTCATTTCTCTCAATCCCAAGTCCAATACTTATTCCCTCAAGAAATGCATACATGAATGACAACGCAATCGCATAATCTTCCTTCGTAAAGGATCCTAACATAGGAATAGTAAATCGAGCTACATCTGTTTGGAATCTATGTCCAAGCTTAATTACATCATCAGGTGTGCTTGAGTACCATATATTTTTACATCATTCTCAAACAATGAGTGGGAACTTATCAAGAAGTTTGTTGCTTGAGTACCATACATTTTTACATCATTCTCAAACCGTATCCATGCTCCTCAAGGAAGTTGTTCAGCTTGAGTACCATACATTTTTACATCATTCTCAAACAGTAGACATTCCGCTTACAGTTTCAACATTGCTTGAGTACCATACATTTTTACATCATTCTCAAACTTTATTTTTATTTATTTAATATTAAACAAGGCTTGAGTACCATACATTTTTACATCATTCTCAAACAATGTCATTGTCCGTGAAGTTCGCATTGATCGCTTGAGTACCATACATTTTTACATCATTCTCAAACAATGTCATTGTCCGTGAAGTTCGCATTGATCGCTTGAGTACCATACATTTTTACATCATTCTCAAACGCATTCTCTACGGTTGATTTGAAATTCTTTGCTTGAGTACCATACATTTTTACATCATTCTCAAACCACTATTTAAGTAATCTCTTGAGACGTCTGGCTTGAGTACCATACATTTTTACATCATTCTCAAACGGAAAGAGTTATATACCTGAAATTCTTTGCGCTTGAGTACCATACATTTTTACATCATTCTCAAACGGTATTCCGTTCGGTCTTCCAACGATTTTTGCTTGAGTACCATACATTTTTACATCATTCTCAAACGGTACTCCGTTCGGTCTACAACGGACTTTTGCTTGAGTACCATACATTTTTACATCATTCTCAAACTAGCCACGTTATCAAAACGCATCCCAAACAGCTTGAGTACCATACATTTTTACATCATTCTCAAACAGAGGCTTTCTCATTCATCCCACCATCACGGCTTGAGTACCATACATTTTTACATCATTCTCAAACTGTGGAGTGGGACGGCTCACCATGCGACGCGCTTGAGTACCATACATTTTTACATCATTCTCAAACGAGCCGTCTATCATCGTTCGGGTTGGATGGGCTTGAGTACCATACATTTTTACATCATTCTCAAACCATAGAGTATAATTTAAAATTATCTTATAAGCTTGAGTACCATACATTTTTACATCATTCTCAAACTTAAGAGAATGTGTGCGCCATGACTTCATGCTTGAGTACCATACATTTTTACATCATTCTCAAACGTAATAACAACATCATCGGTTGCAACATTCGCTTGAGTACCATACATTTTTACATCATTCTCAAACCCTAATTGTGGTAATTCATCGGCCGTTAATGCTTGAGTACCATACATTTTTACATCATTCTCAAACGCACCCTTTATAACACTCTGATATGTGTTAGCTTGAGTACCATACATTTTTACATCATTCTCAAACCTCAAATTCAAAAATAAAATGCTATCATCGGCATAAAAACAAGGTACTCAAGCTTAACTATTCAATAAATTTCACATCCGTCTCTATCTATAATATAACGCATTCCTCCTTCCATGCAACTTCTTTCATGATTTTCAATAAATAATCCCTTTACATCCTGATAAGAAATCTCTTTAATCAATTCCTGCATTTGCAAATCTGTTAAATAGCTTCGAAGATTAATAAAAACAAACACTTTTGTTGCCAAAACATTTACCGCTATCTTTATATAACGTATTATTTGTTCAAAAAAATCAGTTTCCTGTACTTCATACCGAATACCTACTGATTTGAACAATGCAGGCATATCCAAATCCATATCAAATTCCAAAACATATTCTGTATTTTGTTCTAACTCCAACAAATATTCCTGTATTTTTCCTGTTAATTCAAGTGTTTTTACATACATCAACTCCGATTTTGACAACTGATCCAATTCTGCATACAACTTATTTAATATCTTCCGTCCATTTATTTCTATCTGAAACGGATTCACAATTATTTCCATGTTTTTTGCAATGTTCAATTCTTTTTCTTTATCAGATAAAACAAATCTCCCCTCTTCTCCATTTTGCTGTAAAAATAATTCCTGCAAGTAATATGCATACAATTTGGGTGACTCTATTATCCATTCAGTAAATACATATTTATCACTTAATACCGCTGTATTTAAATTAGTATGTACTAATTTCATAAAATCACCAACCTTTCATCACTATCTAACACTTCACTTTTAAGTTCTCCGATAATAATATCCATTTTTGCATATTGCTTTTCGGTAACCGTCAATAACTGTATCACCCCCTCCTCTGGTTTATTTTTGTGAATATTTTCAACAATTGCATTTACTGCGGTACTGTTTAAAGCCAATTTGCAATATACGGATTCCTGCAACATTAAAAATCCATTTTTCAATAAAAATTTTCGAAAATGTACATATGCACGTCTATTTTCACTTGTTGTTACCGGCAGATCAAAAAATACCAATACTCTCATAAACCTATAACTCAATTCTGTAAAATCGAATCAGTGAACTGTCATCTCCACTCAAAGCATCGAAAATGCTTTTGCAATATATTTTAATTGCATTATTAACATACTGTATTTTCCCATCAATTTGTACTTCCTGATTCAACACATTTACAAGTTGCATCTTTTCTTCATGTTCAAACTGCTCTAATTTCATTGTTAAGACCTGCCTGTCAACAAGTATTCTGAATGGTTCCATCAAATCCGATGCTAGATTGAACTGATTAAACATGTTGTCATGAAAAACACCTAATTGCGTGATGTAACCATTAGCTACAATTTCCCTTGTAAATGCAGATAAAATAATTGAATATCCGTAGTTCAACGCTGCATTAATCAAATTATCTTCGGTTCTTGTAAACTCTAATCCAAATAAGGCATTAAAATAAACTTTTGCTGCATGCCCTTCTCGATTTGTTCCATCATTCCATGCAATTTCCTTTAAATAAGATTCCAGTAAATCTGATTCTTCCTTTCCCAATAATTCTAACAGTTCCTTTTGTTTCCTGATTTTTTCACTTACAATTTCCGTCCATACTGCTTTCTTTGTATTCTTTTTCCAATTAATCTGTTTTCTCACTTTATTACTGGTATCATGACTTCCATAATAATTAACTAACTCACATGATGGATTCTTTTTTTCATCACAAAATATTACTTTAATCTTCCTTTTTGCAAGTTCAGCAATCAAACTAGCTGTCAATGATACTGCTGTCGACTCAATCAGTATTGTAGAAATTTCACTTAATACAATCTTTGTCACCTCTTCACCACGCACAACCATCTGACCTAACTGTAAATCAAGTTTTGCACGCTTCGAAATAACAACTATGCGCCAACTCATAACTTCAACAGATCAATCTCTTCTTCATAAATTCCCGTTGGAGATTGATTAATAATTGAAATCTGTTTATATTTGTCTATATTCTTATTTATTAAAATTCTTCCTGCTTCCGTTCCGCCTCCTATTTCTCTCAAGTTTTCTCTTGCGCTCCGACATTGCATTATATGTAAAATTTTTTTAATTGTATTACACTGTTCCTCTCTTGACAACTCAATAAATTTTTCTCTACCTTTTTTCACTGCTTCCATTTCTGACGTCAAGATTGCACTATATACTGGAATTTCCAATTTTTTACTTAGTACATCATATACTTGACATAATTCTTTTTCACCCAATTTATCATTATGAGTTATTTGCAAATTTTTATTTTCTGCTTTTCGTTGTAAAAATTTTATAATATTCTTTAGAATAATCGCATTTGTATTTTCAAGCACCAGTTGATTTGCATTCTTAAAAATTAAATAATTTGTTTTACGACCTGAAATCCAAATGTATGATCCATTTATTTTAAATAAAGTATCCGTTTTTATTTTTAAAAGGATTTGAGGATTTATTAGTCCACGTTCTTTTAAATAATATATGATTTTTTCCTTATTATTTTCCAGTGTTTCTCTTAAATATATCGGTATATACTCTATTGTTTTCTTTATTTTTCCTTTTTTATCAATAGATTTTACTAGCAAATAGTAACTTCCAGCAATTTCTGTGTACCCTCCATATTTCTTCAAATTATTTAATCGATTGTCACTCTCTTTAAGCGGTAATTGTCCTTTTCCTTTTTTTATCGGTTGTTGTTTAAATAATCCTCCCTTGACCTCATAGGTTCTTCTTGTAACCAAGATATTATTCTTCTTCATAACGTTCTTCACCGTTACAATCGTACCATTATTACCTGCTTTCCATGCGACCTCCCCATTTCGGATAATGTCTTTGTCTCCTTTAAACATCATCTTCAAATTATAACTTCGTCCTGGATTTTCTTTTATAAACCAAGCTGCATTCTTTGTGAATTTTGTGTAATAAGAATTTCCAACCACAATGTTAAGATATGCATCTTTCGCATGATGAAGATCATTCATATCACGTACTTTTAATAAATCCGGTGTAAAATCTTGTCGAAACTCTGACACATTCTTCGCTTTTACATATACAATCTCCGAATCTGGAAATACCTGTTTTAAAATCTCCGCTACTGCTTTTGTACTTTGTCTGTTTTCTACAAGCTGTCGATTAATAAATCCAGCAAGTTCGTCAGGCGTCAGTGCAGTATTTCTAATTAATCGCTCATACTTTTCTTTCGTAATAAAGCCTTCATCTAATAATGATTTCCAAAATAATTTTCTTGCTTTTCGAATACTTTCTTTAATAGGATACTCGTCAGACTTTGCTGCATTATATTCCTTCTTTACTAACACCCTGTTATTCAAACTATCATCCATAGTCTTTGATTGTGGATAAATATGATCTATATCATACTTTGTGTTGTCCCACAAATCTTCCAACTGAATTATCTCACCTGAATACATACATCGTCCTTTTTGGGTATAGTACAAATATAATTTATCACTTCTCAATTGCTGGTCTTCGTTTTTGTTGAGTTCTTCTATCCAGTCTCTTTCTTCTTCTTTACATTTTTTGTATAAATCAATAAGCTGTTTTTTGCGGGAGTCTCTTCTTTTATCTTTTTGGTTCCCTTGCTCTCCTCTTGCCATCTCTACAAAAACTCGTTTTGGTGCACATCCCATTACCTTTTGTAGCTCTTTCACTACTTTTAAGGTTTGCCAAATCTGTCGTTTTACTGCTGGTGAAACATATAATTCGTCCACTGTTTTATATGACAAATTCTTTTCTTTTCGAATAGAATTATATTCTTCGATTCTGTCCATAAACTGATAATTCTTACTTAGAATCTGCATCAGATTATCATTAGTTTCCCACATAGCTGTGATAACATTCCATACTTCTTCAGTTCCTGGTGCAGGTGTTGTTATATTTTCCAGAAAAGCTTTTGATAATCTTCCCCATCCTTTATATGATAACATGCTGATACTCTTAATCTGCTTTTCTGTTAATTCAGGATGCATTCTCATTACTCTTTGTTTCAATAGTTTCTTATCATCACCAAATAATACAATATTAAGAATAATCTCTTCTTTTTCTTTCTGGCTTAATGTAACCCCTGTAAGTTTTTCCTTAAAGTCATGAAATGCTGTCAATTGAGCTTTAAAATCCCCATCAATTCCAGTAATTTCAACGTTCTTATCCACTATTCCTTCACGAATCAGATAATTTTTCAACTTTTTTATTGTTACCTTTCGATAACAACAAAATACTTCTTTATATAATCGTTGTTTCAACTCTACCGAAATTTTTTCTCCATTTAAGCGCAAATTATTGAGTTCATTAAGTACCATATATTTACTATATAAAAGAGAATCTTTAGGGAGGACATCTTCTCCCAACATATAAGTACATTTATTTGTCATTCGGCGAATAAATTTTTCTGCACTTTCCTCTATATCTATTACATCTTTAAAATTCCATGGGTAAATCTTCTCGTTATTTTTTCTTACTGCCCATGTAAACTTTCCCTCTGTACCTTCTTCATTTCTACCCAGTGGCCCTACATAATATGGAATTCTAAACTCAAATAACTGTAAAATCTTTTCTTTATTTTCCTGCATAAAGGAACTTTTTCCAGACAAATTATCTAATATTTTTCTTAATTCATACATATGAACCTGATAAGGAATTACACTATTTTCTTTATTAACTTGTTTTGGTAAGAAAGTTCCCTGTTCCAGTTCTTTTTCCAAATAAGAAACCACTTCTTGGTCTGAAATTTTTTTAATTACATTCTTTTTCAGGAAATCGTAGAACTCCTCTTTGCTACATTTTTTACTCTGCAAATCATTCTTTTTTCCATTTTTCTTTGTCATTCCTATATAAGCCACATAATTATTCAACTTCTCTTCTGTATCAATAAAAATGTGCTTATACTCCAGTGGCAAATATTTCCGAACTATCTTTTTTAAATATCTTAAATCCGCTTTATGCTTTTCATATAATTTAACCTTTGCTTCTGAAATAGAGGAACTGTCCCCCAAAATTTCAACCAATACAGACCAATCATACACTGCCTTTGCAGATTCAATAATATAATATTGTTCTACAAGATCTGCTTCAACTGTTCCAATATAGTCATCATATCCCGTATCTGAAAATGAAATTTTTGGGTTCTCACATCCATCCAATTCACTATTTTCAAAAATATCTGATAGTTTTACGCTTCCTCCAGAAATCAGATTTAGTATTGCCTTTTCGCATGTTGTTTTTGCATTCAATTGTTTTATTAAGCGACTTTTTTTGACAGATTTTGTATGCATTCTATCCTTTAAAGTATTCTCGATAAATTGAATCTCGTCATCCGATAATTCCAATGTCCAGTTTAGTTCTTCTTTTTTCAAGTTTTCTTCGAGCTGCAAAAATGTCCCTTTAAATTCTTTGATTTTGCTGATATCACCTGATAGCAAAAAATGTCCGCGGTGCTTCATCATATGGTGGAGTCCCAAATATACTAACCTGATATCTGGCATTTCTTCCGTTTCCATCAGCATCTTTCTCAGATGATAGATTGTTGGATACTCTCTATGATACTCTTTGTCTGTGTAATTTTTATCCACAAACAATGCATATGGCAATTCCGGACATTTTCCGTTAATATCTTTTTTATCCTCAGGATAATATTTACTTTCCTTCATCCTTTGAAAAAAGCCCAAATCCACTTTACTGATTTCTTCAGAAAATAATTCCTGCAGGATCTGAATTCGCCAGTTTCTTCTATCTAATCGCCTTCTGGCTATACGAAAACTTCTTCTTTCTTCTGCTGTTAATGCACTTTCAAAAAGCCGTACACCCCATAAAGCTTTTCCATGTCTTCTCAAAATATGATAGTCCGTATCTGTTATTGCCCATCCTAAAGATCCTGTCCCCATATCCAAGCCCATATAGTATTCTTGATTCATCTTTTTTCTCCTTCATAAGTCTATTTCGTATTGACTTTTCTGTCCTTTAGCACTATACTAAAGTTGAGTTTAGTACCATACTAAATTTACATCATAAGTTCAAATAAGAATTTAATTCAAATCGCCACTCCGGTGGTCCACAGTGTGTGGAAAAAGTCTGCAATGCAGACTTTTTTTATGCAACTCAACCTCTAAAAATCCGTCTTGTATATAATTTCAGTATATTCCTATTACAGATTTTTTCAACAGTTTTTAATCCTTCTTCCGTAGTTTTTTGCGTATTTTTTATTCCTCTTTCATTTATCTTATATTTATAATAATGTTATGAGGGTGCGGACAAATGAAAGGGCTTAAAACTAAATGAAATAGTTCAACCGACAAAACTATCAATACTAAAGAAATACAGCATATATCTCATCCTCAACAGATACTTTTCTTTTAGACATAAAATATGCTCCCTCCTAAGTGACAAGTTTTTATTATTTCACTTATCTACCTAGAAGGAAGCATTTCAACACGAGTGACAGCTCTATTATTAAACTTATTATCCCTGATACCTTATTCTCTCAACCAGCGTTTCCTTTTTCAGATTACTGCTTAAAACTAGGGAAAGCACAATCTGCAAAAGACCGACCAGCAAAATCATAGCAATAATTGGTGTAAAATGCAAATGTTCTGTCAATGATGTTTCATAAATTTTTCAACAAGTTCCGCTGATTTCTTAATAATTCTCTGCGTGCACTTCAAAATAGCTCTGCGGATGATTACATACCGGGCATACCTCAGGTGCTTTTGTTCCTACCACAATATGTCCACAGTTACGGCATTCCCATACCTTAACTTCGCTCTTTTCAAATACCTGCGCAGTTTCAATATTTTTAAGAAGTGCACGATATCTCTCCTCGTGATGCTTCTCAATCTCTCCTACAGCTCTGAATTTTGCTGCAAGTTCAGGGAAGCCTTCTTCCTCAGCTGTTTTAGCAAAACCTTCATACATATCTGTCCACTCATAATTCTCGCCTTCTGCAGCTGCTGCCAGATTTTCCTTTGTATCACCGATTCCTGCTAATTCCTTGAACCACATCTTTGCATGTTCTTTTTCATTATCTGCAGTCTTTAAAAATAATGCTGACATCTGCTCGTAGCCTTCCTTCTTTGCCACAGAAGCAAAATAGGTATACTTATTTCTTGCCTGAGACTCCCCTGCAAATGCTTCCTGTAAATTTTTTTCTGTCTGTGTTCCCGCGTATTTGTTTGCTGCCATTTCTTTTACCTCCGTTTTCTTCACAACTTTTTCAAAATCTGATGCCGGATGTTTGCACAAAGGACATATAAAATCATCCGGTAATTCTTCACCTACATATTCATATCCACAGATTCTGCAGCGCCATATTGTCTGACCATCCTGCGTTTTTCTAACTGCCTGTGGCTTAGGTTTAATATTATTCTGATAATACTCGTATGTTACAGAAGGAATATCACTTAGAACTTCCATATCCGTTATCTCACCGATAAACATCGTATGCGAACCTAAATCTTCTGTTTTATGAACTGTTACAGAAATGTATGCATTGGTACCATCTGTAATATAATAAATACCATTTGTCCCCCTTGCACACTTTTCAAATGTTTCAAACTTATTAGTATCCCTTCCTGATTGAAAGCCAAAATGTTTAAATAATTCAAATGATGCATTCTGACTCAGGACTGATACTGTAAACTTTCCGGTTCTTTCAATCATGTCATGCGTGTAATTTGCTTTGTTAACGCAGATACTTAACTGGTTTGGTTCTGAAGCTGCCTGAATTGCTGTATTAATAATACATCCATTGTCTTTTTCGCCTTCCCTGGCAGTCAGTACAAACAATCCGTAACTCAACTTATACATTGCCTTTTTGTCCATGTAATTCCTTGTATGATAATTAGGAAGTTAATTACCACACTTTCCTTTCTTTTAATATCGTGGTTCAATACAATTCAGATACTATGGACTTTTGA
>ENA-ORMJ01000042-ORMJ01000042.1-human-gut-metagenome-genome-assembly--contig:-NODE-42-length-90189-cov-21.192081_pt1 | contig 90189 bp, 75 predicted proteins | sample MGYA00242100_ERZ508989 | MGnify/ENA primary metagenome ERZ508989 (study PRJEB26280, sample SAMEA2531403) | human gut metagenome | biome: human gut; feature: human-associated habitat; material: faeces...
GTGAAATCAATCTCGACCGGTGTTTCACGACCGAACATCTCAACATTAATTGTAAGGCACTGCTTGCCCTCATTAATATTGGTAATCTCACCAACTGTATCTTCCCATGCACCAGAGAGGATCATAACCTTATCGCCGACCTTGCCAGCGAACTGGATAACAGGCTTAACTTCCTGTTCTTCCTCAAGGCTTATGCCGAGATTCTTAATTTCTGTTGGTGTAAGTGGTACTGGCTTTGATCCAGGACCAACAAACCCTGTAACACCTCTTGTGTTTCTGACAACATACCAACTATCGTCGTTCATTACCATCTTCACAAGAACGTATCCAGGAAACATTTTCTTCTGAGCAGCTTTCTTAGAGCCATCCTTAATCTCCACTACTGTTTCAAGTGGAACGATAACTTCAAGAATCTGATCGTGAAGATTTCTGTTTTCAACTGTCTTCTCAATGTTAGCCTTCACCTTGTTCTCATAACCTGAGTAAGTGTGAACTACATACCATTTTGCGTCATCCATACAATCACCTATTCCTTATTTTACAATGAACTCAATTCCAAAGCGGACAATTAAATCCACAACTGCAATGATTACACCTAATAATACGGACACAGCCAATACAGCTACAGTTTCCTTAGTAAGCGACTGACGGTCTGGCCAAATAATTTTTGAAAATTCAGCTTTTAAACCTTTGAACCAGTTCTTTTTCTGCTTCTTAGCTTTTACAGTATCACCCATGAAATACTCCTCACTGTACTAATTACTTTGTTTCCTTGTGTAATGTGTGTGATTTACAGAACTTACAATACTTCTTTGTTTCCATTCTGTCTGGATGAGCTTTCTTTTCCTTAGTCATGTTGTAATTGCGCTGTTTACACTCAGTACATGCCAATGTTATCTTTACTCGCACAACTTCCACCTCCAATTATTATTTTTGTAGGTGTTAAAACACCAATTGGTTTCTTTGCCCGCCTAATCAATGTTGGGTTGTTGAAATTCAGGCACGCAAAAAAGACCGCTTCCATAGCCGTTCTAATATAGCACAGTACATTCCAACTCGTCAACAACTTTTTTAAAGAAAATATAGTGACAAAAAATGAACTTCATATTATAATATTTGTACAAAAACATACGATATATATAAGGAAATGGATTTCCTTACATTTTCTACCGATTATTACAGACAAGGAGGTGACTGTTATGATCAGCAGCGTGTACAGCTATTATCTTGCCCAGTATGGACATAAGACTAACTCAAAGTACGATACACACACTAAAGCACAATTAAAGAATACATATGGCAGAGTTCTGAAATCTAACAGTCAGACTCCTACATATAAGACAGATATGTCAGAGGCTGCACAGAAATATGCCATCGACCTTAAAGAGAATGCCAGAGAATTAAGTAACATTGCCAATGAGCTTTCAGGAAGCGACGGTCACGGCATGGTATTTAAGAAATCAGCAGTATCAAGTAATCCTGAAAGCGTAACTGCCGAATACATAGGAGATAGTGCTTCTCCTGACAGTGCAAGCTTTGAAATCGATGTAAAGCAGCTGGCAACAAGCCAGATTAATACCGGTAATTTCTTGCAGCCTAATCACCGCACTGTAGAACCTGGTGATTATTCATTTGACCTTAACATCAATAACCTGACCTATGAATTCCAGTTTACAGTCGATGAAGCGGAAAGTAATTCTGACATTCAGAATAAGCTTGCACGACTTATCAACAGATCTAACATTGGATTAGCAGCCAGTGTTAACGAAGACAGCCTCGGCAACACTGCTCTCTCAATAGTGTCAGACATGACTGGTATAAATGGCATTAAGCCGACAATATTCAACATCAGTCCCAACAAGGATATCCAAACCAATAATCCCGATTTCGTTGAAGGCTTTGATGAACCAACAATGAAGAACAATACTAACTTCATTAATGCATTTGGCTTAGACAGAGTATCACAGTATCCATCTAATGCAATATTTTCAATTAATGGAGAGGAACGGTCTTCTGCATCCAACGATATTACAATTAACAAAGCATTTGCAATAAACTTCAACAGTACTACGGAGGAGCCTGTATCCATAAGTCTCAGGGAAGATACTGATTCGATAACAGAAAGTATTGGCGAACTTGTTTCAGGATATAACAGGCTTTTTTCAATTGCCGCAGATAAAGAGAACGATAAGTTTGAGGGCAACGCCAAGTTAAAGAAAGAATTTTCAAGAATAATGAAGGCTTACCAGCCACAGCTCGAACGCAACGGGCTTACAGTAAGTGATAAGGGTTCGCTTGAAGTTAATAAGGCGGTTATTCAGAAAGCTGCTTCTGACGGCACACTTTCCGATGTATTTAACGCTCTTGATTCATTCAAGAAATCAATTCAAAGAAAGGCTGATGATATCTCCATCAACCCTATGAACTATGTAAACAATAAGATTGTTGCTTATAAGAATCCGCACAAACCCGTGAATGACCCTTATAATCTTTCCGCCTACTCAGGCATGATGTTTAATGGCTATATCTAACTACCATAATATAAAATAAGGCATCCGTCTGGTTCATGTAATACATAAACCGGCGGATGCCTTTATGTTTCTTATTATTCATTAATCAGTCTGCTTCCTGCATCATGTAACTGCTTAACAAATGTACTAAGCCTTACAAGCGCTTTAGAAACAGCCACATCATCATTAACGCTCAATGCCTCAGAAAGCTCTTTCACACCTTCATTAGCTTCCTTCTCATCAACTGCCCCTGCCTCAATAATATCCTTAGTTCCATTATATACTTCAAAAAGCCAGTTAAGCCCTTCAATAATAACATTCACCGCATCATGAGTCTCTGGAAAAGGAACTCCTGCAAGTTCATCTGAGACTTTCTCTATTGCTCCAATAAGCTTCTCACTGTAAGGAACAGCTTCCTTAAGTACATCTATCTGCTGCTGTCTGTAATCATCCATGATTCTAATCACCTTTCTTTATGAACTTATAGAATATATATCGGATGGATTAGTGGAAAGTTAACATTAATCACCAATAAACTCACATACCGCTTCCTCATCAACCGTGCCATCACTCTTTCTTGGCAAAGGTTCTTTTCTTAACACAATCTTCTGAATCTCCCAGCGGTAGCCCTTCTTCTCATTATACTTATCAATACGGCGTTTAAATATATCTTCTGATGCACTCTTATCAATAGGCACAATAACCGCCGTAAGCCTGTTATTGTAAAATGTTATAAAACCTTCTGCAACTCCATTAATAGCTGTAATCTGTTCATTAGTTCTTACACGGCTTATCTTCTCACCTGTAGGCAACAGAATAATATCCGGATTGCGCTGCAACAGAACAAGTCTGCCGGCATTGTTAATCCTTCCGTAATCACCTGTATGATACATACCGTCTTCTAATACATTTTCAGTAGACTCCACGTCATTATAATAGCCTTTCATGACACATGGTCCACTTACAATAATCTCTCCATCATCAGCAATAGATACTGCATTATTATCAAAAAGAGTATACGAACCATCGTAAAGCTCATTAACCCCTACACAACCCGAAGTCTCTGTCATTCCATATATATTATAAACCTTCAAATCACTGTCACAGAGATTCTCAAAAAGTCTGAACGGGCAGCTTGCACCACCTATGATAATAGTATTGAGTTCTTTATTAAACCCACTTATAGCTCGCTGATAGTCAATCATAGAAGGAGTACCTATAAGAATAGTTGGATTATAATAATAAGTATCTGCATCAATATGTCTTAAACCTCTGCCTATACACACCATAGCGCCATTATACAGAGGCCATATGAGGCTGTATATAAATCCAAATTCATTATGAAGCGGAATCTGTGCAAGCACAATATCATCACTTGTACATTCAACCCTGCTGTTTATCGCCATAACCGCATTAAGAATATTATCAACAGACAGAACAACCGGCTTATCACATTCATTAGCTGTAGCCGTAAACATGATAATATCGCCCTCCTGCGTATTCTCATCATATATAAGTCCGTCAACATTATCCTTCTCGGCACTTGATATAATAATAGAATTCTCATCAGAGAGAATATACTGGTTAGTAGATGTCAGTGTATAATTAACTTCCGTCTTCTTAAGAAGGTCAACCCTCGAATCATGAGGGAGGAAGAAATCAACAAGCGCAAGCTCCTTTCCCGCAACAATCGTTCCAAACATATTAACAATCCACCTGTATGAAGCTGGTCCGAATATTGCAATCCGCTTTCCTTCAAATTTCTGAAAATGTAATGCCTTCTTCGTCACATCATCAAAAAGCTTCTCATAAGTGACCTTCATCGTATCATATACGACAGCCACAGCGTCTGGCTGGCTCTCGGCATTACTCTTTAACATATTATAAAATGTATTCTTATCTGTCATGATTTTCTCCGTTTCTGACCAAAGTTATAAATCTTGCATCAAATATAAAAAATTATAGCATTTAGCGTAGAAAATGCCAACAGTGTTAATATATAATAACTCATATAAAATATTTTTAAAAACAGGAGCTAAATGTAATGAAGATATATATATACAGATATGGCAGCTTATGTGAGCCTGATATTATAGATGCATTTAAACATATAGGACTCGAAGTTTATGAAGAAAATGCTGAAGTGTATAACAAAAATATGCTTCCATCACAAGCCGCATCAATAGCATCAGCAACACTGGCAAAAGAAAAATATGCATTTGCATTTACAATCAACTTCTTTCCGTGGCTTTCAGATGTATGCCAGCTTCTTAATATAACCTATATAAGCCTTATTGTTGACAGCCCTGTTCTTGAATTATATTCCAACGCTATATCTAATTCAGTCAACAAAATCTTTCTTTTTGATAAAATGCTTTTTAATGAATTCAAACAATACAATAAAGAACACATTTTTCATATTCCACTTGCAGCTAACACTTCAAGAACTGATGAACTAATCAGCCACGCTTCTGATTCTGATAAGAAAAAATATACCAGTGACATATCCTTCATTGGCTCAACATATCAGGAAAAATGTCCATTCAATAATGCTGTACTTTCCGATTATGAAAGAGGTTTTGTTGATGGAATTATCAATTCGCAGCTTGAAATATACGGTTTTAACTTTATAGAAAGTATGCTCACAGATGAAATGGCAGACAGACTTCTCGCAAAGATACCTGATCACTATGTATTCCCTGCTAGCTTTCGTGCCAACAACAAAGCCCTTGTTGCACAATACTATTTAAGCGTTAAAGTTGCAGAACAGGAGCGTCTGCGTGCTCTCAGATTATTGTCTGATTCCTTCAATGTAGATATATATACCGGAAGCGATACCAGCAGCATGCCTAATATCCACAACCGTGGCTTTGCAAAATCTCTTACGGAGATGCCACTTATATTTAACAACAGTAAAATCAATCTAAATATAACAGCTAAATCAATCCGTTCAGGGCTCTCCCTTAGAATATTTGATGTTCTTGGATGTGGAGGTTTTCTTATAACCAATTATCAGGCTGAACTTCCGGAATTCTTCGAGATTGGAAAAGACCTTGTAGCATACGAAAGTCTTGAACACCTGAAAGAATTATGCGCCTATTACCTTGCTCATGAGGATGAACGCTTAGAAATAGCGCAACACGGCTATGAAACAATTAAAAAGCATCACACATATGATATCCGTGTTTTACAGATAATAGAAAAGTCGTTTCCTGCACGGTAATAGATATGCCCCTTTTACTTGACATCTGGCAAAAGGGGCATATTCTGCCGAAACAATTTTTATTATTTTATAATATGTCCGTAAAATGTTGGTTCTCCAACTACGTTAACACTCCTGTATGGTATTCTATAGTTGAGCTTAAACAACCATGTATCTTTAACTATATCCTTCCATACTGACTCATCATATATTTTGCTGCCATTGGCATTAAAGAACAATGCCTCTGGATTATTAACTGCGCACATATCTACTTCATTCCTGACTTCATCAAATGTATTATATGCAATTTCAATCATATAATCAGTCATGAAATATTCTATAGATTTATCCATATATCTGTAATATTCATCTATCGCTCTTATTATAAATCCAAATAACAGCAATCCTTTATCGCCTTTGATAAAATTATTATCCCATCTTCCACCAGTTACATCGTCATCCCACATAGGCTTTCCGAATTTCTGAGTATAAAAGCCCTCTTTCATTATTACATCATTTATTCTTTCATCAGTAACATAATATGTAGCATCAATCCATACACCACCATACCTGTACAAAAGTTCCATTCTGAGCCTGTCCGACAATGTAGTCATGGATATTTTGCCCTCATTGAATTTAGTAATAACTTCCGACGAAAAACTCACATACTTCATGCAATTTTCCAGTGTTATTATATGAAGAACTGCTTTTTCATTATCTATATTATTCCTTACGCTATTAATACATTTTTTAACAAGGTCAGGGGCATTATCTTCACCCTGCCACCAACACATCCATACATTAACCCGCCCTGAATTGCCTTGTTCATACTCTGTTGGTGGAAGTTCTTTTACAGTTCCCTTTTTATATTCTTCAATCAGCCTCGCAGTGACCTTCTTAAAAAGCTGTCTCTTTAAATCTATTTCATAAAAATGTCTGCTTATTTCATCGGATTCCATTAGTTTAACCGGCTGCTCTTTAACTTTATAATCATTAGCAATAAGCCATACTTTCAGCAGTCTTTCTGACAGAAATCCCATAACCCTTTTCTGATAATCGTCTTTACCATCAATATCTATTCTTTTTTCAACTTCAAACAATACATCAAAGAGCCATTCACAATATGAATCATAAACAGATTTTCTGGCAATCATCATATTACAGAAATTAATAACTTTTGAATTCTGCATCCAGTCAAATGCATTAACATAATCAGGGTACTTTTCACTAATTACCTGCCTGCATATATCCCAATCCTCTTTGCAATGCATATGATAGTATTGCTCCTTTAAGGATCCCTCTTTTACCATATTACATTGAGGAACTATAATATCATAAGACTTAAGCGTTTTTTCAATATATTCCTTAGTAAGAAGCCTCTCCTTTTCAAGAAAAAATCTTCTATAATGGCAAGTTCCAATAATATCGCACTGGTGATTCTTCCATAGCCAGTACATTCCGGTAAGTTCACAGTAATTCATGTTCTTAGAAGATATGTTATCTCCTGTATCATCACCAGTATATCCCAGATCTGAAGATATTGCTCTTCCTACATGAATTGTTTTATACAAATCATCTGGAATTTCATTATATTTTTTGTGTGTAATAACCCATATCTCTGTATTCATATTCCACCTCTCAGCTGCATTTTGCAAGCACACACCATACATTATCAACCCTGACATCTGTTACACTACAGTTAACAGGAAGATACTTCCGGTCTGTGCCATATATGAACAAATACTTACTCACCTTAGATGCTTTCTTTAAAAGCACTTCTTTGCTTTCTTCTGGTATCATATCACTTAAGAATACTGCAACTTTATATTCATCATGACCGCATTTTGCAAGCAAAGCATCAATATCATCAGCCAAAACTATCTCATCATATATGGTTTCATATACATTAAGCCAGGATATACTGTCCGTCTCAACTCCCGTAATATAACAATCTTCTGGTACTTCCATTTCTAATATCCTGCGTGATACTGCCCCTATAGCTTTATAAAACATTCCTACATCCAGTATTTTCCGAGGTTCCATCTGGTTAATAACTTCGCTGTATATGTACATTACATCTTTATCTGTTATCATCCCTTTTCCCTTTCTTATGAATTAATTAAACACTGTATTAAATATCTCTTTGAATCTGACATCATAAGTATGATTCTGCTCAATCTTTTCATAGCCATTTCTTGCTATCTGCTGCCTTTCTGAATCATGCTTAAGATAATATCTGCATTTGGAAACAAGGTCGTCAACCGACTCGTACATAACCATATCCTCACCTGGAACAAACCAGTCGTAAAAATCTTCCTGATAATTAGACATAAGTAAGCCACCCGCTCCCATAATATCCATTGCACGAAGCGGCATGCCAGACTTAATGCTCCTTAATGTTATATTAAGATTAATTCTGCTGTTACGGAATATATATGGCATAACATCATAATAATCAACCGCACCGCAATTATTAACGCCAGCAATGTCAGGAGTCTCATTAGGTGTATATAGATTTACTGCATATTCTCTGCCAAACTCTTTTCCAAGCCTTCCAAGAATTTCCTTTCTGTCATCAGCAGCCATTTTTCTTGCAAGAAAATAATCCGCATACAGATATTGCACAGTCTCAACTCCATCCCTGCTGGTTTCAACAGGATAGTTCTTCAGCATATCCTTAAGAACATCTCCTTTTAAAAGTTCTTCAAGGAAGAAATAGCCATAAACCTTTCTCTGTGCATTCATAACTGCATCAAGATAGCCTTTTGTAAAATCATTTACTCCTGACAGCCTTTCAAAAAGATTGTGCTTTTCATTATACATTGAACCAACAAATGCTATGTCGCTTTTATATCTGTTATTATAATGCTTTACTTCATCGCTGATGTCATCCAGCATCCTCTTCATCCTGTCTGTATTAACCGGCAGCGGCATATAATATACTGTATTGATTCCTTCCTTCTTCAATTCCATATACTGTGTCTTATCAAATATAAAAACATAATTGCATGGATTAATTATAGTATATGAATATAACAGCACCTGAGGGCTGTCATACACTAATGCAATATACGGAACATTCCTCTTCTTACAGTTATTAGAAATAACCGGGCTGTAATTAAATGTAAATACACAATCATACTGTTTTCCATCAATTCCATCATCATAATTTTGTTCAAATATGCTGTCAAATTCTGCACTCACACGATTTCTAAACAAATCTGTCTCAACAACTTTATACAAATATCCGTTTTTTTCAAAACATTCTTTTACATCTTCTATCCCAAAATTATGATATTCGAAAATTAGTATATTCATCAAGAAATCTCCTTTCTTAATATCTGAAACATTTTTCCTAACTGTATATCATAAGTAAACAATTCCGTCACTTTTTTCCGTCCACTATCTGCTATCCTTTTTCTCAATTCTTCATGCTGCATATAATATACCGCTTTTTCCACGCAATCCCCTGAATCAGAATATGACACAAATTCAGTTCCATCTATCATATATTCTGAAAGTTCTGGACAATAATTAGTAAGAAGAAATCCTCCCGCGCCCATTATGTCCAATGCTCTCAGAGGTATTGCCGTCTTTATATTTCTAAGTGTTATATTCAGATTAATACAGCTATTAGCAAACATAACCGGCATGTCATGTTCATAATCAATATAGCCATATTGACTGACTCCTGGTATATTACACAATGATGACTGTGAATATAATGTAACAGGCAGTCTGCCTGCCAGTTCTTTTAATATATTTATTCTTTCTCTCGACGATATCATCTTCTTAACAATATTAAGAATCATATCCCTGTCATTAACAAAAAGTTCTTCTTCCTTTGTGAAATTAATATAATGTCCCAAACGCTCTGCGAGCACATCATCAAGCATTTCCTCCAATAAATCGCTGCCTGAAATAAGACTTTGTGCACGCATTATCCCCTCAAGATATCCTTTTTCATACTTAGGAAGTCCAGTAACATCTGTTGTCAGATCCACCTCATCATTATACAGATTTCCCATGAATGAAACCCCAGCATTCTTTAATTCTGATGAGACATTGCACGCATTGTTAATAACCTGCGTTATACGTTTTTCATCCACCGCTAATGGAAGATGATATATATTGCTGACACCTAAGCTTTTCAATCTTTCCGTCTCCGACCAGTCAAAGTGAAACATATAATTATATGGATTGAATATCATTTCTGAATACATCGTCATACACGGACTGTCATAAGTCCATGATACATATGGGATCTTATTTCTCAAAGCTATCTTAGAAATAAGTGGTATAAAATTGCAGGAAAAAATAATTTCAAATGGAATTTGTTTTTTCTTTTCCTCTACAATTTTCTCTTCCATATCATTAAGAAAATCAACATCTTTAATATAATTCTTTATATTATGTGTAAACAATGTTATATCATGTCCCATCCGCTGTAAATTAGACACAACATCTGCCTTAGTTATCTCATTCCATGTATAGTACAATATTTTCATCCAATACCCCTCGAATATTTATAATCTAAAAAAGCTGAGGCTTTGACGATTAACGCTAAGCCCCAGCTCAAATATCTTAATTATTATATTACTGTAAGAGTGAAAGAACACCCTGTGTCTGCTGATTAGCCTGACTAAGCATTGACTGTCCAGCCTGTGCAAGAATATTGTTCTTGCTATACTCAACCATCTCTGTAGCCATATCTGTATCACGGATACGAGACTCTGCTGCTGAAGTATTCTCTGATGTTGTATCCAGGTTGTTGATTGTATGCTCAAGTCTGTTCTGAAGAGCACCTAACTTAGATCTCTCTGTAGAAACAGTATCAATAGCCTTCTGGATAATTGTCATTGACTTACCAGCTACTGCATTAGTACTTACCTTAACGCTGGCAGCTGAAATACCAAGAGACTTAGCATCCATCTTACCGATTGAAACAGAAATAACCTGTCCTGAAAGAGAGCCAATCTGAAGGCTCTTCTTTGAAAAGCTTCCATCTAACAGATTCATTGCATTAAACTGTGTTGTAGAATAAATTCTATCAAGCTCAGATGTTAACTGAGTAAGTTCCTGCTGGATTGATTTTCTGTCTGATGATGTATTAGTATCATTAGCAGCCTGTGTTGCTAACTCATTCATTCTCTGGAGAATTGAATGTGACTCATTAAGAGCACCTTCAGCTACCTGAATAAGGGAAATACCATCCTGTGCATTAGAAGAAGCCTTATCAAGACCTCTAATCTGGCTTCTCATCTTTTCTGAAATAGAAAGACCTGCCGCATCATCTGCTGCTCTGTTAATCTTATAACCTGATGATAATTTCTCAGTAGACTTAGAAAGGGCACTTGTAACTGTTCCCATCTGTCTGTTTGTGTTCATTGCTGATAAATTGTGCTGTACTACCATAATAAAATTCCTCCTTGATATAAAAAACTCCTTATAATGAAATATAAATTTTTATCTATTTATCATTTATGTATTATTTATCGGAGACAATTTCAAATACTTAACCCTCTAAACAAAAAATTCTGCAAATTTTTTCACATCTTCATAAAAAATTTCTTTTTCCCGAGAAATATTTCTCCGATATTCATCATAATCACATTGTGCTTCATAGAAATTATCACATATGTACCTGATGCATTCCTGTATATTGTCTATATCATTTTCTGCCTCGAATTTATATCGGTCAGGAATTGGCACATCTTCATAATATGCCGCACTTCCTCTCTTATTGGTAATAACACAACACCCACACATAGCAGCCTCTCTTGGTATTCTGTCCTTTCCAGGATGATTTCCAAAATCAATATATATCTTAGATATATGCATATATGCCGTCATATCCTCTTCTGATAATCCTATCAGTGGAACCCACTTTACCCAGCTTGTTTTCTCAATAATTGGTCTTAATACTTCCAGACCCTTCTTAGGGTTATATAAAACAATATTTTGTCTCTGTATTTCAGGCAGCTTAATTCTATATATATCTCCAATATAATCAGAAACATACATAACCTTATCTTTACTGATTCCTACCCTTTCAGTTACATAATGATATGCATATGCAGACTGTACAAGATGTAATTCAATCTGATTTCTTATAATATCCAGATCCCTTTCCTGTGTATTAATAATATAATTATCAACACTCATCCACCACAATACTTTACGACAATTATTAATAATTGGTATCCAGTAAGTTGCTGCCTCATTAAATATAACTATAGAAGAACCATCTTCTACCTCAGACATGCTCTTTGCATGTTCAGTATTATATTTTAAATATCTGGCACATGCTGAAACATCACAAGGTTCTAACTTATTGGATTGATTATAATACATCCTGGCATTATGCCCAAGTCTTACAAGGGTATTACACATCTGATGTGCCAGTTCCGGCCCCCCACTTTCAATTCCAGCAGGACATATATTATAAAACTTTATATCATTCATACTATCTTATCCCCCTTTTCATAGCAATACGCATGCGTCCTTCAATAGCCTTCTTTAGCTTAGTAGAGCTTGTACTCTGCGTATATGGGAAGAATACCATAGTAGAGCCATTCTTCTCCAAGAATTCTTTCTCAGCAAGCCATCCCGGATCATGTTCATAATCACTTCCTGAAAACTGTACATCAAAATGATATTTCTTAAACATATCTCTTGTTCCAGCAAAATTAAGCGGCAGCTTCACTGCTTCATCGACATATCTGCATGAACGCACCATCTCAATACGTTCTTCAAATGGTACAAAAGGTTCTGCCTGCTTATTAAGCCTTACACCTTCATCAGACACAACACCTACAATCAGATACCTGCACTGTTCCTTAGCTCTTTTAAACATATTAAGATGTCCTACATGAAACAGGTCAAACACTCCCGCAATATATCCAACATTGTATGGTTTATCCATGTCTGATTCTTTCAATCCTGAGTCACTAGTCTGTGCAAGACTCTGTGCAACATGCTCCTTGCTTTTATTAGGATAATCATTGCCTGGATCATATATATGGTAATCGGCTATTCCCATGTCCTTTAACTGGTTGACAACTCCATTGTATCCCTTGATACATATGATAATATGCCTCTCAGACTCTGGAATCTCTCTTAATATATCAGGTGAATTAACCGGAATTCCAGCCATCGTGGTTCCCCACTTCGCACTGTTGTTATCTACAATAGAATAAATACTATAATCACCCGCAAACTCGAACAAGAACCTTTCCGTAAACCTTCCTGAACCAAAAAGAATCAGTTTCTTATCATCGCTATAATCATTAAAAATGTCTACAAATATCATTTGATATTCTTTGGCGCTATAATTAATCTTTTCCCTGTTCGTATACAGAATTCTGCCATCAACCCTTTTATTCTCATAATACGGTCTTAATGGCTTCTGGTTTCTTAAAGTCTCCGTAAACCTTGAGGACATACGCTGCCATACATCTTCACATTCAGCTAATTCATATCTATCCAGAAGTTCTGTTCTTGGCATTATTCTTTCAAATTCTTTATCAGTCCCATCATATATAATAGATATGGAACGATACATAATTGCCTTAGCCGGACAGTTATCCCAATAAAACTCCTGATCATAATATATGAACCTGCTCCTTGAATCTTCAATTGTTCCATCATAGAAACAGTTAAGCGGAACCATATCAATATATCCACGTTCAAGAATAGGTCCTAAATCCCGACCATCAGCACTATTCCTATCTTTCTCCGATATAATCTCCGTATGCTCTGAAGAGTTAAGAATTAATTCATACATATCATCCATTGCCTTTAAAAATGCATTTTTATCCTTTTTAGCAATAGCCTTTAATTCATTCATCGCAACCGAAGCATCAACATATGGCATTATAAATGTATCATTCTCAACAGATGAATCAACTACATTTATTCCTCTTGCATGCAAATCATTAAGATTATCCTGCATCTCTTTAAGTTTATGTATTCCTTCTTTGTAAACAGCCCTCTTAATTACATTTCTGACTCCATCATGTTCACATATGCTGGTTACAAGCGCATTATCATGTCCTCTGTCAAGTGATATGGTTGCATGAAGGGTATCATCTAACTGTCCGTCCATGCTGCATTCTATAATGTAAGCATTAGCCATCTTATGAAACATACCATTTTTTATTAAATCAGTATACAGGTACTGTTCTTCAAGAAACACACTATCCGGATAGTTATAAAGCGGGAAATACCTCATAGCCAGTTCTTCAACCGGTTCATATCCTTCTGCATATACAAGCTGAGTTTCCTGCAAAGACGGCATTACAGAATAAAAATTATCATTCTCAAATCCAGCCTGCGAAAGCATCAACTTTAACTCTGACATAGAATAGCATCTTCCTGCAATAGAATCCCAGTCTGCATCTGACAGTCTCCTGTAATTCTCTATCCCATCAAAATTGTGATTAGTATATGGGTCTCTGTCTCCACACATATACCTGACAGCATAACGGTTCTCTGCACCAATCAGCATCCTGCCGTCCTTCTTTAACAGAGCATGGCATAGCTTAAGCAGTCTCAATGATTCCCTGCTCTCCTCAATGATATTAGTTCCCACTATGTAATCATATGCCTCACACCCAGGCTGCTTATTAAAAAGCTTCTCTGCACTGCTTGCCACCACTCTGCCTTTGCTCTCAAGAAGTTCAAGCACTGCCTCGTCTGCATTCTGATTGTATATATATAATATGCTGCTGTCCGGTCTGAAATTGTACCAGACAAATGCACCTTTTGAAAAATCTTTTACTAGAGATTCTGTATCTAATAATTTATCGTATAACATTATAATTCTCCCAGCTTGTTAAAACCATCTTGTATCATTGTAAACATAACGATAACTGTTCATATTGTCCCTCATGAAGTATTTCATTAGCAAATTCCTCAAGGTTTGATAATTGTCTTATCACCTTAGCATCCGCACTGTCTTCCAGATATTTATTTCCAGTCGCATTTTCCAGCAATCTATGATAATAACATGCCAGTCGTCTATATTGACTGACTGCAAAATCAGCTGTATGCATTGTGCCACTATTCCTGTCAGCTTCTATTACAATTACTCCCTGACTGATTCCGCTCTGTAATCTGTCTCTTTCAACATAATTGTACTTTTTTATCTCTGTACCAACTGGATATTCACTTAACAGACATCCGCCTTTAGCTATTATCTCATCTGCCAGATTTCTGTTGTTCTTAGGCTGAATATTATCAAGCCCACAAGGCATCCAGACCATACATCTTCCATTATTATCCAGAGCTCCCCTTAATGCAAATGTATCACAGCCTAACGCCAATCCATTAACTATATTTATGCCCTTTTGGGTCAGATATTTAGATGTCTCATATGATAATTGCTTTCCATATTCAGAACATTTTCTGCTTCCGATAACAGCAATGCTCTTATAATCATTGGCGATTTTAATATTGCCTCTGTAATAAATAAGCGCAGGCGAATTCTTTATACCACGCAAACTCTGTGGATAATTAGCATCATCCCTTGTGCAATAATATATGCCATTTCGTTCATTTTCTTTTTTTAATACTTCTGCATTGTTTATTTTCTCAAGTTCCTTAGCAGAATATCCACTCATATATTACACTGCCTTTCCTAATGCAAACATCTTCACACTCTTAGCACCATGTTGAAGTAATATTTCCTTACAAGCATATAATGAATTACCTGTTGTTGTTACATCATCCATAAGAAGAACTATTTCCCCTGATATATCAACATCTTCAATTGTAGATATTGTCTTCATATGAATCTCTTTATTGCGATTCCCTCCATATGCTAATTTGTCAATCGTTTCAGTTCTTCTTAAATAGTAAACCTTGTTCACTCTTCCATTAGCTGCAAGCATGTCCCCCAACATGCCTATACCAGATTCTGTTTTGTCAGTATTACTTGATGGAACAACACAAATTGTAACTCCCTCACAGATTTCTTCATTTAATAAATTATAAAAATATTTTACTGCCGCCTGTTTGCCTTCTTTTAAATCTAGAATTTTACCACTATATACATCAAAATATGGATTCTTGATTCGTAACTCCTTATTCTGCCAATATCTGTGATAATTACTATATACAACTATTCCCTCAGACTCTTCCCACTCTTTATTTACAAAAACCATATCTATTCCCCCTTTTATGCAAACATTTGTTCTGTTGATATTATATCATTTTTCTTGTATTTATTCAAGATTTCATTTTAATTCCATTCTATTGTATTAAGGTAAGCACTATATAAAACACCATATGATTCATGATATTGCACCTCCGTAAATGACACATTTTCTATACTGTTTTTTGCCTTCATGAGATATAGACTAAAATACATAATTATTATATCATTTATCTCTTGACATCACACCGCTGGACTTAATATTATCTGACCATTAATATTTATTAAAAGCCTTTAGAGAATGTTGCATCTCCAAAGGCTTTTAATCTACATTAAACCGTACTCCTTCAATAACTGTATCTGATATTCTTTATCTGATTACCAATAAAGCAGGAAATGCAAATAAACCATATATTCACTATGATTATATCATACGATCCTGCTTTACACCCTATTAAAAGCAAGATTTTCATAATGAAATACAGACATAACCGAGATAAACAGCCCCTGTACCGCCCATTGCTATATAAAGCAAATATATCAACCACACAGATAGTATAGAAAACTGCTTTTGTTGATAATTTTCATTGTATATAAAGTGCATTAATAAAATATCGTGTAATTGTCAAGATATTCCTAATCTCCTAATATATTTTTCAATTTCATAAGTGTCTTCATACCAGTTACATCATTAGAACAATTTGTTTTTCTGATATTCCCATACTAATAAGCTGATTTTTTAACGACTCTGCGCAATTTTTATTTGCTATGACATACATTGCATTTTTATAAACCTTTGCGGCATCTTCGACTGACAATATTGGCAATCCTATCTTCTGCTTTCTTACATTCTTGTCATTATCGCACACCGCAATAACATTAATACACTTCAACATTAACTGTTTCAACGCATTCTTGCCTCTTATGCCATAACTAACAACAATAACTTCTGATGTCCCAGCCATCTCAGATATTTTATTCCAATTTTTTTCTTTAATTTGATTTTCCATTATTATATTTCTATCATATTCAATTTTTTTATCTAACAACGAAATCAAATTATTAAGCTGATATCCATTTAGCAGATCATATGATATAATTTCCTTCTTCAAATATCCGCTTATCTCTTCTTTAAACCATATATAATATGGCTCTATGAATTTTTCTTCAAAGTCAGACTGTTTTTCAACGCTTTCTTTTAAAATCAATTTATTATATTCACATATAAAAACATCTATCATTCTATATATTACATATTTAAATGTGCATGTTTTAGAAATGTTTGTCTCATATATTAATTTTTTAAATTCCTGCCATGCAAACTTTAATACATTATTATTACAGCTTGAACATCCTTCTCGTTCTAATCTGTATCTATAACCACTATAATTAATATAAATCATTTTCTGGGCATATGATAATGTTAATAATTTAAATCCTATGTCTTGAAACGCAGCCCCTGGTGTCTCATTTAATCGAATATTATACTTATCAAGAAACTTTTTCCTATATATACCGCTCCAGATATTAAAATCTTTAGTAAACACTTCCGGCATATTTTCAGCTATTGTTTCAATATTATAATTCCTAATATCATTAAAAATGTGACGGGTATTAAAAATCCTTTTACCTTTAATCTCAAATAGTTCATCATAATCTGCCCGTACATAGTCTGCGTAATCCTTTTTAGCCACTTCATATAATCGCTCATACATTTCACAATCGACATAATCATCCGTTTCAAGAATGCCTATATATTCTCCTCTTGCTTCATGTATTCCCAGATTCACCTGATAGCCATAACTCTTTACAGTGCTATCTATTAGGCGAATTCTTTTATCTGTTAAAAGATATTTAGTTATAACCTCTCTTGTCCCATCTGTCGAACCAGCATCAATACATATTATTTCTATGTCTTTTAGTGTCTGATTTATTACACTTTGCAAACATTCTTCTATGTAACTGACTACATTTAATGATGGCATTATAATTGAAACTAACGGCATAATTCCTCCATTTTCTTTTCATTAAACATATCAATTGTTTTTTGCATTTGATTACATAATCTATCCGCAAACTTATCCATTGTAAAATATTCTTCATACACCTTTCGTGCTTCTTTACCCATTATTTCAATTTTCTCTTGGTGATGAATAAAATATCTCATTTTTTCACATAAGTCTTCTGAATCTTCAGTCTTACATACAAATCCATTTATTCCATCCTTGATATAATCTGCTGTACCTGTACTATCAGATGCTATACATGGCTTACTGTACATCATTGCCTCTGTCATAACTATTGGTAACGAATCTTCTCTTGATGGACATACCATAATATCTATTTGAGTATATATGTTTTTTAATTCTGCTCTCGTCAAATTACCTGTTATTACTATATTATCATATTCTTGTACTTGGCTTAAAATTGTCTCTGCAAACTCATCTCTACCATATGAACCTATAATATAGAAATTTGAATTTCCTAATTCTACATTGTTTAATAATTTTATAGCATCAATAAACATGTCCTGTGCCTTTCCCTCTGAAACACCGCCAACTATAGCAAATGTTACTTTAGTATTGTTTTTAAAACCTTTTCTTTTGGGCTGAATGTCTGGAATTCCATATGACATAATATCAGAAATCTTTCTTTTATACTTATTCTCAAAATTTTTTTGCGGTATCCTACTAACTGCTATGCAATCAACAAATGATGTCAGACTATTATCCACATATTGTGGAAATTCTCGCATAATTATATCATACACATACGATGGTTCATGTATCCACCACAATATAGGTTTCAAGCCATTAAGCTGGCATACTACCGGCAACATTTGAAACACATTTACCAAAACCATTTCGCAATTCTTTATATAATTCATCAACATATCATTGATAACAATCGGCAGGGTTGGTACAAGCAGTATTTCTATGTTTTCTTCCCTTAATTCACATAACAATTTTTCATTACATCTTTCTGCACACAAGAGTACATGTTTACCTCTGCTCTGCAATGCCTTAACCGCATATGTTGCTGCAATTGTTCCACCATTGTAATCTAAAACTGTAGATATGACTAGCACATCATAATTAGTATTTTCATTGGTTTCATATTTTACATAATATTCCTTTAAACCAATAAATTTAAATTTGTTATATGTAATTATTTTTTGTTCAGATACCCCTAAACTTATTAATTGATTATGCACTTCGTCTTTGCTCTGACACATAATCACTACGTAATCAAATTCATAGTGCAGTATATTTTCTGGATTCTCTATTAGCGATTCATAAAATCTTTGCCCCCATTTATCTAAATTATTATCTAAAAAACATACTATATCACATGTATCCATAATATATTTTTTTCTATTATTCCAATACTGACCCGTTCCAAATATTATAACTTTCATTTTCAAATCCTGACCTTATTATATACAATATAACTTTTGCCATATTACTCATTTATACTTTTTCTATTCAATGCGCATCATGCTTTCATTTTGTAATACCAGATGTTTTTTCTCCTTAGCAAGGTCATTCATCAACTCATCTAGTCTATTTGAAAACACTTCCATAGTAAAGTATTCTTCATATGTTTTTCTCGCCTCCTCTCCCATTGGCTTTATAAGTTCAGGTTTTCTTATAAATCGTTGCATTTTATTTCTCAAGTCAATAATATCACCTGTTTTACATATAAATCCATTTATTCCATCCCTGATATACTCCGCTGTACCTGTACTATCGGATGCTATACATGGTTTCATGTGCATCATTGCCTCTGTCATAACTATTGGTAATGGATCCTCCCTTGATGGACATACAACTATATCTATTTTATCAAAAAAGGAATGCAATTCCGTTCTCGTCATTTCTCCTGTAATAAAAACATTATCCATGCCTTTTATCTCTTCCAAAATTTTTTCGGCATAATTATTTTTCACTGGTTTTCCTATAATATAAAATTCTGCCCTTATTTTATCCTCTGATGATAATTTTTTTACTGCCTCTATGTATATATCTTGTGCCTTTCTCACTGTAATTGATCCTATTAAAGCAAATATAACTTTGTCCGTTCTCTTTGCAGTACTTTTTCTTTTTTTATCCGGTATTCCATATGACATAACTCCTTTAATCATATTAGGAAAATATATATTAAAATTATTCTTTGCTATTTTACTTACTGCCATTATGCTAACTTTTTGCTGCAAATCCTTTGTAATACTATTAGACAAATTTCCTCTGCTCTCAAAATTTTCTTTTGATTCATGAATCCACCATAGAATGTTTTTTTCAGTACCAATTCTGCAAACAACAGGATACATAACAAATGTATTTACCAGCACATTATTACATTGCAGTATGATGCTTTTTAATTTACAATTTATTATAAACATAATTGATGGTATTAATACTATATTTATCTTTCCTCTTAGTTCCCTTTCTAATTTTTCATCTATGTTCTCTGCACATAATACAACTTTTTTCCCTTTATTTTGCAAAGCATATGCAGCATATATAGCAGTCATTGGTGCGCCTGTATAATCCAAATAATTAGAAACAATTAGAGTATCAAATTTATTTATTGATTCCATTAAATATTCTATATAATTTTCTCTCAAAAATTTTTTAACATATTGCTTCCAATTTAATATTTTAGATGAAATCACTCTTTCACTCAATAATTGACTACGCATTTCACTTTCATATTTATCACTCACAATAAGAATATAGTCATATTCAAATTTTCTGCATTCATTTGGCATATATACTATTTTTCCAAATACTTTTTCCCCTTTTTTCCTTATATCATTATCCAAAAAACCTATTATATTATTTGAAGGTATAATATATTTTTTTCTTATTTCCCAATAGTATCCTGTACCAAATATTAAAATGTCATTTATCATACTCTGTCTCCATGTATTTGTACATATATAAACAATTTTTATGTAATATTATTTTTTGTATTTGTGATGAATTTTCCGCATTGGCAGCAACAATAATACCATCACTCTCATCCAATTTTTTTTCATCATATTCTATAATAGGTAAGCCATATATATCTTGCTTATCATTTTTTCTAGAAACTATAAAACCTTTTATTTTTTTATAATCTCCTCTGAATTTAAGACTTTCATATACTAATTTTGCTATTTGTCCAGCTCCATATATATATATTTTGCTATTTTTTTCATAAAACATTATTATATCTTTCCTATTACACGAATTTATCTGTGGAATTTTTTTCTCATTTTTAACAAAATGATTAATCACATCATTATATGACAACTGCCATTGCCATTTTTTATTGATCCAGTCAAGTATTATATTAATATCATACTCATATTTTGAAGAAATATAGGATAAGCTATTTAATATTTCATCTCTATCACAATACTTTAATTCTTTGTCAAAGCATTTTTTCTTTATAATAATTGCTCCCTGTTTTAAACACTCAAATGGATATAAATAAGGTGACGGTAAATGTTCCTTAATATATGATTCAAATTTAAATCCTTTCCTTTGTAATAAATATTGTAACTCTCTTTCAAAATAAAAGCATACCTTTTCATATGAATTAGTATTTTCATCAATATATTTATCAATATATGTTTTAAAAATTTCATTCTTGAATATACTTTCTTTAAAAATCAAGAAATATGATTGTATGTAATCCTCGATCCCTATTTTCCAGGGAATTAATCCATATCCATCACAATCTGATAAATACATATTACTCAAAATATCAGACATAGGAATAAATGGTCCAAAAAAAGTATTATTGCATAGAATAAGTTCGTTACTTCCCTCTATTATAAAATTATACTTTTTCATAGTTGCTTTATATGCTCCAGCATCTAAGCCTTTATTTTCTCTAATAAATACATAATCAACTATTGTTTGAACTTTTTCTATTTGTACATCACCGTTTACTACAAATATCAAATTATCTGTTATCTGTTTTAACTCTTTCAATAAATAAATTGTATTCAAATCTATTTTGCCATTTATATCAAAATAACTAAATATACATGTCCTGACCATTTATTTTATCCTTTACATTATATACATTTATTGTATTTTTTATACTTACGCCAGACACATTTATGATGAACGATGTGCTTTCCGCAAACCAGACATCAAAGCAGTATTTCTTATGTATATGTTGTCTGTCACTTTATACCTCTCACTTTCATATTTGAAAGAATTTCATCAGCACCTAGACACAATAAATATTTTTTTACAATAAGTTTATGATGCCTTACACCAATGGGTTTTCTAAATTATTTTCTTTAAGCACCTTATTTGTCTCAGTTTAATATAACGCACTATTCAGTGACAATAAAATATCATAATATCTTATTATCTTCCCCTCATAATTATTCTGTAGCAATTCTGCCTCTATTTCATTACAATTATACTTATTTGCTATTATAACAACATTGTTAGCATTTTTTTTATTAAATATATATTCTGGTTCATATATATTTTTTCCAAACACTTCACCTTTTTTCATTTTATCAATATATACATAATTTTTAATTCCCGTACAGTTTAAAAGCCACCCCATATCTTCACCATACACACCTGCTCCCCATATGCATATATCATCATTAGTGCTAATATACTTTAAAATAATTCTAGATAATTTTTCCTTTGAAAGTCTCAAATATGAATAACTATCAAATTCATTAACCTTCTTATATTTCATATCATTTATTTCTGGCAATTTATATCCAAACTTTTCTATTATGTCCTTCCAAAAATGATAATTCACTCGCCACCATGCATGACACCCCATTGGTAATATATTATTAGCCTTATAATAAACTTCTGCTCCCCCCTCTAATGAAAATAGACTTGCTACTTCGACAGGAGCAACTTTATATGTTGCTGAATTATTAATAGCCCAAAAAACATCTTCCGGAGTTCCTTTTTCCCTTTTTATCCCATTCTGCAATTTTCTAATATGACTATTTATATTTCTTAATGACAATCCGCCATTTCCAACATCAGCCAAATAAGCCTCTGTTCCAACATATGCTCTTGCCTTGCTAGGCCATGGAGCCCCTATATAATCATAGTTTTGTTTACAAAAATAATCTATTTTATCACTAAAAATAAATGTATCAATTTGAGCAATTAACATAAACTCATAATTATTAAACATCTCATAAAACCATTTAGAACATAACATTTCGCTATAATGGTCAATACTGTCCATATATTTACTCTCTACTTTAACTATAGATACATCATTTTGAATCAAATCATTGTCAACCGCTAAACTATCTGGTATAACAAAACACTTATCATAATTTTTCAATACTTTCAAACTTTGTCTAAGACTAATTCTTTCTAAATTTGAAAATGTATTATAATACACTGGAATAATCACTATTACATTTCTCATATTACTCCTTTTTACCACTGCATTTTTATTTTTTTCTTATCCAGATACTGCCACCTGATTCAAACGATTCACCTATGCTTTCCACTAGATTTGAGTGCATAAAATTATTAAAATATATTATTTCATATTCATTATTGTTCATCAAAAAAGCGTGCAATATATATGCCTCATTATAACATCTTCCTTCATATAACCATTTTTTAGGATATGTAAATGGATAAAATATATCATGTATATGTATTAATACTCCTGACTGTAATCTTGGTATTATTTTAAAATATTCATATAATATATCTCCGCCTGGTTTTGCAACATGTGATGAATCTATAAATAAAATATCATTCTTTTCCAACTTCTCAAAAATACTGATATCACACAATTGCACAGAATTAACATTTAATTGATAATTTTTTTCATTTGTTCTGATTTTTGATAACAATCTTTCTGGATAAGGTTCAATACTTGTGATTTTTGTTTCATTATTTAAACAATATTCATTTACATCCAACATCACACATGTAGAAAATCCACTTCCTATTTCAATAATTTTCTTAGGCTTAAACTCAAGCATCATTGTCATTAAAACAAGAGCATCTTCTTTATTAAACCACCCATTCTCTGTACTATATCTATGATATGGAATGTTTAAAAACTGATTGTATGAATTATACTTATTGCATATTATTTCTTTAAAATAATTTTGATTTATAAAATTCAAATCAACACCTATTAATACATCACCTCCGATATTTTCATCTTGTATCCCATCTATTTCATTTATACTTAAATATGGTGATTCATAATGATTAAACGGATAGCACTGATCAAACTCCCGAGGCATCATACAATATTTAATCAAATGAATAATATACATATCTATAACATCATCAAAATAATCTTTTAGTATCTCCTTTTCTATTTCACATCCCTTTTTAGGTGTCAAAATGCACACAATATTTTTACTATATCGTGTAATATCTTTTAATTCAATACATTTGTAATCCAACACTTCTTTCTTATTTTTATCTGCAACAGCATGTATTTTTATTTTTTCCTTTTCCAAAACATTAATAGCCAGTTCTCCCATTTTACCTGCCCCATATATAACAACCCCCCCCATTTTTCATTCTAGTATATATATTAACCATCTCATAAAATCCCATATATTTACCTCTATCTTTCCGTAACAAAATCTTCTAGTCTTATATTATTCATGTCACATTGTCCCCAGTCTATTTTATTATCTACACAATGCGAACATAGCGGTACTTTTCTTTTTAATAAATTAACAAGTTCCTTTCCCTCTGGACAATCATATAAATCCATTATCCCATCTTCAGGAAGATTAATATCAAAATATTCATTTAATCTTTTTACATACATTAAAGATGGACACCTTGCAATCTTACCATTCCATATATTTATACATCCATCAGAAATACAAATATTAGGATAAATACTATTGTTATTTAACGACAATGGCTTTATAAATTTTTGCTTTTTATCAAAAGGTCTTATATCATAAGTAACATTATATTTATCAAGTCTATTTATAATTTTACTCATAATCCTATGTGTAGGCTCATATTCAGATATGCTTACAATTACATTTAATTTACTAATCAATTTTAATATTTCTTCGTTAACGGACAATAAAAGTAAACCATTTGTAACTATCCATACATCAGAGCCTGATAAAATATTCGTAATTTCTCTTATATATTTATCAATCTCCGGATTTAAAAATGGTTCTCCCCCCATAATATAAAACCGAATGATATGAGAACATTTTGATTTTAACTCTATTACATCATTTATTGCATTCTCTAATTTCGGAAAATTTTTTTCAAATAATGCACTATAATGTGTACATCCCTTACAATTCAAATTACAATAATCTGATATATGCATTTCTACATGTGGTAATACAGCATCACCCCAATTCTTAATTAAAGTACATGAATCTTTCAGAAAATTATTTTTTGCTCTTCTGCAATTATAATAATATATATTAAAGAATCCTTTTTTTTCTAATACATTTTTTATCTCTTCAATATATTCCGGCATTTTTACAGTAATAACTATAACTTCATTTTTATCTACATTATCTGAATCAACAATTTGATAATTTTCCCATTCTCCTGTTTTTTTTGAATCAATAACACCCTTTAACAATTTTTCTTGACCAACAGACTTTATGTCAATTAATGCATTTTTTGCACACTGTCCTAATCCATAAAAATACATACTCACACCTTCAATTTATTAATTTTTTCTGAAATTTCACTACCATCAATATAATATATCTTATTTCTATCTATTCCCATTCCTGCCAATTCATCAACTATGCTTTTCACAATATCATGTTTAATTACGGCAATAACTATCTTATCATATTCAACACATCTTATCTTATCTATTGAACAAATCTTATTTTCACCATTATATTCTTTTTTTTCTTTATCAACCCATAAAGATATCTTAACCCCAATATTACTTAAATAATCATAATATCTCTGCCCCATTATTCCTGCTCCGTATAACACTATATTATCATCTTTATTAATATCTCCTAGATAGCATAAAATTTTTTTTTTCTCTTTAATTTCCATTTTTTCAGGTAAATATAATAAAGTATAGTATAATTTTAGCCATAGTAACTGTTTATCAATATATTCTTTATTTTCATTAGTTTCTAGTTGCTTTATAAATGAATATGCCTTAATAATTGAATTATATTTTTCATTATTAAAACAGTGCATGCAAGAATCACTATTATAACGATTATAATTGTAAACGATATCATTAATCACATAAATCTTCTTATACTTTAAAATATACGAATATACTATCGCGGCATCTTCTTGAAATATTATATCTTCGTCAAGCTCATTCAATATAATTTCAACATTTTTTCTACGAAATAATTTATTCCATAATGATGGATAAATACCAAATTCAAATATTTCTTTATTAAAAATAAAATTAGAAATAAAATAAGAATTATCTTCTGATAACTCATATTTTCCTTCATTAAATTTTGATATGTAATCAATTGAATGATTCTCATAATTTCTTCTAAAATTCCCGCATATTAATGTAACATCTTCATTTTCGCCTTTTTTTATCATTCTTTCATATGCATACAATTCTAGCCAATCATCTGAATCAACAAATCCAACCCATTCTCCACTTGCAATTTTCATTCCGGCTTTTCTTGCTGACGTGACACCACCATTGCTTTTATTAACAACCTTAATTCTATTATCTAACAAACTATATTTATTACATATTGCTAGTGAATTATCCGTTGAACCATCATCAACACATATTATTTCCAAGTTTTTATATGTTTGCCCAATAATGCTTGATAAACATCTATCTAAATATTTTTCAGCATTATATATTGGAACAATAACTGATATTTTATCTAATTCCTTATTCATATATTATTTTCTTTCCTCAAACCTAAATCATCCTATTTTTCATTATGCTTGTTATCTATAACACTTAATACCACTACATTCTTTCCATTACACTAGAACACTATCTACACAAACCATCAGGCAAAAGTATATTATAATTCAATGCCTGTCCACATATACTACAGGAAATTTTACCATGCCTTTTTCTTGTAGCACTTATAAGAGTATCATCATCTAAATTGCATACTCCACAAGCATATTATATATATTTCTTCCGTACATACCACTTCCGTATATATAACATCCGTTTTATTTTTTAATTTCTTTGTATCCATTACTAAATCATTCCTCTTCCACAACCTTTACATATTATTCATTATAAGATTAACAACCCTGTTTGTTGCCATACCATCTTCAATTAAACCTATATCATTATACATTTGCTCTAATTTTTCCAAATATTCTTTTAAGTCAAATTTTTCTATTACTCTCCTAAGATCATTATTATTTTTTACCATCGGAAATGGAATATCCTCAACATTCCATAACAACTTACCTCTGTCTGCTACATAATCGTCTAAATCATCAACATATAAAAACACCGGTATTCTTAAAAGAGCGGCATCAAATGCTGCACTTGAATAGTCTGATACAAATGCATCTGTAGCAGCAAGTAATTCATACATATCATCTACAAGTGTTACATCTATAATTCCTTTTGATGCATCGTTACCAACTGATATTCCATGCAATGCAAGTTGCGGATGCAGCCTTACAAATACTATCCACTCTCCGCCAAATTTTTTTTCTAAATTTTCTTTGAGTTCCAAGAAATCTATAGTCCCTGTTTCTGCAAATACTTTTCTTTCTCTATTCTGGCTTCCACCTCTAAACGTAGGAGCACACATAACTATTTTTGTTTCTTCTGAAAGACCATATCTCTTTCGAACTTCTAATCTTTTTTCGTTTCTTTGATTAAATAATACATCACATCTTGGTGAGCCCGTTTTAAAAACCGGTTCATTCCAAAAAGCATTTTTCCATACATCAGAACACCAATCAGAATTAGATAACAGTACATCTACATTCTTTGCATCATCCGCACTTACAAGTTCTGCTATCTTCGAAAACCGATCTCCTCTTAATCTTCCAACAGGTTTAAACCCTATCATTCCATGCCATGTAAGAATATAAAACTGATTTTTTCTTTTTCTTGTCCCATAATTTTTTCTTGCATTATCAACCCATACTTTTGCTGTTGACAAATGATAAGCTCTATTAAAAAGATTATTTTTTTTCTTAATAATTTCATTTGGAAATTCTTTGGTCATATCATTGACCAGCCATAGCATCTCATATTTTTCTCCATATGAACGCTCTTGCCTTATAAGTTCTTCTGCAATATACTTAGGATTACAACAATATCCAGCTCCCTCAAATGCACTAAAAACAATTTTATTTTTTCTTATAGGCAAAAACCCAAATATAATATATGGTATTTTTGAAAGACCAGCCTTGATTTTTCTTTTTAATATATAACTTTTTTCGCTCATGCCATTTCCTTTATATAATCAATCATTCTAATGTATGTATCATAAAGACTAACTCTTGGTTTCCATCCAAGTTCTTTTATTTTATGTGTATCAATCTTCATCTTAGTATCTTTTGCATATGCATTATTGGATTGCAAATCATATATCACGCGAATTTTACCTTTAGCGACTTTTTCAGCTACCAATTCTGCCATCTGTCTTATTTGCATATGACTTTCTTCATTGGCAATATTGTAAGCTTCGCCATCTTTTCCATACATTAATACTTTAAATATTGCATTTATAGCATCCGATATATAAACATAATTTCCCTCTGATAACCCTCTTGTATGTAATACTATATCATTTTCTTCAATAACACTCCGTGCAAACTGTGCATATACTCTATTATCTTCTTTGGATATACCTGGTCCAAATGTCTGTGCTAATCTTACTATTTTCACTGGTACATTATACTGATGGTTATATGAAACACATATATTTTCACATATTCTTTTTCCCTCTGAATAACTGCTACGAACATCTAAAATATCTATTCTTCCATATGTATTTTCATCTACATATTTCTCATCACTAAAACTTCCATATACCTCCATTGATGATAAATAAACAACGCTTGACACCTTGTTCTTTCTAGCAAATTCAAGTATAGCATTTGTTCCATTAATTGCTGTAAATAATGTGTCAACTGGTTTTTCTACCATTAATTTAGATGTCGTCACAGCAGCCGTATGAATTAAATAATCTATATTATTTTGTATTTCAAAACTGTCATTACCCATAAAATCATAATTTACTATATTAAATTCTTGTCTGCCTATTACATTCTCAAATATTTTTTGAGCTTTTGACATATTTCTTACAACAGCATAAATTGTTATATTGCAATCATATAATCTATTAGCACATAAAACACTTTTACACAATACAGAACCTATAAGTCCTGTTGCGCCAGTTACGACTATTTTTTTATTATTCAATGATTTCAATTCATTAATTATTTTTGCATTATTAATTAAATCTTCCTGTAACACACTATTCACTGATTCATTCATCATTCTCAACTCCATATATTTGTGAATTTTCTTTTGCATCTAACAATGCTCTCATTATATAAAAATCTTCTGGTGTTGTAATCTTAATATTATCCCTAGGTCCTTCTATCAAATACAAATCATTGCCATAGTATCTCATCATCGAACATGAATCAATAAAATCATATTTTTCTTCACTTATAGCCTTTTCATGTGCTTTTAATATATCATCAAGCCAAAAACTCTGTGGTGCTCTTGCTAATCTAGAATTCTCTCTTGTAGGAATATCAATAATCTCACTATCATCTTTAACCTCTAAAACAGTTTCATTTACTTTAACACATGTAATTGCCGAACCTCTCTCTTTTACCATACAAATATTGTCACTTATTAATTTTTCAGTTATCATTGGTCTGACACCATCATGAACTAACACAATTGATTTTTCTGTTTGAGCTATTTCTTTAGCCGCTTTAAGTCCTTGATATATAGACAACTGTCCCGTCTTTCCGCCTGGCACAATTTTCTTCACTTTATTAATATGATATTGAGCAATAAGTTCTTTGAGATAATCTATCCAATCAGATACACATGCTACAACAATAGCATCTATATCTTTATGTTTATCAAATTTTTCAAGTGTCTGTATTATTATTGGTTTTCCCTGAATAGTGATAAACTGTTTTGGTTTAACTTTACTATTCATTCTCTTACCAACCCCACCAGCAAATATTATTGCAATATTCATATCTTTTCCATCCTATTTTATATATAATTCTTTATCAATCACCCTATATTTCCAACTGTATCTCTTTTCCACCCACAAAATCATTGTCAAAATAAAATCCTTTCAGTATATCTTTTGAGACATTACACATGCCATTCAGCATATTGTAAAATAGATTATCTTCAAGGCTTTCTCTTCTATCTTGCATTAACTTTATGTACTCATTGTTGTTGACAACCAACACAGCTTTATAGATATTTATATAATCAGCAATAAAATCAACTGCACCACAATTCACTTTTTCTTTGATATCAAAATATTCCTGACTTTTTCCATCCAGTTTGCATATCATTTTCCCTTGATTATCAATATACCTAATCATACCATGTGGAGCTGTTATAAAAGTTTCTATATACATGTTCTTTTTTCTTGCAAAACTTTTTTCCGCCATATAATCATCACCATACTGAAAACACCCGTCCATAGATATTTCATTAATATAAACATTATCTTTTGACAAACATGCATAAAAGCAATACCCTTTTGTCTTAATTCCAGTTAATCGTTGCAGATAATACTGATTTGTTCCATAGTATCCCAAATCAACTGTTCCATAAGATAATTCCTTTTTCATATCACCATCTGATGTAAGATAAGCAAGATAATTTTTTCTTTCTTTTTTAGCCTGTTTCATTATTTTATCTTTGTATGGCTGAATCCACTTTAATATGTTCTTACTGTCCCCCACTGCATTAATCTGTCGGTCATTGTATTCCGATGTTTCATCTGTAACGATTATCTCAAATCTTGATTTCATATAGTCAGCAAATGTTCCTACATAAGGGAAAGCCACAACTCTATTAAAGTCATCTTCATTCTCCATGGTTGCTATATATATAAGCCTTCTTGATATCGGAAGATAACACCACTCCTGCTTGGATCCATCATCTAATAATTCTGCAACCATTGTGTAATCTTTCTCAAGGAAATACCCATCTCTGGCAAAGAATAATAACTTGTCTATTTCGTCTTTTCTTGACTTGTAATAAAGCCATATAAGGAATTTTTCAATTAATGGACCATAAACACAATATCCATAACTCTCACTATCATCGAATGACACTTTCCCCTTAGTACTGCATAATGCAAATGGACTATTAAACAGCTTGGAAGCCACTAATCCAAGGCATATACTGTCTGATACTGTATTAACATCTGATGCCAATTCTGCCATAGATGAATTCATAAGCATATCTTTAGCACTCATAACATAATATGAATCTATCCCATATCTTACTGGATTTTTAACATCACATGTTTTATTATCTCCTATATGTAGACATTTGTTACCCTTACCAACCAATTTAAAATATTTTTCCCATAATGAACCTGATACTTTATCAGCCTTTTTCTCACATGATATCCATATATGTTCATCATCTGGTACTGTCACTCCACATTTATCTAAAATACGCTTAATATCCTGTATTGTATAGTACATGTCACTTATAAAATATACTTCTTTTCCACATGTTAAACAATACTCATACAAATCTGCAATATCTCTTCTTACAATACACAAATCTATATCTGTATCTTTCTCCATCTTCATGATATCCGATATATTCTTATCAGTAAGATTTGTACATTTCTTTATGTACCCATATATTTCATTGATAGTTGCATAAGCACCACATTGGGCAGCTTGTGCCCTTATGCTGGCAATTTCACAATCTAATTTTAATTCCGCTCTTACCTTTTCTCCTAACAGTCTGAATACATCTTCTGGTGAAAAAACTTTTCTCATTATCAATGTATCAAATATATCAAATGAAACAATGTCTGCTTTGTCTATCTTGTCTTTTAACTCCTGATATGAGCTTTTCCAATACTCATTCTGCTCATATCTTGTATCTTTATCTGATAAAGCGGCTATTCTTCCATCTGCATAATACACTGGAACTGTTACATCTTTTGCAATTCTTTTATATATTATCTCATAGTTGGACGGGTCTGAATTAATAACAATTGCATCAACACAATTCTCTACATTCTTTATAGATATTACTTTGATTCCACATAATTCTTTTCCAACATTACTTTCATCCCTATCCAAAATTCCTGTAATATTAAAGTCAGTTATCCCTGGAAGAAGCGTTGCACTACGCCTTCCCATTCCATATATTGCAATTCTCTTGTTTTTTATGCTTCTAAAATTATGTCTGAAATTTTCAATTTCTATATCATATTTAGACTTCTGTTCCATGTATATAATTCCTCTAATTCAGTATGTTTCATTGTCTGATATTTACATCTGTTCTGCTGCTTTTACAAATTCTGTATTGTCATTACCACAACCACCACATATCTTACAAAGCTTCACAAATCCTTTTGCCATATTACCATTACTGTGTTCTAGTATTGCTTCTTTTGCTCTGTCATCATCATCAAGTGTTCTTAAATCAATATAATCATCTGATACATTTTTTAATAACTTTGCCTTATCAGCACTCCAGGATACATGGCAATAATAATACTTTCCATCATTAAGTCCATGAAATATTGGTCCGCATGAAAGCATATGTTCTCTTACTTTATCAAAATCATACATTCTGTTATTAACAGGGAATCCAAAATCACACCATCTAAGAGAACGATTTACTGAATATCTTAAACCAGCATCACTTACTATCTTTACAGCCGAATCAAATCTTTTTTTATAATCTACTACATCTGTGTAGTCACTGAAATCATATTTAACATTATACTTTTTTGATATTTCTATAAGCTGTTCATCCGGCAGTAATGTTCCATTAGTGATAATCCCAATATTACCTATTCTATTACCATACCTATCACCAATCTGCCTTATCATGTCTGCAAGTTCACCATTAATAAGCGGTTCTCCACCAAGAATTTCATATGCAACAATATAATCCACGTGTCTGAACAACAATTCTAAATCCTCTAATATATCTTTAGCTGTATAATCTACATGTTCCCTATAATATGGCATAAACATATTACAATGCTTACATTTTAAAGTGCATCGTGATGTTATTGTACTATGTACTTCCATTAAACAGACTTTTTTCTTATAATTCCAAAACCACTCAGTAAGGAACTGCTCCATTGAGCAAAAATCTTTTCCTGACTGTAACCCAAATTTTTCAAGGTCTTCCCCAACTAAAGCAGCATTTCTGTTAGCTGTCATAATTACTATTTTATAATTTTTCAAATCATTTTTTACATCATCAACATGTTTTACTGATATGCCTTTAAATTCACAGTTGCATTTCTCTTTATCGCTATCTACAATGTATGCAATATTAAAACTACTCTTAAAAAAATCTATGTTATCATGAGCTACTTTTCCAAACCCATATATAACCAATTCACTTATATCTTTCCAATCATCTGTCAATTTACTTTTCATATCTATCACCTAATGTTTTATTCAATCTTGTGGCAAGCAAAAAGCCCTGCATACAAATGCAGGGCTTTACACATCAATCGTAATTCTATCCATATTACCGATATTATATCAATTAAAGCGACTCCATTCGCATGTTGATAATAATTCCTGTATCTCAATTGAATTATCATCTATAATTCCTAATTATAAATAATATATCGGTTAATTATTGATACTTCTTAACCTTTCATAGCTGACTTGTTCATCAGTCAATGTATTTTTATCCTTTAAATATATTGTCTATTTTTCTGCACTATCAAGAGCTGTCATGTCATTTGAAATTTATACAATTCATTTATCCTTACTCACTCTAAATACGCAATTCCAGACTATTAATAATAACTTTATCAAAATCATACATTCTGTTATTAACCAGGAATCCAAAATCGCACCATATAAGAAAACGATTTACTGAATATCTTAAACCAGCATCTTTTACCATTTTCACTGATTCATCAAATCTTTTTTATAATCCTCTACATCTGTGTAATCAACATGTTCCTTATAATATGGCATGAACATATCTCGCGGCCTCAACTCTCCCCTTTATATACACCCCAACTTCATGTATAGTTCTAAGCACCTCATCCCTCGTTCCATACGGAAAGCTGTTCATACAAGGAAATGTCTCAAAGCTCAATGTTCCATCAAAGTCAATATCTGCAAGTGCTGCTGCCAATGAATCCCAGTCAGTTCCGCATTCCTTACTGCTGCCAAATGTATACGGCATCTGGTGGAGGTCGCCATACGCATCATTCTCATGCATGTGAAGAAGCTTTAAGCGGCTGCCAACCTTTCTTATATAATCCGCCGGCTGTCTGTGTACAAGCTGGATATGACCTGTATCTAAGCATATTCCAAACCGTTCTTCTGAAGCCATCATATTAAGCATGTCTACATAGAATATGGCATCATCAGGGTCTGCACATGTACCTTCAGTTATTCTTCCTCCGACACTTTCATAGAGATTCTCTACACATATTCTGACATTGTGCTTCTTAAGCTCGGGTATAAGAGATGAGAAAAACTGTACATTCATTGCCTGTTCAGCCTCAAGTCCATACTTATACTGCATCTTGAACGGATGCATGACCACCCATGGAATCTCAAGAAAACCTGCAATCTGAATGCTCTTTGGTATTACAACATTCTGCATATACTGGCTTATATCATCTCTTCCCAGCACATACATCGGATACGGTGCATGCATCTGTGACGGCTTTATTCCATATTTATTAAACATCTTCTTATATTCTCCAAAGTACGCAAGAATATCTTCAATATCCGCATCAAAAAATTTATTAATCTTTCCACCATAGACATCTGAATTCTTTAAAAATGTATCAAGATTAAAATCAACCATCTCAAATCCTGCCTGAGCAATTATTGCAACGCCATCTTCAATTCCCATCTCTGGCAGAATTCCTTTAGTCTGTACACCTACTTTTACCATTTCCATTCCTCCAAATGTCTATACAAAATATCTGTCCTGAAACTCGCTGTGTTCAACACCCATAGCCTTAAGCTGCGCTGATATCGCATCATAATACATACAGCATATAACAACATTGCGTTCTTCTGCCGGAACATCAAGTATTGCTGACGGAGCCTTTACATCAACCCCGCATACCTTAGTTCCCCATCTCATCTTTCCATTATCAACTGCAAAATACGGCGGATATTTATCTCCAAGCGTATCCATATAATCCCATAACATCTGTCCTGCACCGAACAGAATAAGCTTTTTATCAGGCTTGTTTAACACTCTTTCAACAAATGTAAACTGGTCCTGCCATTCTTTAACAATTGCATGCAGCATACGCACATATTGTGTCTGCAGCACTTCCGGAACTCTTGAAAATGTTCCGCTATTATCGAATATCAGCCACCCTGAGAATTCAATTTTAATAAGTGCTCCAATAATATGATACCAGTCTGTAATAAGATTTCCTCTTCCTCTTGTAAATGTAAAAGGCATCTGTTTTTCATTATACACACCGCCATTATCATTAGCATGTATCATGCAAAGATATTCACTGCACTGGTCAATCTGGCTTCTCACATTCTTGGCAAGCAGGTTACTGTATCCAACATTTATAGATATACCAACTATAGCTGTATCACACATCCTGTTGCAGTATTCAGCAATTGATTTCAATGAAGATATATCAGAATATGCGCCATTAAGATATCCGGTTTCATCACTTCCATTGCAGCCATTCTCTATGAATACCGGAATCCTGTAATCTGTTATCATCATAGAACACTCTTCCACAACATTTTCAAGTATCCCTGCCTCGCAGTTCATTGTATCAAGGACTATATAATTAGCCTGATACTTCCTGCAGCTTTCCAGAAGCTCATACATCTTATCCGGAGTCAGCTTTGCAAGAGGATAGGAAAATCCCGAAACCTTAAGTACCCGCGAGTCCCCATCTTTCTTCTTATATGTCGGGAGTTCATTTTTTTCTATAATCTCATATGGTATCTCTGCATATGAGAATCCTCCATCTGCTATTGCTTCAAGCTTTAATCCGTCACTTAACTGTATGCCTGCTAACATAATTATCTCCTGTTCTCACAATATCTCTCTGGTGCATTAGTAAATATATCTGTTGCACCAAGTCTGCAATATTCACGCAGATCCATATCCGGTAATGTCCTGCACTGACCATACAACGGCTCGCTTCCATTCCACATGCGCACACGCATGCCCGCCTTCTGTATCGCTTCTACATCTGTTTTATTGACTGGCATTCCCCATTGTGCCGGATGAATTGTCGTACCGCCATATTTCCTGATTCCATCCATGCATCTGTGATAATCACCTGCCAGATATGCCACATCTGCATCATCTTTAAGCTGTCTTACAAGCCCTATTGAATCATGATTAAATGATGAGTACACAACATAATCCTCAAGATTGAATTCTGAAACCATATCAATAACCTTCTGCTCCATGCCTTCATATCTTATTTCACTATTCTTAAGTTCAATATTAAGATGAAGACCTTTGCCCTTACAATATGGTGCAAGCAATTCAAATGTTTCCCTTAATGTAGGAATTCTATGAATTTCATCATCTCCGGCTATAGATAACTGTTTCAGTTCATTTAATGTATATTCCTGTACATAGCCAGTTCCATCAGTGGTTCTGTCAACTCTTTCATCATGTATTACCACAATTTCATTATCTCTTGTAAGCTGCACGTCAAATTCAATTCCGGTAATTCCATCTAATTCCGCCGCTTTTTTAAACGCAAGAAGCGTATTCTCCGGATTCATCATGCTGCATCCTCTGTGTGCCCATATACCAACTCTCTTTAAGGCTTCTGTATCCACAGTCTGCTTAACCTCGCCGCGTTTTGCAAGAAATTGCTCCATCATGCCAGAAAGCCATATACTTTCTTCATCAGTTATCTTCTTTACAGTTCCCGGATTGTTAATGCATTTTACAAATGCTTCTATTTCATAACGCAATCCACCACCAGCGAATTCTTCCTCATACACCTCTACCTGATTAGGATTCTCATGATGAACTTCTATTCTCTTAGTAAGCCACCATGGTGATGGAACTCTTATATAACCATCATCCCCCGCCACAATAAGTTCACCCTCCGTCTTAACTCCAAGACCAGTCTTTATAGTAGCAACACCATCTTCATAGGTTATCATCATCTTGGTATATGAATCTGTCCCCAGAGGACTTTCTACTGAATATGTATGAATATCTTTTACATCTGTGCCAAGCAGCTTCATAACCGGAAGCAGACAATAGCTTGCAAGCTCAGTAAAGCTTCCTCCTGACGCTCCCCACATTTCTCTTCCTGCTGCCGCACCTATCTTAGAAAATGCAGCTTCAACATCTCTTACTTTTCCTATTGCGCCACTCTTAACAATATCAAGTATTCGTTCAAACCCGGCACAATATGCTGTTTTTATTGCTTCCATGCATACAAGCTTTTTATCATCAGCCACCGAAAGCATCTGTTGTATGTCCGATTTATTCAATCCCATAGGTTTCTCACATAAAACATGCTTTCCCTTATCCAACGCTATTCTTATATATTCTGTATGCATCTCATGAGGTGCAGCAATATACACTGCATCAACTGCATCAAAGAAAGCTTCCGAATCATCTGTAAGAATCATCGGACCATCTATATCAATATTGTTGTTCTTTGCAAACCATAACACACTCTCAAGATGAGGATTATATATTGCTGAAACATTTATACCACTTACATATCTGCTTTCTTCAAGAAATCTGGACGCTATCCTTCCAGTTCCTATTATTCCGACATTAACCATTGTGCATTCTGCTTCCTTTACCTTAGCATGAATAAGCCTGATAACTTCTTCAGTAGTAAATTCTGTATTAAACTCCTTCTGCATAACCAGTCTTAATTCTTCAATCTGACTTTTATAAAAAGGATAATCATGTGAACTTCCAACATTTCTCGGTGTCATATAATCTTTACCGTACTTTATCTGCAATAATCCATCATAGCCTTCCGGTACCGGAATCGTTGTATTTTCAAATGACAGTTCACATATATCTTCATACCATTCTCTTTTTGCATGATAATCCCAGCCTTCTGCAAAGTCTATCATTGAGCATACTTCTGCTGAATTCTCATCATGATAAAGTGAACATACAATATCATATATTTTCTTTAATTCGTGTTTTAATCTGTTATTATAATTGACCGGAATGCCAAATGTTTTTTCTATCTTTTTCATAAGTTCCAGCACTTCAGCACCATATGGTCCTTTCTCTGGAACACTCTCTGCTGTTCTGAGCAGAAATCTTAAGCTTTCTATCTGTTTATCCAAAGCCCTTTTGTCATCAGTTATATTATCAACTGGAAATATATCGATTCCCACAACATATGGACAGCCATGAAACCTTGCAAGAAAATCAGTTTCAAAGCATATATGCCTTCCATTAATTATCCTTGCCTTAATAGTATCATCTTCAGGATCATTATACACGCTTTTAATTTCATAATATTTCTCAAGAAGAACTGATGCCTCAGATAAAAACCTCATATAATCCTCACGCAGCATTGCTATATCCATATCATCATCCCATGGTATGAATCCGTGATGTCTTACTGCACCAAGCAAAGTTCCCCAGTCAGCAAAAAATTTAATTTCAAGGATTCCGCACACACGCTTAACTTCTTCTAGTACTTCAAGCTGTGCTGCCCATGCACGCTTCATATCCTCTGCAATCACGAATCCTTCTCTGGTTTCTTCTCTAAAATACCCATCATCAAAAAACATATCTGTCTCCTGTTACATTTATCTTTTTTTCTGCTTCATATACGCTTCAGTCACTTCAGCCATAGCTATTGCTTCCTCTGCTGTAAGCTTATATCCGTTCTTATCTATTCCATTAATTTTAGATACAAAATCACTTATCTCGTATCTGAAGCCATCACCCTGAAATACAGGTTCATATACTTCGACCTTGGATGAATCCTCGAAATGCACCTCAAATCTTCTTGTAAGCCACCATGGTGATGGAGCAAGTACATATCCTTTAGTACCCGCAACTACAAGCTGGCCTTCTGATTTAACTGCCACTCCGTTCTTTGACAGAGCCATTGCATTGTCATAAGACAGATATACTTTGGTATAAAGGTCAACTCCATTTTCATCATATATTGTATCAAAATGTATGTCCTTATAATCTGTTCCGAGCAGCTTAATGACTGGAAGAAGGGTATAACTTCCGAATTCAAGAAATGCACCACCATATGCTGCATCTGTCCGTTCTCTTGAATTATCGTTGGCAAGTCTTGTAAAACATGCTTCTACATCGCATACTTTACCAATTTTACCTGACTGTACCATATTGACAAGCTGGCTAAATCCCGGACAATATGCAGTTTTTACAGCTTCCATAAGCACAAGACCATTATCCATGGCATACTGATAAAGTCCCTGTGCCTCTCTTTTCGTAAATGCTGCAGGCTTCTCACACAGCACATGCTTCCCATTCGCTAATGCTTTTCTTGCATAATCATAGTGTGTTTCATTCGGCGATGCTATATATACAGCATCAACCTGTTCAAGGAATTCCTCATATTCTCCACTATAATTAGGAATATCATGTCTGTTACTGAAAGCCTGTGCACTCTGATTTTGAGGATTATATGTACATGCTATATTAATACCACTTACATATTTTGCCTCTGATATGAATCTGGGAGCAATTCTTCCTGTTCCCACTATTCCAACATTAACAATCTTAAACTTATTCTTTCTCTCCAAAGTTGATGATATATCCGGTGTCCTCTCTAGATATACAACCTCACAGAACTGTTTAAGATAGTCAAATGTTCCAATCCAGTCTGAACCAACAGTAAATATATCAACACCATAACGCTGTATATCTTCGATTTTCTGTCCATCATGATCCTCAACTATAATCTCATCAGCGAATCCGGTTTTTCTTACATTTTCAATTCTGTCCATTATGGAATCTACAACATTGACTTTACCTCTTGCCTCATCAAAATGTTCTGTAGTAACGCCGACAATAAGGTAATCTCCTAGTGCCTTTGCTCTCTGTAAAAGCTTATAATGTCCTTCATGAAATAAATCATATGTACCATAGGTTATTACCTTTTTCATCTGTCCCTCCATTAATTTAATATGTTATTTTATTATCCCACTCTTTCTGTAAATCTTCTCCTAAGAATTCAGTAAGCTTCTTAACATATAATTTTTTAATATTTTCTGACTGTACTATTACTTTATCCGCATACACTACTCCTGGCATTGTAACATATTCTTTCATCCACTTATATGCCCTCATATCATTTTCATCAATTTCTTCCGTCTTAAAATATGGCATATATATCAGTTCATCTGTATGAATTGCCAGATTCCTGCTGTAAAATGCAGGATGTACAGTTACCGTCATATTAAATTCATCATATGGATTCTGAATAATTATCTTTTCTGGATTCATCTGCTCAAACCTGTAATTCTCATATGTAGTAAGCTCCACATAATCCGGGTATGTTCCCTTATCCTCACAGTAATCTGCCGTTCCATCAAAATTCTTATAGTAATAAGGCAGTGGTATTACCACAACATTATACTCATCATTGTCACTATATTCTTTCCATAATGCTTCCATATTCTCCCAGTATTTTGATTTATATGGCATAAACACTACAGTTTTTTTATCAGTATTATTTTCATCATTAACCTGTCTGAGTATACTTCTTGCAGTTCTGACAGTATTCTTCTGCTGCTTAAAAGCCTCATATTCCTGCATGCTGCATTCAAATTCTTTACTAATAGTTACGTCTTCTCTTTTTAATATATCTATCTGTCTTTCATAAAAAGGATAATCATGTGTTCCCCATTCATGGACAAACTGCTTATAATCCCCATATTTTTTCTTTAATATTTTATCATATGCATATGGAACAGGTATAGTAGTATTCTCAAAAGGAAGCCTTACCGTCTTTGTATAATAATCTTTAGGAAATCTGTATCTTTCCCCATCTCGCCATATTCCATTAACATCCAGCCACAATGGCATTAATGTAATATACTCAGATTCATCCTCTGTATATAATCCACACAATCTGTCTACAAGTATATTAAGCTGCTGCACGAGATCTGCATCCTCGTCTATAGTAATATTGCACAATTTTTCAATATGCTTTACATCCTCTTTAACATCCGCTATTGCTTCTTCTGTCATAAGGCTCTCATCTTCCTGCATACCTCTTATTGTCTTTGCAAGAGTATTAACAATAGCTATTACCTCTCTTTGATATTTATCATCATCCTCATCTGGTGCAATAAAATCTAACGGAAATATATCAATTCCGGCTGAATATGGAAAGCCATGATATTTTTCAAGATGAATTTTATCAAAATTAATACTTCTGCCATTGATTACTCTTGACAGAAAATCATCAGTTTCAGTATCTGTAGTTATATTATATATCGTATAATTTTCAGGCATAATTTTATCATATATGCGTAAAAATTTCTCATAATCAGCCCTCTTCATGCATATATCCATATCATCATCCCATGGTATGAATCCGTGATGCCTTACTGCACCAAGCAGGGTTCCCCATTCTGCAAAATATTGTATTTCATTCTCGGTACATGCCTTGTCTATATCATTAAGCACTTCCAACTGTGCTGCCCACGCATGTTTCATCTGTGCCGGTACATAAAACCCATCTCTAACCTCATCTTCGAAATACTCTTTTTCAAAAACCATATACATGATTCTCCTGTTCATTTAATATTTTCGTTAGAAACAAAAAGAGCCGGTGCAAACACCGGCTCTTCTGCTTATAGTAGTAATTATTATTAACCGAGAAGTGAAAGTACTCCCTGTGTTGACTGATTTGCCTGAGCAAGCATTGACTGTCCAGCCTGTGCAAGGATGTTGTTCTTGCTGTACTCAACCATTTCAGAAGCCATATCTGTATCACGGATACGAGACTCTGCTGCTGAAGTATTCTCTGATGTTGTATCCAGGTTGTTGATTGTATGCTCAAGTCTGTTCTGAAGAGCACCTAACTTAGATCTCTCTGTAGAAACAGTATCAATAGCCTTCTGGATAATTGTCATTGACTTACCAGCTACTGCATTAGTACTTACCTTAACGCTGGCAGCTGAAATACCAAGTGACTTAGCATCCATCTTACCGATTGAAATAGCAATAACCTGTCCAGAAAGAGATCCAACCTGAAGGCTCTTCTTTGAGAAGCTGCCATCTAATAAGTTCATTGTATTGAACTGTGTTGTAGAGTAGATTCTGTCAAGCTCAGATGTTAACTGATTAAGCTCCTGCTGGATAGCCTTTCTATCAGTAGATGTGTTAGTATCGTTAGCAGCCTGTGTTGCTAACTCATTCATTCTCTGAAGAATTGAATGTGTCTCATTAAGAGCACCTTCAGCTACCTGAATAAGTGAAATACCATCTTCTGCATTAGAAGAAGCCTTGTTAAGACCTCTGATCTGGCTTCTCATCTTCTCTGAGATTGAAAGACCAGCTGCATCATCACCAGCACGGTTAATCTTGTAACCTGATGATAACTTCTCTGTTGACTTCTGGAGTGCGCTAGAAACTGTACCCATCTGTCTGTTTGTGTTCATTGCTGATAAATTGTGTTGTACTACCATAATATTTTCCTCCTTGAAATTATATTGTGATGCAGCGTCCCTGCTGCATCTAGTTATGGTTTACAGGAAACTATCTGTTTCCTTGTACTTTATATATCGGACCTTAGTACCAAAACTTTAGTCCGTAATATAACTTTTTAAAAAATTACTGTTTGGCATCCATAAACTGTGGTTCATTGCTCATCTTGCTCATATTCTGATAATATGACTTTGCCATAGATGCACTTCTCTTAGCTTCCTTATGCTCCTGACGTTCTCTGCGAAACATAGCTTCTACCTTGACTTTGTTGCGTGCTTCCTGAACTTCTATCTTAGCTCCAAGCTCTGTAACTTCTGTTATAAGCCTCTTCATAATCGATATCTCATTAGCATACATTTCTTTATTAGCATTAATTGCATCTCTGACCCTGTTAAACAGAGACTGAAATCCCTCATCTAATCTGTCAAGCCCATCTATGCAGTCACCCTTTGCTTTCATATTAGCATCAAATGCATTATCATCAAGCTCAGGTTTTGAAAGTATCTTATCCTGTTCTTCATTAAGAGCAATTATTCTTGTAAGAATATCTTTCTTCTTATTAAGGCTGTCTATCATCATCTGAAGATAATTAGTAGTCATATATTAATCTCCTACTGGTTCATTCCCCTTGTGCGGTTCATAACCTCTTTCCATGTATCTCTCATGCCTCTTATTTCATCTAATGCCTGATTAAGTATCTCTGGATCTTTCTTAACATTAGCATTAACTAAAAGGGAGTATATGTAATCATATATTTTCTCAAAATCTTCTGCAACAGGATATTTATGATTAAGCGTTACCTTAAACTCTGTAATTATATCTTCAGCCTTCTTAATATTAGTATGGGCTTTCTGTAAATCACCCTTTTCTATAGCTATCAGGGCTATATTGCAAAATTTAATTGCCCCTTCATAAAGCATAAGTGTAAGTTCTGCAGGACTTGCTGTAAGAATCTTATTTCTGTTATATTCCTGTGCTATATTCTGATTAAATGCCATGTTTCCCTCATTTCCCATAAGCTTCCATGCTTATGCGGTTGTTAATATGTACTATTATCCAAAAAGTCCAGATAATGATGATGACTGCGCATTCATCTTGGCAAGTGCTGATTCCATTGCTGAGAACTTACTATAATAATAATCTTCCCATGTAGTAACCTTGTCTTCTGCCGCAGATATCTTAGTATTATACTCTGAATACTGCGTATTCATCTGCTTATCATTATATATAGTATAAGCACTGCTTGTTGATGATGCTGCCATCTTCTTTCCAAGATCAGTATACAATTGTGTAGATAACTGTGAAAAGAATGATATAACCGTATCAGGGTCATTAGATATCATCTCTCTTAACTTATCTGTATTAGCTGATGTCTTAGAATCATCCTTATCACCATCTATATGATATACACCTGTTTCGTTCGCTGGAGAATTAAAATATCCAAGTGTAGCTATTCCAAAACTAGAAAGTGAATAGGACTTATCTCCCACCTTGAATGATTTTGCCATATCATTCTTCATAGTATCAAGAACACTTCCAAGTGTTGAGTCTTTTCTAAGAAGTGAATCCTTAATCTTTTCTTCCCACTTCTTAACCTCGTCATCAGACATGGCATCCTTCTCATCACTTGTAAGAGGCTCATATCCCTTAGAGCTTGCCGCGTTGTAAGCAACATCTACAGACTTCACAAGATCGTTATAATCCTTAAGGAAGCCCTTAATCATATCATATATGCCATCTACATCCGTGTTGGTTGTGATAGTTACTTCATCATTACCCGTAACTTCCATTGCCTCGATTGTAAGACCATTGATTGAGTAGTTATTAGAGTTGTTAGTAAATGTTGCCCCATTAAGCTCAATCTCTGAATCCTGTCCTGTTATTCTGACAGCACCTGAGGATGACGCACTACCAGCAACATTTGATGCCATTGCAATCTTAGAGTCAAGCAATGCCTTAGCTTTAGCCTGTCTGTCAGCATTAGTATCGTTTACTTCCTGTAATATATTGGCATTAGAAGCATCTGCCACAGCTTTTCCATCATCGCCGATTGTTACATAATCCTTAGTATCCTCAATAACCTTGGAATTATCATCATACACCTTAATCAGTGATTCATTAGACGCTTTTTTCTTTACCGCAGCCTCATATTCATCCTTGACACCATCTTTTTCCATAGCATCTGTGTCATATTCGTACACAACTTTGCCATCAGAATCTTTAACTGTATTGCCCTCTGAATCCACCTTTTCCTTCTTATACTTATCATAAGCATTAAGAATATCTGGTGTCTCTGTCTTAAGCTTTGCCACATATTCATCTAATGTCAATGAATGATCCCAAGTATCATCTGCTGCCAATGCATCAAGCTTATCCTTGGCTGCATTATACTTATCAGCATAACTCTTTGCTGTATCCGTGGCAGTAATCTTAGTATACATACCTTCAAGTTCTGTATTATATGCATCACTGCCCTCTGTTAAAGCTGCCAGTCTCTTGTATTCTGCTGAATCAGTATCATTAACTGTATATATTCCGAGCTTCTGTAATGCATTAAGTCCGTTAGAGTCATTAGCCACAAGCGAGAAATCGTTATCCTTGCCTGACTCCTTAGAACTTATAAAGAATCTTGCATTATTCTCATCAAAGCTTGCATTAACGCCAGCTTCCTTTAACTTAGATACGAACTGGTTAACATTCATATCTGATGTTATATCAATACTCTTGGTTCCAGAAGCAGTCTTAAAACTTATAGAACCATCTGTTGTTCCAACTATGTCTGATATCTTAGTATCACCTGTAACCTTGCTTCCATCAGCAGCTTTAATCTGTCCACCTGTAAGATATCCTGTTGACGCCAGCTGCTTAACCTTAAGTCTCTGTGTACCATTAACAGCAGATGAACTAGCTGTTACTTTGGCATACTTATCATTAGACACACTTGATGTCTTCAGATTATAACTTGTAGAAAATCTTGCACTTGAAAGCTTTCCGCTATAGAACCCATAAATACTTGTATTCATGGTCTTCCACTTTTCCTGCTTCCATGAAAGCTTGGTCTGTGCTTTAACAAGATTGTCTTTCTTTAACTTATATGATGATACGAGTGCTGAAACAAGTGATTCTGTATCCATACCCGATACCATACCAGAAAGTCTTATTGCCATAGCTTATCTCCTCTCATCAACCATGATACCCGCAAGCTCCCATGCCTTGGCAAGCATCTCAAGAGCTTTCTCTGAAGGTATCTCCTTAATAACTTCATCTGTATCTTTATCTTTAATCTTAATTGTGATTCTGTTAGTTGGTTCGTTGTAGCCGAATTCTGCAATTGTATTGTTGTTAAGGACTTTCCTTATATCCTTAACATCAGCCATTGATTCAGCCTGCTTCTTAGCCTTGTCATTGTCTTTAGCGCTGCTGCCATTCTTCTCACTGTCTGCTGCCTGTCCTACAGAAACTGCCACATTAGATGCTGCTGACTTTGCTGAATCAACAACAACCTCATTGCTCTTATCTGTAGTTGTTGTAACACTGCTTACATGTGATACCGGCTTGGCAGCCTGTGAATTCTGGCTCTGATAGCTTGACGCTGCCGCTACTCCATTAACTTCCATTCCCATGATACAATTCCACCTCCGTGTGAAAACAAAACTTTATCCTGTAGTTACATTCATGTTGTACTGCATATATCGGAAAATGTTAAGTAAAATTTAACCCTTTGGACAAAAATATACACTAATAAAACAAATCATTTCTTAAATAACTGGTTAAGAGACTTCACATCAACCGAACTTGCTGCTTCCTTATTAGAATCAAGTATCTGTGCATACACTTCCTTACGATATATAGGCACTGACTTAGGAGCTGATATGCCAAGCTTTACCTGATCGCCCTTGATTTCGATTATTGTAATCTCAATATCATCATTAATAATGATTGCTTCGTCTTTCTTTCTTGATAATGCGAGCATATTAGTTCTCCTCCTTCTTTAGAATATCGTATATAGGATATCTTACCTGATATTCAGAATTATCTGCTATAAGCTGTATTCCTTTCATTGTATCAAAATCAACAATGATAGGAGCTTTAAGATTAATTGTCATCTTAGTAATATCCTGTGGTACCGTGAGCGCACAGTACACTCTGATATTATCATCCTGTATATCATCTCCGAGAGACTTAAGAAGCTCATCCTCAACAACAGGATCATATGTCTCATACACGAATTCCGGCTTCATGACAGGAAGTGCAAGTGTTGGCTCATCAATCGCCTGAAGCCATATGATAGAGATATTCTCCTCTTTCTCTGCATCATACACAAGAGTATACTTCTTCCAGTCCTCAAATCCAATAATTCCCTTATCAAATGTGATGATTTTATCCTCGCCAACTTCAATCTCTCCAAACCATTTAGTCTGTACTTTCATGTCAAACCTCCAAATCTTAATTCTATCCTTTATCTGTCAATGCTGTTTATACAGCTTAACTCTCAGCCTGCCTCACTGTATTCCTCTCTTATGCTGGCTACCCAAGGAAATCAAGCAGTGTCTGCTGAACAACCTTGCTCGCAGCTGATAATGCTGCCTGATATACAAGCTGTGCTGATGTATATGTAACAACAATCTCTTCCAGATCAATGTCTTCATTCTGAGACTTAAGATCAGTGAAATTAGTCTTCTGTTCTGTAAGTCGTGTCTTCGTAAGATCCAGTCTTATCTGTCTGTTTCCTACATCAGCCTTCGCATTAGATACCTGCTCCTGATAGCCCTGCATCTGACCGATTCCCGCTTCAAAAGCGTCCTTCATCTTAGACTTTGCAAAATCTCTCTGCTTTGCAAGGCCTTCCATAATATCACTTAACTTCTTCTGCGAAGCCTCATCACTGTACCGTCCTTCCTTCTGCATAGACTCAATCTTTGATATCTGGTCATTAATATCAAGGACATTCTGTACCGCATTGACAAGGTCATCAACATTTCTTCCAAGATATATATTGAAAGCTTCATCGGCTTCCGTATTAACCTTAATCTTCTGTGAGAAATTAATGATATATTCAATATCCTCACTCTGCTTGTTGTACTCAATTCCTGTATTTTTATCAACACAGTTAAAATACATTGTCGGGTCAATGTCACCCTTTATAAAATTGCTCTTCTCGTATGTCACTGAAAATGCATTATCAGCATACACTGACTTGTATACATTCTCACCAAGAAGAAGCTCGCCTGTTGTTGAGTTAATTGCAATCTCATTCTCTCCCGGAACATAATTAGGATCTGTCGTTGTAACCACATTTACAGCTGTATCAGCTGTATTACCGTCTGCATCAGTTACCGGAACAGTAAGTCCTCCATCTACAGTAACACTCCCATCATCAGCAATAGTTATATTGGCAGAATTATTATCTCCCATGCTCATTGAAAATGTTTTTCCGTTAATCTCGTCATATGCAAGCTGGATTCTGTGCACATCTGTTATATTAGGTGTGATTATATTTCCGTTAGCGTCTGTCTTTACATTAAGATTGATAATATCGTCATTAGTATATGCATTAGTGTATGCTGTCTTATTAGATAAATCCTCCCTTGTAAAGTTCTGTGTAATTGTATAATCAACATCTTTAGCAGTTTCATCTGACTGATATGTCAGAGGCTTATCTGTAGCATGTCCTGTAAATACATATCTTCCGGCATAATCAACATTCCCCTGCTCATAATAAGCTTCCACCAGCTTGTTAAGACTTTCAGCAAGAGTGTTACGCTCAGATTCCGAATATGAATCCGTAGAGCCCTGCACACAGTAATTATACAAATCCTGTATAATCTTGTTGCTTTCGTCTAATGCATCATGAGTTACACTTAACCATGATGATGCATCAGGAATATTCTTTCCAAGATACTGTGTTACCTCATCAAGACTTGAACGCAGTCTCAATGCCCTGATGGCTATAATAGGGTCATCAGAAGGCTTATTAATCTTTTTCTGTGTTGAGAGCTGTGTACTTAAATCATTAAGCTGGCTCTTATTTCCCTGAATATTGGATATTGAGCTGTTTACCATCATCTGGTTAGTAATACGCATATTGTGCCTCCTTATATCGCGAATCAAAAACCGCCCCTATGGTGAGGAGAAGAATTCTTTTACTATTTTATACACCTGTATTATTAATAAGTCTGTCATATAACTGATTCATGACAGTCATCATCTTAGAGCTTAAATTATATGCCTGCTGGAACTTTACAAGATCCATGGCTTCTTCATCTGTATCAACACCCATTACAGATAATCTCTGGTTCTGTATAGTTGTCTTAAGATTGTTGTAATTCTTTGTAAAATTAATTGCCTTACTTGCATCTATTGACATATCACTGACAATACTTTCGAGGAAATATGTTCCCGTACCTCCGTCATATATCTTAGCATCTTTAGAATTGATAAGGTCTACAATCAGGCTTGTATTGGCTTCTCCATCGCTTTCCTTGTACTTGGTAGCAAGAAGGTCCGCGTTATCAATAAGATCCTGATTAACTGTTACACTTGACGCTGTAAGAGCCTTGCTTCCATCTGACATTACAAAAAGTGGAATTCCGCTTGCCGAGCCATCTGATGTAACACCCTTTGTAAGAATCTCATTGATTGATGATACAAATGTCTGTATAAACTGGTTAAGCTGTGCCTGATAATAAGGAACTCCCTTATAATTAGTATTGCTGTCCACCTTACTTACTGTATCAGTAAGTATATTACCCTCTGCATCTGTCTTATATGTTTCATTGCCATCATCGTCAGTTGTTGTGGCATATTTTTCAATCTCACCATTACATCCGTCTCTTATATCAATAAGTCCCTTTAACTCTCCGCCTAATGAAGTGCTGTATATGTTAAATGGCTGTCCGGTCTCCCACTGTATGTCATACAGACCTGCCGCATCTGATACATTTCTTGGTTCATCTCTTGAAACAGTCTGAAGAGTATGGTAATTATAGCCATTAACAAGCGAATTACCATTAATTGTAATCTGAAGGTCTGTAAGATTGTTGCCAATGTCTGTCTCACTTACTGATATATTAACAAGCTTTGAAAGATCATCAATTAATGCATTTCTCTGATCCTTAAGGTCGTTGGCATTGCCATAATTAGCCTGAATCTGGTTAATCTGCTTATTAAGAGAAGAAATGCTCTGTGCCAGAGAATTAATCTGGTTAACAGTATCTTTAATCTCGTTATTAGCGTCTATCTGAACATTCCTTAAATTAGTAGCCAGAGTATTAAAGTAATCTGTCATGCTCTTTGCATTATTGATAAGCTGGTTCTTTGCTGATGTATCAGCCGGTGTAAGATCAAGCTGGTTAAGTGCTGCAAAGAAATTCTCATATTCTGTGGAATATCCCTTAAGTGTGAACTCATTGAGATAATTCTGTATCTGTGACATGTATGTATCCTTAACATTGTACTGTCCATAATTAGTATAATTATTTCTGTACTTCTCATCATAGTAAGAATCTCTCGTCTGATTAATTGCATCAACTATAACTCCTGCACCAAGTGTTCCATATTTAGCATATGAACGTAATGCCTCGCCAGCCTTAATTGAAGCTGTTTCTTTCGTATATGACTGGTTATTGATATTAGCAAGATTATGTGATGTAACATTTATAGAGGTCTGCGCCGCCTGCAATCCTGTATATGCAATTGTTAATCCAAAAAATGTTGATGCCATATTATCCTCCTGTATTAATCAGCATTTATATACGTCCAAGTGAAGTAACGAGATGTTCCAGCATTTCGCTTACTACATTGACATATCTCGATGCTGCATTATATGCCTGCTGATACTTTATCATCTTCTCTAACTCTTCATCAGAGGATACACCCTCTGACTGTAGTCTCTGGTTATCATAACCATCAACCATCGTTGTCTGGTTACCTACATAATTATAAAGTGCCTTACCCATAGTGGCATATTCACCAATATAATTATTGTAGAATGACATGTAATCCGACTTCGCATACATGTCCGGGTTAAGGGAAGCGAATTTCTCATCCCATATATCCACGAGTTCCTTGGCTCTGTCAAAATCTTCCTTACCCTGTACAGTAGAAAGTGGAATCTTTCCTACATTCTGTGCTGCTTCAGGATTAATCTTCAGATTGCCAAGCTTATATAATGATTCATAATCTGTCTCATTAAGATTGTTTCTAAGATAGATTGTCTCTCCATTATCACCTGTAGTCTTAATATATCTGTCTGTTCCAATTCTTGAAAACAGTTCTGTACCAACAGTCTTATCGTCATCCATACCGTATCCAGTCTTGTCCATGTCAAGCATAAGATACTCATATGAATCAACCGGAACCGCTGCTCCGCCTGCACTCTCGTATAATTTCTCACCAGATGCATAGCTGTAAGTACCATCACCGTTATCAGTTCCGGTAACCTCTCTTCCGTATCTGTCATAAAGAACCGCCTTATCAACTGAATTATATATGTATGTATCTGCCTGAATCTCACTTCCATCTGCATTAAGATAAGGATTAGTCCTTGTCTCAGTTTTCTCCGGACACAAGATTCCGTTGATTCTTTCAACAATTCCATTAACAAGCTTATCGAATCCCGCCATAGCGCTAAGAATTGCTGAAGGCTCTACATATGTATTGTAGTATTCCTGCTGCTTTGCATATTCATTATAGGCCTGCTGATATGCTGTACGGCCTTCCTCAGTACTCATGTCATAATCATTGCTGTCAGGTGCAACCGGAACCACTGTATAATCTACAACCATATTGCCTCTTGCAATAATAAGTCCCTTAAGCTGTCCCTTATCTGTATCATCAGCATTAGACGCCAGCTTGCCATCTTCATAAACATCTCTTTCATACGATGGCCATGTGGGAATAACAAGTGTTGTTCCCTCGACAACTCTTGTACTCATAGCTGTAAGTTCACCTGATGTTACAAGAGGAACTCCGGCTGCATTTATAATAGTTTCCTTATTCTCTGATTCATAATAAGTAATATCTATATATTTGCTGAGTTCATCTATTGCCGCATCTCTCTGGTCTCTTAAATCATTAGCTTTCTCAATACCCGGTGCTTCCACCTTGGCAATACTCTTATTAAGCTTATATATCTGACCTGCAAGATCATTAATCTTATTAACCATATTACTAACCTGTGTATTAAGAGTTGTCTGGTAATCCCTGAGCCCCTTATACACATTTTCTGATTTCTCTATAAATGCAGTCGCATTCTGGATAAGTGATGACCTTGCAACTGTACTTGTCGGATTCTTGGCAAGTTCGTTAATTGAATCATACAGATTGGTAAGATATGACTCATAAGTTACACCCTGCATCTCACCAAACTGATCTTCTATCTCCTGAACAGCATTATACTGGCTTTCATAGAATCCGAGTCTTGAATTTTCATTCCTGTATGCCAGGTCAATATACTGATCTCTTATTCTTCTTACCTCAGATATTGCAACACCAAGTCCATAGCTTGCATAACTTACTTTGTCCTTACTGTTGACATTGACATATGTAGTATCAGAGAAAGTAACCTGCTGTCTTGTATATCCGGTTGTGTTAATATTAGACAGATTGTGTGCTGTTGTGTTGAGCGCTGTCTGAGCTGTTTTCAAACCGCTTGCTCCAACAAACAATCCTGCCATTCCATTAGCCATAAGGTCACCTCTTTCTTACTTAATTCATAATCTTATATGTATATCGTCATTTTTTTAAAACAAAACACCCCAGAGACTAAAAAAGCCACATTTCCTTAGTAAAAATGTGGCTTTCAATCCAACACGGACAACCCCATCTCACAATAAATCATCCGTGATATTATTCATATTGTCTTATATCCGTGGCATCCTGATATGCCATCAGAATATTACTGCCTGGCATCAAAGCTTGTGCTTCCCATGCCACCTGTCTCCTCATACGCTCCCTTTCCATAGTTAGCCGTCTGTGGAGCCATACTTGCATTCTTCGCAAGATTAATCTCAAAATCAATCATATCCATTGATTCCTTAAGCAGCAGCCTGTTATTATCATTAACCTGCGTAAGCTGGTTTACAGTTTTCTTAAGACTCAGATACGACTGTTCTAAAGCATCATGCTCTGCCTGCTTCTTTTCTAACAGTCTTACTATCTGACTCACCTTAACCTCTGCTGCTGACAGATGCAGAATCTTACATATATCTGCAACACATGACTGTCTCTCCATCTCCAGTCTGTTAAGAATATCAATAAGCTTCTGCTCCTTACCAAATATCTCCTGAAGCTGTCCGACATCTCCCTTAACAATAGCAGTAGTCTTATTATTAGACAAGTCCAAAAGCTCAGTATACTGTCTGTTCTCATCATTCATTATATTAATCAAAGAATCTATCAAACTTGCCATCTAATAAAACCCCACTAAAATGTTAATGTTGAAATGTTGTTAAGAATCTTATCTGCAACAGCTTCTGAACTGATGTTGTAAGTTCCTGCTGCCATACGTGCCTTAATATCAGCAATCTTGTCTTCTCGAACATCAGAAGCCTTACTTACTGCTGTCCTGGCTGTCTGATATGTCTTGGCTGTGTCAGAAATCTCAAACTTGTCACTAACCGATGATGTCTTAGCTGCTGTCTTAGCTTTAGAAATCTGGCTGGTCTGATATATCTGATTAACAGCATTATAAGCATCTATGCGCATATTAACCGCCTCACTTTCCATTAATTAAAGCAGATACTCTCTTGCTTCATGTGTAAGATATCGGACAGTTTCCGCAAATACTTTATACCCGTTTTGAAAAAATGCTTATTATTTATCAAGGAACCTCATCCTTGCCTTTTCTCTTCTCTCTCTTATCTTATCAGCATCAACGGTTGAAGATCTGCTTCCGTACATGCCTCCCAGTCTGTTAGCTAAATCGTTCTTACATCTCTCACAGTATCTTCCGGTTCTTATGGTAGCTCCGCATACTTCGCATGCAATACCAATAGGTGAATCATCACTGAACGATAATCTTTCTTCTCTTATCCACTGTTCAATCTGTCTTGTACTGACATCGCAATTCTCAGATATTTCTCTCATATCAGCCCTTGGATTATCCTCTATATAATCTTTAACCTCCTGAAACTTTTCTTCAAGCTTTCTCATGCATTCAGGACAAAGTCTGTACACACCACCTATATAATTATATAATCTTCCACAGTTCTTACAATTCTTAACTTCCATAGCTTCTCCTTGTTAATCTTCTTTATCAATCTCGTTAACAGGTCCAGTTACTAAAACAGCTCATACTTTAAAATCCGTCTCCCACACACAGACTTATACCATATACCTGTGACACTCCTGCGTCTTTAAGTACTGCTGCACATGCATCAAATGTTGCTCCTGTTGTATATATGTCGTCCACGATTAATACTTTTCTATATCTTACAACTTTTCCTCTTACTTGAAAAGCATTTTGCAGATTTTTAATTCTTTCCCGATTACTTAGCTCCTTCATGGGCTGAGTCTTAACAATCCTTACGAGATATTCCTCATCTACCGGAATCTGCATGGCTCTTCCAAGTGCCTGCGCAATAAGCCCAGCCTGGTTAAACCCACGCTCCTTATATTTCGAAATATGAATCGGAACAGGAATTATCACATCCGGCGACCACATGCGTATCATCCTGCCACATCTGTCCGCCATCTGCTTCGCATATATTCCTGCATATTCCTGCTTGTTATAATATTTAAATCTGTATATTGATTCCTTGACATTCTTAGAATATTCATACAACGCACATGCCTGGTCATATACATGCTTCTGCCTGCTACAGTCACTGCAGTATTCTGTTTCTTCATCTTTCACCGGCTTACCACATTTTAAACAGGCAGGCTCGCTTACATAATTTATATTATGCATGCAGCTTCCACATATATCTGCCCTTATCCCTCCAACAAAAGGTGCCGGCTTTCCACACATAGGACACGCTGGTGGAAGTACCGCATTAACTGCCTCCATTAATACCTTCTTATAATCCATAATCCCCCATTATTGTCATCATTATCACATATAAACATATCAATTATCATTGTCCGAAATCTTCAATATGTCTGATTTCTTCAATCCTGTCTGTGAGTGAAGAATATCGTTTTGACTCTGATACATTGTCAGCCATAAGCCTGAATATCTCCTCTTCCCCAACGAGGCACACACATTTTCTTGCTCTTGTAACTGCCGTATACAGAATATTCCTGTTCATCAGCATTCTTGGTCCCTGCGACATAGGAATAATAACCGCCGGGTACTCACTTCCCTGTGATTTGTGAACCGTAATCGCATACGCAAGTTCAAGTTCATCTAGCTGTGAGAATTCATAAGTAACGAATCTGCCATCTTCGAATTTCACAGTTACATTCTCGTCAAATGTGCTTATTCTCTCTATAACTCCGGTATCCCCGTTAAAAGCGCCCGTTCCCTGTTCTGTTGGAATACCGTATCTGCTGCGTTTTTCCCATGCAAGCTGATAATCATTCTTAATCTGCATAACCTTATCGCCTTCACGGAAAGTAACATCACCGACCTGTCTTTCCTGCTTGATAGCATCAGCCGGATTAAGAAAATCCTGCATAATCTTATTAAGACGTTCCACCCCGACATTGGATTTTCGCGATGGAGTAAGAATCTGAAGGTCATACACATCGGCACCTACATAGTCCGGAAGTTTGTCCTTAATAAGCGTTTTCATCGCATTTATTATATTGTCTGCACCGTTTCTGTGAACAAAGAGAAAATCCTTGCTGTACTTGTTAAGTACTACCTCCTCACCCCTGTTTATCTTATGGGCGTTAATAATAATCTCACTCTGTGCCGCCTGTCTGAATATCCTCTCAAGCTTAACAACCGGAAAGCAACCGGATTCTATAATGTCTTTCAGCACATTTCCCGGGCCGACACTTGGAAGCTGGTCCACATCACCTACAAGAATCAGTTTCGTTCCAATCGAAACAGCTTTAAGAAGTGAATTCATAATGCTTATGTCTACCATCGACATCTCATCAACAATAATAACATCAGCCTCAAGCGGATTATCTTCATTTCTCTCAAAGAACATAGACAGACCTGCTGCCGACTTTCTGTCACCATCCGGCACGCCGCCGCTTATCTCTAACATTCTGTGGATTGTCTGTGCTTCATAACCGCACGCCTCAGTCATTCTCTTGGCTGCACGTCCCGTAGGCGCTGCCAGCCTGATTTCCAGACCTTCCAGCTCAAAATATTTGATTATTGTATTAATAGTTGTAGTCTTACCGGTTCCCGGACCGCCAGTAACAATAACAAGCCCGTTTCTTACTGCTTTCGCAACAGCCTCTTTCTGGATATCATCAAGAGTTATTCCTTCTTTATCCTCAATCCTTGCAATCCTGTCATCTATGAATTTCTGGTCTTCCTCAATCTGGACATCAAGATTATTAAGCATAGCTGCAACATTTGCTTCCATGTTGTAATACATACGGGCATAGACACATTTTACATTGTCCTTAACCTTGACAACTATCTTCTTATCCATTGTCAGGTCCATAAGATATTTGTCATAGTCCTGGACATCAATCAAAAGCAGTTCGTTGACCTGACGCACAAGCTTATCATACGGAAGATATGTGTGTCCCTGCATTGTCGCCTGGTTAAGCACATAAAATATTCCGCTCTTAATCCTGAATTCAGAATCAATCTTGATTCCGGCACGCGAAGCAATCTCATCAGCCGTCCTAAAACCGACACCCTCTATGTCATCAGCAAGCCTATACGGATTCTGTTCAAGAATGTTATAAATGTCGTTTCCATAACGCTTAAATATTTTGTTGGCAAGATTCATCTGGATTCCATAACGCTGAAGAAACATCATTGCTTTTCTGATGTCTTTCTTGTCAATAAGCTGGTTCGCTATATCCATAGCTTTAGACATGCTTATCCCTTTAATCTCAGCCAGACGCTCCGGTTCTTCTTCCATAATTCTGAATGTATCATCGCCAAATGTCTTAACTATTCGTTCAGCCATCTTCTCGCCGATACCCTTGATTGCCCCGGAGCTTAGATAACGTCTTACGGATGCAGCATCATCCGGCGCCCTGAACTCATAAGATGTGACTTTAAACTGCATGTAGTAAACTGCATGCTTAACAAATTCGCCTTGTGCGGTAATAAATTCACCTGTGTTGATATAGCTTAACACTCCAACACAGGTGATTTCTTCATCATCATATACAATATTAAAAACCGTATATCCATTGTCTTCATTCCTGAAGATAATATTCTCCACAAAGCCCTCTACATATTTCACAGACTCGTAATCCAATCTGTTATCTCCTTTATGTTAAATATTATTTCTGCTCATCTGCCTTAGGAATAGACTCTGTAGAATAATTTCTCTTCATCTGCTCATAAAGCGTCTGTGCTATTCCAAGTCCTTTGCCATGATTAGAATCAGTCATAAGCTTGGCATAAGATGACACCATCTCATCTCCAAAGTAACTTCCCAAAGTATTAAGTGAAGTATCCTCTGTTCCGCCAATTCCAGCCATAGAAGAGAACAGATTGCTATCTTCGTCATCCGAATCAATCTTAGCCATCTTCTCCATTGACTTAAGAACCTGTTCAACAAAATAACTTTCAAAATCCTTGCATACAGACATAAGTTCATCGTCTGATGCCTTAGAATAATCAGTATCTGTAAGTTTATTAGTTAAAGAACCCGCTTTAGAATCATACACATCTGAATAATTCTTACTGCTAAGTCCCGTAATAGAATCACTCATACACTACCCCCCGCTTATCTCTTAAGGTTATTAGCCTGCTCCATCATTGTATCAGATGTTGTTATAGCCTTAGAACATAATTCATACGCTCTCTGTGCTGTAATAAGATTAACCATCTCAGTTGCAACCTGAACATTAGATGATTCAAGATATGACTGTCTTAATGAGCTCTTCTTCCCAACTGCATCATACGCTTCGTTAAGTGCAGCTCCTGACGCCTCAGTCTCTGAAAGGTAGCTTCCACCAATTTTATCCAGTCCTGCTGGATTAGAAAACTGATATAAGCCAATCTTAATACCGATTGGTGCCGGATTGTTAGACTCGTCAGGATATAAAAGGTTGCCGTCTGTATCAATAGTAATAAGATTAGTCTTATAATCTTTACCATTAGCGTCCTGTCCAAGAACTATCTCTGCGCCATCTGCGCTGAGTACAGGATATCCTTCAGAAGTACTAAGCATTACACCTTCTGTAGCTGTTGCCCATGTAAAATGTCCATTTCTTGTATACACAGTCTCGTCAGTATTAGTATTTCTTACTGCAAAAAAACCATCTCCATTAATTGCAAAATCTGTTTTACTGTCAGTTGCATTTAATGCACCCTGTGTATATATTGATGTTACTGCTGAAACTCTTGAACCAAGTCCAACCTGTGCTCCAACAGGTTTATTCTCTCCGTTGGCAGAAGTAGTCTTCGCCTGAAGATTCTGGTAAAGCAGAGACTTAAACTGAGTCTGCTCCTGCTTATATCCTACTGTATTAACATTTGCCAGATTGTTGGCAATAGTATCTACGCTTGTCTGCTGGCTCATCATTCCTGATGCAGCAGTCCACAATGATCTCATCATGTCGTCAGTCCTCCATATGTATATGCCTAACAGTTGTTACTAAATCTCAGATATAGATACCATCTTTCCTAACATCTCATCGATAGTATTCATAATCTTCTGATTACTTTCAAAATCTCTTGCAATAGATATCATATCTACCATCTCTGTTACCACATTAATATTGGAAGCCTCCAAATATCCCTGATTAACTGTTGCTGCAGCATCTGTCTGTGTTGCGCCATCTACAGCTCTGTAAAGATTCTCGCCATATGCCTCAACATAGTCATAATTCTCAAAATCTACAAGAGCAAATCTGTCTACATACTGCCCGTCAGCATATATTTCGCCACTCTCTTCTACAGTCAGTTTTTCAAAGTCTGTAGGTAACTGTATCGGACCATTCTCGCCCAATACAAAATCACCATCCTTGGTTACCAGATAACCTTCACGGTTCATCTGGAAAGATCCGTCCCTGGTATAAAGCGTTGAAGTTTCTCCAGCTTTGTTAGTGAAAGAAATCGAAAACAATCCACTTCCACTCAGTGCAAAGTCAAATGTATTGCCTGTGTTCTGGAAAGAGCCCTGATCCCAGCTTCTGAAGGATTCTCCTACTTTCGCTCCAAGATTCAGAGTTCCGATATTCTGATTAATATAGCCCACAGTTTCATCTTTAACTTTGATGCCATAAACATCTTTAAACGACTGTGTCGTAAGTCCTTCTTTCTTATAACCTGTGGTAGTTGCATTAGCCAGATTATTAGACACTACATCCAGTCTCTTCTGCTGAACTGTCAAGCCAGAGTACGCTGTATAAAGCCCTTTTACCATAGCCCGCCTCTTTCTTGATAATATATTCTTCCGGCATAAAAATTGTCCATTCTGCCAGAATGTTAAGAAACATTTGTAATAATCTTATTAAAAATGTTTCAGGTTACTTAACTTCGTCTCTGTAGCCTGCAAGGAACTCAATAAACTTACCTGTACCAATAGCAACACATGTCATTGGATCTTCGGCTGTCATCGTATTAATTCCTGTCTTGGCTTCAATTAAATCCTCAAGTCCTGAAAGAAGACTTCCGCCTCCTGTAAGGACAATTCCTCTGTCTGCAATATCAGATGCAAGTTCTGGTGGAGTCTTCTCAAGAACGCTGTGAACAGCTTCAACAATCTGTGAAGTTGCCTCTCTTAAAGCTTCCTCTGTCTCCTCTGAGCTTACCTCTACAGTCTTAGGAAGACCTGTTACAAGGTTTCTTCCTCGTACATTCATAGTTGTGACTTCTGCCTTAGGATAAGCAGAACCAACCTTTATCTTAATATCTTCTGCGGTTCTTTCACCAATAAGAAGATTATGCTTCTTTCTCATGTATCTTACGATAGCTTCATCAAAATCATCTCCGGCAATCTTAATAGAAGTACTTACAACAGTTCCTCCTAAAGAGATAACAGCGATATCAGTTGTACCACCACCGATATCAACAATCATATTACCACATGGTCTTGAAATATCAATACCTGCACCGATAGCTGCTGCGATAGGCTCTTCAATAATAGCAACCTCTCTTGCGCCTGCCTGAAGAGTAGCATCCTCAACCGCCTTCTTCTCAACCTCAGTAACACCTGAAGGTACGCACACACTGATTCTAGGCTTCTTAAGCATTCTCTTGCCGATAGCCTTCTGGATAAAGTACTTAAGCATCTTCTCAGTTACAGTGTAATCAGAGATAACACCCTGACGAAGAGGTCTTACAGCAACGATATTACCTGGTGTTCTACCAAGCATCAGTCTTGCTTCCTCACCGATAGCCTTAATCTTATTAGTATCCCTGTCAAATGCAACAACTGAAGGCTCTTTAAGAACAACACCTTTGCCTCTGATGTACACAAGAATACTTGCAGTACCTAAATCTATACCAATATCTGTTGATAACATTATAATTCCCCTTTCTTATAAAACAATGCGGACCTCTGTCTGTCCGATATATTCAGATAAAACATAAAATCAAAAGTCATTAGAAGCCATGTGTACCCATGGCTAATCACCATTATATACATAAAAAAGGAAATTTAAAAGCCCTAAATAAAAAAAATCTATCTAAATATATATTTTTATGAATATTCAAGAAGCAATATGTCTTGTAAATGTATATCGGCATTAATTTGTGCCTGCTTAATATTCTGCCCGCGAATTTAAAAATATTTTGATTTTAAGATACATACATATTATAATGTGGTGGATTAGGATTATAACTTACATATATTAAGGTAATTCTGAATTTAAGTGTATAGGAGATTGCTATGAATATCCGTGTATTAGATAAAAATGATAAGGCTGCCCTTGAACAGCTTATATATACTATAGAAAACGCTCTTACTGTTCCGGAATGGTGGATTCCTATTGATGATATTGAACGCTCACATTTCTTTGATGCTGACTGGACATGCTTCTTGGGTGCATTTAATGACGATAATGAACTTGTTGCCGCCAGCGCCCTTTTCTTTAATGAACATGAATTTGCTGAGGAAGCTGAAAAGCTCGGTCTCGACATTCGTTCTACAAATGTAGCTGAAGTCGGACGATGCATGGTTCACCCGGACTTCCGCGGTCACAATCTCATGTGTGAGCTTAACAAGCGCCTCTGCACAATTGCCCGCAACCGCGGCATCGACACAATCCTCGCCGTAGCCCACCCTGACAACGTCGCCAGCAATTCGTCTTTCCGCCGTCTCGGTGCTGAACTTAAGGCAACTGCCACTGTATTCGGTTCTTACCAGAGGAATATGTATATTCTGCCGTGGTAGGTGGTGGCAACCTATAGGTAGTGGCTGTCGGGCTGTAGCTTGCAGCCAGTATGTAGTGGCAGGTCGGGCAAGGCAGGCTGTCCCATGAGAAGACAGCCTGCCTTGCCCGACCCTTTTTATTCACATATATTGCCGTGGCACTTGCTCATGTAACCTGCCTGCAACCGCCTACAATTCTTCCTTAAGGCATTCAAGCAGTCCTTTGCAGCCTGCCAGAACGTCCCTGTAGGTTACCTCAAAATCTCCCGTATACCATGGGTCTGCCACATCAAGCCCACTTCCCGCAAAAGTAAGCAGCTTATATATCTTCTCATCCGGATCTCCGCCCGATATCCTCTGCATATTGCGGATATTCTCAGTATCCATTCCAATAAGGTAATCATATTCCTCATAATCATTCAGAGTCATCTGCACTGCCCTGTGAGGAATCACCGGAATCCCTTCTTTCTTCAACTTGGCAACAGTGCCATGATGCACCCCATTACCAATCTCCTCGCGGCTTGTCGCCGCCGAATTAATATAGAACTTATCAGCAAGCCCCTCTTTCTCAACTAAATATGTCATAACGCTTTCTGCCATAGTGCTTCGGCAGATATTGCCGTGGCAGATGAAAAGTATTTTTATCATGTTCTTATATCTCCTTAAATCGTCGTATTTCCTTATATTTAAAGGGTTTTTACAACTTTCATTTTTCTTGTAGTTTCTGTATCTTCTTATAAATTCTCATGTTTTCGCAGTCAAAAGTTGTAAAATAATTACTCAACATCTTTATCTTTGTTGCACTCGGAAAATTAAAGTCTTTTTAGGTATCCCACTATATAAACATTGTTGAGATAAAAATTCTTCTAAATCTTCCAATATAATAGATATTACTTCATTTCGTTTATTATATTTATCTCGAAAAACAAATTCTATTTCCCCTTTTTTGTTCAGTAAAATTTCAATATGCCCATGCATTAAAGAATTTCTCATACGCTCAACAATATATTTCTGAATTGAGCAATTTTGTGTTTCATTTCTCCGTCTATATTGCTCCCAATTTTCATTTTGATACTTGAACTTAGATACATTAAGGTCTTGATATTTCAGTTTCTCGTAGTCATCATCTTCTGTTCGCAACGCAAAATTCATAGAATATAAATAAACAAAACCAATCTTAAATGAAATTTTTGCATTTTCATCTTCATATAATTCCAGTAGTGATTTTTCAAGTTGTTTCTTATATTCCTCAATTTCGTTTTGAGTAACATTCTTACTATCACGTTTCGTACAGTAGGCATAAAATACGTTATTAATCTGACTGATATGTACCAAAAAATTTGACAATTCCGTTTCAAAATCAAGAAATGTTTTTAATCCATAAAAATACTCATCATATGTTTGTATTTTCAATTTTTTTGTTAATTTTTTGTAATCCCGCATTTTTATAATCTTATTTAATTCTAGTTCATTAACATTAATTTTATCATTATTTTGTTGCAAAAACGGTAACAATTTTTTATTATCTCTGGACACTTGTGCCAACTCACTCATTATCCCTTTATTGTATCCATTATATATGTTTTCATCACATATTCTAGGTGTAATTTCATAGAAATAATATTTCCAAAAACTTTTCTTCTGTAATCGCAAAGAATATTTTAAAAAAAAGGAATTTTTAAACAAAAGCCCCGAACTATAATTATTAAAAAAACGTTGAATTAATTCGTGAAGAACAAATTCAAAAACAATACCTGAATCCTTTCTTATTCCATCGTCTTTGTTATATAGCCAATAAAGGATTAATGTACCATTTTCTTGTGAGAAAAAATTTCCATATTGCATATGCGCCATTGAGTTTCGTATAGTCATAATTTGATCCCATGGTTTTTTCTTTTTATTTTCAAAAGAATGAAACAAGCAAATATTAGAAATATCATTAGTTAATGGTTCTTGTTTAATAAATTCAAAATAATCTTTTAAATGAATATCATTTTCTACTTCTCTGATAAACTCCTTAAAACTATATCCATTTTTATAATAATCATTCAATTTCTCTTTATTCAACAATAATAAACAACTATCAATAAATACACGAAACCTTCCGTAGTCGAAACCATTATGCTTAATTATTTCTCCTGTTCTGAATCTTTCGATTATCTTATCGATGTTAATCTCCTGAAAATATAGATTTTGATATTCATTAATTAACACCAAATTATTGTTTAAATAATTCAACATAACCGCTCATCTCTCTTTCTAAAGAACAAATTTTTATCATATCGGACATCTTTCAAAAATTGTAAACTCGTTGTAAATTTCTCTCTAACTTTCTCGAAATCCGCATAAAATAAGGAGATTTAGACAAAAGAGAAACTCCTGCCGTGGCAGATGAATAAAACTTTTATCATAGTAATTGATTGCTCCTTTTTGCCCGAAAAAGCCCAGTTTTGCGGGTATTTCCGAGATATTGATTTAGCATTTATTTATGTGTTAATAAGGCAAATTTTCTCCTTTATATTTTGGCATAGATAGCTTTTACTCCTGCATCGGAAATAAATTGAATTTCTGACTTTATCAAGCCTTCTTTTCCCCTCCGGTAGCCCAGAAAATATGTCAAATAGTTTGCGTCTTCACGGGATATATTCAATGTAGTTGCAAGGTCTGAAATCCAGCATTTCCTTTTCCCGTAATTTTCAATAATATAATCATATAATTCATGTATAGTCATAATCAATCCTCCTTCAAAATTCCATCAATTTTCTTTATCTTTTCGATACTTACAGAATCAGTATGTATAAGCAGATTAAGGTATTTGTTCAGACGAACAAGCCTACTAACTTCGTCTGCTCTCAAATCACCTAATTTAACTTCTTCTGCCTCTACTTTTTCTACATTCTTATTGCCTTCAACAAGATAATTATAATAGGCTGTCAATGTTACTCTCATAAGAAACGGCGACTTTACTCTAGAAATCTTAAATACATCTTTGAATCGTTCTACCACATCATCTAATAATTCACAATTGGTTCGAACTTTTAATGAAGTAGGTAAATCATTCCTTTCTTCAACACTTATTACCTTTTTTGCTGCAGCAATCAATTGATTATCAGTCAAATCTTTGGTATACAGTAATACCCTGTTAAAAATAGCTTGTCTGTCAAAGCCTTCTACTCCTCCTTCCATTTCAACAATTCGTTCAAATAAAGTAATAATAGTTGTCGTCGGTTTCACAGATACATATTTTTCTTCCATTACAGTATCCTCCTTGTTAATTATTTCAGAATAATATTTCTACTTACTTCCGCTTTTGGAATCAAAATACCAAATCCCTCTACGTTTCGCAAGTGCTTTTCGGAATATTTTTTCCATTTACATCTCTTTTTGGAAACACCAAAAAGCTCCAGCCGGAGCGTCTCTGCTACGTAACATTACACTACTTTAAACATTTTCTGCGATACCGCTTTGGCATCGTTTTTCTTCTCTATCTCCGCCTGTGCTTTCCTAAACTCTTCCATTCGTTTCAATTCTTCCTCTGCATCATCAAATCCGATATGCGTGTACACATTCATTGTAACACTTATATCCGAATGCCCCATGAGGTACTGTAATATCTTCGGATTCATTCCCGATTTGGCCATATTGCTGCAATAGGTGTGTCAGCATACATGAGGTGTAATGTTTGGCATCTGTACTCGGTAGATATCATTGTATCTGCCAACCATATGATTGAATCGGTGCTGCTAGTGCATTGCAACTAGTGGCATTCCATTATCATCGTAAAATAGAAATCCACTGTAGCCATCTATAAATTTTTCCACCTTGGGAGCATTGCTGTCCTCAATGATTGCCTGAAACATTTCTGCTATATCCTCTGTAATCGGCAGTACCCTTGTTCCGGCATCTGTCTTTGTGGTTTCGATGATATATTGCATATCCGATGTTCTCTGTAACTGATGGTCGATATTCACTGTTCGTTTCTCCAAATCAATATCCTTCAGCGTCAGTCCACAAAACTCCGAAATTCGCATTCCCATACGAAAGAGTATGTAGTGTACTTTACACTATCTATCATTTCCTTAACAATTTCACTATTCCTATAACCGATTCGATTAATACTACAGCCACAAATGGTATTCCCATAAGCGTCACGGCGAACATCATATATTCTATCCCATTCAGCAGATGTTCCCATCCTCCTGTAGCCTGCGACACTATCCACATTTGATTGTTAACCAAAGCACCTATCAGAAATCCCAGTATCAGTCCACAGATCAGCCACGTCTCGCAGATTATGACGACATCTTTCAGCCGCACCATCTGATTGTCATATATCCATCTCCTAAATATAATATACAAAACCCCACACATCAGGGGGACCACAAATACAACAATCAGATTGAAACTGTCGTTATATGTTTCTTCCATATAATCTGACATCGTCATAATACCCCAACATATGAGCTGTGCTATCAGACACAGTAATATTTTCTTCTTCATAATCCCCCTTAGGGAACATTTCTTATACATTATCGTATACACTCCTGTTCCAGTTTGATCTTTTGTGCCAGCATGTACCGTGCCACTTCCTGTTCTTCCTCGGAAAACCGGCTTTCCCTGCTCTATCCTATCTCTTATATACAGAATAAAACTGTGGGTGTCTTCGCTCAACACCCGAGATTTTAGCTCCGCAAGAATTTCACTTGACAGTCTTTCACTATGGAATGAAAATGTAAAACAAATCTGTCAAAACAACTCATAGTAAATATTCGATAAAAATGCAATGTTTAATATGCAATTCTAAAATAATCCAAATACGCCTTATACTTATCCTGTGCGGTCAGACAGGTATCTGTCAGATAACCTTTTTCATTGTTCCATTCTTTCAATCCACGATAATAGAACATCTTCAGATTATCCTCGATGATAAACGGAATGATATTATATTTCAGACATTCCTTGAACATAATTAATCTGCCCACACGACCGTTGCCGTCCTGGAATGGATGGATGCGTTCAAACTTCACATGGAAATCCAGAATATCCTCAAAAGTCTTTTCTTCTTTTCCGTTGTACTCTGTCAGCAGAGCTTTCATTTTACCGGCAAATTCTTCCGGAAGTGCTGTATCCATACCACCGACTTCATTCGGTATCTTTTTATAGTCGCCTACGGCAAACCAATCTTTTCTGGAATCACTGGTACCACTCTTCAAGATCAGATAAAGTTTTTTAATAAACTTCTCTGTCAGAGCTGCCTTTGCATTATCAATAATCATATCAATACAGTAGAAGTGATTTGCTGTTTCAATCACATTATCCACATTCAGCACATCTTTTTCTACACAGATGGTGTTGGTTTCAAATATATATCTGGTCTGATCGTGAGTCAGGCGGTTGCCTTCAATATGATTGGAGTTATATGTTAACTCAATCTGTGTCTTATGATAAATACCACCGGAATACTTACTTGCCTTCTGCTCCTGCAGAATATTTAGCAATGTAATTGGCTGCTCTTTCTTTTTATTGGAACGCTCTGGCTTTTCTACATTTTCGGGAATGTTCCAAGTCTTGCCGGTAAGAAACGCACCGTTTACTCGTCCCTGAGCACAGTAATTTCTGACACTACGTTCCGACACATCCCATTTTTTCGCTATTTCAGTAACTGAAAGGTATCGCATCTGCTCTCCTCCGTTATAAATCAAATCTAAATATATACTTTACTATGATATAGTATACTGCATTATCGGCAAAATATCAAACATTCACAAGTAATGTTTTTCTTTATTTTGCCGTTTTTGAACTGGCTCTATTTCAAATCATTCATAAATTACTTCTCTGTCTACTGCTTTCTCCTCCATCTCTTTCAGCAGATTCATGTGCCTTACCCAAGCCATAGCGTCAGATCATCAAACAATATCGGATTATGCTCTTGCAAAAACACTCTGCGCATCCTGCCGTACTTGTTCAAAATCTTATCTTCCACTGGTTTTAATTCAATTATTGAGATAAAGCAGTCTTCCACAGGCATACAGATTTTCTGATTCATCAGTTTCTTAACTTTGAAATCATTTCTCACAGAAGTATGTAATCTGTCGTTAATTGCTTTAAGTTGCACATAAATCAAAAAAGCGAAGTGCTTATCGTAACACTCCGCCAAAAGCCTAACCGGTTTGAGCATAAAATGCTTGGTTAGGTCTGCCTTATTATTTTATGCAATAAAACATATTTTAAACACTCAAATGCGACTTCCAATCTGTCGGAAGATTCATTGATGCAATATTGATTATGCTATTATTTTTTTCAATCAACTTATCAAATTCATATACAAACTCTTTCCACTCTTCATCTGACGATCTTAGATATTTCATTGCCAATAAGATTTGATATAATCCGTTATGTGCAGGCATAGGTATAATTTTATCTACATCAAGGATTTCTGGTGTAGTATGTATTGTTCGATTGTATATTCTCGAATTGTGGGCACACATATTACGTAATATTGAGACTCCCTGTATCCATGAAGTGAACATTTTCTTAGATGGATTTACCAAATTTCCCTTTTTCGATTTATACTGATAATTAGCCGCCAATACTGAGTATGAACTTCCCGTTCCTGTTTTCAAATTCTTAATTATCTTTGACAAAGTGCCAAAAGATAAAACCTCAACAATCGCCCATACAGGCACTTCTCCATCATGATTATTAAAATTATGTTTAATGAACACATCATTAGATCGAGCAATCTCAGATGCTATGGTAGACATATTCTGCCAATACAGTTTTTTATCCTTAAAAATCGACGAATCTTGCAAAACAAGTGGTTCTCTATGTATAAGTAACGATTCCACTAATCGCACTCTCAAAGATACCTCAATCTTAGAAATCATAGAAAAAATTAAGCAGGATAATTCCCGGTCAAAATAATACAGTTTCAGGACATCTTCAAACCTTGTCCCCGGAACATACTTTTTGGCAGCATTATCATATAAATGAAAACAATATCCTCGTAAGCGATAGAATCCAACTGAATTCAACGCATTTTCTACATCTGACCGAGAAGTAATTATCATACCAGCATCAATATATGATTGAACCTGTTGTTCTATTGTTAATATTTGTTTAGGATATTGATACATAAAACACTCCATAAATAAAAAATCCCACCGGGTTGCGCATGAAAAACCAGAGGCGTGGTGGGTTCTGTTACGATTATTATACATCTTTTTGCAGTGCTGTCAAGAAATTTGCCTTTTTAAAATCACATTTATCTTCTATTCCTGTTATTCAAATTTCCCCTCCATTTGGTATCACTCACACAAACTTCAATTTCAACGGAATTAACCTTTGTACAATTTTTATGTCTATTACTCCATTATTTATACAGTATCAGTAGGTGTTACACGAAGTGTAACACCTACTGATACTGTAAGTCAATTCCTCAACTCTTTAATTTAAAACAAAATCACTCCATCGCCAGTCCCAGCCGATAAGCCTCATCCAGTCCATCTGTGTTCCTGACATCGCCTTTATCCTTAGCACCTCTGACCAGCACCATTCCCGCATCTTCAAGCTTAAAGAAATTAAGCACAAGCTGATACTGTATCTTAATTGAATCAAATAATTCTGGCAAAACTGCTGCCCCAACGAGTATCAATGCCAGCTTCTTAACTTTAAAATCATTTCTCATAGGAGTATGTAACCTGTCGATAATTGCTTTAAGCTGCGCGCTTACTCCATAAAAATACACTGGCGAAGCAATGACAATCACATCAGCACATTTTAACTTATCATAAACCACCTGCATGTCGTCCTGCTGAAAACAATCATGCCCTGTCAAAGCACGAATTGCAGCCAATGCATGGATTGACCTTATAATCCGCCACCGAAACGACTTCCACATTATTATTCTTTTCCGCGCCTTTAACAAATGCATCAACCAACAGGTCAGTATTGCCACCCTTTCGCGGACTGCCTGACAAAACAATAATATTGCTCATGAAAATCCTCCTTACATGTCAGAAACTTCAAGGTCTTCCACCGCATTTTTCAACAAATTCCTAAATTCATTTTCTTTCATTTATTGGTATATCTTTCCCTGTCCCATTTTTAGGACTCTTTACAACTCCAAGCTATTTTCCTTCAATAAAAAATCATAAATACTCATAGTCGTAATACCATACTCATCTCTTGTGACGTTCATAACATCCTTAACAAGAATAATCTTCTTAAAAGAATCGTTTACATTTATCAGCGAAGCCCTCTCCTGCATCCTTTTCTCTTCCGTCGGCATACTAAATGCTGACTGAATATAGTAGCGCCTGCTTCCAAGATTCGCTATAAAATCAATCTCCAAATATGTTCTTTCCGTTTTCCCTTCCCGGTTCACGCCTCTCTTCTCTACAACTCCTACATCTACGGAATATCCGCGACTCCTAAGTTCATTGTAGACAATATTCTCCATAATGTGTGTTTCTTCAATTTGACGGAAACCTAATCTGGCATTACGGAGTCCAACATCTTCGAAATAGTACTTCAGAGGAGTTCCAATATATTTTCTTCCCTTTACATTGTAGCGATTTGCTTTATTGATAACAAAAGCATCCTCCAAATATTCAATGTACTGTCGGATTGTATTGCCGCTGATATTTGACTGCAGCACGCTTCTAAAAGTCGCTTCTATCTTAGGTACATTCGTAAGTGAACCTATCGCTGACGCAAGAATATTCACCAAATCCTCCAATTCCTGCGTTTTATCAATGTGATGTCTCTCAATAATATCTTTCAAATATGTTTCTTCAAACAGCCTGGTTAAATAATTTATCTTTTGTTCCTCCGTCTTCATGGTTACAGTAAGTGGTAAACCACCATAAATCACATATTCCGCCCAGCCATGATAGACATCTCCTTCATATACCTGCATAAATTCTTTAAAAGTTAACGGATAAATATGAATTTCATCGCCCCTGCCTCTAAATTCTGTAATAACATCTTTTGAAAGGAATTTAGAATTACTTCCGGTTACATAAACATCAACATTCTTAACATGCAGTAGAGAATTAAGTACTTCCTCAAATTCTTCCAGCAACTGCACTTCGTCTAACAGAACATAATACTGCTCATCATCTACAATACTAGATTCTATAAAATCCAAAATAGCGTCCGGGTTACGATACTTTCTATCTTTTCGTTGGTCCAACTCTATGCAAATTATATGACTTTCATCAATTCCCTGTTTCAACAGATATTTTCTAAAGATAGTAAAAATCAAATATGATTTTCCACATCTTCTAATTCCGGTTACTACTTTAATCATGCCGTTATGCATTCTATTTATTAAATCATTCAAATACTTATCTCGATTAATGTTCATAGCAGACTCCTTATTGAATATTTTTGACAATAATGTCAACTGTGTTCAAACTAATTATATACTTGTGGCTTTAGCTAATCAATTTATTAATGAATATTTTTGACATAAATGCCAAAAATATTCATTATACTTTTATTTTTTGTTATATACCTGTTCAAAATGATAAAATTTTGAAACACCATACTAAAAATAGTATCTACCTATTCATCAGATTTCTACTCAGTTCTCTTACTTGTCCTATTTGCTTTTCAAACATCACATCCCATAGTTCCAAACAATTTTCTGCTATTTTCTGTTCGGCTTCTTTGTCAGAATTTGCAGTTTCATCATATAAAGCAATTATAAGTTTTGAAATATCGCTTTCAATTCCCCACTTTCTTTCTAATTGTTCCTTTGGTGTATTCAATACACCATTACACAATGCAATTATAACCTCTGCATAATCTACTAATGAATAAGCATTCTCTTCCAAATAGTGAACAAATGAGTATACCATTCTCCTACTTACTTTTGACTTCATAACAGTTTTTAAAAATTCTGAATCACGTTCTACATCCACAAGATTGTCTATAAATATCCTCCCTAGTGAAAATTCAATATCAATCTCTGAATTTTTGCATCTCAAAATAATATCTTTACTTATTTCTCGATACTCATCGTATTCAAGATATATAACAGCCATGTGCAAAATTGCGTTCATTTGTTCTTCACTTAGTTTTTCCATATTATGCATGACAGTTTCAAACTCATTATATCTGATATAAAACTCACAAATAGCATAGCCACCCATTTTAGCAAGGCGTTTATCGTCTGTTTCAAAACTCTTTCGAATTATTGCTAACGTACGTTCTTTATATTTTGAATATAATCTAAAAAACATACCTTTTGAATCTCGAAATCCTGCCATTCGAACATCCGACTCATATATGCTAAGTATTCTTGTTTCAGCCCACTTCCTATCAATATTATATATAGGCCATAATATGTTAAAGCAAGCCATCCTGACAGCCTCATCATCATCTAATATGAGCTTATCTACAACATCTTTAAACTCTGTAAACAATGTTTTATTATTCCATAACAGATGTCCCATTGCACTTATTGCATTACCCTTAATGCAATTTAAAAATCTGTTTATCAACTCGTCGCAACTCAGTTCTTTGCTATCATTTGTTTTTCCCCCCTCTTCCCCTTCATAATTAATAGCAATTTCCTTCAATCTTTCTATTACTTCATCAGACCACGAATAAATATTTGCTTTCTCGATTATTCCACAAAAATATAGTGCTCTCTGACCTTTCATGTCACACGGAAATTCACTAAACATTTGCTCCCATAGTTTCTGTTCTACTTGCTCGAATGCATCTGAAAACTCAGCACCAGAATACATTGAATCAACATAAGCGGGTACAACATCTTCTTTATTGTCAATAACCATTTTTATCATGCCTACAGGATCACTTTTCACTGCGTTTTGAAAATCTCCTGCATACATACTCAAAGAGCTCTCTATAAATCCACCTTTCACTTTTTTCCAATGAGAACTATTTCTATCAGATATTTTCCCATTAGTAATAATTTGCAGCCATTGTTTTTTACCTAATATCTTCCCTGTTACAGGTGATTTTACCCAACCATAATGTCCATCTGTATTGATATACCTGTCTGCTTTTCCATTAAACTTTCTATCAAGTACACTTAATAACGCTTTATCTTTAGAGGAGAGATGTTCATATGGAATGCTCTGTAGTATATTATACTGAAAATCTCCCCAAAAACTCCAATATACGCGTGAATACTCCTTCTGTATATTACTATTATAATCTATTCTATCTTTATACCATTCGCAGCTTTGAGGTGAAACATATTTTTCTACTGCTACAAGAAATGTATCAAGACATGTTTTTGTACAACTTGCCGCATGTACCTTAAGTATTTCCTTTACCAATTCTAATTTATTCTCTAAACCACTTGTATAATCGAATACCTTCTTATCAAAATCTCCTGTTAGATACCCAACAACTTTGTCACTATACGATTTAGGCAAGAGTCTCATGCCATATAATATAAGTTCATTAAAAATAGCATAATTTTTTCCCATATATGGACTATAAAACTCCCAAAAATATTCTGCATCTGTTGCAATTATTGCAGCATTAGCCTTTTTCAGCAATCCAACTACTGCTCTTTCTAACCCTCTATGATGCCAAAAGCTGTCTGACCATTCTGTATGATATAACTCTTCTCCACTTTGTAACGGAATATATTGTATTAATCTATTTAGGACATACTTACCATTCCGTAACAAATAAGAATCTTCTTCAGTAATAAGTTCTTCCTCATACCGATAAACATTTTTTCCTTTTGATTTAATCTTATTTTCTAACCAAAATGCTATGAGTCTAATCGTTCTTGATTCACAATGTTTTATCATTGCTTTAACATCTATATACAAATTCTGTGCCAATTCAGGATATTTGTTATAGAAAAGCATTCGTAGCTCAAACAATTCATCACTTTCTTTCATAACATCATGCCAAAAACATTCACTAAATTTTTTATCATCTTCTTCATTTAAAAATGAATGTTTTTTAATAAATGTAACATCTTCAACATCTAAATCCTGACTAATACTTCCAAGTAGTACAAATACATTGTTTTTCTTTTTTTCATCAGAAAACCACTGTTCTAATATCCCAGCATCTCTCAATATAGTAATGTATGTATGCCTCCCACATACAACATTATTTACAAAATAATCACATCTTCTTTCATCTAGGCATTCTTGTTTTATGTATTCTATAATCTTCTCATCTGGTTCAGACACTTGTCTCATAATCTCATAAAATACATATTTTACATAAAATCTTATTTGCAAAGATTCAACCATTTGGATACCAGCATCTAAGAAAGCCCCACTGTCATACTCAAGTAAATTCTGCAAAAACATTTGAACCTGATACCGTTTTCCCGGTGTCTGCTTATTCTTTTCCCCTATTATCTGTTCAATTTTATCTCCTGCCAAAAACTGTTCTGTCATCCTGTTCGATATAAAATAGTCTAAAATTGATTGATGTACAAATCCAATTTTTTGACCATTCTTTACCAGCAATTCTGCATATATTAAGTAATCAAGTCCTCTTTCATCAATATTTAAGATTCTTTTAGGTACATACAGACGACCTATCTTGTCTAATACTTCTACTGTATATTTCAGAGTGTCTCTAACTACTCTTTCATCTACACCAATGCTATTACTCTTCTTGCAAATCTGTTTAAACCAAATATCTATCAAGTGACTAGTTGTGGTACAATCACTATATGTTTCCTCTTTATCTAAATGCTGCCAAATATAAAGATTACTTGGCACTTGTAACAATCGTCTTGTTTTCAGCGTTAAATTCTCATATTTTATCCCCACAACTTTTTTTACAATACTTTCATCAAAATCATTTACAACTATTCTTTTCCATTGAATCCTAAGAGAATCATCTCCATCTCTCTCAAACAAAGATTTAATATTGTTATCATTATGCAAGTCATACTCTCTACACACAAACACTATTATCATCTTTTTTTCTCTCTCATAATTCAAATAATCAACCTGTCTAATCAATTCCATACAAACTGTTAATGCCTCACTTGAATTAGCCTGTGTCCATCTCAATGCATCTAATTGGTCTAAAACCAAAACTGCAGGTTTATCTTTAGCGATAGCATTAAGCGCGTACACTATTGAACCAGTAAATCCCATCTCTTGTCCCCATATTTCACTATTGCCATGAGGAATTCTTCTATCAAGTTTTATAGCAATGTATGGGATGTCCTCTTTTTCACAATAATTCAAAATAGCTTCTGTACACCCGCTTTTCCCATATCCTGCATTCCCAGAAATAACAAATGATTGTTCATTATTTATTGTCTCAATACATTCTGCAAATTCATTTCTATCAATTAATCCTTCCTTCAAAGGCTTAAAACTGTTTCTATAATCTTTATTAATTATTTCAACCTGCGGAATAATACGTTTATCTCCATCCAATAAACGCATACGTATACCTTGCTTTGCAAAATAGTCTCTTAACTCTACGGCAGTTATCTCTTTCGCATAAATGTCAGAATCTACAATGAATGAAACAAATGCATTATATACGCTCTCTTTATCTGTAACAAAATAATATCCTATTTCTTGTAATATGCTCTCTTGTAATGCATATTCTGACATCTGCTTAAAATTAATACGGCGCAAATAATCAATACTCTTTGCTATATCTATGCTTTCCAAAACCTCCAAACCCATTCCTTTACAAAAGTCTTTGTATGAATCCTCAAATTCACCACTCCCTGTCTTTATTTGATACTCATAAAAATCAGTTGGATTATTAGTTGAATTTACTGCACGATTATGCAAGTCAACAATATGGGTACAGCCCACTGCACTTATCAGTGCCACTTTCCTGCCATCATCGCGTTCCAGTTGTTTCTTCCAATTATTCAGTATATTACGCGATTTTAAATCAGCAATCGACCAATACTCTTTACTTGCATTTCGAGCTTTACACTGTTGATGCTCCTTTTTCCCATCAAAATCTGTAATCAAAATATCCGTTCCGACTTCATCATCTCCAAGAGCTTCTATAACAATACTATAATTAACTTCCCTAAGAATTTTAAGCATTTCGTAGATAATACATCTAATTTCATATCTATTACCCATTTTATCTGCTCTTCCGCCTTTTTCTAATGGCATCTCAATCTCCTCCCTTACAACTCCAAGCTATTCTCCTTCAACAGAACATCGTAAGTACTTAAATCTTTGTAAAAAATGGTATTCCAACAGAACTATTTGCCGAAATACCATTTATTGATGTCTATATTATATTTTCCTCTGCATACTCTACAACTTATTATACTTCACAGCACTCCCTTTAGCTTTTTCTACAGGGTACTTTTCCTCATTCATTGTTATCTTCATATTCACAATTTCATCTACATCCAGGTCTAACTTGTCTAACAAATCCTGACTATAAATTATAACATCTGCCAGCTCTTCTTTAATATGCTGCAAATCATATTCTTCATCTGACCACTGAAAACATTCCAACAGTTCTGCTGCCTCTATAACAATCGATTTTGCTAGATTTGCAGGGGAATGGAATTGATTCCATTCCCTATCATCTGTAAATTTTCTTATTCTGTCTATTGTTTCATGTTTCATAATTACTCCTTTATTCTGATGCTTTTAACAATGCTACCCGAAGTTCTGGATCACATGCATATATATACATTCCATTAACTCCTCTCGTCATTAACACTCTTACTTCATGCTGAATCAATTTTTCTCCAAATTTATGTTTAGTACCATCTGATAATGTTCTATTGCGTATAGCTTTATCATTATGACTTTCTGACGGATCAAATATTATCTTCCCATCCCGATATTTTACAGATGGTCCGAGAATAACTCCAACATAATTAAGATCAAATCCTTGAATTGTAAATGTTGATCCTACTTCATTGATTGTCTGAGGCTGCTCTGCCCATGCCAATCTTTTTATATTTCGTTTCTCTTTTCCTGTTAATTCTGATTCAAGCTCCCGATTCCACGGTTTATGCCATTTCCCCACATATACTTCCCAATATTTTTTAGTTCGTTCTTCCGGCTTATGCCTCTTACTATATTCCCAGTCATAAGTTGCAACCACTCTTGATAAAGCCGAATCACTTTGATCTGCTCTTCTTTTTATTTCAACATCAAGCAGCTCTGGATCATCAAATATTTTAATAGTATAGCCTCCACATGTGTGTGGTATTTTCTTTAACTGTCCCTTCTTTGTAAAAGAATCAATCCAATCTATAGTTTCTGAATCTGCTTGCATACGCAGTTGTTTATCCAACACTATATAATTATTTGCTTTCTTCGCCTGATTTCTATACTTTTCAAGAATCTGATCCTCCCAAAACTGTTCCGTAGTAAGAATCTGGTTTTCGTCAAACATCACTACAGTAACACGAGCCCTGTCTATGACATCTTTCAACTGGTTTTCTCCTCGATAAGACTGCTTTCCTTGCGTAAGAAGCAAATGTGCTTCATCAATAAATACCACATCAGCAGGATCACTCTCTGAATGATTATTGATAAAAGTTGTTGGTTTACTAACAACCTTTCCATATCTTTCTACTAATCCCAGTTTCTCTGCTATCTGTTCATATACTATAATCTGTTCATCATGGTTAACCAATAAATAACAATTTAGCTTTTCCTTTTTTTCTTCTGTCTGACAATACAATTCATAAAATGTACTACTATTTAATACCGTCTTTCCAGTCCCTGCTTCCCCATCAATAAAAATAAGTTGTTGTCTCTCTCCATTTTCAAGAGCCTTTGATACTTTCTGAATAATCAAATCTCTTGCGTTTTCCTGTTCCCTTGTAAGTTTATGTAGTGGCGATGCTTTATATATAGCCGAATCTTTTATTTCATTTTCTGTTGGAAATAAATCCTTATTCTCTTTTCTAAGTCCTCTCCAGATTTTTTTAAATATTTCATCAAACTCATCCATTGTATAATAACTTCTCTGCGGATTTCCTCTTAAGTTATGCACATGTCTAACCCGCTCTGCACTCATCATGTAATGCATTAACCGATTTTCTATATCAAGTGTCAACGATTTATTAAAATGTTCATGTCCAATAATATAAAGCCTTGCATCTTTTTCTAATAACTTGCTTTGCCAATTTGATTTATCCGAAGCAGCATCATAATGTTCTTCCGTTCTTCGAAATATATCATTCGATTCTCCAACATATACCTCAAAATAATCAGACTCCTTCCAGTTATGAATATAAACTGTAGGAAAATTCATTATAATATCTCGTATTTTTTCATCATCTTTAGGCAATAGTTCTTTTTTCCAAAAATCTAATGATTCCTTATTATCTTTAATTTGTTTGATAATTGGCTTAGCTACTCCACCATTCATATTCTCAAGCCTTTCTTCTACATTGTATACATATATTTACTTCATCGCCAATCCCAGCCGATAAGCCTCATCCAACCCATCAGTGTTCCTGACATCACCTTTATCCTTAGCACCTCTGACCAGCACCATTCCCGCATCTTCAAGCTTGAAGAAATTAAGCACAAGCTGATACTGTATCTTAATAGAATCAAACAATTCCGGCAAAACTGCTGCCCCAACGAGTATCAATGCCAGCTTCTTGACTTTAAAATCATTTCTCATAGGAGTATGCAACCTGTCGATAATTGCTTTAAGCTGTGCGCTCACTCCATAAAAATACACTGGCGAAGCAACCACTATCACATCAGCACATTTTAACTTATCATAAACCACCTGCATGCCGTCCTGCTGAAAACAATCATGCCCTTCCCTGTCAAAACAAGAATTACAACCAATGCATGGGTTGACCTTATAATCCGCCACCGAAACGACTTCTACATTATTATTCTTTTCCGCACCTTTAACAAATGCATCAACCAACAGGTCAGTATTGCCACCCTTTCGCGGACTGCCTGACAAAACAATAATATTGCTCATGAAAATCCTCCTTACATGTCAGAAACTTCAAGGTCTTTCACCGCATTTTTCAACAAATCCTTAAACTCATCAGTTCCTTCAACATACGCATTATCCTTATTTGTAAGTATGTATACCGGACTGGTTTCTGTCAAATCTTTTATAGGAAACACCTACAGCTTATTGTCATTATATAAGTTCAATTCATGCAAATGTGGCAAATACATGGATAAGCTGAAACACGCCGCCAGATTCTCCTGTGCCATCTGCTGATGCAGGTCAAAATGACCTGATGTGTGCACACAATCTAACGTAACTCCTTCCCACTCAAGCAAGTGGTCTAATATCTGCATACAATGCAGATTAGGCAGACTCTGGCAGAATGGAATATCACTAAACTCACGAATATCTGCACCTTTCCTAAATTCTTCAACACACTCAGGATACTTGTCCCCAAAATACTTCTGCAGCATCTGCTCACTTACCACAAGATAAAGTCTCTCGTCAAACAAGAATTCCTTTTCAATACATTCAGGAGCCAGTAGCGAAATTCCGCTAAATGCAATATCCAGTTCACCTTTTTCAAGCATTTCCCGCAACTGTTCTGCATTGCCAATCACGCCTCTGATGTCATAATCATTATACATTTCTTTAAACTGTCTCATAAGATTAGGCATAATCATGCGAAAACGCCCCTCTGTTGTTCCTACTCGGATGGTTGATTTGTGTATTATCATTTATCTTTATTCAACCCCTCCATATATCCTGCTGTTATTATGCCTGCCGACAATATAGTCTTTTTATTATTTCAAATCTCGCAACAATATTTACGCGCATTCAATTTATAATTTTACACATATCACTAAATCGTTTGCAGATTTCTATCTCATCTTTAATTGCCTCTGTTATTGTGGCAAACTTTAATTTTTTCTTTTTGGCTAAAATATAATCCATATATCCAACGCATATACCTTCTGGTGACATATTAATAGACTTTAAATTATCATTCATAAAAAATTTTGTTCCTTCTGCATTAGCAACTAAATCTTTAATAAATTGTAACAAACCGTCGCCAATACAATCATCCAAAGATATATAGAATGTTAAGTTAATATCTGGTATCCAGTATAAATCACCACTATAATCTAATCTAACTTCATCATCCTTAGAATTTTTACATATATATTCCAATATAGAACATATTACTTCGTATAACAAAACAGAATTGCTTACTTTGCTATTACAAACCAAACCATGAATCAATTTACTTTTTTCTATAATTTTCTCTAATGTTCTAACATCTAATTGGCTTAATTGCATAAATTCTATTAATGTCTCTTCTACATTTTGATAATCAATAAACTCTTGAAAATAATTTTGAAATTTCTCCATTGCAGATTTTTGTGTATTCCCGACATCTATTTTATAATTGAAAGATATAAATTTTTTCAAATAATGCTCAGTATCTACACTTTCACCATATATTTCCCTAATTGATTGATTTAACTGATTACTATCAACAGCAATAATTAACAACACATTATCAATTTTTTCGAAAATATGATGTAACCTTTCAAGCACTTTAATAGCATAATTAGGCATACACCGATCTAATTCATCTACAACTATAACAACAGTTTTATCATTTGCAAGTTCTTTAATCTGTTTTCTAACATGATCTAATGTTCTTTTAAATGCAAATAATGAATCAAATTCCCGTTCTTTATCTTTCCTATTATTTCCTTCCTCTACAATATCATCACATACTTGAACTATATCAATTCCTATCTTATTCTTGACAATTTCCTTTGCCATATTATTTACTATATTTTTAGCAATCTTCCATGAATCCTTAATAGTTCCAACTATTTGGACACAATTTTCTGCATCAACTTTATCTTTTAATGCAGAAACAATTGCAATTGCAGGTTCATCATAATAATCATATTTCCAACAATTATAATGAAACACAAAGTATCTATTTTGACCTGTCTCTTGATTTATTTCTACTTCAAGTTTTTCTTCCAATTTTTCTAATATAAATGTTTTTCCAATCCCCCAATTACCTTCAATTGCAAATGAACAATATGCATTATTTTTAGACGCACTCTGTATAATATTGTATAAATCTTGTATTGTATTCTCTCTTCCAAGTATATCTATACCTTTACTATCCAAACACATTCTACCTCCTTTAAATTTTCATATATTAATACCATATCTTTCTAATATCAATGTTTTCACTCTGTGGCTGATTCTCATCTGGCAAAATCGATATTCTTGCTAAAACTGGAAAATTAGAAGCTAGTCCAGCAAACACACAACCTCCTGCTGGTAATATTGGAATCATCTCATTTGTTGATTTATCCGAAAAGGCTATTGTACGATATATCTTTCTTAAATCCTCTTCATTTACTAGTCTATGTATAAAATAATTATGTAATTGTGATATAATAGTATCAGATATATCTGATGGACGCTGACTAGCAATGGTTAAAAATGTTCCAAATTTTCTTCCTTCTTTAATTATTTCTTCAAAGCATTCCAATCTGTAATCTTTCCACTCCGAACTCTCTCGTATTGATGTATTAGACAAAATATTATGTGCTTCATCAACTATTATATGTAACGAAGAATCCAAAGAATTTTTCTTTGATTCTTTCTTATTTGAATATAGTTTTTTACAAATTATCAATGGAATTATCTTTCTCATATCAACTCTAAGCCCCACAAGAGAAATAACGTCTACATTACTTTTATCTTCATCCTCTTTATTATTCACTTCAAAAATCTTGCTTAAACTATCAATTCTGTTATTTGCTCTAGCCATTAGTGGTCCTATATGTTCTTTTGTTATATATGCCTTTCCTATTTCCGCACAGTAATTCCAATATAAAACAAGCTTAAATTTTTCGAAATCATTCAAGTTTTCCAAATTAAAGTTCTCATTTTCCTCTGTTCCAAATGCTAATTCAAATATTTCCTTTTTAGTAGGAGCATACCTATCACTCACATCATTTCGTAAAAAAAATGACTTATTTTTATAATTATACATTAGCTTTTCTTCAATTGGAGAGAATTGTTCTTGAATTTCTAATAAATAGAATATCTCTTTAAGATACGAACGACAATCAACTATCTTTTCATTAGAATTGTAAATAATATCACACAATGAATTTCTATCATAGTTATCCATACCATCAATCAAATTTTTATATTTACGAATACAACGATCAATAAATGGCTTCTGCGTCTTATCTGTTGCCTCTAATATAATTGACCAAAATTCTCCATCAAAGATATCTTCATAAGATATTGGATATTTGTTTTTATTTCTACGTGTTCTCGTAGATAATTTATATATATTTGCATTATCAAATACTTTTGAATATTCTCCATTAAAATCTATAATTACAAATTTAGCATTTTGATTGAAATTTTTATTTGTTTTATATTTTTCAACCACTTCACGATATAATTTTGCAAGAGTATTTGACTTTCCACTTCCGGTATTTCCAAAAATCCCTATATGACTACATAATAAATCTTGAACATTTACTTCAAATGGATATTCTTCATATGCTATAAGTGTTCCTAAAGTTATTTTATCTTTTGCATTCTTAGAAAAAATACCAGATATAACATCTTCTGTAACTACATATACATAATTACCTATCATGGGAAGATTAGTTACCCCATGTACAAACTTATCATTTTCAAGTGCTCCCAATATTCCTATTCCAACAATTCTATTTACAGAATTTCTTTTATTTAATTGTTTGAAAGGCTCCGAAAGTTCTTCTTTCATAAACTCCCCCTCAACCCTTCCAATAATATTTGAGAAACCTTTTCTAATCAAAACATAACTGCCAATGCTTATATTTTTAACAATTGTTCCATTGTAATTAAGATATTCCGTATTTTTTTCTGAATACACTCCTGCCTTAACTACTCTCCCTGATACCTCACATATCTCCCCTACTTTTAATATATCATTTAATTCCATTGTAAATCTCCATTAACAATTCATTCATGTTCTCTAAAGTAAAGTTGTCTATTTTTCCCTTATCTTGTTGTTTTTTATAATAACAATAAACATTATTTCTACTTTCAAAAATTTCATTAAACTTTTCCAAATCTTCTTGACAATATGGAAATAGTAATAGTGTTAGTGTTGGATTTGTTCCCAATGCTCTATCTATAATTTGCAAAATGTGTTCATCTGCAAACGAAAATCCAAAAGATAATAATATAGCATTTTGTCTTTCCATATCATTTGCAAACATTCGTATTTGATCATAATAATTACTATTCATAACCGTAGAATTAAATTTGTTTTTCTCTGGATTGATTATGGCTAATTTACTATAATTTTCTAAAAAATCTTCCTGGTTTTCTTTAGCTGCACTAATATTGTTTATTCTTTCATTAAAATCATCAAAAACAATATCATCTTTTTCCTCTTTCCAATATAATGATCCATGTATCTTATATAGATTAACACTTACTTCCTCTGTCAGTCTTCCTTGAAATCCATTTTGTTTACATATAAGCTTTCCATAATTTGCCGTAGAAAATTTAGGATTAATACGTCCAGAAAATCCATCAAAATAGTCTATGTGATTTTTTTCTAATGCCTTTTCAATTAAATTGTCATAATTTGTTGTAAAAATATTTATAATTTTATGTACTATTGATGTTTCCCTCAATGCAACTATATCTGTTATACTTCTAATAAAATCTTGTTTAACAATAAAATCGTTCTTATAAAAATCAACCTTTTGTATAGGTTCAATTGACCCTAAAAAAAATTCTTTTTTTATTTTGAACTCTTCATTTTTATTACCACTTTGCATTGCTTCACTTAATCTTTTTTCTACATCAGCTAATGTTTTTAAGTAAGGCACTGAAAATGCTGATCCTATTAATAAATTAATATTAGATGACGAGAACATACTCTTCATTTTTTCTATAATAATTTTTCTACTATCTTCTACACAATTTAAATTAAATTTTTGCATTAACTTCCTCCATGATTTCAATATAGTACATTTAATCTATACGTTCTTGTGTGTTTTGATTATAATAATCTATTATTTCCCATGTGTTTCTACATATCCTCTCTTATCTTCTCTATCAAAGTAACATCCGCCGGCAGCCATTCAACCTCTCCAAGATGTTGTTTAGTCAGCCATTTTGCGTTCTCATGCTCTTTTAGCACCAGATCTCCGCTTAATATCTCACACCAGAAGCAATCCATTGAAAGATGAAAATTAGGATAATCATATTCAATTGTGTCGATTAAAGTTCCAACTTTAACTTCTGTATCTAATTCTTCCATAATCTCACGTTTTAACGCTTCCTGTGGTGTTTCTCCTGCTTCTATTTTTCCGCCTGGAAATTCCCAGCCATCTTTGAATTCTCCATATCCTCGCTGGGTTGCAAAAATAATTGGTTCTTTCTTATCATTAACTGTCTTTATTACTGCTGCAACTACCCTAACTGTTTTCATGTATTTTCCTCTTTTCTGTAACAAAATTCTTTGCATATACACAGAATTTTGTATGTATTTATGAATTTACAATATACTCATAGATATCTTCTCTCACAGGAACATCAAGAATCCATTCTATTTCAACTGCTGTTTTCTGTGTATTGGGCATTGTAAATTCTTTAGTATTTCCACTAGCTGTCATATGTCCCAGATAATAAAACTCCTTAGAAATCTTATCATCTTTATTCTTACGAACAAAAAGCTCTACTCTGATTCCCCGCTCTTTTGCCTTAAGAAAATTCTGTACATCTTCAGACTGCAGACTTCTTCCAGATTTCGATATTGCTATCAAACGGTCTCTAAAACCTGGCACAAAATGGTCCTCATATTTTGTCGTATCGCTAATATCATCCGATTTATCATAATTAATAAATACAGGAAATGTTTTTGTCTTCTTATCATATTTATAACCACCAATATTTAATGGCACTTCATTTTGTTCCCAATTAAGCAAACGACACACGTCCTCATATGTATATTTCTGATAAAGAACAAAATCTGTTACATCATAGCTTTGCTTATAATCTCTTTCATATCTGCTTATGCCAAAATCAACAAGTTCCTTAATAACATTATAAAAATCTCTATTTGATAACATTTCAAGAAATGTCTTCGTTGGTTTATAATCATTGCCTTCCTTATCTATGAAGACACACTGGGAATATGTCTTTTTACTAGAACCTGCTGGAAATTCATTTGTCATAACATTTATGATATTTTCTTGCTGTTCCTTACTGATGGATTTACCGTATGTCAACAGATCTTGTGATAGTCCTGTAAATAATCCACATTTTGATAATCCATTTGCATATAGAAGTGTTCTCTTTAATAATTGTAACTCCTGTATTCTCTTACCATTTGCCAATTTCTTTGAAATAAATTCAACTATCTTTTCTTCTTCCTGTGACAAACGGATCTTATAATCCTTCTCGTATTTTACTAAGAATTTATAATACGAACCTAGGCTGTTATTATCGAAAATTCGTATAACATCCATTTCCCCATAATCATCAAAATCCTTGAGTGCCGGTATTCTTCCCAATTTGTTCTTAAGATTTGTATAGTTTTCTTTTATCAGCTTAATATCACTGAAATTAGCATTATCGACAGATGCAAATATTCTCTTTTTGCTTATTTCATCAAAATGCACTGTAGATGCGCCTGGAATAATTCTTCCGCCTTCCATTATATATCTACGTATATTGTCTTTATTGTAAGTTCTATCCCCTGATAGTGCTATTGGAATCATGAAATTATTATTGTAATTACCAATAAAATCAAGAATTACAACATATTCTTTCCCATCAGCCTTTCTGAGCCCTCGCCCCAACTGCTGAATAAATACTATTGGTGATTGTGTTGGTCTGAGCATAATAACCTGATTAACCTCCACAATATCAACACCCTCATTCAATATTTCTACAGAAAATATATAATCTAATGGCTGCTTATGGACATTTGCCTCACTCTCATTCATTGCAAGTCTTTCAAATGCATCCTGTCTTTCCTGTTCGTTAGCATCACCATTCAATGCTATTGTCCTATAAAATCCCCCTGTATCGGGATTGACTATATTGTTAAACTTATGTGATAATTCCTGTGTCTCTTTGATACTGCTACAGAATATAAGTCCTTTAACCTTTTCTCCACTATATCCATAGTAATTTGCCTGCTGGATTATATGTTTCACACGTTCATCACTTGTTAACATACTAAAATCACGATTATCTTTATCATCTCCAACTATAGACAAATCAGTAATTCCAAAGTAATGGAACGGACATAACAGATTTTCTTCCATGGCCTGCTGCAAACGTATCTCGTAAGCAATCTGATAATTAAATAACTCATAAACATTTCTGCCTGCAACATTGTCATCTCTCTTATCAGGAGTTGCTGTCATTCCAAGCCAAAGCTTAGGCGAAAAATGTTTCATAATCTTCTGATATGTGTCAGCAGTTACATGATGTGCCTCGTCCAACACAATACAATCAAATGCATCCTTATCATATTGAAGCAAATGCTCATCTCGATTTAATGTCTGGACCGTAGCAAATACATAATCCGCATCATATTCATGATATCCAGCACCAACTAAACCCATAGAAACAGATTTTGCAAACACCTTTTCGTAAGATTTCTTAGTCTGTCTTGCAAGCTGTACCCTATGAACTAAAAATAACACTCTCTTAAATCCAAGTTCTCTCATTGCAAATGCAGAAGCATAAGTTTTTCCTGTTCCAGTCGCAGATATAAGAAGAGCCCTGTCTTCTCCTGCTTCCAGAATCTTCTTAAGATTTGTAATAAATCCAACCTGCATACTATTTGGTTTTAATCTATATTTTTCAAGGGACACAACCTGATCTTTCCTGGCTATATCTCGCTGATGTTTAATAATTTTATATTGTTCTTTATAATTCTCATAGAATTCATTAAACTCTAATGCATACTCAGAATTCCATAGTCTGTTAAATTCAGCAACTATTTCCTTTGCCATCTCTCCCTGCTCAGTTGAGACAAGCTTAGTATTCCACTCCTGATTTCTAGTAAGTGCAGCACTTGTTATATTCGAACTTCCAATGATAATACGATACACTTCATCAGTTTTAAAAATATATCCCTTTGTATGAAAGCCTTCGCCTGCTTCTTGTACATCATACATTTTCAATGTAATATTTGATAATCCATTAAGCTTCTCTAAAGCTTTAGGTTCACTAAAACTCAAATAATTAGTAGTAAGAATTTCGCCTGGAATATTTTTCTTTTCTAATTCTTTCAACGTCTGAAGTAATGGCGTAATTCCACCCAAAGTAATGAACGCAACACTAATCTGAAACTTATCGCATCTTAAAAGTTCATCTTCAATAGAAGATAATACTTTCTTCCCGTCCTTATAATTATTAGATACAAACTGTGGGCTATAAAAGCTGTTCGAAGCAACTGAACCGTCTATATATGCTGTCTCAAATCCTAATCGCAATTCATCTCTTTTATCCATACTGGTACTCCATTTTCACTGACAATTATTATACTAATTATATTATCTATTATGGTAAGTTGCAATGAATGTTTAAATTAAAATTGTTGTTATTTTGTTTTCCTGTTATACTCAGCAATTTAATAATTCTAGAATATAAGTTATTTCTTAATTCACTATCATTTAATGAGTCTATGGGACATTTAACAGGATTCTGCACTAAGTTAGCAAAGTTTATTAAATAATTATATTTACTTTCAATTTCTAATATTTTCAACTCGACATCTCTTCTATTAAAAGGCTTTTTTATATACACTTTTATAGCAGATATTATATCTTCTTCTAATTCCGTTATCAGCTTTTTATTCTTAAGTTCTTCTAAAACACTATTTAAAACAATATCCCTTTCATCCATATTTTTATCCTCCAATCTTGTATATATACTTATACTACTACTCCTCATATACAAAATTTGTCAAATTATGTCGACAATGAATGTTATTTGCAATAATTTGTAAAATTATATTTTTCTTGATTATTCTTTATAATTTTAATATCATATATTTAAGAAACGAGTTTTTGACTGAGTAAAGTCTCACGACTGGAAAAGGATGCTCGTTTCTTTTTATTTCCACCCATTCTATCCTATATAAAAAAAAGCACCCCGGCAGTACCCATCCACTGCCGAAGTGCTATCCATTCCATCAATTATTCCATTAAAATCTACCCAAATATACTCATCAGATTAGCCACAACCAGGCCGCCGCCGGTTCCGATGACATAGCCGAGAAGCGCCATCATGATACCAACTGGTACGAGGGCATTTGAGTATGCGCCGGCGAGGACCGGTGCTGTTGCTGTTCCGCCGATGTTGGCGAGGGAAGCAACACTGCATGTGAAGATGTCGAGTTTCAATATCTTCGCAAGTGCAATCATGATTGCCACATGAATAAGGAGGATTACGAATCCTGCGAGAAGCCATATTGGGGCATTGCCGACTGCTCCGAGGTCTGCTCTTGATGCTATTAAGGCAATGACTATATAAAGCATTACATTTGAAATCTCCTCAGTTCCCTTAATCTTGCCAAATGGTGTCAGGGCGAATACGATACCAAGCACTGATACGATAAGGACTGTCCATGTTGTGCTGTCAAAGAATGATAAATGTGCATTAATCATGCTGCCAAGCTCCATTGAAACTGCCGATACTAAGAGTCCTGAACCGAGCAGAAAAATGATGTTCTGCCATACGAGAGGCTTTGTGTTGGCTTTTGCTTCCTCTTCGAGTGTAGCTCCAACGCCATCGATTATGCTTGTGTCTGCCTTTGTCCATTTGTTGAACTTCTCGTGATTTCCGATTGCCCACAGAAGGAACATTACATAAAGTGTCGCGCAGATTGAATCCATAACAAGGGCGTAAGCCATTGTTGCTTCGTCAACATCAAGTGCTGCCTGGATTGCGAGCATATTGCCGCCGCCGCCCATCCAGCTTCCGCACAGTGCGCCGAGTGCTTTCCATGAACCTGCGCCTAAGAGCTGGTGGAATATTGCATATGAAACAAAGAATCCAAGTCCGATTGACAAAGTTGCTGCGAAGAAACCGATAAGCATTTTAGGTCCAAGCTTGATGATTTTCTTCAAGTCACAGCGAAGCAGCATTATGAAAAGCATCGCATATAATATCGGGTTCTTGACTGATTTGTACACAGCGCTTGTTGCACTAAGGTCCCACACTTTCATTGTGCAAAGCAGCATAAGCCCCAGGTATATAAGTACAATTGGCGGTGCAAAATTAAAGAACACCTGTGCCTTTTTCCCTTTAAAAATCTTAGGTAGATTTACTAATACTGCGGCTGCAAATATAAGTGCCGCAAGGTATAAAAATCCATCTTTTATCATGTATTAATTCTCCTTATGGTTAATATATAGCATATTCTACCCATTTTTCTGTAGTATATAACTAAATTTGCGGAAGTAAATGTGATGCAATCTGTCGTCACACACTTACTCCCGCAAATTTAATTATAAACTTTTAAGTATCTCCATCAGATATTCCCAAGTCCGCTCCACTGAAGCCACGTCCATACACTCATCAGGCATATGCACACTTTCAAGTGTCGGTCCAAATGATATCATATCTACTCCCGGCATTTTGCCAGCGAGTATGCCACATTCGAGTCCGGCGTGGATTGAGGTCACTTCCGGTTCGTGGCCGTACACATTTGTAAAGCTATCAACGCATATCTTTCTTAACTGCGAATCACTCTTGTATTCCCATGCAGGATAGTCCGACATTGTGACTACTTTTCCTGACAAATGTTTTACAAATGTATTAACTCTCTCAAGCAATAATTTCTTTCCAGCCGCTGTATTGCTTCTTATAAGATATTTGTACACGAGCTTGTCATCTTCAAGATACGCTGTGCCCAGATTAAGTGAAGTCTGCACCATACCGTTGATTTCCTGACTCATTCTGTACACACCATCAGGACTTAACCAGAGGGCATATATTACATTTTCAGTGCTATGGAAATCTAGGACTTTGTCTGCTGCAGCGTCTGCCTTGCCAACCTCAATCTTAGCATGTGGCTCTGTCGCGCTGATTTCCTGCATCCACACATCTGCACTCTCTTTGATGCTTTGTTCAAATGTTGTGGCATCGCAGCTTCTGACACTTACAACTGCCTTTGCTTCTTTTGGAATTGCATTTTCCTTGCCGCCGCCTGAAAGCGACACAAGCCTGAAATCTGCCGCGCATCTGGCATGTGAAAGAAGTGAAGCTAGCAATCTTATCGCATTAGTGTGTTGTTTGTGAATCTCAACGCCGGAATGACCGCCGGCAAGCCCGCTTATCTTAACCTCAAAGCATACCGAACCATTCTGCACATCAATTGCACCATCTGCCACCCAGCCCGCAGCATCCTCATACGCAACCGGAATATCACACTCAGCCCTTACACCACCAGCACAGCTTACATACAATATTCCCTCACTTTCAGAATCAATATTAATAAGTCTCTTTGCTGTAAGGTCAGAAGTGTCGAGGTCTCTTGCGCCAAGCATTCCAATCTCTTCATCGCTCGTAAGCACTGCCTGTATAGGAGGATGCGCAATCGTATCCGAAGCAAGCACTGCCAGTATAAATGCAATTGCAATTCCATCATCAGCGCCAAGAGTTGTGCCGTCAGCCCATACCATCTTACCATCAGTGCAGGTCTTAATGCTCTGTACACTCATGTCAATATCGCAATCCTGCTCTTTCTCACACACCATATCAAGATGTCCCTGCAAAATCACAGGCTCACAGTCCTCATATCCAGAAGAACCAGCCTTAAATATAACAACATTATCAGACGTATCCTTCCTTGCCTTAAGTCCATGCAACTTAGCAAACTCCAGACAATAATCCGCAATCATCCCAGTATTCCCAGAACCATGCGGAATAGAGCATATTTTTTCAAAATAAGAAAACACCTCACTAGGTGACAATTCATTTAACTTCATAAAAAGCCTCCTAAACCTACTTTTTCATCAATTTTCACAATCTGATAGGTCTTTTTTACATTGTTAGTTGGTTTATTAAGTCAAGTCCAAATTTGTGTGTAAATTCATCTTTCAGTTATGTGGTTTTATCTAC
>ENA-ORMJ01000043-ORMJ01000043.1-human-gut-metagenome-genome-assembly--contig:-NODE-43-length-89571-cov-18.007708_pt1 | contig 89571 bp, 76 predicted proteins | sample MGYA00242100_ERZ508989 | MGnify/ENA primary metagenome ERZ508989 (study PRJEB26280, sample SAMEA2531403) | human gut metagenome | biome: human gut; feature: human-associated habitat; material: faeces...
AGCTTATGTAAAAAACACGGCGTCAGCCTTATGTTACTTATGTAGCTTATGTACTTATGTATCCCGCGGTAAGCGGCACAAGGGCGAACAGCCCTTAAAGCAAAGAACAAGGCTCGTTGCTCCCAATGTAGGATAAGACATATTCTACCTTGTCAGTCCGCTATAATCGATTTGGGTGACGCATTGACGAAGTCAGGAAAATATTTTTTTTCGGTTTGCAGGGCTGAGGTGCCGTCTAACTTGGCGTGAAAAGCTGGCTACTTACTCATAGCCGGAGTTCTGTTTGAGTTTCTTGTTCAAGTCCAAACATTTCTGCGGAATAGGGAATACGGTAGTAAAGCCAGTATTCTCATTGTCAATAGGGGTGCGCTGGTCGTATGCTTTTGTGTATTTGCCAAATCGAATGAGGTCTTGACGTCTCCAGCCTTCCCATACCAATTCTAAGAGTCGCTCTTTGAGAATGTTGTCCAAATTGGCTTCGACGTGAGGCATACCAACTCTATCTCTTACGGCATTAAGCTCTGCTGCACCGTTCTCGTTATTGCGTATTTTCGCCTCGGCTTCCATCAACAAGGCGTCGGCATATCTGAAAAGCACAATGTCGTTGTCAACCTGCCTGCCATCTGAATAGGCGGTTCTGTCCACTTCGTATTTTCCGACACGTGCACCAGCCGTTTGTTTATATGGGCTGTAACTGAGGTTTAGTTTCAGCTCCAGCGGCATGTACACCAAAGGCTTTCCGTTGTCCAGATATACCTTTTTGTTGTCAACGAACACCGTGTCTGCGTAGAAATTGATATGAAATCTGTTGTCAACATGGTTTGTGCCGTAACCGAACGCTTTGACGGTAGAAACTGTTGCGCTGGTGCCGTTCTCAGACGATCCGCCATAAGCTCCGCCATGCTTGTAGTGACGTGAGCGGAACAAGTAATGATATTCGTTGGGGTAGAGGTTCTTGTCCAATGGAATGGTGAAGATGTTCTCTTTGGAATTCTCATTGTGCACGGCGAAGTTTGAGGCATAGTCACTTTCCAGTTCATAGCCTTCTTGTTTTAGTTGTTCGCAATACCAAATGCAGGTTTCCCAAGCGTTCTTCTTTTCGCCATTGACAGTGAAGTAGATGTTCTTGCCATCTAATTGCTTGCCGTCAGTCCAGTTGTCGTCGGCGTAAATCTCCGCATTAAGGGCAAGCTTTGCAAGGAGAAAGTTTACGACAGGGCGCGTGATGCGTCCGTAATAGTTGCCCTCCTTGTTGGAATGCTTGTCGGCAAGCAGTGGAGCCACATCTTGCAATTCGTCAATGATAAACTTGAAGACCTCGCTTCTCTCGCTTTGCACCACTTGTTTCAGTTCTACATCGTATGAAGTCACAATAGGCACCCGTCCGAACATGTCCATTGCATAGTAGTAGAACAAGGCACGTACCGCCCTCACCTCAGCTGTGAAGTTTCTCGTTTGCTCTGCTGTGAGCAGACTTTTGTGACTGTCAATAACCGAGAGCGACTGGTTGGATAACACAATCACCTTGAACAGATATTTCCACACATTATATAAATAGACATCGTTGGCGCTCCACGTGTGCTGATACATATTCTCCCACAGGCCGCCGTCATACCAGTCGCCGCCACGTATTGGGTTCATCGCCTCGTCGGTTGTGAGCGTGTTGTAATCATATATGCCGCGGCAGGTGCCTTGAAGCCCTTCAGACTCTTGGTTGCTGCCGATATGGTTGTATAGTGAAGCCACTGCGTTTTTGTATATGTTGTCAGCATTATTGTAGATGGCCTCTTGGTCAAGTTGGTCCTTTGGATTTTCGTCCAAGCAACTGAAGAGGCATAGCGTCACTGACACCATGAATATGTAGCTGATGTATCTTTTCATATTCCTCATTTCTTAAAATTGTACACTCAATCCCAATGAATAAGTACGGTACAAAGGATAGTTGCGCTTGTCGTCAATACCCATTGTGCTGTTCACCACATAGCTGTTTATCATTGGAGTCAGCCCTTTGTAGCCTGTAATTGTTCCAAGATTGCTGATGTTGCACGACACACGCAATGAGCGAATGACCATGCTCTTTAATGGTATGTTGTAGCCTATTGTCAGATGTTCGAAGTTAAGATAGTTGCCTTTTTCAAGCCAATAGTCAGATACTCTTTGGTCGGTGATGTTCTTCTGTGGAGCGTTTTTCAGCACATTGTAGTCAGGGAAACATGCCATGCTGGTGTAAGCCAACCCCGTTCCGTTGAATATTTTGTGGCCGAAAGCACCATTCATTTGCAGGGCTATATAGAAGTCCTTATACCTGAAGCTGATGTTAGAACCAAGAGTTACCTTGGGTGTGGCTTGTCCGGCAATGTATCTGTCGCCGCCATCGCTCAAGTCCACTTTGCCGTTGTGGTCAATGTCCTCTATGTCGTAAGAGTAGCTGCCGTTTTCGTTTTTGACGAGTCCCTTGCAGTGTGGAAGGTAAAACACGCCAAGAGGCTGTCCTACAATTTGATAGACAACATTGTTGTCGCCGCCGTTCTGCCCGGCACCGTCCAGTGAACCGATGGCGGTTATGTTTGCCGCCGTCATGCTCATTCCTTTATAGTCCCCGCTCAGTGATATGAGTTTGTTGCTTTGGAAGGACAGGTTCATGTTTATGTTCAACTCCATGTCTTTCTTGTTTATTGGCTGTACGGACAAGCCAAACTCAAATCCTCGGTTGGACATAGAGCCGATGTTTGCCAGCAATGTGTTGAAGGCGAATGGCGGAACGGGAACCTCGTAGGCATAGAGCATGTCGGAGGTTTTTGAATAGTAGTACTCAGCCGTGAGCATAAGGCGATTGGCAAAAAGGCCGATGTCGGCACCGATGTTGAAGGTCTTTTTGGTTTCCCACTTCAAGTCGGGATTGTTGTTTCTCACCATTCCGAGCGTTATCGTAGGCGAGCTGTTGACAGGTACAATGCCATTCTGTCTCACGGTGTTCTTCGTTGTATAGGCTGAGATGCCTCCAAGGTTGCCTGCCTGTCCAAACCCTGTACGGAGCTTGAGCATCGATAGCGGTTTTATATTGGCAAGGAAGGCTTCCTTTTTCATGTCCCAAGTGAATGACACGGACGGGAAGAACCCCCATGTGTTGTTGTCGCCAACCATTGAAGAGCCGTCACCACGTGCATTGGCAGATACTGTGTAACGGTCGAGCAGGGTGTATGTGACGCTTCCCATTACAGATGCCAGGGATTGGTCTTCGTAGGTGCTTTCTGTGCCACCATAAGGGCGGGCTGCAGTAGCTCCCAGATTGTTATAACCGAAATCGTTTGTTGGAATGCCTTTGGCGTAGCCCCAAAAGGCCGTTTTTGTTAGCTTACGATATTCACTGCTCGCCTCTGCCGAGATTTTGTGTATGCCGAATTGCTTTTTGAAACTGAGAGCCACATTGCCGAGCCATTCCTCTTTCTTAAACTCGCCACGATAAACGTTGCCTTGCGCCCATACCAATGTAGGACAGAACATGCCGTTTTCGGTAGAACCATAAAGGTATGATGCGAATGTGGAAATGCGCCAGTTAGGATTGAAGTCGTAGCTCAGTTTTATGTGTGCGTCAAAGTTCAAATCCTTAGAGTCATTCTTCTCATCAAGCAATATGCCAGGAGGATTGATGCGGGTGGCAGACCCGTTCTTCAGCCAGTTACCGTTCTTGTCAGTTCCGGCCGGGAATGTCGGATTTTGGCAAGCCGCAGAATAAAACAGCATCTGGGTGTCAAATATGTCATGGTTCTTAAATGCCGAACCGAACACCCCGAAGTCTCCCGTGAGTTTGTCGTTGAAGGCTTTCTGTGTTACGTCAACTTTGGCAACAAAAACTTTATAGCCCATTCTCTTGATGATGGTGTTGTGGTCCATCACCCCGAAAGACGCACGATAGTTTGACTGTGGCGTTCCGCCGCTGAATGCAAGGTAATGGTTGTTGACCATGCCTGTGCGTGTTATCACCTTGTAGTTGTCGGTGTTGAAGCCTCCATCGTTGCAATATATGCCCAAAGCCTTTGCCGTGGCTACATATTCTTCGGCGTTGAGCATGTCGAGATGTTTGTACATCTGCTCGAATCCGATGTTCCCCTCATACGATATTTGGAACCCTCGGCCAGTTCCCTTTTTGGTTTTCACCTCTATTACACCCGAAGCACCGCGTGAGCCGTACATGGCAGTTTCGGCGGCATTCTTCAAAATTTTGAAGCTCTCGATGTCGGCAGGATAGATGGTTGAAAGTGTAAGTACGTCGGAAGTGACGCCATCAATCAGCACCAATGGGTCGTTGCCTCCGATGATAGAGGTGGTGCCACGCACACGCACACTGTTGAGCATGGCCATTCGGTCAAGTCCGTTGGAGGTTACGTTGACACCAGCAGCTTGGCCGCTCAGTACATCAAGGGCGTTGTTGACTCCTCCCCTTGAGGAGTGGCTGTCCGCCATCTTTATAATAGTGTTCCTGTTTTCAATGGTATCCTTCTGTTCTGTTGGATTTTGCTGTTGTGCATGAGCCAAAGAACTGCAAAAGAGTGCAATGGTAAGGAACGTAAATTCTTTTTTACTCTTTGCCATCTTGTATATCTCTTTATATGGTTGTTAATGAAATTGTAAGGACAAAGTTAAGGCTATGTGGCTAATATTGCAATTGCATATCAACAAATTTGTATAATGTCAGTTGTTTTATTTCAGAATTATAAGAACCGCCCTTAAAAGGTAGGACGTCCAAAATTGGCATCAAAAACGAGACCGTTTCGGGAATCTTTAAGTTGTTTGAGAAACCCTCACCCGAAGGGAACATCTGCGCCCCGATAATGCACTTTCAATGTAAAAATAAATTTGAACACCTACTTATCCATCCTTGCCATCCTCATATATGTCTTCAATGATATTCGCAAAGTCATAGCCGCTTCCGTCTGTCCATTTTACGCACTGCTGAAGTCGCTTGTCAAACTTCTCCCAAAGTCCGTTTTCGGCAACGTACTGGACGGTCTCGTCAAAGTCGCTTTCCACAGAGTAATAAAAGTCTTCCCACATGGCGCCATACTCGTGGGCTAATTGGAAGACCCATTCCATATACGACACCATCAGTTCTGCAATCGCATTTTTTGACGGCTTGAAGTTCTTGAAGTCTGCCACGGCCTTTCTGCAAACAGAAAAACGTAACTGCGGGTCTCTCCGTCTCACAGGATAAAACTCCTCACGAATGATGTCCTTGTACTCTTCGAGTTTTCCTTTCTCGTCAGGACAGGCATAGTATTCCAAGTATTCCTTGGCTTCCTCTTTGGCGGAATACAGTTCAAGCACCAATCCTATGATTTCATCCTTCGTCATGGACTGAAGCAGTTTCTTTATCGTTGTTTTTGACATGACAATTCTTTTATTATTTGTTTCTAACTTTAAGTAGGTGTTCAAAATTATTTTATACAATCAGTAGGTTCCATTTTCACATTGAAAGCACATTATCGGGGCGCAGATGTTCCCTTCGGCCTCGGTCACATAGCCCGCTATACCCCCCTTCGGTTCCCCCGTTATCGGGGGACACAAAACCTCACCCGAAGGGAACATCTGCGTCCCGATAACGTACTTTGAAAAAATAATTTTGAACACCTACTTAGTTTAGACTACAAAAATACGCAATATCATGTATAAGGAAGTATAATTTACTTGGAAAACATGGTAATATGGGCAGATAAGTGGCTTTTTACACAAGAATTTCGCTAAAATCTACCGAATAGCTTAAAATGAGCTATTTATGAGTCTTTTATCTCAATAGAGGTAATGATTTGGCAATAGTATCAATTTCTGCAATATGCATACGTTTGCTTTCAAACAACTCTTCTCTGCTGCAAGGGTACAATAACTACACGAAATAACAATCGTTATGTTGGAATGACTTGACTTATAATGATTGTCGCAAAATTTAATGTATATTTGCAGCATAATTCGGTGAATTTATGAAACGAAACAAGATAAAAAAATGTCTTAGATAGCAAGGGAATATCACAAACTTGGCTGGCAAAACATTAGGTAAGAGCTTTAGCATGGTCAATAGCGATGCTCGGAATAAATACCAACCCGATTTAGAAACGCTTCTTGAAATATCAAAGATTTTAGAAGTTGACCTCAAGGATTTGATTACGGACGAGAACGAAAGAGTGTAATGAACTCGTAGTTTTTGTCTTGGCAAGTATGTTGTAGAACTTCTGATAATAAAATATTATTTGAATATGGGCATAAGCAAAGATTTAACAGAAGAGGACATCAAGTTCCGCTATATCAACGAAGCCATCACAAGCAAGGGATGGTCAAAGGATAGTATATTCATGGAACAGAAGGTTAAATTTACTGACGGTAAAATTAGCCTTCATGGTAATTTTGTGCATAGAGAGAAACCGAAGTTTGCCGATTATGTACTTTATGCAAATAAGGCAACACCCATTGCTATTGTAGAAGCAAAGGATGCCAATCATTCCGTTTCTCATGGATTGCAACAAGCCATGACCTATGCCCAAATGCTTGATGTGAAGTTTGCATACAGTTCAAATGGTGAAGGTTTTGCCGAACATGACTTCTTGACAGGCAAGGAACGCACTTTTGCCATGGACGAATTTCCAACAAAAGAAGAACTTATTGAAAAATATAAAAATGAGTCTAACGATGGAAACGGACTTGATGAGCAAGAGTTGTCTGTCATTGAGCAGCCTTTCTGCACTGGGCAGAATATATTTCCGCCACGGTATTATCAGCGCAATGCAGTAAACCGCACAGTTGGTGCCATTGCTAAAGGACAAAACCGTGTGCTCCTTGTCATGGCAACTGGCACCGGCAAAACATATACTGCATTTCAGATTGTATGGCGTTTACTTAAAAGTGGTTTGAAGAAGAAAGTGTTGTATCTTGCAGACCGCAACATATTGGTTGACCAATCCATACAGCAGGATTTCAAACCATTAGAAAAGGTAACGCACAAGATAGAATACTCAAAAGATAAGAACCACTTGGAAGAATTGGGGTCTTATCAAGTATTCTTTGCACTCTATCAACAGTTGATTGGACAGAATGATGCCAAAAACTATAAGGAGTTGTTTCCTAATCCAGATTATTTTGACCTTGTTATCGTTGATGAGTGTCATAGAGGTAGCGCAAAGGATGATAGCAACTGGCGAAACATTTTGGAATACTTTTCTTCGGCTACTCATATAGGTATGACTGCTACACCTAAAGAAACAAAATACCAGTCAAGTATTGGCTACTTTGGTGAGCCTATATATACATATAGTCTTAAAAATGGAATTGAGGACGGTTTCCTTGCTCCTTTCAAGGTTATAAACATCACAACCAACATTGGCGATGAGTGGAGACCGACAAAGGGCCAAAAGGATATAAACGGCAACGAGATAGAAGATCGCATTTATAACAATAGCGACTATGATTATAACATTGTTATAGAAGACCGTATAAGGGAAGTTGCGCAAGAGATAACTAACTATCTGAAAAGTACAGATCGCATGGCTAAGACCATTGTGTTCTGTGCTGATGAAACTCATGCGGAACGTATGCGTATGGCTTTGGCTAATGCCAATGCTGATATGTGCAAGAAAAATCCCGATTATGTGGTTCGTATAACTGGTAGTGACGAATACGGAAAAGGCAAGTTGGATTATTTCATTTCTGTTGCCGAGAAATATCCTGTCATAGCAACTACAAGTAAGTTGCTTTCAACTGGTGTTGATTGCAAAATGACAAAACTGATTGTGCTTGACCAACAAATCGGTTCTATGACAGAGTTCAAGCAGATTATTGGTCGTGGCACCCGTCTTCGTGAGAAAGAAGGAAAGACATACTTCACTGTTATGGACTTCCGCAACGTGACCCGATTGTTTGCAGACCCAGATTGGGACGGACCGATTGAAACAGACCCGAACTATCCGCCCAAGCAGAAAGAGCCTAAGCCATATGTACTTCCTGAAGACGACGAGCCTACAGGTGTGAAAGAACCCAATCCTGAGCCACGCCCGAAGCCGATTGTTGCCAAGGATGGTTGTCAAGTGATGGTCATTAATAAGGTCGTTTCTGTTTATGACACAAATGGTAAGTTGCTTCGCACGGAAAGTATTACCGACTATACAAAGAAAAGTATCATAGACACATACGCTACGATTGACACGTTCACTTCCAAGTGGCAAGAAACCAAGAAAAAGTCAGATATTGCTAAAATGCTTAAAGAAAGTGGCATTGACCTTGCGGCGTTGAAGCATGACCAAGATATGGACGATGTTGATGATTTCGATTTTATCTGCCATATAGCCTACGACAAGAAAACACTTACACGACACGAACGTGCCGAACAAGTGAAGAAACGAGACATATTCAGCAAGTATGGTGAACAGGCACGACTTGTGCTTGAAGCCTTGTTAGATAAGTACACCAAGAAAGGTGTGTCTGAATTGGAAAGCCTTACAGTGCTTGAAAATGACCCTTTCCGCAAATTGGGTTCAAAGGCAAACATCGTGAAGTTCTTTGGTGGCAAACAAGGCTATCTTGATGCCGTAAAGGAACTGGAACAATACATATATAATATAGCATAAAATAGAATCTTTTCGAAAAACCAAACGAACAGAGCCAAGCTTGCTTGAACTATGTCGTGGCGAGAAAAGATGCACAAGGTGAAACAAAATATGAGTTTATCAAATTTCGTAAAACGAGTACGCAATATAATGCGCAATGATGCCGGTATCAACGGTGATGCGCAACGCATAGAACAAATGGCGTGGATGCTGTTCTTGAAAGTCTATGACGAGAAAGAGAATGATTGGGAGTTGGACGATGATGATTACAAGTCTATTATTCCAGAAGAATGCCGTTGGCGCAACTGGGCGCATGACGATGGAAGCGGTAATGCCTTGACTGGTGATGAACTGCTTTCATTTGTCAACAACACATTGTTTGTGAAACTCAAGAACATAGAGGTAACACCAACTACCCCTATCCGTCAGGCGATTGTAAAGACCACATTTGAGGATGCCAACCAATATATGAAAGATGGAGTTCAACTTCGTCAAGTGCTGAATGTGATTGACGGTTTGAACCTTGGTGACTATGAGGAAAGTCATGCTTTCGGTGAGATATACGAGACAATCCTCAAAGAAATGCAGTCGGCTGGTTCCTCTGGTGAGTTCTACACCCCAAGAGCCTTGACCGAATTTATGGCAGAGATAGTCAATCCGCAGATTGGTGAGAAAATGGCAGACTTCGCTTGTGGTACAGGAGGTTTTATCACAAGTTGGTTGAGTGAATTGGACAAGAAGGTAAAGACTGCTGAAGACCGCAAAGAGTACAATCAGTCTGTATTTGGCATAGAAAAGAAACAATTCCCGTATATGCTATGTGTGACAAACCTGTTGCTGCATGGTATTGACACGCCATTGGTATATCACGACAACTCGCTTACAAAAGATGTACTCAACTATACAGACGGAGACAAGTTTGATGTTGTGTTGATGAACCCACCATACGGTGGTAACGAAAAGTCGGATGTCAAGTCACATTTCCCTTCTGATATGCGCAGTAGCGAGACCGCTGACTTGTTCATGGTTCTCATCATGTATCGACTGAAGAAGAATGGTCGTGCAGCGGTCATTGTCCCAGACGGTTTCCTGTTTGGAGCGGACAACACAAAGATAGCCATCAAGACCAAGCTGCTCAGAGATTTCAACTTGCATACCATTATCCGTTTGCCTGGTAGTATCTTTGCACCTTACACTCCGATTGCTACAAACATTTTGTTCTTCGACAATACCTGTGCGGAGGGTGCTCCAGAAGGTTATTCTACGAAGGAAACGTGGTTCTATCGTTTGGATATGCCAGAGGGGTACAAGCATTTCTCCAAGACAAAGTCCATGAAGTCGGAACATTGCAACCCAATCCGTGAGTGGTGGAACGACCGTAAGGAGATTATTATTGCTGATGGTGACGAGAAATCTCGTTGCTATTCGGTTGAAGACCTTATCGCCACCGATTGCAACTTCGACTTGTGCAAGTTCCCAAAAGAGGATGAAGAAATCTTGCCTCCTGCCGAACTGCTTGCCGACTATTTCAAGAAGCGCAAGGCTCTTGATCATGAAATTGATAAGACATTGGCAGAGATACAGCGTATCTTGGGGATCGAGGTGAATATAGAGGATTAGTAATAAACGAGAATGTAATTATGGAAAGTATACTTGATATTATAAAAAAAGAAATTTCGCAAGATTATTATCAACAGAACTATCCTAATGATGGGCAAAGGTTTGTTGCATGGTATATGCGCAATATTCATTTGTTGGACCAATGCCAGACAAAGGATGCGGTAACTGATGGAGCCAATGACAAGCAGATAGATGCTGTTTACATTGATGAAGATGAGCAAAAAATATATATCGTTCAAGGTAAGTATTATCTTGGCGAAACTGTTAATGCAGAACCTGTAAGAGAAGTTATTTCCTCTTGGAGTCAGTTTAGCAATCTTGCTAAGTTACAAGAAAATGCGAATGAGAAACTGAAAAAGAAAATAGCAGAGATTTCCGAAGCATTAAATGACGATTCATATTGTCTGTGTTTTGAATTGATAACAACATCTACTTTTTCCGTAGATGCGCAAAAAGATATTGAGGCATTTCAAACAAAATTGACAGAAGAAGACAACTCCGATATAAATGCCCAATTTGCCGTTATTGATAGACAGGGATTATTGGATGCTTACAACAGGGTATTAGAGCAAACAAATCCAATACTTAACCATACGGTATCGTTAGAAGAGGGTAAATATCTCATGACAGATCTTAGTTCCACAAAAGTTCTTGTGGCTGCTATGCCGCTAAAGGAATGTATCAAAATTCCAGGCATTAAAGATGGTTCTCTGTTTCAAAAAAATGTAAGACAAAGTTTAGGCATCAACAATACTGTAAACAAGAAAATCAAGAGAACAATCAATGATCCTAACAAGTGTCGAGATTTCTTCTTTTTTCATAATGGTATTACTGCCATTTGTAATAAGATGGAAGACCTTAAAAATGGTCAGTTCAAGTTCTATGGATTGAATGTCGTTAATGGCTGTCAGTCATTAAACACCATTTTAAGTTGCAGCGAGAATGTAAAAAAACGCGATGACGCCTATGTCTTGTTTCGCTTTTACGAAATTCCACAACGTGACCGTGCTGATTCTATAAGTATTAATACGAATACACAGAGTGCCGTTAAGGCAAGAGACTTGCGAAGCAATAGCAAACAAGTGCTGAAGTTGAAGAAAGCTTATGAACAAACATATCCTAACGGATTCTTTGCTACCAAGAGAGGTGAACAAGTACCAGCCAACAAGGACAAGGCTTATACTGTGGAACTGTCTAATTTGGGTAAGGAACTTATGGCGTGGTATATGCAACGTCCAAACCTGTCATATGGCGAAACGAAGATTTTTGACAAATATTTCTCCACTTTGTTCAAAAACGAATATCATCCAGAAGACATTTATGCATTGAATTTTTGGATGAACAAAATTATGGATTCATGGACTGTTGACAATCCTTTGGCACTTGACGAAATACTTCTTACGATGAAGGCTTATGCTCCATATCATTTGTTGTTCGCTATTTCTGCGGTCTTTGCAAAATGCAACAATCAAATGAGTGTACCTTCTCCTGCGGAGTCTTTGCGACTTGCCCAGGCAAATAATCTTATAGATACGATTATTGCAATATCTGTCAATTGTCTAAACAATGCAATCGCATCAGAGTCCCAAAATTGCTTACAAGCCAATAAGACATTCATACCACAAAACTGGGTTAAAAACAAAGCTTGCATTCAAGGAATTCAGTCCGCAATAATCAATTATTTCTCTTTTTTGCCTACCATGAACAAGCAGATGGCTGACAAACTAAAGAATGAGTTGAAAATGGAACCTCAATACTTTTCGTATAGAGTTCAAGCGGATGATTAAATAACGAACGTGTGGATATAGCATATGGTACAAAATAAGTTGACAAACATAAATGATGCTGCCTATCAGAAGTTGATAGACAATATAACCGCGATATGGAGTGAATCAAAAGCCAAAGCTATTACGGCGGTCAATACAGAACTGCTTGATGCCAACTGGCAGACGGGAAAGTATATTGTTGAATATGAACTTAAAGGTAAGGATAGAGCTGAGTATGGCAAGCAGTTACTTGTAAACCTTGCAAAGGATTTGACAGCAAGAAACGGAAAAGGCTTTAGCCGCTCCAATCTTGTCTATATGCGTAAGTTTTATCTTGCTTTTCCAATTTGTGAGACAGTGTCTCACAAATTGACATGGAGCCACTATTTTGAATTGTTGAAGTGTGACAACACGCTTGAAATGCAGTTCTATTATAAGGAATCTATCAAGGAAGGATGGAAAGTTAGAGAACTGAAAAGACAGATGAAAAGTTGTCTGTTTCAGCGACTTGCACTAAGCACAGACAAGGCAGGAGTTCTTGCCTTGGCTAACGAGGGGCACCAAGTGCAAACTCCGCAAGACATCATCCGTGACCCTTTCGTGCTTGAATTTGCAGGACTTCCCAAACAGAAACGCTATAAGGAGAGTGATTTGGAAAAGGCTCTTAAAGACCACATGGAGCAGTTTCTTTTGGAAATGGGACGTGGTTTTGCATTTGTGGGCAGACAATACTCCATGCAGATAGGAAGTCGACAGTTCAAGGTGGATTTGGTATTCTACCATTGTATCTTGAAATGCTATGTGCTGATTGACCTGAAGCGAGCAGAGATAAAGCATGGTGACATCGGACAGATGAACCTCTACCTTAACTATTTCAAAACAGAAGTATGTCAACCTGACGATAATCCACCAATTGGCATAGTTTTGGGAGCAAGAAAAGACGAACTTCTGATGGAGTATGCCTTGGAGGGTATAACCAATCAATTGTTTGTGGCACGTTACCAACTTTATCTGCCAAAGCGTGAAGAACTGCAAGCGCAACTTGACAAGTTGTTAGACGAAGCAGAGTAACAACAATAAAATAAGGACATTTCGATTTTATAGCATAATTATGAAAAGTAATATTGGAATACAAATCATTTTGTTTATTGTACTGACTATGTTCAGTGCCAATATAAATGCACAAACGGTTGGATATACATATCGGCCTTTGGCTGCCGAGGGATGCAACATGAAATATAGCGTTGTGAAGCAAGATACGGCATATTACATTATCGCAACCGTAAAGTCAGACAGACTGAATTTCCTAAAAGAATCAACCATGTTGTTGAAAACATTCGATGGTGAAGTTATTAAACTTTATGGTTCTCAGATTGCTAGCAGCTCTGAAACGGCAGGTATTGTCTCTGGCAATATAGTCCTTCCAGTGACAGAAATCAGTTCTACAGCTCAATTCAAGATAAGTCCACAACAATTTGAGTTGTTGAAAAAAGGCGTGGCTAAGATAAGGTTATCTACCATACCTATTGAGCATGAGCGGACATTTGCCAAAGATAAAATAGGCAAGAAACTTTATCAGTTCTTCTTGAAGCAGAAGAATAAGGACAATGATTTCTAACGATAGAAAATTATAATGAACGGAAAGCAATTAAAGAATAGCATATTACAATGGGCGATACAGGGAAAACTTGTACCGCAAGACCCCAATGACGAACCTGCAAGCGTTTTGCTTGATAAGATTCGCCAAGAGAAAGAACGCTTGATCAAGGAGAAGAAAATCAAGCGTGACAAGAAAGCATCCATTATCTACCGTGGTGAGGACAATTCCTATTATGAGAAGATACTTGCTACGGGAGAGGTGAAATGTATTGATGAGGAGGTGCCGTTTGAGATTTCGCAGGGGTGGGAATGGACGCGTATAGGCAATATATTCAACCATACAAGCGGAAAGCAACAGAGTAGTAGCAATAAAGGTGGTGGAACTCCACAAAAGTTCATAACGACCTCTAATCTATATTGGGGACACTTTATCCTTGATAATGTAAAGGTTATGAATTTTACTGACGAAGAGATCAAGACTTGTTCGGCTACAAAAGGAGATTTGCTTGTTTGTGAAGGTGGTGCTGGTTATGGACGTTCAGCAATATGGAATGAAAATTATGATATTTGTCTTCAAAATCATGTTCATAGATTGCGTCCGTGTGTTAGCGGTATATGTGAATATGTATATTATTTCATTTACCTATTGAAAGAAAGCAACAATTTGGCATCTGTTGGAACTGCCATGCCTGGACTGTCTGCAAATCGTTTGAAAGGATTACTTTTGCCTTTTCCACCTCTATCAGAACAAAGAAGAATTGTGGCAAAGTTAGCTGAACTATTACCACAAATAGAGAAATATAATAATGTTCAGAACAAATTGGACGAACTGAACACTACTATAAAGGATTGTCTTAAAAAGAGCATCTTACAAGAGGCAATACAAGGTAAGCTCGTTCCGCAACTTGCAGAAGAAGGCACAGCGCAAGAACTGCTTGAACAAATAAAGACAGAGAAGCAGAAACTCGTTAAAGAGGGCAAACTAAAGAAGTCTGCCCTCAAAGATTCCGTTATCTTCAAAGGTGACGATAACAAGTATTATGAGCAAATAGGGAGCGAAGTAACCGAGATAAAAATTCCTTTTGACTTTCCAAGTACTTGGTCTATTGCTCGATTAAATGCTGTTTGTCAACTTACAGACGGCTTGAAAACCATTGGCAAGCAATGCTTGTTAGATGCAAAATACTTACGTGGTAAAAGTTCTGAAACTATAGTAGAACAAGGTAAACTTGTATATAAAGGTGACAATATAATGCTTGTGGACGGTGAAAACTCTGGTGAAGTTTTCATCGTACCACAAGATGGCTATATGGGTAGTACATTCAAGCAGTTATGGATAAGTTCCCCAATGTACGAACCTTATGTTTTAGCTTTTATACAGTTCTATAAAGAGACATTGCGCAACTCTAAGAAAGGTGCAGCTATACCACACCTCAACAAGGAATTGTTTTACGGGCTTATTATTGGTATTCCACCACTTCAAGAGCAGAGAAGAATAGTTCAGAAGATTGAACAATCATCGCAGTTGCTTCGATAACCTATTCATTTGTTCTATTATACGTTGTTGCTCTTGCAAAGGTGGCAAAGGTATCAATAAATTTGACAAACTCTTACTATTCTGGGTTTTACCTTTAATTGCATCTTTCGATTCTCCGAGATTAGCAATTAGAGGTAAAACTTTGAATAGGTAATTCCTCATTGCATATTCTTTATCTATTATAGGACGTATTGTTATAATAGCCTCATTGTGAAAAGCATCAATATCCAAAATTGAAGTCTTACCTATACTTAGTTTGAAACTCATAAGAAGGCATCCTCTTTCACTGATTGGAGCGGAGAAAACTTCTTTGACTGCCAAATCAGAAACCTTTTCTTTTGTTGTAGAAATTGAGCCACCGTCAACCATATCTGATATTGAAACCCAATTGTACTTGCCATTTATCCAATATGTCTGTTCTCCTCTTGCTGGCGTTTTTCCAATAGTCATAGATACAATATTGGAAAATCTGCACCAGCACCAATTGTATGGCAAATCGAAAGGAATTTCATCGGTTATATCATTGCAATTTTCACCTATCTGCTCATAATACTTGTTACATTCTTATACCTTTCTACAATTCTATACTGTTCTTTCAATGGTGGTAAAGGTATAAGAAAACCATTTAAATCAGACATTGAGATATTGTCATTAGTTGAATTCTTTTTCTTGTCTATAATTTGCTTAATATATGGAGAATGAAGAAAAGCATTCAAGTATTCTACATTTATCCAAATATTCCGAATTATTGCGACTCGTTGATTTAGTAACAAGGGTTCAGATAATTTTTCAGTTAGGAGTAAACTTTTCCCAACAGTTCCACCTGTCATAGCTATAAGAATGTCATTTCGCTTAATCAAGTATTGTGTTAAATCCTCATTGCCGTTATATTTAACTATGTTCTTATTTACTAATCCTTTTTCTGATATATCAGAAATTCTAATAACACGAATTCCTAAAGACGATTTCAAATCGTAACTTTTGAAAGCATACCCTCCTATAATACTTACGCAATCTCCCATACGACACCAAATCCATGAAGAAGGAACTTCAAAAGGTATTTCAGCATCAATACATACCACATCCTTACCATTCTTCTCCCAATACTTGTTATCGTCACCACGAAAAATAGTAGAAGTAGTCAAGGCTGACTTCTTTAACTTTCCCTCTTTGGCAAGTTTTTGCTTCTCTAACTTTATCTGCTCTAACAAATCTTGGGCAGAACCTTCCTCAGCAAGTTGTGGGACAAGTTTTCCCCGTATGGCTTCCTGCAATACTGATTTCTTTAATTTATCATAGACTATTTGATTAAGACAATTCAACTTATTTGCTTCTAATTCATATTTACCGATTAGAGACAAAAGTATATTATATCTTTCAACCAATCTATTTTGTTCAGATAAAGGAGGAATAGGCACGAGTACTGCTTTTAAATATTCAAATGGTGGAATATTCTTAATGGCAGAACCAGAGCCTTTCATTTGTGCCTCATTCAAAAGCATATAAGCAAAGTATATTTGCCAGTATTCAACCATGTTCAAATCAAAAAGCGTAACCCTCATCAACGCTTGGTTGATGATGCCGACAGGAGCATCAGATGGTAAAAGATAAGTTTCTCCGATTGTCCCTGCACAACTTACTATAATGTCATTTGGTTTAACAACAAAGCTTTGCATTGTTTCAAACTTTTCTTTACTGATATAATAATCGCCAAGAGTACAATCTTTTTGTATTGCGTTCTTCTGCTCATAGACCTTAATACTTTGAGTACTTTGGGCTACAAACATAGATTTTGTCAAACTACTTCCAAAAGGGCCTTTTCTATATGAAGCCAAGTCATTAAGTCTACACCATTCCCATCCCTTAGGCACTTCAAATGGAATCTCCTCATCGATGCATTTCACCTCCCCTGTAGCAAGCAACTTCTCATAATAGGAACTCATAGAACAAATCCATGCCTATTTATTAGGACAACTTAATGTTTCACTAATAAACGAATAGAAATGGAATTAAACAAATTTGAAGAGTTCCTAAGCCAAGGCAATATGGCTAAAAACACGATTTCGGCATATCTGTATGCCGTAAAGGAGTTTGGCTCTCGACACAAAGAGTTGAACAAGAAAAACTTGTTGGTTTACAAGACCTACTTGATTGAGACTTACAAACCAAAGACGGTGAACCTCCGTATTCAGGCGTTGAACAAGTATCTTGTATTTGTGGGCAAGACTAAGCTCCGCTTGAAGTCGGTCAAGGTGCAGCAACGTTCTTATCTGGAGAATGTCATCAGTAATGCCGACTACACCTTCTTGAAGAACAAGTTGAAGAAGGAAGACAACTTGGAGTGGTACTTTGTGGTGCGTTTCTTGGCTGCGACTGGTGCCAGAGTTAGCGAACTTGTACAAATCAAGATTGAGCACGTGCAAGTAGGCTACTACGACATCTACACCAAGGGTGGCAAGATACGGCGTATCTATATCCCCAAGACATTGCGCACGGAAACTGGAAATTGGTTGCAAACACTCAACCGCACAAGTGGTTATCTCTTTCTCAATCGCTTTGGCGAGCGCATCACGACAAGAGGCATATCACAGCAGTTGAAGAACTATGCAGTGAAGTATGGCTTGAATGAGAAAGTGGTGTACCCTCACTCGTTCCGCCATCGTTATGCCAAAAATTTCTTGGAGAAGTTCAACGATATTGCCTTGCTTGCCGACCTCATGGGACACGAAAGCATAGAGACAACACGTATCTATCTGCGAAGAAGCAGCTTGGAGCAACAAGAAATTGTAGATAAGGTTATCACTTGGTAAAATGCCAATAAATGTTCATAGGAATAAGAGTAGAAAGAGATGCAGGTTTCTTTCTACTCTATCCTTGTAAAACATCTCTTGTTTCTTTAGGCATTATTTTAATATAAAATACTGTTCGAGGACGGTAGGGCAATTAAGTTAAGGCGCCTTTGTATTCACCTTACATCGGTCGTTCAATGTGCTTATAACGAACGATGTGTATATTTACCACGAACGTTGTAAGTGTTTACTTCGAACGAAGCAAGGTAAATATAAAGTGCTATTTAGCATAATGACTCGTAACGCATAAAAGGTCTTTTTGCCTAAAGAGGACGGAGGAAAAATGCCGATGTGGTGAACATGCCAACCGGTGCTTTTGGCTTTCTCATATAAATGGTATAATTTTGCACCTTATAAGTAAAGCCCCATGAACCAGAATATTATAGACCGTCTCAATCATTTGGCTGATGAAAAGGAACCGTTCCTTTTCGTCATCAATTATGATGGCACGGAAGCATATATACGGAAACTTTCGGAAATCTCTCCAGAAGAATGCCTTTATGACTTTGAGGGCATCACCAATGTGAAACGGCAGTTGCGCTCCGCGTCAGCAAAACCACAGATGTGGACGGTGCATGAACCAGACTTTGTAGAGTACAAAAAAAGTTTTGAGACTGTCAAGAGCAACATTCTGTGTGGTAACAGTTTCCTTACTAACCTTACCTGTAAGGTGGCTGTGGATTGCGACCTTTCATTTGATGATATTTTTTTAAGGGCAAAAGGCAAGTACAAGATTCTCGTGAGGACAGATAACGGCAAGCAGTTTGTGTGTTTTTCTCCAGAGTCTTTTGTCCGCATAAAGAATGGAAAGATATATTCTTATCCTATGAAGGGGACACTCGACGCTTCCCTGCCAAATGCAGAAGAAGTGCTGATGAACGACGAGAAAGAGGCTGCAGAACATGCTACCATTGTTGATTTGATTAGAAATGACTTAAGCCGTGTGGCAGAGCGAGTAAGGGTGGACAGATACCGTTATATAGATGTACTGCATACTAACAAGGGTGACATACTGCAGACCAGCTCTGAAATCAGCGGCAAGTTGCCATCAAACTATCATAAGCGTATAGGTAATATTTTGGCTGCCATGTTGCCGGCAGGCTCGATTACGGGTGCGCCAAAGGATAAAACTGTGCAGATAATTCATGAGGCTGAAGGATACGACCGCGGTTTTTATACGGGCATTATGGGGATATATGACAACGGAATGCTCAATTCGGCCGTAATGATACGTTTTATGGAAAAGGACGAGAAGGGCATATTCTTCAAGGCCGGAGGGGGCATTACCTCAAAGAGTGATTGCAGAAAAGAATTTGAGGAAGTGTTGCAAAAGGTGTATCTTCCGTTTGAATAATTACACAATGAAATATGGCACAGCAATTTGTAGAAACTATAAAGATTAAGGGTGGAGAGGCACAAGCTATAGCATATCATCAGGAAAGGCTGGAAAGAACTCTTCGGCATTTCTTTCCATCGCTATGCAATGCGACTTCTATGCCTTCGCTGGAGAAACTCGTGGCGCCAACGGCAGATATGAATTTTTATAAGGCGAGGGTGGTGTATGGAGAACAGGGTGTAAAGGACATAACTTATGCAGCATACACCATGCGCGAAATAAGATCCTTGCAAGTGGTTGAAAACGATGCGATAACGTATGACTATAAAAGTGCAGATCGCAGCAGTCTTAATGCTTTGGTGGCACAGAAGGGGGACTGCGATGAAATCATCATCGTTAAGCATGGGCTTTTGACTGATACTTCATTTACTAACCTTGCCATATATGACGGTAAGCATTGGATAACTCCCAAACGCCCTTTATTGCTTGGTACAAAAAGAGCCGCACTCCTGGATAAAGGTATTATTCAAGAAGCTGATATCACATTGAATGATTTGCGAAATGCTGTGAAGGTGAGTCTTTTTAACGCAATGATTGAATTTGGAGAAAGGGAAGTGCCAATAGGTAATGTCCGCTTTTGAATACGCAGCGTCTGACATATTGGCTGGTTGGCAGTTGAAGCGAATGTGGCTACCAATTATTTTGACATTAAAAGGCTGAAATGCCAGCTTGTTATAAAAAATCCGCCGCACGTTCACCCGTTGGCGTGTGCGGCGGACAGATCAACCAAAATAACATTATATAGTTTAGTCAAGTCTCGTAATAGGGGTGCCAGGTAAATGGCATGGTGCTGCAGGGTGATTTTTGAATGCCTACTTATTGGCGTAGGCTTCTTCATGCACACCGGCAACGGCACGTCCACTGGGGTCGTTCATGTTTTTGAATGACTCGTCCCATGCAAGTGCTTCGGCTGTAGAGCATGCTACACTGGGTACACTGGGCACACTGCGTGCCGCGCTTTCGCTGGGGAAATATTCTTCAAAGATAGAACGGTAGTAATATTCCTCCTTGTTCATTGGGGTGTTGATGGGGAAACGCTCGGCTGCATGTGCCATTTGTTCGTCAGTTACGGCTTGTGCGGTGACGGCTTTCAAGGTGTCAATCCATGAATAACCTACGCCATCGGAGAATTGCTCTTTTTGGCGCCATGCCACATCTTCAGGCAGCATGTCGGCAAAGGCTTCGCGCACAATTTTCTTTTCTATAGTCTTGCCAGGACACATTTTGGCTTCGGGGTTCAGACGCATGGCCACATCGAGGAAATCCTTGTCGAGGAAGGGGACGCGGCCTTCAACGCCCCAAGCCGAAAGGCTCTTGTTGGCTCGCAGGCAATCGTAAAGGTGGAGTTTTGACAATTTGCGCACGGTCTCTTCGTGAAAAGCACGTGCATTGGGCGCTTTGTGAAAATAGAGGTATCCACCAAACACCTCGTCGGCTCCTTCGCCCGAAAGTACCATTTTGATACCCATAGACTTGATGACACGTGCCAACAAGTACATTGGGGTAGAGGCACGCACGGTGGTGACATCGTATGTTTCGATGAAATAGATGACGTCACGCACGGCGTCAAGTCCCTCCTGTATTGTGTAGTTTATTTCGTGGTGCACTGTGCCGATAAAGTCAGCCACCTCCTTGGCTTTTGCCAGGTCTGGTGCTCCCTTCAATCCTACTGCAAATGAGTGGAGCTGAGGCCACCAGGCTGCTTGTGTGCTGTTGGTCTCGATACGGTGGGCTGCGTATTTTTTGGCAATGGCTGATATGACAGAACTGTCAAGACCGCCCGACAGGAGAACGCCGTAAGGCACATCGCTCATTAGCTGGCGCTTGACGGCTGCCTCGAGTGCGTTGTGCACATCGTTGACAGATGCGCCATTGTTCTTTACGTTGTCGTAGTTTTCCCAATTGCGTTTGTACCATCTTACCATTTTCCCCTCAGAACCACGATAATAGTGTCCGGGCAAGAATGGTTCATATTCATCGCAGAACCCTTCCAGTGCTTTGAGCTCGGAAGCACAATAAATGGTGCCGTCCTTGTCGTGTCCAATATACAAGGGTATGACGCCAATGGGGTCGCGGGCTATAAGAAAGTCGTCGTTGGCTTCGTCGTATAATGCAAAGGCATAGATGCCATTGAGGTATTCAAGAAAGTTTATGCCTTTGTCGCGATAAAGGGCAAGTATAACTTCGCAGTCGGAGCCGGTTTGAAATTGGTATTTGCCGGCATATTGCTTGCGTATGTCTTGATGGTTGTAAATTTCGCCGTTTACAGCCAACACCTGTTTGTTGTCGGGTGCAAATAAGGGTTGCTTGCCGCTTTGGGGGTCGACAATCGAAAGTCGCTCGTGACACAATATGGCACTCTTGCCACAGTAGATGCCGCTCCAATCGGGGCCTCTGTGACGGATTTTCTTACTCATGGCAAGAGCTTTTTCGCGTAACTCGGGAGTTTGCTCTTTAATGTTGAATATTGATACGATGCCGCACATTGTAATCTGTCTGTTATTGTGTTTTGAATGTATGTTCGTGATGTGCCTAATGTCTTGTGGAAGACTTGTTTTTTTATCACGTTGCAAATATAACAACAATATTCGTAACAGAATGACTTTTTGTGCAGAAATATATGGATAAAATGCATCTTTTGTTGATATTCTTGTTGCAGAGTTTATATTTTGCTACTACTTTGCGCTGAAAAGTATTAAAATGCAAAATGTATTGTGCGCTTTTGTTACAAGTAGATGGAGGATAGCTTGTGCTAACGTCGGTTCGGGGTAAAATGAAAAATACCGTACAACAGTCTGACTTTTAGGTAAGTCAAGCCCTTGTACGGTAACTTTGGAATTATAGGTTAACTTGTCAACTTGTTCACTAATTCCGCCAACGCATGTCTACTTATACATATAGGCGTCCCTTCTCTTTATGTGTGTTTGAAGATTGTGGCAGCGAATTATTGATTAAGTTGCTCCATTTCATCGGCAGACAGTATTTTGTGTGCTTTGCTGAAGCGGTTGCGCTTGTGTGGCGTAACACGCTCGTTGCTGTTGGCAGTCAATGGTGTGTTGTCGGGCAACCTGCCGCTTGACAAGCTGTGGACATTGCCTCCGTATTGCCGCCATCGCTCCATGATGCTGATTACATAGTTGTAGGTCTCGTTACCAATCATGTAGCCATATTTAGCAACGGGATCGCGGTAGTATTGGGCATTACTCAAATTGCGCACGTAGTAGCTCACGTCGCTCCAGTTGTTGGCGTTTCCGCCATGTTTCCGGGCGAGTGATTGGGCATCGCGTATGTGGCCAAGCCCGCCGTTGTAGGCAGCAAGCACAAATTTGGCACGTTCCTCGGCATCGGCAATGTTGGCAAATTGTTGTTGCAGGTGTCTGATGTGGCGTGCTGCTGTGGTTATATTGTCTTCGGGCGAGAAAAGCCGGGTTGAAGGCAAGCCATATTGTCCGGCAGTGGCAGGCATAATTTGCATCAAGCCACAGGCGCCAGCCCATGATGTGGCATTGGGGTCGAAGCCCGACTCTTGATAACATTGTGCTGCAATGAGTCGCCAGTCCCAGCCTGTATAGCGCGCAGCTGCCTTGAAATAGGCGTCGTAGGTGGATATAATACCTTTCTCGCGTGAAATGAATGGGGCACGTACCTTGCGGTGTACGATGGTGCGGTTGTGCAGCCACGTTCTTTCCGTTTTTTGTGCTTTCACTTCTACACCATCGCCATACCAATCGTTGAGCGCTTCGGCCAGGTCTTTAGCATCGGGTAATATGGCCCAACTTGCTCCCGTCTTTGCGTTTTTAGCTCCCGCAGTGGCTATGCCTTGTCTTTGGCAGAAACTGGGGGAAAGCTGATAGGCTATGACGTCAACATCTCCCTTCTTGAGCATTTTTGCCAATTCGGTGCTGTCCGTGGCAAGTTCAACACGTACACCAACTCCCAAGGTGTTAGCAAAATCTTCGGCCAGTGCATATTGCAGCCCCATGCCGCGGCCCTGGTAGTCGAAGTATGTGTCGGGGCCGCTGATGGTGCCAATGATGAGTTCGCCGGACTGTGATATGCGGTCGATGTTTACGCCGTCGCTGTGGCTTTTGGCCTTGGCAAAGGCGCCATTGTCGCCCGAGGCCTGACTCGTTTTGTTGTGGCAGGCTGTGAACAGAGGCAGCGTGAAAAACAATATGAACAAAAGGCGTGTCATGACAATATTACATTTCAGCTTCCTTCAATCGTTCGGCGTTTTCGGCTACGATGAGGTGGTCGATGCAGTCCTGTATGTCGCCGTCCATAAACGCTTGCAGATTGTATATGGTATAGTTTATGCGGTGGTCGGTGATGCGGCCCTGTGGATAATTGTATGTACGGATTTTGGCCGAACGGTCGCCAGTCGAAACGAGCGTTTTGCGGCGGTTGGCTATGTCGTCAACGTACTTTTGGTGCTCTTTGTCGTAGATGAAAGTGCGCAGACGTGCAAGTGCGCGCTCTTTGTTCTTAGGTTGGTCACGGGTTTCGGTGCACTCTATTAAGATTTCCTCTACTTCGCCAGTGTTGGGGTTTTTCCAGTTGTAACGCAAACGAACACCCGATTCTACCTTGTTGACATTCTGACCACCGGCACCGCTTGAGCGGAATGTGTCCCATTTAATTTCGCCTTCGTTGATGACCACATCAAATGCTTCGGCTTCGGGTAATACGGCAACGGTTGCTGCCGAGGTGTGAACACGTCCTTGTGTTTCGGTGGCAGGCACGCGCTGTACGCGGTGTACGCCACTTTCGTACTTCATGGTTCCATACACGTCGGTGCCCGTAATGGAGCAGACAATTTCCTTAAAACCGCCTGCGGCTCCCTCGCTGGCACTTGACACTTCAAGTTTCCAGCCCTTACGCTCGCAGTATTTGCTGTACATGCGGAACAAGTCACCGGCAAAAAGTGCAGCCTCGTCGCCACCCGTGCCGCCACGTATTTCGAGAATGGCATTTTTGGCGTCTTCGGGGTCTTTGGGTACGAGCATGAGTTTGATGCGCTCTTCGAGTTCGGGTATGCGTTTCTCACATTCGGCAACTTCCTCGCGTGCCATATCCTTCATTTCGGCATCAGTCTCGTTGAGCAGCATGTCCTTGCTCTCCTCAAGGTTCGATAGTAAATTGGCGTACTCCTTGCGGGCTGCCATGAGGTCTTCAAGCTCTTTGTATTCTTTGGTCAGTCGCACATAGCGCTTTTGGTCGCCAATGACGTTGGGGTCTGTAATAAGTGTGCTGACTTCCTCAAAGCGTGCTTCAAGTCCGTTCAATTTATCTAATAACGTATTCATTTATTGCGTGCTTTTAACTTGTTGTATTTACGTATAATCCAGTTCGTGATTTTACGCTCTTTAAGTTCTATCCATGACAAACAGGTCCAGCCAAGTGTGGATAAAATACCGGATATGTAATCCCAAATGCCTCGGGGTGCATTGTCTATGGTGATGCGCAGCCAGGAAAATCTTACTGTCTCAATTGTAGCTGCAATGCAAGCAACTGTGATGATAATGTGTAATACCCGTTTGCGCATGGTAGCTCTTTTTACAAAGAAAGAAGTTCAGAAAGCCGGCAACTTGATTGCTACTGTTGTGTGGGGGCAATCATGGTTGCTGGCTTCTTGAACTTCGGGTTGTGTTGTGTCTTAGTAGTTGAACTCGCCAAACTCGCTCTTGATGGTGAGTGAGCGCGGGCCTTCTTCGATATGGCCTACAACTTGTGCATCGATGTTGAAGCTCTTGCTGATGGCAATAACCTTTTCGGCATTTTCGGGACGTACGTAGACTTCGAGTCGGTGTCCCATATTGAACACTTTGTACATTTCTGCCCAGTCGGTGCCGCTTTGCTCTGCAATGGTCTTGAAGAGAGGCGGCACGGGGAACATATTGTCCTTGATGACGCGGCAATTTTCGCCCACAAAGTGCAGAACCTTGGTTTGTGCACCGCCTGTGCAGTGTACCATACCATGGATTTCGGGACGCAGTTCGTCGAGCAGTTTCTTCACGACGGGTGCGTATGTACGGGTGGGGGAAAGCACAAGTTTGCCGGCATTGATGGGTGAGCCTTCCACCTTGTCGGTAAGTTTAAGTCCGCCGCTATATACCAATTCTTCGGGTACGGCATGGTCGTAGCTCTCGGGATATTTTTCTGCCAAGTATTTGGCAAACACATCGTGACGGGCTGAGGTGAGTCCGTTAGACCCCATGCCACCATTGTACTCCTTCTCGTAGGTAGCTTGACCACTTGACGAGAGGCCGACGATGACATCGCCCGGACGAATGTTGGCATTGTTGATAACGTCGCTGCGTTTCATGCGGCAAGTGACAGTAGAGTCGACGATGATTGTGCGCACAAGGTCGCCCACATCGGCAGTTTCTCCGCCAGTGGCATAGATGCCTACGCCCATGTCGCGCATCTGCTGCAACAACTCGTCTGTGCCGTTGATGATGGCAGAGATCACTTCGCCCGGTATGAGCATTTTGTTGCGGCCAATGGTAGAGCTTACAAGAATGTTGTCAACGGCTCCAACGCAAAGGAGGTCGTCCGTGTTCATAATAAGGGCATCTTGCGCAATGCCTTTCCATACAGAGAGGTCGCCCGTCTCTTTCCAGTACATGTATGCAAGGCTTGATTTGGTGCCGGCACCATCAGCATGCATGATATTGCAATATTCGGGGTCACCACCCAATATGTCGGGAATGATTTTGCAAAAGGCTTGAGGGAATATGCCCTTGTCAATGTTTTTGATGGCGTTATGCACGTCTTCTTTCATGGCGGATACGCCGCGCATCATGTATCGTTGTTTGCTGTCCATGTGAACTGATGAGTATGTATGTTTAGAGTTGTGTGTTAAAATTCTACCTTAGGTGCTTTCTCTGCTCCGGCTTCAGCCTCAAACTGATTCTTTTTGTCAAAGCCAAACATTCCAGCCACGATATTGGCGGGGAAACGGCGCACGCTCACGTTATAGGTTTGAACGGCCGAGTTGTAAATTTGACGACTTTCGTTGATACGATTTTCAGTACCCTCGAGTTGTGCTTGAAGTTCTGAAAAGTTCTCGTTGGCCTTGAGGTTGGGATAATTTTCAGACACCGCCATCAAGCGGCCGAGAGCTTGTGACAATTCGCCTTGTGCGGCTTGATATTGTTTGAGCTTTTCGGGGGTAAGGTTGTCTGAATTTATAGTTACTTGTGTAGCTTTGGCTCGTGCAGCCATTACATTCTCGAGTGTCTCGCTTTCGTGTTTGGCATATCCCTTAACGGTACTTACCAAATTAGGTATGAGGTCGGCACGGCGCTGATATTGTGATTGAATGTTGCCCCATGCAGTGGCCACAGCCTCGTCTTTGGCAATCAGGCCATTGTAGGTGGTCAGTGTGCCGCCTACCATAATAAGAATTAGCACGCCAATCACGAGCAGGGTTATTGTTCCTTTCTTCATATCCGTTTGTTGTTAGTTTGAAAAATGTCTGTTCGTTGTATTTGTTTGTCAAAACCGGCCACCGCTTCCGCCGCCGCCAAAGGTGCCGCCGCCAAAAGAGCCTCCGATACTTCCTCCACCGAATGAACCCCCACCGCTGCCACCGCCAAATAATATGGGCGGAATGGCGTTGCCGTTGTGTGTGTCGTTTGTGTCGGTATAGTGTGTTGTTTTATTCCCGCACTTGGGACATTGCCAAATGGTACGTATCTTCCAGTCGCTAATAGCACTGGCGCGCACCCTCTGACTGCTGACTTTGCGCATGCGTGTCTTGCATTTAGGGCATCTTGGTGTGCGGTGGGCAAATATGTATGAGATGGCAATAATGAACAGCAATGCGGTAATGAAACCTGCAACTGCGGCCGAACTGTCATTGTCGTTTCCATTCTCAGCTGTCAGGGAATTGTCTTTGCGCACATAGCTGTCAATGCGCTTGATTGTGTTGACAATGGCACTGTTCCAATCGCCAGCTTTTAGTGCTGGCACCATTACCTGATTTTGAATTCGCCTGCAAATGGCGTCAGGCAGTGCACCTTCGAGCCCGTTACCGGTAAGTATTTGGTAGCTTCTGTCCTCAGTTGCTAAAATGACTATCAAACCAGAGCGTTGTTCTTTTGAGCCGATGCCATATTTGCGGCTCAAATCCATACCAAATTGATAAGGATCATCGCCCTTAAGCTGTTTAACCACCACCACTACAGTTTGAATGCCTTTGTCGCGTTCCAACGCTTGCAGCATGCTGTCTGTGGTTGCAACAGCTGTTGGCGATAGCACACCGTCGGGGTTGCACACATAATGTTGTGCGTTTTGCAAGTGGACCATGGGCAATGTTTCGATGGTCCACTTCTCTGCAAGCGCCATAGTGGTGGCTATGGCAGCAAACATCAGTAGTGTGAAGATTTTGCGTAACATATTTGTGATGGGTGCGGCAAGAACGCCGTACCAAACTCGCTTTGTTGTTTTGTTAAACCGAAACCTATGCAAAGATAGGGTAAATCATTGAGAAATGTACGCTAAATGCCTTACTTTTAATGCAGAAGCGTTGGTTCTGTTCATTTTATGGCGCAAATGTTTGCCTCAGAACTGAATAAGTGAGAACTTTGTACTACTTAAAAGATTTGGCTTTGTCGCACGATTTTCCGTACTTAGCAACCTTTATAAACTGATGTATAATAACACCTGTTCGCATATTCTCACGAGAGAATGCAGTAGGGCATATCATTAAAACAATGAAACAAAATGGATATGTGCAGAAGCAGTTTGGTATTAAGACCAAACGTTTCTGCCAAACACTTGATTTGAAAAACGAGCCAGAACTCATTGCCGCATACAAGAATTTGCATGAAGAAGGTCACGTCTGGAGAGAAATCCTCAATGGTATCAAAGAGGTAGGCATTCTCGAAATGGAGATATACCTGTTGGAAAACCGCCTGTTTATGATTGTTGAAACGCCAGAGGATTTTAATTGGGACGAGTCGATGGCAAAACTGGCCAAACTGCCAAAGCAGGAAGAATGGGAGGCACTGACAGGAAAATATCAAAAGACGAAAGACGGCGCCACCTCTTCAGAAAAATGGCAACTTATGGAGCGTATATTCCACCTGTATTAGTGGTTCGCTCATATGGCTTGCCAGGAACTTGTCTCACATAATAGGGCTGACATCTTGCATCAGATATCAGCCCCATCCTTTATCTTTGCTTGCCTTTCCACAGTGTATTCATGCGGTCGCGGCTGCGGTCTTCTGCCTGATTATTGCATGGTTTCCAAAGTACTTCGTCTTTGACCTCATTGGGCAGATATTGTTGTGGCGTAAAGTTTCCCGGGTAATCGTGAGGGTATAAGTAGCCGTCGTGATAGCCAAGTTCCGCCATAAGTTTGGTGGGCGCATTGCGCAAATGCAGCGGCACGGGCAGATTGCCTGTGCGTTTTACCAACTGTAGGGCGTTGTTAATGCCCATGTACGCCGAGTTGCTTTTGGCGCTGGTGGCCAGATAAACCGTAGCTTCGGCCAACGGAATGCGCCCTTCAGGCCAGCCAATTTTAGCTACTGCATCAAATGCTGCATTGGCCAGCAGCAGCGCGTTGGGATTGGCAAGTCCGATATCCTCAGAGGCCGAAATGACCAAGCGCCGTGCTATGAATTTGGGATCCTCGCCGCCCTCAATCATGCGTGCCAACCAATATAGTGCCGCATCGGGGTCGCTGCCTCGAATGCTTTTTATGAAGGCCGAAATGATGTCATAGTGCATTTCCCCTTCCTTGTCGTAGGCCAATGGGTTTTGTTGCAGACGTTCGGTGATCGTAGCATTGTCAATAACGAGTGGGTCGGCATCAGAGGCAGATGTCACCAAATCGAGTATGCCTAATAGTTTACGGGCATCGCCACCGCTGTATCTGAACAGAGCTTCAGTCTCTTTCACCTCGATATGCCGTTCTTTCAGCACCAAGTCCTTGGTCAGGGCGCGATGTAGCAGCACTTCGAGGTCTGCCTTGTCCAAACTCTTTAGCACATACACTTGACAGCGCGACAAGAGCGGGCGTATGACCTCAAATGAAGGATTTTCGGTGGTGGCGCCAATCAGCGTAATGGCACCAGTTTCAACAGCGGCCAAGAGCGAATCTTGTTGCGACTTTGAAAAGCGGTGAATTTCGTCAATAAACAAAATGGGACTTTGCTCGCTGAAGAAACGTCCGTTTGTGGCACGGTCTATCACCTCGCGCACCTCTTTCACCCCGCTATTTACTGCTGATAGCGTGTAGAAAGGCGTGTCGAGATGTTGCGCAATGATTTTGGCCAAAGTTGTCTTGCCAACTCCCGGTGGCCCCCATAAAATGAATGAAGAAATATGTCCGGAGTCGATCATCTGACGCAGTACGGCACCTGGTCCTACCAGATGTTTTTGGCCTATGTAATCGTCGAGCGTTGTAGGGCGCAGACGTTCAGCTAATGGTTTCATTGTTCTATTTCGCTAAGTTCGAGCCATCGCATCGATTTTTCGTCAAGTTCTTCTTCGAGCAAAGGCAGACGTTTGCTTTTTTCTGTAAGTTCGTCAACGGACAGTGTGCCAGAGCAAAGACTCGTTTCGATTTCCTTCTTTTCGGCTTCGAGTTTTTCAATGTCCGTTTCAAGCTGCTTGAGTTCTTGCTTTTCCTTGAAAGACAATTTGCGTTTCTTTTCGCCGCCCCAAGTGTTTGCTTTTGCATTAGTGATGGTGGCTTGCTGCTTCTTTGCGGCTTCTCTCTCCTCTTGCTCTTCATGTTCACGCAGCGATTTCCATTCGCGGTATTCTGAATAATTACCAGGAAAATCGTCAATCTTGCCCTCACCGTTAAACACTAACAGATGGTCGACAACCTTGTCCATGAAGTAGCGGTCGTGACTGACTACTATCACACACCCCTTGAAGTCCTGAAGATATTCCTCAAGAATTTGCAGCGTGGCAATATCAAGGTCATTGGTCGGTTCGTCAAGTACCAAGAAGTTGGGGTTCTTCATCAGCACAGTGCATAGTTGCAGGCGTCGGCGCTCACCTCCCGACAATTTGTAAATGTAATCTTGCTGACGGGCTGGTGGAAAGAGAAAATGCGTCAGAAACTGCATGGCTGTCAGGTGTCGGCCATTTCCCAAGTCAATGTATTCGGCATGTTTGCGTACCGCGTCAATAACCTTGTCTTGCTCGTTAAAGTCCATGCCGTCTTGTGAGAAGTAGCCAAATCGTACAGTCTCACCCACAACAAAACGGCCTTCATCGGGTTGTTCAAGTCCAAGCAATAGTTTGATGAATGTGCTCTTGCCGGTACCATTGCCACCCACAATGCCCATCTTTTCGAAACGTGCAAAGTTGTAGTAAAAGTGGTCAAGAATAATCTTCTGCTGCTTTTGACCGTCGGCACCAGGCACATCGAAAGCTTTGCTCACATATTCAGCCTCAAATATTTTGCTGCCAATGTATCCGCTCTTTACTTCAAGTCGTGCAGCCCTTTCCTCACGCCGTTGCTTGGCACGCTGTTCCAATTCAACAAAAGCCTCTTTGCGGTAGCGTGCTTTAGTGCCTCTGGCACAGGGCATGCGGCGCATCCAGTCAAGCTCTTTGCGATACAGGTTGTTGGCGCGTGCTATGTTTGCATTCTGTGCCGTGATGCGTTGCTCGCGTTTTTCGAGATAATACTCATAGTTGCCATCGTAGGTGTAAATGGTCTCATCGTCAAGTTCCAGTATGCGCTGGCACACATTGTCAAGGAAGTAACGGTCGTGTGTCACCATGAGCAGCGCTTTGGTAGTGCGTTGCAAGTAACCCTCCAACCATTCAATCATTGAAAGGTCAAGGTGGTTGGTTGGCTCGTCAAGCACCAGCAAATCGGGGTCGGCCAGTAGTACATTAGCCAGAGCCACGCGTTTGAGTTGCCCACCAGACAACTCTTCTACCGGCTGCGTGAAATTGTTAATGTCGAGTTTCGACAGAATTTGCTTGGCCTTCAGCTCAAAGTCCCATGCCTCGCGTCGTTCCATTTCGTCTATCAGCTCGCTCAATCCCGGATTGCCGGGTGTGGCAAGGCATTGTTCGTATTGGCTGATGAGTGTTGACAATTCTCCAGCGCGCTGGAAGCAGGCGTCAATCACAGTTGTGCCAGACTCAAACACAGGCGCTTGTTCCAAAATGGCAATGTTGGCATCGCGTCTTGTCACGATAGTTCCCCCGTCATAATCCTCCTTTCCGGCCAAAATGTTCAGCAAAGTACTTTTCCCGGCTCCGTTATGTGCTATGAGTCCGACTTTCTGACCGTCGGCAACCGAGAAACTTATGTCGTTAAAGAGTTCGAGCGCACCAAAGCGTTTAGTCAGGTGCTGAATGTCGAGTAATGGAATCATTGTGTTTGAGAAATAGGGGGGTAAAAGCTAATATGCACACGCGCTTTCAAGGGTGTTAAGAAAACGCGTGTGCACATCAGCACAATGGGGGTTAGCGTTGAGGCTTAGAGTTCATTGGTTACAACGTTGCCCATTTGCATCACGTATGTCAGTTTGAGGTTCTCGTCAAACATCATGAGGTCGGCGTCCTTGCCAGCTTCGAGCGAGCCCTTGCGGTCGAACACGCCCATAATTTTGGCCGGAGTTTCGCTGGCCATACGGCAAGCGTCCTCCAATGGAATGTTAGCCATCTGCACGCAGGTGCGGATAAGGCGGTCCATTGTGGCGATAGAGCCCGCCAGAGCCGAACGGTCTGCCAATTTGCACACGCCGTCCTCCAATATGACGCGGGGGTCGAAGGCTGCATCGCCTTCAGTTGCAGCGCATGCCAAAGAGTCGGTAATGAGTGCTGTCTTTTCAACGCCCTTGATTTGGTAAATCATGCGCAGCATGACGGGAGGCACGTGAATGCCATCGGCAATCATTTCGACAGTCATGTCCTCAAGTGCAAAAATGCTTTCTACTGTGCCAGGCACCTTAAATTCACGGTTCTTGTAAACCACCGGCATGGCATTGTAGAAGTGTGTGGCATGAGTCATACCAGCATCGTGGCCGGCCACCACGTCCTCGTAAGTGGCGCGTGTGTGGGCAATGGCAGGTAAAACGCCATGTTTGCGGCAGGCGGTGATAAACTCAACCGAGCCGGGGAGTTCGGGCGCCTCGTCCCAACGCTTCAGACACTTGTATTTCTCAAGCAGCGGTTCATACTCTTCAGCCACGGGAGCCTTGATCCACTCGGGAATTTGCGCACCAGCTTGTTTAGGGTTGAAGTACGGACCCTCGAGGTGCAGACCGAGCACGGGGCTATTCTCTTCAGCCATCAATTTGTCACAAGTTTGGCAGGCAGCCTCAATCATGGGCACGGTTGACGATGAAAGTGTGGGGAATATTGAGGTCGTGCCGTGCTTGGCATGGGCGTTGATGGCTACGCGGAAAGCCTCTTCAGTACCCTCCATAAAGTCGCGTCCACCACCGCCGTGGACGTGCATTTCGATGCCGCCAGGCACAATAGTGCAACCCTTCGCATCAATGATTTCGGCACCCTCAACGTGCAAGTCGTTGTTGCTAACGGCTTTGATTTTGTTACCTTCAACAATTACAGAACCGCCCTTGAGCCAACCCTGTGGGGTGAGAATGCGGCCATTAATGATTTGCTTAAGCATGATAGAATTAAAGTTTGATGGGCAGAATGGCTTGGTGTGCGTTACAGGGCAAATATGATATGCTGTCACTACGGGTTAGGTTAAAGCCTCCCTGCCTGAATGATATCAAGTTGATTGCAATAGCGGGGCGTTGGCCGAATTTGTTGACGGACAAATGAACGACGAGTTGTTGTGCCCTTTTGGCCGTGTCCCCCGTCAGTATCACACATTCGCAGGTCGAAAAGAGCAAGGCGTGCCTACTTGTCAGCCTGTTAATATGTTAGCCCGTTAATGCTTAATTCCGCTAACGTCATAGCAAAGGTAAGCATATTTTTCTAACTTTGCACTCAAAATCTAAATAAATGACTACTAAACAACGTGAAGACCGCCGGCTGCGTCCTCGTCGCCGGGGTTGGCTTGCGCTCATGCCGCTTGTGTTGCTTGCGCTGCTTATGGCAGTGATGGGCATATTGATGAATGACTTTTCGAGTGTGCCGATGACCATCGTGTTTTTGTTTACAGGTATAGCCTCATTGCTCACATTGCGTGGTTACAGCATTGAGGAGCGTGTGCGCGCCTTTTCGCATGGTGCCGGCAGCAGCGACCTCTTATTGATGGTATGGATATTTGTGCTTGCAGGTGCTTTCGCTGCATCGGCCAAGGAAATGGGCGCGGTAACGGCAACGGTCGATCTGACCATGAGGTGCTTGCCCGGAAACGTCTTGCTTGCCGGGCTGTTCCTGGCATCGTGCGTGGTGTCGCTTTGTATAGGCACGTCGGTAGGCACCATCGTGGCACTTGTGCCAATGGCGGCTGAAATGTCGGCACGCACAGGGGTGTCATTACCCTTCATTGTGGCCATAGTGGTGGGCGGCTCCTTCTTCGGCGATAATCTTTCATTCATATCCGACACGACTGTGGCTGCCACCCGTACCCAGAATTGTACCATGCGCGACAAGTTTCGCACCAATTTCCGCATTGTGCTGCCGGCTGCCATTCTGTGCTTTGGCATTTACGCCTTTATGGGTTTTGAGCAAGGTGTGGTATCAGCCAATGCTCAAGGCATCTTGCATCTTTGGCGAGGGCTACCTTATGCCGTGGTGCTTGTAGCGGCGTTGTGCGGCATGAACGTTATGATGGTGCTCTGTGTTGGCACGCTTTTAACGGGTGTGGTTGGCATGGCCGAGGGGTCTTACACGCTTTCGGGTTGGTTACTCTCCATGGCGCATGGCATAACGGGCATGGGCGACTTAATTCTCATCTCCATGATGGCTGGAGGCCTATTGGCTGTTGTGCGCAAGGGTGGGGGAGTTACCTATCTCGTGCGTGTGCTGACCCGCCGTGTGCATTCGCGCCGTGCGGCAGAGTGTTGTATTGCTTCATTGGTAGCCCTTACTAACTGTTGCACAGCCAACAACACCGTGGCCATTTTGTCGGTTGGGGCAATAACTAAAGACATCAGTGTGCGCTATGGCGTGGACAAACGTCGTGCGGCAAGCTTGCTCGATATATTCTCATGCGTGGTCCAAGGCATTATACCGTATGGTGCCCAGTTGCTCATGGCCAGTGGTCTGGCTCTTGTAAGCCCGATGCAGATTATCCCCAATCTTTATTACCCAATGCTGCTGGCATTGTCGGCAATTTTAAGCATAGCCGTAACAGGCAGGAATAAAGGACAAACAAAAAAATAAGCACATTATAATAATGAAAAAGAAAAAGCGCAAATTCAAGCGTAGTTTCAAAATCTTTGTAGCAGTAGTCGTAGCCATAGTTGCTTTGCTCTGCATAAGCCGCTGCCGTGGGGGCAGTGAAAATGAAGGCAAATCCTTGCCCGAAAGCCGCATGCCGCATCTGAACGACTCGCTAACTAATGAAAAATCGAATTTCGATGGCGCGGCCGAGATGGACAGTCTCATTGCCAAATATCTTAAGCGTTGGGAGGTGAATGGCGCACAGTTGGCTGTGTCGCGCAACGACTCTCTGGTTTATGCCAAGGGATATGGTTGGGCAGAGAAGGAAAAGAACGACCCCATGCGTCCGTCTAATATTCTGCGCATAGCTTCTGTGTCGAAGCTGATTACAGCCACAGGCATTATGAAACTGCAAGAAAAGGGCAAGCTAAAGCTGACCGACCATGTTTTTGGCCCTCAAGGCATATTAAATGATACAGCTTATACCAATGCCATAACCGATAAACGCTATTTCGACATAACAGTTGACGACTTGTTGCGCCACAAAGCCGGTTTTACGCGATATGCGGGCGACCCCGTGTTTTCAACCCGTTATATTATGATGCAGAACCACTTGAGCACACCGCCCGACCATCATGCGTTGCTGCAAATTGTGCTCAAGCGTCATTTGGGCTATCAGCCCGGGGGCGACATGCAGAAGTATTGCAATATAGGCTATTTGTTGCTGTCGATGATTATCGAGAAACGTTCGGGCACAACCTACGAACAGTTCATACAGCGCGAGGTGCTGCAGCCGGCAGGTTGCTTTGGCTTCAAAATAACCGGCAATTACTATAAGGACCGTCACCCTGGCGAGGTAAAATATTACATGCACAAGGAGGCCGAACCCATTCCTGAGTTTAACAACAGCGGCCGCATGGTGGTTAAGTGCTATGGCGAGAACGACATTACGAGTTCGGCAGGTGCTGGTGCCTGGTGCGCTTCGGCAGCCGAATTATGCCATTTTATTTCGGCCATTGACGGCGATGCGCATTATCCTGACATACTTACAGCGCAGTCGGTGCAGACAATGACCAAGGATATGGGTGAACACCGCTTCTCAATAGGTTGGAATTTCACCCCAACGGGAAAGCCTTGGACGCGCACAGGTACGCTCTCGGGTTCAAGTGCCCTGGTGGTGCGCTACCCCGACACCAACCAATGTTGGGTGCTGATAACCAACACAAGCACATGGAAGGGCCAGGGGTTCGCCAAAGATACCATGGCCTTGTTTGAAAAACTCCGCCAAAAGTATGGCGCTTCCATGCGTCCGCTGGGTGTAGATTTTGCTTTCACCAAATAGCCTCGCGCGCGCGTCCGGCATTTTATTGCCTTTTTGTCTGCACTCTGCACTAAACGTGGTAAACGTGCTGAAAATCAATGCGCTACGGCGTGTAGACAACTTCGATTCTTATCTACACTCTTGTCTGCACGCAGCTGCATTTGTCTGCACGCAAAGATGGTGTTGCAGTGTTTATATGCACGCCATGTGCAACAACCGCTGTACGCCGTGGGCTTGCATGCACTATGGCAACGTGAGGCGTAGCAAACGATAACGGGAGGTAGTACCGACAGTTTGTCCGACTGTTTGTGCTACCTCCCGTTATTGTTTTTCCTTCCTCCCGTTTTTCTCTTCTTGCCTCTTGTTGTTGTGTCGTTAATTTGCAGATAATCGTGCAGGCATAGTGCAGACGGAGTGTAGATGAAATGTACCTTTGTCTACACTCAAAAATGCAATGATAATCAACTGTTTATGCGCGAAAGTGCAGAGTGTAGACAAAAATCGATATTTTAATTTATTGTTGGTAATATATGAACTTGCACACACGATACGAAGCAAGGCGGTTAGATAAATCCCTTATGTATGCAAAAAAGAAAACACTCTGGACTTAGTAAGATGCTAAATCCAGAGTGTAATTGATGTGCCTTTTTGGGGGTAGACGCCTAATTTGTAATAAGGAAAGACTATTTTGTAATTTTTGTTGAGAGCTATTGATGGTTCCTAATTTGCATTAAGTGGATGAAATGTTTCATATGTTGTGATAAGATTCCGTTGTAGTGCCAATATGCTCGCTTTTATAGTTAAATATTGTATAATTGGCGGGGGGGGTAAAATAAAGTAGTTACTTTTGTCACAGCGATAGTTTAATCAATATTTTATAATTAAAGGTTGCGCCCGACACGTATCAGGGAAATAAAGATGAAAAAGACATTACTTGTTGTTTCAGCACTTTCTGTAGCCTTGGCTTCACAGGCACAAATTCTTAAACCAGAGTCTGTATTGGGTGATATGAGAGTACCTGTACCAGTACCAGGAATGTTCACTTGTGATGGAAAGAGTCGTATGTCTAATTACTTAGATTATAACGAGAAAAATGTGAAGGTTTATAACGAGGACCTTGAAGTCGAAAAAGAATTCGATTTGGTTCTGCCTAATGCGCAAAGCTATGCAGTGACTAAATATCGCGAACTTTTGTGGAAAAACATGCCTCAATTTGACATGGTGGTGGATTATGCATTCGATCCAGTTGCAATAGAGAACGTGACAGCAGATCAGATACGTGATGATATGAACTATAGATACGAATACGAAAACCCCGCCGGGCTACGAAGACTATTTGGTAAAGAGGCCGTAATAACGGAAACTTCAAGAACCGCTACATCTGTGTCATTTGACATAAGTGTAAACAAAGATTCTTTGGTACTTAGTACGGACTATAATGGTAAGTTGACAGGTCACTATTATATAGGTAAAATCACGTACTCCTTAGGGGATTCTTTGATGTCGAGCGGTGTTAGGGTGCCATGCGGCAAATATTCTGGCATATTGAAGTATTATGGACCCTCTCTTACAGGTGCTTGGAAAGAGGATCCAGAGAAAAGTGATGAGCGAAGTTTTGAGATAAGGCCAATAAATTTGTATTACTATGATATGGCGTCTCTTTATGACGATGGCCATTTCCTTATTACGCAAAATCTTTTTAATGCTGACAAAGCGTACGAGTATGTCGTTCCTATATGCCAACAATCAGTTGTAAGAACCGAAGAAACAGACCTTGATGGTGATGGAGAGGCCGATCAAATAACGACATGGTATGGCTGTGATTATCCAGGGTTCAAGATAATGCAAGATAACGGAAATGTGGTTGCTACTATAATGTTAGATGAAGGATATTCGCTTAATACATATGATAGTGACTTCACTTTTGTTCATTTCGAGAATAAGAATTACATCGTTGCAAATGTGCAGAAAGCAGGGAACGATGGTAAGACCGAGTACGCAAGTGTATTCTATGCGATAACTCCTGGTGACGCTGCCTCAATTAAGGCCGTACGTACTGAACGCACTGGATTAAAAGCAACGCCAGAGCTCGCCCGCAAGAATGAAATGGTCGTCGTGGATTTTAGTACGATAGAGAATGCCAAACTGCTGAGCGTGGTGAATGGTAATGGACAAACTGTAATGCAAACGCCAGTAGCTAATGGTCAGACATCTTACAGATTGAACACTTCTAACTTGCCAGCTGGATTGTATGTGGTGAAAGTTGACAATGGCAAACGAATGACTGAAAGTTGTAAAATCGTGGTGAGATAACTTGCACCATTCCCATAAATAATTTAAGCCCTTAGTCGTAAGCAAGCGTTAATAGCTGTACTTATGGCTAAGGGCTTTTGTTGAGCTTGGAGCTTATGTGGCTTTTGAACAAGTTACTTTTTCAGCACAGGTTCGCAGGTCGAGTTGACACCCAACTTCTTGAAGATTTTTTGGTCCACTTCACTCAGCATGACGGTGCAGTGTACCTGGCAGCCGCGCAATTTTGGCAGCTGCTCGAGCGCCTTGCGGCAGTTGTCATCGTTTTCAGACAAAACCGAGAGTGCCACAAGCACCTCATCGGTGTGTAAGCGGGGGTTGTGTCCGCCAAGGTATTGTATCTTGGTGTGCTGTATGGGCTCGATCATTGACTGCGGAATGAGTTTGAGTTGGTGGTCAATGCCTGCAAGGTGCTTCATGACATTGAGTAGCAAGGCAGCACTGCAACCAAGTAATTCGCTCGAACTGCCCGTAATGATGGTGCCATCTTCGAGTTCCATGGCCGACGAAGTGTGCCCAGTTTCCTTCAAGCGCTCTTTAGCAGCCGTAGTTGTGCGACGGTAGTCGGTAGTGATGCCGGCTTGATTAAAGAGGATTTGTATTTTGCTGATTTCGGCTTCGTTGCAAGCACCGCGGGCCATCTTGTTGGTGGCGGCGTAATAACGGCGTATAATTTCGTCCTTTGATGCTTCGCAGCAAGCCTCATCATCGCTGATGCAAAATCCCACCATGTTAACGCCCATGTCGGTGGGCGATTTGTAGGGATTGGCACCATAGATGCCCTCAAACAGCGCATTGAGCACAGGGTATATCTCAATGTCGCGGTTGTAGTTGATGGCTATTTTGTTGTAAGCCTCCAGGTGGAACGGGTCAATCATGTTGACGTCGTTGAGGTCGGCAGTGGCGGCTTCGTAGGCAATGTTGACCGGGTGCTTGAGTGGCAGGTTCCATACTGGGAAGGTCTCAAATTTGGCATATCCAGCCCTGATGCCGCGTTTGTTCTCATTATATAATTGGCTGAGGCAAACAGCCATTTTGCCACTGCCGGGTCCGGGGGCCGTGACAATAACCAGCGGACGTTCGGTTTCAACATAGTCATTTTTGCCAAAGCCCTCGTCTGAAGCAATGAGCTTGACATCGTGTGGGTAGCCTTCGATCAGGTAATGGCAGTAGGTTTTGATGCCGTCACGTTCAAGTCGCTGCTTGAATTGTGTGGCAGCCGGTTGTCCGTTGTAGTGGGTGATGACTACAGAGCCAACCATGAACCCGCGGTTTTGGAATTCGCCTCTGAGTCGGAGTACGTCCTCGTCGTAGGTGATGCCAAGGTCGGCACGTTTCTTGTTCTTCTCAATGTCGGCGGCACTGATAACAATAACTATTTCAATGCTGTCGCTGATTTTTTGAAACATGCGCAGTTTGCTGTCAGGCATAAATCCTGGCAGTACGCGGCTGGCGTGATGGTCGTCAAACAATTTGCCGCCAAGTTCCAGATAGAGCTTGCCGTCAAATTGCGAAATACGTTCTTTGATGTGTTCAGACTGAATGCGCTGATACTTTTCGTTGTCAAATCCTATTCTCATTTTGTGTACTTCGAGTTTGGTGCAAAGTTACGCAAAACATTATAGTAAATGGGAGTGGAATGCTTAAAATACGTGCGGGTGCCTCTAAAAAAGTTGGGTGTACCCGTTGGCGGAATATGTTAACAGGTTGGCGAATTGACGGAGTGACACGTGTGTTTGTCAGGTTTCTGCGTTTCTTATTCTTCTGTCTTTAACATAACAAAGAGTGCAGAACATACCTAGTCGTCAACCTGCCAATCCGTTATCTCGTCAGCCAAAAAATCTGTCAACGGGGTAAGCATGGCTTGAGTTGTCCGCATCGTGTGTCAATCACCTTATTGCAATCTGTAATATACATTTGGGGCGTTTTGTACCTTTTTCTGCACTAAAAATTACTAATGGGCACACTTTCAAGGAAAACTAACACACTGCATTCAGTTTTTTTGCCGTACCTTTGCACAAAGTTTATATTGGGGCGTAGTATGTACCAATGTAAACGGAAAGAAGGAAACACAAATAAAATACTTATAACAAACAACACATGAAGAAAATCGCTTTATGGGTGCTTACCGCAGTGGTCTTGACCGGTTGCGGCAGCAAGTCAAAACAGATGGGCGAAGCCAGCAATGACTTTGCAGTAGAAACTGTACAAACCACGTCGGCTGACTTGAAGACATCGTATCCGGCAACAATCAAGGGTATGCAGGATATCGAAATTCGTCCGAAGGTGTCAGGCTACTTGGTAAAACTGCTTGTTGACGAAGGTTCAACTGTTCGTAAAGGTCAGCCTTTGTTTTTGATTGATTCTGAACAATATCGTGCTGCGGTAAAGGCAGCTCAGGCTCAAATTCGTGTGTGCCGAGCTAATATTGCCACTCAAAGACTTACGGTGGAAAATAAGCGTATGCTCTTTAAGCAGAATATCATTTCGAGCTACGACTTGAAGATGGCCGAAAACACTTTGGCTTCGTACGAGGCCCAGTTGGCATCGGCTGAGGCCCAGTTGCAGAGCGCACAGGACAACTTGCGCTGGTGTACGGTTACAAGTCCGGCAGATGGTGTGGTTGGCTCAATTCCTTATCGTGTAGGTAGCTTGGTAAGTGCACAATCGGCCGATCCTTTGACCACCGTGTCAAACATATCAAAGATGTATGTTTACTTCTCAATGACCGAGAAGCAATTACTTGCCCTTACGCGTGAGGCTGGTGGTGTGAATGCTGCCATTAAGAAGATGCCTGCAGTGAGCCTTTTGCTCTCAGATGGTTCAACTTACAGCCAGAGCGGTACCATCAGTACTGTAAGCGGTGTGATAGACTCTTCAACGGGTTCGGTGCAGATGCGTGCTACATTTGACAATGCACAGCATATTCTCCGCTCAGGTGGTACGGGTTCAATCCTTGTTCCTACTCATTCAAACGATGCCATCATTGTGCCACAGAGTGCTACATTTGATGTACAGGACAAGAAGTTCGTTTATGTGTTGAACAACGATAAAACTGTTGCCACTCGCGAAATTACTGTGCTGCCGCAGAATGATGGTCAAACTTACGTAATAGCCTCGGGCCTCCGTTCGGGTGAGCGCATCGTAGTAGATGGTGTGAACCAGTTGAAGAATGGCCAGAAAATCAATCCTATTACGCTTGCTCAGCTCCGTGCTAACCAGAAGAAGGAACAGCAGGCCATGAAGGACGGCAAGATGCCGGGCGAAAAGTAATAAAGACTCAAAGCATAATCAAGTATAATAATATGTGCAGCAAGCGGATATAGGGCTTTGGCTTGGCGGCCGCTTGTTGTTTATCAATTAAATATATTAGCAATATGACACTTGATCGGTTTATTAACCGTCCGGTACTCTCTACCGTGATATCAATTGTGATTGTCATATTGGGTGTATTGGGTTTGGTATCACTCCCAGTTGTCCAATATCCTGACATCGCACCACCTACTGTGCAGGTGAGCACCACCTATACGGGTGCAAATGCGCAGACCGTGTTGAACTCCGTTATTGCTCCGCTCGAAGAGCAAATCAATGGTGTGGAAAACATGGACTACATGACATCTACTGCAACCAATACAGGTGCTGCCACCATACAGATTACCTTTAAGATGGGTACTGACCCTGATATGGCAGCCGTGAATGTGCAGAACCGTGTGGCAAAAGCACAGGGTTTGTTGCCCTCGGAGGTAACGCAGGTAGGTGTGATTACACAGAAGTGTCAGAGTTCAATGTTGATGATCTTCTCTGTTTCGGATACAGAGGACCGCTACGATGAGGCTTTTGTTGAGAACTATGCCAAAATTAACATCATTCCGCAGGTTCAGCGTGTAAAGGGTGTGGGTGATGCCATGGTGATGGGTGCCGACTATTCAATGCGTATTTGGCTCAATCCGGAAAAGATGGCAGAATACCACTTGATGCCGACTGACATCAGCGGTGTGCTGGCTGAGCAGAACATTGAGGCTGCACCTGGTAACATTGGTGAACGTGAAAACCAAACTTTCCAGTACACGTTGCGTTACAAGGGCCGTTTGAGCGAGGTTCCCGAATTTGAGAACATTGTAATCAAGGCTAATCCTGATGGTACGATTATTCACTTGAAGGATGTGGCACGTGTGGAACTTGGCCGTGTAAGCTATGGTTTCTCGGGTAAGGTAAATGGTCACAAGGCTGTAACTTGTATGATTTCGCAGATGGCAGGTTCGAATGCAACCGAAATTATTCAAGACTGTGAGAAGTTGCTCAATGATGCACAGAAAGGCTTGCCCCAAGGCATGAAGATTACTGTGGCACAGAACGTTAACGACTTCCTCTTTGCTTCTATTCACGAAGTAATCAAGACCTTGATAGAGGCATTTATCCTCGTGTTTATTGTGGTGTATATCTTCTTGCAGGATATGCGAAGCACCATCATTCCTTCAGTAGCCATTCCTGTGGCTTTGATTGGTACATTCTTTGCTCTGTATGCCATTGGTTTCTCGATCAACTTGCTGACACTTTCGGCCATGGTGCTGGCCATTGCCATTGTGGTGGACGATGCCATTGTGGTGGTGGAAGGCGTGCATGCCAAGTTGGATCAAGGTTACACGTCGGCACGAAAGGCTTCAATCGATGCCATGCGTGAGTTAGGCTCGGCCATCGTGTCTATTACGCTCGTGATGATGGCAGTGTTTATTCCGGTGAGCTTCATGTCGGGTACCTCGGGCGTGTTCTACCGTCAGTTTGGTTTGACCATGGCCATTGCCATCGGTTTCTCAGCTTTGAACGCCCTTACGCTTTCGCCTGCCCTTTGTGCCATCTTGCTGAAACCGCACAAGGCACATGGTGAGGAGGAAGAATCGTTGAAACAACGCATGGGCACGGCTTACAAGGCTGCTGGCCGAACAATGTATCAGCGTTATGCCGAAAGCATTGGCCGCATACTTCATCCCAGTATCACTCTGATATTGGTTGTCATCTCTATCCTCGGCTTGATATTCGGTGGCTTCAACTTTGATTCGCACCCTGTCATCACTGTTATTCTTTCAATCGTAGCTATATTGGCCTTTATCGGTCTGACTACGAAAAAATTCCAGAACTCTTTCGAGGCTTCATTCGACAAGATATTGAAGTCTTACAAAAAGAAGGTGCTTATCTTCATTCAACGCCCTTGGCTCTCACTCGGCTTTGTTGCTGGTAGTATTGCCTTGTTGGTATGGATGATGAATATCACGCCTACAGCCATGGTGCCCTCTGAAGATACTGGTACCATTATGGGTGTTGTAACCATGCCTCCTGGCACATCGCAAGACCGCACTGAAGCTTACCTTAACAAGGTAGACAGCCTCGTGCGTTCATGTCCGGCTGTTGAAATCAGCACCATTGTATCGGGTTACTCGTTCATTGGTGGTCAAGGTCCTTCGTATGGTTCGTTCATTATCAAGTTGAAGGATTGGGAAGAACGCTCTATGAAGGAGAGTTCAACCGTAATCTTTGCCAACTTGTATCTGCGTTCGCGTGACGTGTTTAAGGATGCACAGGTTCTCTTCTTCCAGCCGCCTATGATTAGTGGTTATGGTGTGACAAATGGTTTCACATTTAACTTGCAAGACCGTACCGGTGGCGACTTGAACAAGTTCTACCAGGTGGCTCAGACTTTCTTGGCAGACTTGCAGAAACGTCCTGAAATCGAGTCTGCTCAGACGACCTTCAACACCAACTTCCCTCAATATACTATTGATATTGATGCGGCCAAGTGTAAGCGTGCCGGACTTTCGCCCAGGGATATCTTGACAACGTTGCAAGGTTACTATGGTGGCCTTTACGCTTCAAACTTCAACCGTTTCGGTAAGATTTATCGTGTAATGATACAGGGTGAACAGGCCGACCGTGCAAACCTTGAGAGTCTGTACAAGATAAAGGTGCGTAATGGCAGTGAAATGGCTCCTATCACTGAGTTCATGACTGTAACCCCGACCTATGGTCCTGACAATATCAACCGTTTCAATATGTACACCTCTATGTCTGTGAATGGTAACCCTGCAACGGGATATACTTCGGGTCAGGCTATTAAGGCTATTGAAGAGGTGGCTGAAAAGAGTTTGCCTACGGGTTATTCGTTCGAGTTCTCGGGCCAGACTCGTGAGGAACAGCAGAATTCAGGCAGCACCACTGGTATCGTGTTTGTGCTTTGCTTTGTGTTTATCTACTTGTTGCTTGCTGCCCAGTACGAAAGTTACATGTTGCCTTTCGCTGTGTTGCTTTCAGTGCCCTTCGGTTTGGCTGGCTCATTCCTCTTTATTCAGGGTGTAGGTGCTATCAACAATGTGTTGCCTATTTTTGGCGAGGCTGCAAATAATATTTATGTGCAGATTGCACTTATCATGTTGATGGGTCTGTTGGCTAAGAATGCCATCTTGATTGTAGAGTTTGCTCTTGAACGCCGAAAGATGGGTATGAGCATCTCTTGGGCTGCAGTGCTTGGTGCTGGTGCCCGTCTGCGTCCTATCTTGATGACGTCTTTGGCCATGATTATCGGTCTGTTGCCTTTGATGTTCTCATTTGGTGTAGGTGCTAATGCCAACCGCTCGCTTGGTACATCTGCCATTGGCGGTATGTTGATTGGTATGTTATTCCAGATCTTTATCGTTCCTTCGTTGTTCGTGATCTTTGAATATTTGCAGGAGAAGATCAAGCCTATCACATGGGAGGATATGGATAACAGTGAGGCAAGCTCAGATATTGAACAATACACTAAATAATGCCAGTAAAGGTGCATTAGGTGATATGTAAAACTGGTAATAGGTAGAATGTTGTTGCACGGCATGAGGTTCATGCAATGATGTTTTACTTATTACTTCAACCTCTTTGGTTGTTCATGGTTTTACTTGTTACTTAACGCTTCAATAAATTACATATATGAAAATCAATTTTCCTATCATAGGTTGTGCCATGCTGATGGCAAGTTGCTCGGGTATATACAAGAACTACGAGCGTCCTCAGACATTGGCACAAGGTATTGACAGCTTGTATCGCAACACAACAACTGATGTGGTTAAAGCTGACACCGCCAGCTATGGCAATACACCATGGCAGGAGGTGTTTACCGACCCGCAACTGCAGGCTCTTATCAACAAGGCTTTGGCAAACAATACTAATTTGCTTAATGCAGATTTGAGTATTCAGCAAATCCAGGCTGGTTTGAAAATGCAGCGCTTGGCTTACTATCCGAGCATAGCCTTTCAACCACAGGGAACCATGACAAGTTGGGACTTTAACAAGGCCAGCAAAACTTATGCTTTCCCGATAGCAGCAAGTTGGCAATTTGGTTCGATGGGTTCAATTCGTAACACGAAAAAGCAGTACGAGATGAACCTCGAAATGACTAAAGCTGCAAAGCAAGCTACACGTACTGCTATTATAGCCAATGTGGCCAACCTTTACTACACGCTGCAAATGCTTGATGAACAGCTTAAGACTACGCAGGAGACTATCGGTATTTGGGCAGAGAATGTGCGCGCAATGGAGGCCATGAAGGAGGGCGGTATGACTAATCAGGCTGCCGTGTCGCAGGCTAAGGCAAATTACTATAATTTGCAGAGTACTGTGCCTACGCTGCAAAACAGTATAACCCAAACTGAAAATGCGCTTTGTACTTTGTTGTGCGAGGCTCCGCACAATATCGGTCGTGGCGCTTTTAATGCAGATAATTTCCCAACACAGTACTCTGTTGGAATGCCGGTTCAGCTGCTGGCCAACCGTCCAGACGTACATGCTGCTGAAATGAAGGTGGCATCGGCTTTCTATGGCGTAAACGTAGCCAAGTCGGCTTTCTATCCTTCGCTCAATATAACAGCGCAGGGAAGTTGGACGAACAATGCTGGCGCTATTGTCAATCCAGGCAAGATACTTGCCACTTTGCTCGGTTCGATTACTCAGCCGCTTTTTACCAATGGCAAACTCAAGGCAAACTTGAAGATCTCGCAGTTGCAGTATGAGGCTGCACAAAATGATTTCAAATCGACCTTGTTGAGTGCCGGCCAAGAAGTGAGCAATGCTCTTGCACAATATCAGACTGCTGCCCAGCAGGAGGAGGCTTGCAAACATCAGGTGGCTGAATTGACAACGGCGTTGGAGAACACTAAAATGCTCTTCCAACACAGCACAAGTACCACTTATCTTGAGACGCTTACAGCACAGCAGAGCCTCATTCAGGCTCAGTTGACGCTGATTTCGGACAAATTTGACAAGGTGCAGGCCGCCATCAACCTTTATCAGGCGCTTGGCGGAGGCCGTGAAACTGAAAATAACTAACCCAATATTTATAATACTAAAGGTAGAATATAATATGGTTGGTATTTATTAGATAAATGAGGTTACAAGGTTTCTTTTGTTACATGTGGTGACTAAGGAAACTTTGTAACCTCGTAATCTTATATTCCAACATACTAAGTGTATTCGTCCTTACAGTTTATCTTAATTAAAAACTTTATTCCATGATTAGTCCTTTAGCTTATGTTGACCCCGAGGCCAAACTTGGTCAAAACGTGGAGGTCGGCCCTTTTGCCTATATTGAGAAGGGTGTTGTAATTGGTGATAATTGTGTTATCAAGTCGCATGCCAGTATTCTTAAAGGTACGACAATGGGCAGTGGCAACATTGTATATCAGAATGCTGTAATTGGTGCGACTCCCCAAGACTTTCACTATGTAGAGGGAACCTCTACAAAGGTGGTTATCGGAAACGACAATCGCATTCGTGAAAATGTGGTGATAGCTGGCAGCACGTATCCTGACAAGGCTACAATTATTGGTGATAGCAATTTTATTATGGACCGCGTGCACATTTGTCATGATGTACACATATTCAATAAGTGTGTTGTAGGCATTGGTGCTTGCATTGCCGGCGAGTGTGAAATTCACGACTGTTCAATACAAAGCACAGGTGTTGTTGTACAGCAGCATGTACGTGTAGGCCGCTACTCCCTTATCCAAAGTGGTTGCCGTGTACAGAAAGATGTGCCTCCTTATGTGATATTGGGTGGTAATCCTGCCTCATACCACGGAGTTAATGCCGTTGTATTGAAGCATGTTAATAAGACGGATCGTATTATTCGCCATATTGCCAATACGTATCGCATTATATATACTGGTAACTTCAGTCTTGAAGATGCAGTGCTCAAGATTCCTGAGCAGATACCTATGAGTGAGGAAATTGAAGATATCCTCGAATTTGTGAGGGGTGCCAAACATGGCATAGTACGTCATATGGAGGAGAATTAAGTCTTGGCGGACTTAATGTCTAAGTCTTAAAGCAGAAGCGCATTTCATGATTGATGATCATGAAATGCGCTTCTTGATATATGGTGACATGAGAAAACTCCCGATAGCATGGCATTTGCACATGCTATCGGGAGTTACCCTTATTGGTGTGTGGTTATGTTTCTATGCGAACGGGCTCAAACACCAAACGCTATCACCAAACGCTATCACCAAACGCTACCAGCAAACGCTACCTCTAATGGGGGCGACGCGTCCCGCGGGCATAAAAGCAAAGGTTCATACACCCAATAAAGGCTCACAGGCAGCACTAATTACACGCCTGTCTGTGAGAGCCTTTGCTTTTATGCCCGACGCGGGACGCGTCGCCGCCATTAGAGGTAGCGTTTGGGGCTTTTACCATACTACAACAACTTACACACCGAGTATCTTACATCTTACACAAACACGCTGCAACTCATTGACTATCAATGCTTTACTTAGTGTAAGATACTACAAATTCTACCTACACACCCTACACACCTTACATACTGCCACACGGCACAAACACGAGAGGACGATATCACGGCATAGGGGAGCAGAAACGTCTGTTGCTCCGACAGATTGTTCTACGTCCTTGTGGCGTAAAACCCGTCGCATACGTCCAAACAGACTGCGCGACAGCGGGGTGGTGCGTGTAAGATGTATGCAGGGTAGTGTATGATACTTTGAATACATCTTACACTCTTGAAATCTCTGTATATCAACTTGTTACGCATAAAAAGTGTAAGATGGCAGTAAAAGCACACACTCTCTTTTATAAGTAGGTAAACGGGGAGGGGGCAAATATATGTGTACAAATTGTACACCCTTTTTATAAAGGGTTTAAGACGAAAAAAGTTGCGTTTCGGCGTTTTGCTGGACAGCAATAGATTTCCATATTATTTTGTGTTTTAGCGGACAGTTCCCTTTGCCAGAATGGCAAACAAGTTGAGATAATAACAAAGATGATATTTGAACTTTGTTATATAGAAGTAATAATTGTTGGCTTATATGGTGATATGAGAAAACTCCCGATAACATGGCATTTGCACATGCTATCGGGAGTTACCCTTATTGGTGTGGTTATGTTTCGCTTTTAGTATGCTAAACGAACGTTGTCAACCCACAAGGTGTTGCCTACTGTACCAACGTATGCGCCACCATGGCTTGAATCAAACTGAAGTACAATGTGCGTAGGAACTTCGTTAGCAGCAGCCCAACCTACCTCGCGTACAGGCACCATTCTACCCTTTGAGTTACGTGCATACTTGGTAAGTGAGCCAGAGGTGAGGCCCCATGCTGAATTATAGAACTTTTGTCTGCGGATATCACCATAATGTATGGCGAATGATTGGTTGTTGCGCCAATTGGTTGATGAGCTGAAGCGGTGCACCATGGTGCCTACACGCTTGGCATAAATGTTGCCCCTGGCGTCTTCCCAACGCTTTTGCAGGTAGAGTATACAATCGGCCATGTCCTGCCCGGCAACAGTAGCACCCCTTGTGATGCCATTCTGGCGTATGCGATTGCCTTTGACAATATGGGTTTTATAATCGAAAACAATTGCTTTCGGACGTTTGGTAAAGCGGAGGCCGGCATTGAGCTTGGCCATCGGATTTTTGGTGTCAGTGATTGGTTGTAATGTGCTGCCAAGGAATATGGAGCCGGCCGCAAGCACCTTGATATTGATGATGCCAAGCACTTTTGCTTCGACAATGTGGGTGTAAAGTTTCGCGCAATGTCCGTGTCCGGGGTGCGTGTCACGATACACACTGACGTTGGTCTTGGTAACGCCACTGACTTTTGCCCATACATTAGATGATCCCCATGGCCTACCTATATGCATGAGTGTAACAGTGTTTCCACCAATTATGCCACTCTCTTTGATAGATTGAGAAGACCACGATTCAAAGTTGCCTTTGGGGATGAATTGCATGCTGCCAGTTTCACTATCGGTTTGGTCTGCTTGCAGGTAATCCGGTGAATAGGGGATGGCCATTGCTGCAGAACTCGTCATGGCAAGCATAAGAGCTAATGTGATGCTTTTGAAATTCATAGTGAATGTTATGTATGTTGTTTTGTACTATGCAAAGGGTATTCTTTAGAATGCTTCGTTGATGTTGAATATAAAACCGCCACCCTTGCGCGTAAATCCGTAGTCTATGCGAATATTGATGCGCTTTTTGAATTCCCAACGATATCCTACACCAGCATTTGGTAGTGTGTGACGCCATGCTATGTGGTCGAAGTCGGGGAATGCATTGGCAAGTGCCACCCATGCTACAACGCCATTGCGACCTTTGATGTGTTGCCGCAGTTCAAGCTGGCCTTCGATAATGTTCTTGTCACGATAGCGTCCTTCATAATAGCCGCGCATACGGTCGTTTGAACCAACTTCGGCTAAGAGGGCCCATGGTGTGTTACCGTAATTGAAGAGCCCGTGCAACTCCCCCGCAATAATGGCCCCTTTCCACAAACGGCCATAGGTGGCAAATGTGGCTTCGGTGCTTGAAAAGTTGTATTGTCCGTTGCCAAAGCAGCGTGGCGTGAAGGTTTGGTCTATTTGTAAAAACACACCTCGTGACGCATTAAGCATGAAGTCACGCGAGTCGTAGGTAAATGACAGACCTGCGGTATAAGCACGTATCGTTTTGTCTTGTCCTTGCCACAGGTGCTGGTATTCACTCTTTACGCCTTTGGCTTGTATCACGCGATAGCTTACCAATGGTCCAATATAGGTGTTGGGTGCCAATTTGCACATAAATCGTGCCATGGCGTTTATGCGGTTGCGGCGATAGTCAGTTTCGTTATTGTCATCGTCGTTTTCGGCATATCCTATGCCCCAATAACTCGTGCTAAAAGTTGAAAGGTTGAGTTTGTAGTCGAGTTGGAAGCGTTGGTGTGGAAATATGTGGTTGCCGCGTAAGCCCACCATGAAGAACCCCTTGGTAGTCATGTTACTATATATAGAGGCATTTGACCTGGGTAACGTTACATCATTATGGTCGGCAGAGTAGGTTGCTGTACCAAGAAATCCCAATCCGAGGCCAGTTGTGCCAGAATAGTTGGGACCAGGCACAAAGCCAAAGTCAACCTTTTTGTTGCTCTTGGGCTTGTTCGAGTCGCGGAAGTACCCTATGACTTTCTTTATCAACCCTTTATTGTGTGCAGGCTGTATGCTGTCAACCTGGTTGGTACCAATGCTGTCTGCTTGGTAGGTACCAACACTGTCTGCAACGTTAGTTGCTTTTGTCTGCGTGATTGGTGAAATCGCATAAATGTGCTGTGTACTTGCACAGCACATTTGTATGATTGACAGCGTGATTGCACGTCGCATTGTTTTGTGGTTGATAGGTAGCCTACTTTTCATATCGGGCGCAAAATTACGGGTTTTATGGCTAAAATGCGATTTTTTTCGGTACTTATTAGTCTAATACCACAAAATCTATGTGTTTGCTTTGGTTGTTGTCAAGTGTGTGGGACATTTTAGGGGTACAAAGGGTGCGATTTGGATTGAAACTAATAAAGTTAGGCATTGCTACTCGTGATGTGGGTAGCAATGCCTAACTTGTAATTGTTTCTAACGACTATTATTAAGTACTTGTCTAATTTATAGCTTACTACTGCTTATTTAGTGGTTCGTTTCATATAGCGAATGCCTTCTGCCAAATGGCGCATAAGGGGCAGGAAATGACAATAGCCATTTTTGGCACTTTGAAGCGCAAAGCAAAATGAGGTCCACCATGCTTGATTGCCATGTTTGTAATAAGCTATGGCTCCGCGGCTTCGTTGTACACCAGCATCGATGTATATGAGCGACTTCTTGAGCATGGTGCTGGTCTCTATGATTTTGTCAGGAAAGTAATGCAGTTTGAGGCCAGCGCGTAGCGCATCTTCGAGCCATACTTCTTCCTCGCCACATGTGAGGAATTTTGTGCCAAGTCCAAATCGCTCGTCAAAACGTATGAAGCCTTGCACACTCTGACGTTTGCATGCCATCTCGAGTGCAGAAATGGTGTATAGTGCAGGCATCGCCAATACGTCAAAGTCCTTGTCTGGATAGTTTTTCAGAGGTTTGTCTGTGTAAGTTGATGCTTTGAAAAATAGTACGTCGTATTGTGGGTTTTCTTCAAACCTGCGCATGACGAGACTTGGAGTCTCAGGCAGAATGTGTGCATCATCATCGGCATACATGATAATGTCTGCGGTAGCCTTGTCGAGTGCAAGGTTTCGGTTGGCAGAGAGTCCTTGCCCCTTGTATGTGTAAACCGAAACATCTGGACGTGCGCCAAGTGCTTGAGGTATGAGGTCAAGATAGCGCTCGTCTGTGTACTGATACGATACTATGTAATGCACATTGGGTTGTGGTGGCAGCAGTACATCTTGTATGCGAACCACCCCCTTGTTGAGTGAACAAATAAGTATGTCGAGTGTCATAGAAGGGTGTTTTAGAATGAAGATGTTCGAAAAAATGACTGAAAGCGTGTCCTTGTACCTAAGACTTATTGTCATTCAGACAGAGATACTACTTCGTCCATAGGAATGTCGTATGCTGTGACAGGTATGCTATCCACAAGTTGGTGAGGAAAACATACACCAATTTTGTAGGCGTGTGTTTGTTGCATCTGTTGCAGAAAGCGGTCGTAGTAGCCCTTACCGCGGCCGAGCCGATTATGTTTTACATCGAATGCTACGCCAGGTATAATAATGAGATCAATGTCATTGTATGCAGTAAATGCAGGACCTTCTGGCTCCATTATGCCGTATGCGCCGGCTTCCATGTCGCTTGTTCTATGGTATGTCCTTAGCACCATAGAGTTGCCCTTGACAACGGGCAGTAGCAGATGCTTTTCCGTGCAGTATTGTTGTAGAAGCGTGTGGGTGCACACTTCATCAGGCAGTGAGTGATATAGCATGATAACCTTTGCAGCTCTAAAGCGTGGGTGCTCAGTGAGCTGTTTCATGATATCTTCCGATATGCGTAGTCTATCTTCTGGCGGTAAAGCAAGTGTCAAGCTTTTTATATGTTGACGAAGTGTCTTCTTTTCGTACATAATGCATACAGTGGCTTGTAGTTCAAATGCTTTAGGCTTGGGGCATTGTGCGGTCTTGCGTTACATTTGGCTTGTTGCAATAGGTTGAGGAATGTGTTTTTACCAAAGCTCCAGGCAAAATGTGTATTTGGTTTGACACGGCAGATTGTAGCCCATGCTTGTTCTCTTGATTTATGAGGGGCCTGCGGAAAGGCATTGCTCGTGGCTAAAACACTGATAGCCTTGTTCACTGCAGGATCGGTACGATTGGCATACTGTGCTGCCTCGTTGTCATCGAGCATGTCGCCAATGATGGCAGACGAGATGTATGTAACGAGCAGCTTGTGCGAGCGCTGAATCATCAAATTACGGCGCTTCAAACCAGCTTTAGCTGCATAGTTGGCAAACCCCTCTACAATATTCTTTTTGTTGATGTATGCAGAGAGCGTGTTGATATTGTTGTATTTTGCCAGATCAGTACGGTGGTTGTCTACGTAGTCGTAGGCATACTGAAAGAGCAGACCACCGAGATAGGCCTCTTTGAAATAGGAGGTTATACCTGTAGTGTCGCGTGGCACAAAAATATCAGGCACAATACCTCCACCGCCATACACCGTACGTCCAAGTCGTGTTTTATATTTTTCACCAGAGTTGCGTATGCTGTCTGCCGAGAAATACTCTCCATGTTCAGCTCTCAGCAATAAGTCTGCTTCGTAATCCTCTTCGTCACCGGGTCTGTATGGTTTTTGTACGCATCGGCCAGAAGGGGTGTAATAGCGTGCAGTCGTGAGTCGGAGCATGGATCCGTCAGGAAATTCGATGGGTACTTGCACCAATCCCTTGCCAAAAGATCGACGCCCGATGATGGTACCTCTGTCGTTGTCTTGTATGGCGCCAGCAAAAATCTCGCTGGCAGATGCAGATGTTTCATCAACTAAGACAACCAGTGGGAGATTCTGGTATGCTCCACGACCATCGGTGCGGTATTCCTTTCGTGGCGATTTACGTCCCTTTGTGTATACAATGAGTGAGTTCTTGGGTAAGAATTCGTTGGCTAATTGTACAGCGGTTTCCATATAGCCTCCAGGATTGCCGCGAAGGTCAATAATAAGTTTTGCAAATCCTTGAGTCTGCAGTTTTGTCAGAGCCGCAATAAATTCGGCATAGGTCGTGTCGCCAAACCCTGTTATACGGATATATCCGGTGCCAGGTGCCGCCATATATGCCGCATCTACTGTCTTGACTGGCACATCTCCACGCGTGATGTTAAACGTTAGAGTACGCGGTTGGCCGGCACGTTTCACACCTAAGCGTGCAACAGAGCCTTTGGGGCCTTTGAGTCGCAGCATTGTGCCATCGTTTGAGATAGTATCGCCCACGTAGGCTTTGCCATCTATGTTTATGATACGGTCGCCTGCTTGTATGCCAACGCTTTCTGATGGGCCGCCCTTTACGACCTTAACCACGCGTATGGTATCTTTGTAGAGCGTGAATTGTATGCCAATACCCGAAAAACTGCCCTTTAGGTCCTGCATGGATTCTTCAACTTTAGCCGCAGAAATGTAAGTGGAGTGGGGGTCCAATTCCTTTAGAATTTGTGGCATGGATTTCTCTACCAAGTCGGGTATGTTGACACTATCAACGTACTGATCATCGATGAGGTGAAAAAGATCGAGAATTTTGTTGCTTGAGTTGTTGATAATGCTCAGTCTGTTGCCAGAGAAATGGTTGGCAAAGAAACTCCCTATCAAAATACCGACAATGACGCCTAGTGATATGAACAGTGGAACAAATCGATTTTTGTTATGCTTAATCATTGTATATGATATAATGCGTGTGAGCGGATTTTATGGTATGTATTGAAATGTTGGCGCTTTCAAGTGTCTGATGTACAAGTGACATCCGGCTTCGGTTTGCCGCAATTTTACGTAGTTCGTTGTAATGTGATGGGGCGTAAAAACCTGATGTGCTTGGTGCTCGTCACTTGTCTTGCAGTGATGTTTCAGTGTCTGCTATATGATCGATTTCAATTCCTGCATCAGCCAGCAAGTCAATGCCATCTGTGAGGCGGTAACTCCGTGCATAAACAACGCGCTTGATACCCGCTTGTATGATCAATTTTGCACATTCAATACAAGGTGCATCAGTTACATAGAGCGTAGCTCCATCGGAGTTGTTGCCAGAGCGGGCTATTTTTGTTATGGCGTTAGCTTCGGCGTGTAACACGTATGGCAGTGTAAGTCCGTCGGTTCCTTCACATACATTGGGGAAGCCTGATGGCGTCCCATTGTAGCCATCGCTAATAATCATTTTGTCTTTAACGATAAGTGCGCCAACTTGACGGCGAGTGCAATATGAGTTTTCCGCCCAAATGCGTGCCATGCGCAAATAGCGTCTGTCAAGTAATTCAGCTTTTGTCATAACTTGTTGTTTAATGGCGAGTTCTATGTCCCGTTGTCGGAGGACTATTTTATGTTGGCTGCTTCAGTAATGAGGCGCCCAATAGTTTGTTTTACTTGTATGTGCACATTTACTATTTAATACCATCTCTGTGCAGTAGGGCATCTATGGTTGGTTCTTGCCCACGGAAGTTGGTGTAAAGCGTCATCGGATCCTCTGTGCCTCCTTTCGAAAGTATATTGGTTCGGAAACTGTTGGCTGTGTCTTTGTCGAAGATGCCTTTTTCCTTAAACATGTAGAATGCGTCGGCGTCAAGCACTTCGGCCCATTTATAGCTATAGTAGCCTGCTGCATAGCCTCCAGCCATAATGTGGCTGAATTGCACGCTCATACATGCCGATGGCACTTGTGGTAGTAATTGTACTCTATGCCAAGCATCGTGCTCGAATGATTTTATGTCCTCGCTTGTTGCCGAGGTCTGTGTATAGTAGGCCATGTCAAGCAGTCCAAAAGAAACTTGGCGCATACAGGAGTAAGCTGCAAGGAAATTGCGGCTTTTGCGTATACGCTCAATGTAGCTTTGTGGCAATGGCTCACCTGTCTTATAGTGAAAGGCAAATGTACCCAAAAAATCTGGTTCTGTTGCATAGTTCTCCATAAATTGTGAAGGTAGTTCAACAAAATCCCAAAATACTGAAGTGCCACTGAGTGCCGCATAGTGCGTCATGGCAAAGATACCATGCAAGGCATGACCAAATTCGTGCAAGAATGTTTCAAGTTCGTTAAGTGTGAGCAGGGCGGGGGTGTCGTTAGTTGGCTTTGTAAAATTGGTCGTGACGCTCACCACTGGTCGATACGAATTGTTTGCTGTCACTTGTTGATTGCAGGGCAGGTCGCAGTGTTCGTCACGATAGTTTGTCATCCAAGCACCCCCCTTTTTGCTTTTCCTTGGGAAAAAGTCCACCAACAGTGTGGCCAAAAAGGCCTCATCCTTGTCAAAGACATCGTAGGCAATAACGTCTGGGTGGTAAACGGGTATGTGCTTGTTTTCCTTAAACGTAATACCATACAGTTTTGTAGCTAAAGCTAACACTCCTTTTTGCACATGTGAAAGTTCGAGGTATGGACGCAACATGTCGGGGTCGTAGTCGTACAGTTCGTGTTTAAGTTTCTGACTGTAGTATGAGAAATCCCATGGTTGCATGACAAAGTCGTCGCCTTCAAGTTCTTTAGCCTTTTGGGCAACTTGTTCCACCTCTTCCTTAGCTTTAGGCAAGTAACTGTTAATAAGGTCGTCGAGTAGCTCATAAACATTCTCTGCATTCTGAGCCATACGTCTGCGCAGAGCATAATCTGCATAATTCTTATAGCCAAGAAGTTGGGCCACTTCGCGTCGCAAATTGACTATGTGCTCGACAATCTTAAAATTGTTATACGCATTGTCGTGTGTGCAGCGAGTGTTATATGCCATGTACATTTGTTCACGCAAATTTCGCTTATTGGCATACATCATAAATGGTCCGTAACTTGGAGCATGCAGCGTAAATACCCAGCCTTCCATCTTTCGGCTTTGTGCTTCAAATCGGGCGGCTTCCTTGTTAATGTCGGGTAATCCCCCAAGGTCTTTCTCGTCCTTTATGTGCAAAACGAAGTTGTTTGTTTCCTTCAGCAGATTTTGTGAAAACTTCAGTGTGTATTCAGACAACTCACGTGTGATGTTGCGAAGCGTTGCTTTCTGCGTGTCATTAAGTGTGGCTCCTGATCGTTCAAACGCTTCGTATGTTTTGTCAAGCAATTTGCGGTCTTCACCGTCCAGCTGATCGCGTTCATTGTCATAGACCTTTTTGACACGTGTAAAAAGTTGCTCGTTGAGCATGATGTCATTTTCATGGTCAGAGAGTTTTTGCGCCATTTCGTTGGCAAGTTCGTCAAGTTCGTCGTTGGTCTCTGCGCTCAGCAAGTTGTACATTGTGGTGGTAGCACGTTCAAGCATGCCACCGCTTTGTGTCAAAGCAACTATCGTGTTGTCAAAGTTGGGTGCGTCAGTATTGTTTGTGATGGCGGAAATCTCAGCTTTTTCTTTATCCATGCCTTCGATGATGGCATCGTGCAGCATGGTTGCGCTTGTCACGTCAGATTTGTCATGGGAACCACTATGTTCTGGCAGTAAATCATAATTGGACGTGACAAACTTTTGCCAATCTGTGTCAGAAAGTAATTGTGAGTCGATGAACTTTTTCATATATTGTAATGTGTCAATCGGTTTAGTCAGAATTTCTTGAGCAACTTTTCAATTTCGGCAAATTTGTTACCTCTGTTGAGCTCAAGATATACTCTGTAGAGCAAGGGTGCCCACAAATTTTGTGATTGTGGTGCCATGCGGCGGAATTGCTCGAATTCGGGTTCCGCTTTGGCGAATAAAGCGCGTCGTTGAGCCAGTGCTTTATTATAGTTACGTGTCGATGTGTTTTGCGGCATGACAACCTGTTCAGCCTTTTGAATGTATGATGCGCCGATGTAGTAATGCGCTTCTACGTTTGTAGAGTCTACGGCAATCAAATTCTTTGCATTAACAATGCAACTGTCGTAGTCGTGTATCTCGTAGTAGGCTGCGCAACGTGCCAAGTAGGCAGCGTTATGCAGCGATTTAGATTGCAGTTGCTCTTGTGCTATGTTGAGCGTTTGTTCGTAGTGTTTATGCTTGTTGTAATAATCGGCCAACCGGGTAAAAAAGAAGGTCTCTGAAGGGTATGTTTTCCAACCTTCATACAAAAAACTGTGGTAGCTCGTTGTATCGTTTTCAGCTTCAGCGTTGAGTGCAAGGTATCGTAGCACAATGTGTCGCGTGCTCTTGGCTTGCAAGGCTGTGTCTTGGTAGCGATGCATCTCGTCATACTTTTTAGCATTATATGCGCTAATGAGGTAAAGCACGCTGTTTGTAGTGTCAACTTTGACGGGTAGTTTAGCTAATGTACCAATTTTGCTGTGGGGTAGGTCAATCGAAATTCTCAGAAACCTCATAGCGTTGTTGTAATCCTTCTTGCTATAGTAAAAGCGTGCAGCAGCGTTTATGTTAGGATAATATTGGTTGAGCACGCTGCACACCAAGTGCTTTTGTTTGGGTTTGGCTCCTGTTTCATGCTGTAGGGCATTCTCTATAGAATCCAGCTGTAGTGATGTGGCAATCAACTCCCGGGTTGTTGAGAAGAAAACCAAAGTGTCGTAGTTTTTTTTCAGGTAAATTTTAGTGTTCTCTGCGTCGTTAAGTCCACGATAAGCTTCAATGGCATACAAGCAGAGTTTAGTGTTGTTTATGAAGGTGGAGTCAGTCCGTAGCTTCTCTATTTGTGTGATGGCCTCGTTGTATTTTTTGTCTTTCAAGGCAGTCTTGACAGGCTTAAATGCTTTTTGTGCTGTACATGACAAGCTAAAGAGCATTATAAGTAACAAAAGAAACTGTTTCATATTAGAACTGATATTCAAGAGGAATCGTATGCGCATTTTCTTAATTGAGGTTATGAATACGCCATGTGGCATTCATAACCTCAATATCAATTATAGGGGATAATCCTTAGTTTCGTTGCTCATTCTTTATTTTGAAGAGCGGCTTTGGTTGTAGGCGTCGAGTGCGGCGTCCATTTCCTTAGCCTTGTCCTTCATGCCAAGGTTGGTGTATACTGTCTGCAAGGCGGGAGCCCACTTGTTCACCATGTCGGGAGCAACCTCGCGCATGTGTTCCAAGTAAGTCTGAGCCTTTTTATAGTATGACTTAACCTCGTTCAACTCTTTGTCGTAAATAGCCTTCTGCTTTTTGTATGCAGCTTCGGCAGCAGCACCTTTGCCGCGTCCCGTAATGTTGCGGTTCTTACCAATATACTGATACTTGCCAGAATTTACCTTCGAAATGATTTCGTCGGTATAAGTTACCGATACGAGGTAGAGTGCGTTGGCATAATCAGGGTCAATAGACAATGCCTTTTCAAAAGACTGACGTGCTGTAGCATAGTTCTTGCCAAGGTAAAGTTCTACGTAGCCTTTCATGTACCATGACGTCTTGCTGTTAGGCTCATCGGCCACAACCTTTTGTGCAAAAGCTTCAGCTTCAGCAGTTTTGTTGCTGTTGATATAGTATTGCATCAACTGCAAGAAGAATACTTCTTGTCCTGTACGCTGACTGGCTTCGTATAAGGTCTTAGCCCAATTTGCAGTGTCCTTTTGTTCCTGAAGAGCTGCCAATTTGATAAAGTAGAGGTCGTGCAGGCTGATAGAGTCCGTTACCTGACTGAGCGCTTCGTTACAATATTTTACAGCTTGATTCCAATCTTTGCCTTTGTAGCTAAGGTTGGCAATGTTCACCAACGAGGCGTTGTAGTCCTTCTCGTGTGCTTTGTACACAGAGTCTTTTTCGGCCGCAGTGAATACAGGCGAAATCTTAGGCAGTTGAACAAATTTGTAGAAGTACTCGGCACTCTCCTTGTACTTATGCATATTGTTCATGAAAAGTCCGCATGCGCTATACATCGTGAGCATTTGCTTTTCAATGCCGTAACGTGTTTTAGCCGTTACAATAGGGTTGGGCTTAACGCGTCCTTTGGCATCTGCTTTTTGGTTGTATTCAGCAGCGGTATTGTACAAGTTGATAATGTTGTCAATGCCCTTGCAGAACTTCAACGTGTCAAAAGGAATGCCACCTGCGGCTTTTTTCCATTCGGGGTCAAGCAATTTAACTTGCAATTCGGCATTCTGAGTGTAAAGGAGTGCCAAATTGCTGTTTTTGCCTTTTGCTTTGGCCTCTTCAATGTCGTCGTTGATAATCTGTTCTGCCTCCTTGTAAAGAATCTGGGCTTGTTCAAAATCCTCAGACGTGTGCTTGTTTACCAAGGCATTCGCTTTGTTGATTTTGTCGTATGCCTTCCAAGAGCCAGGATTGGCTGTTTGTCCCATGGCAGTTCCTATGCCTCCAAAAAGAACCGCCAGACATAGAATTAACTTTTTCATTGTTGTTATTGATTTAGTGAATTGTTGTTGTACTGTAGCAGGTTATAACTATGCAACAGGGGCAGTTTGCACTTGTTGCATAATCATAGCCTGACGCTTTTATACTTATTCCTCATTAGTTGATGCTTCTTCGTCAGAGTTGTTGGCGGTGGTTGTCATGTCGTCAACATTTTCGTCTGCAGAACCATCGGTATTTTCAGAGTCTTGTTCCAAGGCTTCTTCTTCGTCATCGGCGGGTACAAGGCATACGCTTGATATTACGTCGTTGCGCTTCTTGAGGTCGATGAGTTTGTTACCTTGTGTGGCGCGTCCCTGAACGCTTATCTCGTCCATACGCAGGCGTATGGTAATGCCGCTCTTGTTGATAATCATGAGATCTTCTTCTTCAGTTACGGCTTTAATAGCAACAACCTTGCCAGTCTCTTCCGTAATGTTAAGAGTCTTGACACCCTTTCCACCGCGGTTTGTTACACGGTAGTCTTCAACAGCAGAACGTTTGCCCTTGCCCTTCTCGCTGACAACAAGAACCGTTTCCTTTTCGGGATCGTTGATGCAAATCATGCCAATTATCTCGTCTGTCGGGTCGGCATCGTCCAGACGCATACCGCGCACACCAGTAGCAGTTCGGCCCATGGCGCGTACAGTATTCTCGTTGAAACGGATAGCTCTGCCATTGCGGTTGGCAATGATAATCTCGTCAGAGCCGTTAGTCAACACAACGCTGACAACCTTGTCGTCTTCGCGAATGTTGATGGCGTTTACACCGTTGGCGCGTGGGCGTGAATATTCGCTCAAGCAAGTTTTCTTTATAATGCCTTGCTTGGTGCAGAACATCACGAAATGGCTTTGGCAGAAGTCTGCATCGCCTAACTTGCGAATGTGCAAACAAGCATTGATACTGTCATCGGGATCGATGTTCAGCATGTTTTGAATAGCACGTCCCTTTGCGTTTTTAGCACCTTCGGGCAATTCATACACTTTGAGCCAGTAGCAGCGTCCCTTGGCTGTAAAGAACAACATGGTGTTGTGCATGGTTGCATGGTAGATGTACTCGATAAAGTCAGAGTCGCGTGTGCTACCGCCTTTTGAACCTACGCCGCCACGGCCTTGTGCACGGAACTCATTGAGAGGTGTGCGTTTGATATAGCCCAAATGCGAGATGGTGATAACGACTTCGTCGTCGGCATAGAAGTCCTCGGGGTTGAACTCTGTAGATGACAGGCAAATCTCGGTGCGTCTGTCATCACCGTACTTTTCTTTAACTTCGATGAGCTCGTCCTTCATCACCTTGCGGCAGAGTTCGTCATCGCTAAGAATTTGTTCGTAGTATGCGATGCGACGCTCGATTTCCTCATACTCTTCGTGCAGTTTCTCCTGCTGAATATTAGTAAGCTGTGCCAGACGCATGTCAACGATGGCTTTAGCTTGCACATCGTCAAGACCAAAGTGTTCCTTGAGGGCTTCGATGGCAGCCTGCGGTGTTTTCGATGCACGTATGAGTCGTACAACTTCATCGATGTTGTCTGAGGCAATGATAAGTCCTTCAAGTATGTGGGCACGTTCTTGAGCTTTGCGCAAGTCATATTGTGTGCGGCGTATTACCACGTCGTGACGGTGCTCAATGAAGTGCTTTATGCAATCCTTGAGCGTGAGTAATTGCGGACGGCCGGCTCTATGTGCATGGTCGTGAACTAATGCGATGCAGTTCACTGCAAACGATGTTTGCAGTGCTGTCATCTTAAACAATTTATTGAGCACCACGTTTGCATTGAAGTCGCGTTTAACGTCAATAACAATGCGCATACCATCCTTGTCGCTCTCGTCGTTTACGTTTGAGATGCCCTCAATACGTTTGTCTGCTGCAAGTTGGCCGATGAACTTTACAAGTTCTTCCTTGTTAAGTCCGTATGGAAGTTCCGAAACAACAATCGTGTCGTGCTGCGGTCCGCTTTCAATATCGGTTTTGGCACGCATGATGATGCGACCACGTCCGGTTTCGTAAGCACTGCGCACGCCTTGCATGCCCATGATATAGCCACCGGTAGGAAAGTCGGGGGCCTTGATGTAGTGCATCAATTCGTCGATTGTGATGTCGGGATTGTCAATATAAGCCACGCAACCATCAATAACCTCGCGCAAATTGTGTGTCGGCACGTTGGTAGCCATACCAACGGCGATGCCGCTCGCACCATTTACCAGGAAGTTGGGAATGCGTGTCGGCATGACGCTTGGTTCATCGCGTGTATTATCAAAGTTGCGATCCATGTCCACAGTCTCTTTTTCGATGTCTTGCATCATGGCTTCGCCAACAGGTGACAGGCGTGCTTCGGTATAACGCATGGCGGCTGCAGAGTCACCGTCCATCGAACCAAAGTTGCCTTGGCCTTCAACCAGCGTGTAACGCATGTTCCAAGGTTGTGCCAAACGTACAAGCGCACCGTAAACAGAACTGTCGCCGTGTGGGTGGTACTTACCGAGTACGTCACCCACAACACGCGCCGATTTACGTGTGGGCTTGTCGTGAGTGATGCCAAGTTCCATCATATCGTATAATATGCGTCGATGGACAGGCTTAAATCCATCGCGCACATCGGGCAATGCACGCGATACGATTACTGACATGGAGTAGTCGATATATGAGGATTTCATTTCTTCCTCAATATTGACCTTGATAATTCTATCGTCGTCTGTTATCATTGAATGTGTAGTATATATATTCTAAGAGCAAAATTAAGATTTTCTTTTGTAATGGCGTGGAAAAGCTCTTTGAAAAACGGCGTTTTCGAAAGCAAAAACGCCGTAAAGGCTATTTTAATGCGCTTTACGGCGTTTTGCCCCCTTTGTTCGGCATGGAAAAAACCGAGTCGGAGCGGTACGGAATATGCTCTTAGACGCAAAATATGACATTCCGCTATTTGATGCTGCTGTTTCGGCGTCGGAGCGCTCCGAGCAATGCAGAGTTGTCTTGCGGTAGCCCGATAGTCAGACGCAAACACCCCATTACGGGGTGTACGGCAATGCCGTTTTTGAGTAGATCTTTGTAAATTGATGCGCTGTTAGAGAATTTTACAAGTAGAAAGTTGGCATCGGAGTGATAGATGTGTTCGCATTCGGGAATGTCCTTGAGTGCAATTTCCACCTTTGTGCGTTCGTCTATGATTTGCCTTGTCCACTTGTCTATGTCAAGTCTGTTCTTTATCATTTCAAGCGCGGCATTGATTGTTATGGTGTTGATGGGGTGGGAGAGTGCAATCTTTGCTATGTTACAGATAATGTCGGGGTGCGCAATAATGGCTGATAGGTTCAGTCCGGCAAGGGCCCACGCGTGCGAAAAAGACCGTAGTACAACAAGGTTCTTATACTTGTTGAGCAAACCGATGACTGTGGCCTGAGGAACAAAATCGATGTATGATTCGTCAATCACAACTATGCCGTCGAATATTTGAACAATACTTTCTATTTCTCCTGCGTCAAGCAGGTTCCCTGTTGGTGAATTAGGCGAGCACAAAAATATCATTTGTGTCGTGTCGCTAATGGCATTGACGATGTCGTTTGCATCGAGTTCAAAATTTTCTGCGCGCAAGTTGGCTTCGCGGTATTCTATGCGATTGATCTGTGCACGCCTTTTGTAATAATGCCTCGTCGGTTCTGCGGCAATGATGCTGTCGCGGTTGGGTACGGTAAATGTACGAATGAGCAGGTCGCATGCCTCTTCGATTCCGTTGCACATGAATATGCATCTTTCGGGTATATGCTCATGTTTGCCCCAGTTGGTCATTAAAGTTTGCAGAGCCTTGGTGCTGGGGTAGCGGTTGAGTGGCTTGTTGAACGGTGATTCGTTTGCGTCTAATTGCAGTTTGGCCTTTGCCCTTTCGCGCGGTTTCTTGATGTTATCGGGTAGTTGCATGGGGTGTACAAAAATATATGGTGAACAAAAAGACCGCTAATCGTTGTGACTAGCGGTCTTCATTGTAGCGCCTACGGGAATCGAACCCGTATACCATGCGTGAGAGGCATGTATCCTAACCATTAGATGAAAGCGCCATGGTGCGGAAGCTGGGGGATTCGAACCCCCGGTACGGTTAAACCCGTACGTCAGTTTAGCAAACTGGTGGTTTCAGCCACTCACCCAAACTTCCTTTTTTGTTATTTGTTTTAGCGTTATCTCTCAAACGCGATGCAAAGGTACGACATTTTTTGAAACTACCAAACTAAACCAAGAAAAAAATGCATTTTAAGCGTATTTTTTTCAGAAAGGTAGGAAAAACGTCAAATCAGTGTGGTCATTTGTGCATTCCGATAAGGGTTTTATTAGGGTGCAAGAGATTGGCTATTGTTAGACAACAATGGCTGATATGCACTGCAAAAGAAAGCCCGAAGCCTTATGTGTAAGGGCTTCGGGCGGAAAATCTATAAGAGGACGCCAATAATAGGCTGCCTGATATGTTTTAATTAGCAGAGCTTGCGTGATCCGTCACCGATTACAACATCGATAACGATAGGTTCTTTGCCAAATTTCTCCTTATATGCTTTCTTGGCAGTTTCGATAAAGTTAGCATAGAGGTCGTCGCTCACGAGGTTGATTGTGCAACCACCAAAGCCACCACCCATGATGCGCGAACCTGTAACGCCGCAGCTGTGAGCTACATCGTTCAAGAAGTCAAGTTCGGGGCATGAAACTTCATATTCCTTGCTCAGACCATAGTGTGTTTCGTACATCTTCTTACCAACTTCTTCGTAGTCGCCTTCTTCAAGTGCTACGCAAACCTCGAGCACGCGGTACTTCTCGCCAATTACATATTTGGCACGGAGTGCGTCTTCTTCGCTAACTTCTGGGCGAACTTCGTCAAGCATGTCGTAGGTTGCGTCGCGCAGGCTATCCACATTCGGCCAGTGTTTCTTCATGGCAGCTACCACGTTTTCGCAGCTCTTGCGGCGGTCGTTGTAAGCTGAAGAGGCCAACTCGTGCTTAACCTGTGAGTTGAGCAATACAAGTTTGTAGCCCTTGGGGTCGAACGGGAAGTACTTGAACTCGAGTGAACGGCAGTCCAAGCGCATCAAGCTGCCAGCCTTGCCAAATACTGAGGCGAACTGGTCCATGATGCCGCAGTTGCAGCCGATGTAGTTGTGCTCTGTAGCTTGACCGACTTTGGCGAGGGTAAACTTGTCAATCTTGTTGTCAGCGAAGAGATCGTTCAATGCAAAAGCATAAGTGCTCTCCAATGCAGCTGAAGAAGACATGCCGGCACCGAGGGGTACATCACCAGCAAAAGCAGTGTTGAAACCTTCAACGGGTACACCAAGCTTCATCATTTCGCGGCATACGCCAAAGATGAAGCGGAAGTGAGTAGCTGAAGGACCCTTCTCGTCGTCAAGGCTGAACTCTACGTAATCTTTCAAGTCGATAGAGTAGGCGCGTACCTTGCGGGTGCCGTTGGGTTTGATTTCAGCAATAACGCCCTGAGTTACAGCGCCGGGGAATACGAAGCCACCATTGTAGTCGGTGTGTTCACCAATCAAGTTGATACGACCGGGTGAAGCATATACTGAACCTGTTGTGCCGTCGAAGTGTTCAACGAAACGGCTTCTTACGTCATCTACTGTTAGTTTCATGGGAGTAAGGATTTTATATTGTTAGATGGAATAGAAAAGTTTAGAAGCATTAAATGATTGCTTCTAAACTTCTCAATGACTTATTTATTCTTCACGCTTTGATACGCGGCTACCAACCAATGCATAGAAGAGAAGGTAAGCAGCGCAGAATACAACTACCCAATAGCTCTGGATATAACCTACAGCGTCAGCTACAGAAGCTTGGATGAACATCATCACAGCGCAGCCGAATACCATGGTCATAAAGATACCAGAAGCGATAGCGGTGTATTTGCCAAGACCTTCAACAGCCATGTTGAAGATACCGCCCCACATTACTGAGGTGCAAAGACCTACGAGCAAGAAGGCAAAGATACCTACGGGTACATCTTGCCATACAACAGTGAGGCTACCCCAGTCAACACCAGGGAATGCTACGAGTACGTCAGTTGGAGCAAACATACCGAAGAGTACGAGTACGAGTGTGGCGATTGAAACAGTGGTAATCATAGTACGGCTGCTCACCTTGCCACCGATAGAAGCACCTACGAAACGACCGATAAGCATCATAAACCAATATACGGCTACGAGCATACCAACTGTGCCGGCAGGAATCTTCATTTCATTAGTCAAGTACTGCTGAACGAAGTTAGGTACACCTACTTCGATGCCCATGTAAAGGAAGATGGCCAAAGCACCAAGAGCAAAGTGACGGTGGCTCATAGCACCCTTAATCAAGCTAACTTCTACGGGAGCTTGTTCGGGTTCTTCAATCTTAGTCATGGCAATGATGATGAAAGCCAAGACGAAGATGCCAAGTGCAATCATGAGGGCAGGAGTAGCGTCAGAGATCTTAGCCTTTGTTGCATCGCTGATAAGGGCACCCATTAAGATGTAGCAGCAAACCGCAGCAGTAGAGTTGAATACACCACCAGTCTGGATTAACTGGTTGCCAGCGTTACCACCACCACCAAGAATGTTAAGCATAGGGTTAACAACGCAGTTCAAGATACACATACAGAAACCTGCGATGAAAGCACCAACGAGGTAAACGCCAAATACGAGACCTAAGTTCTCTTTTGGATTCTCAATCTGACCGCTATACCACTGAATAGCGATACCCAAGATACCGATAGCCAAACCGATAAGGGCTGTCTTCTTGTAGCCAAACTTTGCGATAAGCATACCAGCGGGGATACCCATTACTAAGTAAGCTACGAAGTTGCCGTAGTTACCAATCTGTGCCAATACGTTTGAGATTTCGCCTTGGTTCTTAATGATGGTTGCCATAGGTGTACAAAGGTTTGTCACGAAGGCAATCATGGCGAAGAGTGCAATCATGATGATGATGGCTCCCCATTGTTTCTTTTGATTACTCATTTTTGTTTGTGAGAAAGATAAATTAGATTATTAGATGAATTGATTTGTATTATTCTTCAGTACTAAAGTTTACGAACTTGCGCCTGACGCATGTCCGTAAACTTTGATGATTTATGTTTAGTTTTCTACGCCAAACTTGTAGATGGTTTTTTGCGTGTACACCTGTCCAGGCTTGAGTACTACTGAAGGGAAGTAAGCGCGGTTGGGGCTATCGGGGAAGTGCTGTGCCTCAAAGCAGAGTGCAGAGTGCTTGCCGAATGTTGCGCCATGCTGTCCCTTATAACCATCAGCCCAATTATCTGAGTAGAACTGCACGCCAGGCTCGGTGGTATAAACTTCCATTGAGCGTCCGCTCTTGGGTTCAACGATTTTTGCTGCAAATGTGAGTTCGCCAGGTTCGTGCTTGTTCAGTACAAAGCAGTGGTCGTAACCTGTGCCGTTCTTTATTTGTTCGTCGCTGAAATCTGTCAGATGATCCCCTACGCGGTGTGGTGTTGTAAAGTCGAAGGGGGTGCCTTTCACTTTAAGAATTTCGCCTGTCGGGATGCTGTTCTCGTCGATGGGCACATAAAAGTCGGCATTGATTTGGCAAATCACGTCCTCGCAAGTAGGAGTGGGGTTGCCAATGCCGGCGAGTGAGAAGAAACCGTGACTGGTCATGTTCACGATAGTCTTCTTATTGGTTGTACCCTTATAATCGATTTTCAACTCGTTGTCTTCGCTGAGCGAGTACATTACAGTCATAGAAAGTTCGCCAGGGAAGCCTTCTTCATAGTAGGCTGAAACATAGCGAAGCACCAATGTATGATCGTTTACTTGCTCTGCATCCCACACGCGAGCGTGGAAACCGGTGGGTCCACCATGCAAATGGTTGGGGCCATTATTTACAGCCAGGCTGTACTGTTTACCGTTAAGTGTGAACTTTCCGTGGCAGATACGATTGCCATAGCGTCCAACAAGTGTGCTAAGGAATGGTTCTGGAGAGTTGATGCAGTCGTCGATGTTATCGTGTCCTTGAATGACGTTGGCATAGTTGCCATTGCGGTCGGGCACCATGATGGCCACGAGGGAACCTCCATAGTTTGTTACAGCTACTTCCATGCCGCTGGAATTGCGTAAGAAGTAGAGGTCTACTTGTTTTCCTTGTATAACTTTCTGGAAATTTTCTTTTTTGAGTCCGCTAAGAGACTTTGCTGTATTTTCCATGATAATGAACGATTATGTTGCTAAATGCGTTATTTACTTTGCAAATTTGTGGAAAAGATTTGGATTGCCCAAACTTTCGTAACGAAATTATTAAACATTCGTTTGTCTATAAGGACGAGTGTTGCTATGTGCGGTGTGTAAATGTTTGGCTTATTTGTTTGTAAGTGTTTCAAATTCAAGAATTTGGACGGGGATAGGTTGTTGATGCAGCAAGTGAGGCAATGTGTATTGTTTTGCCTTCCAAAGTCTGTGCGTTTATGGCATGATGTACGAAAATAACACTTATTCGTTTTGCACGACCTCTCCTTTTGTGCTAACTTTGTACGCAAAAAAATAAGTAGGTGTTCAAAATTATTTTTACATTGAAAGTGCGTTATCGGGACGCAGATGTTTCCTTCGGACGAAGGAGCATAGCGGGCTATGTGACTGAGAACGAAGGAAGCAGATGTGCCCCGAGAACGTGCTTTCAATGTGAACAATGACACCTACTGATTGTTTGAAATAATTTTGAACACCTACTTAAATGATAGACAAAGAACAAATACTTGCCAATTTAGGCTTTGATACTCTAACTTCCATGCAGCAGCGTATGGAGTGCGCTGGAAAAAGGGCAGGGGGTGTCGTGTTGCTTTCGCCAACAGGTACGGGTAAAACCCTGGCTTACTTGTTGCCCTTGGTTGAGAAAATAGATGTACAGCTTGATGTGTTGCAGGCAGTCGTAATAGTGCCTACACGTGAATTGGCACAGCAAAGCGAAGACGTGTTCAGGCAAATGAAAACTGGGGCACGTTGTTTAGCTCTTTATGGTGGACGACCTGCCATGGAGGAGCATCGTAAAATTAAAGAAATAAAGCCGCAGCTTGCCTTTGCAACGCCAGGAAGATTGAATGACCATTTGGGCAAGGATAACTTGAATGTATTCGGTGTGCGATCTCTTGTTATAGATGAATTTGATAAATGTCTTGAACTTGGATTTCAAGATGAAATGTCTCGCGTGTTAAAGTATTTCTCTAATGTAAGCAGTGCTTGGCTTATGTCGGCGACTGATGCAGAAGAAATACCGGCATTCATGGGCAAACTTTTTCCGAAGTATAGTAAAATAGACTTTTTGGCGAAAATGCCAGTTTGCAGGATCGTGTGGAGGTAAATGTGGTGAATTCGCCTCAAAAGGATAAGTTGGACACCTTGGCCAAATTGCTAACACACATTGCTGGTGCGCCAGCCATTGTGTTCGTATCGTACAGAGAGAGCGTAGAGCGCGTAGGGCTATGGCTGAGGCAGCAAGGGTTCGCTGTCGAAATGTATCATGGCGGAATGGAACAGGAATATCGCGAAAGGGCATTGTATAAGTTCCGTTGTGGAGCTGCTAACGTGTTGGTAAGCACGGATTTGGCTGCTCGTGGATTGGATATTCCTGAGGTGCGAGTGGTTGTGCATTATCATTTGCCACAGAAGGCTGAGGATTATACGCATCGAAATGGACGTACGGCGCGTTGGCAGTCAGAGGGTTCAGTTTGTTTGTTACTTGGCCCGACAGAAACTTTGCCCGATTTTGTTACGGAATATAAGACACTTGATTTGAATGGTGTGTCTATGGTTCAGCCAGTAGCCCCGATATATGCAACGATATACATAGGGCGTGGCAAGCGCGATAAACTGAGTAAGGGCGATGTGTTGGGCTTTTTGTGCAAAAAGGGTGGCCTGCGTTCTGACGAAATTGGTCGTATAGATGTTGGGCCGCATTATGCTTATGCAGCAGTGCTTCGGTCAAAGTTGAAAGACATGCTCCGAAGAGTTGGCTGTGAGAAGATTAAAGGCATGAAAACGTTGGTAGAGGAGATGCGAAGGTAAACTGTTGCATTAAACTAATTATTCAATAGATAAACACTAAATATATGAATATTAAGATAAAAGACTCTGTGTTACAAGACGCTGCTCGCAATGGCGTTGATGCATTCCTTGATGCAGTGCTATCTGCTTTTAAGAGCCAGGTTGGTGAGGAACTAAATGCTGAAAGTATGCAGTATCTCTCGGCTGATCAAATTACTTTGTGGGGGTATTTGATACTTCGCGATGAATTGATGGACGGAGGTTTCGTACAACTGATATATAATGGTTATGGACCATTCTATTTTGATAATCCCTTTGCCAAGGCCATGCGGCTTTGGGGATTGCGCGAGTTTTCAAAATTGTTGTATAAGGCAAAGAAAGCCTATGATGCTCACAAAGAAGAATTGACTCGTGAACGGACCGACGAGGAATTTATGGCAATGTTTGAACAATATCCCATGTTTGACGACCTCGACGATGAATTTGTAGAGGCTGAGGAGGATATAACTGCAGCTGTGGCTCATTATGTGGACGAGCATATAAATGATTTTGTTGAAATAGAACAATAAGGAAATATGGGCAAGAGTAAAATATTACCTACTTCGCGTATAAATATAAAGAATAAGCGCGCGGAACATGATTATTTGGTTATTGACAAATATACAGCAGGTATTGTACTAACAGGTACCGAAATAAAGAGCATTCGTGCGGGAAAAGCCAGTTTGGTTGACACATTTTGTTATATAAATCGTGGTGAAATGTGGATGAAGAATGCTTACATAGCAGAATATGATTTCGGTTCGTACAACAATCATTCAACGCGTCGTGACCGGAAACTTTTGCTAAATCGCAAGGAGATTAGATCTTTGCAAGATGATACGAAATCTCCTGGTTTTACAATAGTGCCATTGCGCATGTTTATCAATGAAAAAGGACTTGCAAAGGTTGTAATAGGTCTTTGTCGTGGTAAAAAAGAGTATGACAAGCGCAATACGTTGAAGGAGAAACAAGACCGCCGTGAAATGGATCGCGCAATGAAAGTAAGACTATGATTAGGCTTCAGCTATATCGTTGCATTTTTGCTGTTGTGCTTCTTTTTGTACAAAGTCAGGCAAAGGCGCAGCAGCCTTTTGTATATGCAGACAATAGTAGTTTGCACAACTCAGATGGTTCGGTATTCGTGTGCAAAGGTATGTCAATGTGGTATGCGCCATTATTGGCAAGTGAAGGTAAAAGACAAAGAGCTCGTTTGATAACAGAACTTGATTCACTTCATACGTTAGGGGTGAATACTGTTAGCATATTGGCTGGCGCAAGTGTATCCTTACCAGAGTCGGTAGATAGTTTGCGCCCGTCGTATGGAGTATTGCACACTCAGATAGCGAACGAAAAATTGCTTCGAGGTTTGGACTTTGTTTTATGTGAATTGCAAAAACGTAAGATGAAGGCTGTTATTTCGTTAGATCGAGAAATGCCGTTTAGCGAGCAGTATGTTGAAAAATATAAGCAGTTTGCTGCCCATTTGCTTAAACGTAAAAATTCGCTCTCAAATAATTTATACTCAAATGACAGTACGATATTGGCATGGCGAGTGTGTGATGCGTTAATGACGCAAAATGCCGACAGCCTATACCGATTTGTGGTTGTTGAATCTGAATTGGCTTCTTATTTGAAGACTCTTGACAAGAACCATCTTGTTTCAATTTCTTATATGCCACTTGGTACGCAGGATAATGAACCACTTTTTGAGACTTGTGTACAAGCGCAGGGCGTGGATGTGATAGAGGTTGTTGCCAATCCCGTCATAACCTGTGGCGTAAAGAATGGTAACTTGTTTGATAATCTTGGGAATGTGTATCTACGTACTGATGACAGGATAGAAACATTCAATAGGTTGTGCTTGAACTATGGCAAGGTTTATTGGTTAGCAGATGCCTGTTATCCTCGGGACGCTTTCTTTGTACGACCCTCATCGCGCACAGATGCGCGAAATGCTTATTTTGCTTATTTACTTTCAAAGGTGGAGGAGGCTAAGCGAACTGGTCAACCACTCGTAGGCTGCTCTTTCAAAGGGTGGGGCGGCATGGCTCGTACTGAGGGTGATGAGTGGAGAGCCGTTTATGATTATACTGCTGAATATCCTGAATGTAAAAAGGGCGTGTATTCCATTTTTAGTAACGATGTTTCAACCACAACGCTACTTCGCCATGGTTTTAGATTCGAATGACAATCAAAATAACACACATATAGTATGTATTAAACTCATGTTTCGGATTTAGCCTGTCCTTATTAAATCCGAAACTTCAATTAATATCCGCCAAAGAATATTATGCGTTTCCTAAAGATGAGTAATTTAAAAGCATTTTGGAACTCACAGACCATGTTTGCGAAGGTCGTAATGGTAATCACGCTACCCATTTTTGCGATAGTGGCAGGAATAGAACACCTAATTGCAAAGATAACTGGAACAACATATAACGAAGTGAATATCATTGTATATTATCTTGTCATCCCATTGTCATGGACCATCATGCTCGACTACATTACAAGAATGCCATTTCTAACACCCCTGTTTTTATTAGCATGGATTGTTTTTATCAGGAAAGACAAAATGGATTTCAGAACCCGATGTGACTTGGCATTCAAGAAATCGGTAGATTTCCTATTATGGTTCCAAAAGATAGGTTGGAACTATATTGTATCTTCTGTCATTATATGTGTAGTCATACCCATTCTTGTTTACATCGAATTAATTTATGCCATTATCAACTTAAATTTATAGCTGTACGCTAAGGGACTGCCACAGGTGGCATTGCTTGTAACAAAAAAAAGAACTTGCTGAATGCGACTCTACAGAGAAACATTCGGCAAGTTTTTTTGTTATGATAAAGATTGGGGTTGCATTAAATTCACCAAATATCAATACCCAATATGTGCTGATGAGCCAGTTGGGGGATACGGGGTATGCTCTCGCCACGAATTGTTTTAATACTTGTTTTATTATACGTTCAGAACGAACCCTGTTGATGGTTGATGCAGGTGGGGGAAATGGTGTATTGCAGCAACTCAACAAGGTAAATGTATCTTTGTCTGACATACATAACTTGTTTTTAACTCATGCTCACACCGATCATGTGTTGGGGGCTGTGTGGGTGGTCCGTCTTGTTATGCAGTTAATGCGGCAAGATAAGTACAATGGTGTTCTGCATATTTGGAGGCATGATAAGGTACTTGGTGTGTTGCGCTGGATTTGTGTACATACACTTCCTCAGAAACTCACAAAACTTTTAGATGATCGTGTGCTGTTGCATGAGGTAAGGGATGGTGATACAGTCTCAATTGAAAGTTGGCAGTTGAAATGTTTTGATATTCGCTCAACAAAGGAAAAGCAATTCGGCTTTCGTCTCAATATGCGTGAAGGCCAGGTTATTGCTTGTTTAGGTGATGAGCCTTATAACGAAGCTAATCGGCAAGATGTTTCCGGTGCAGACTTGCTGTTGTGTGAGGCATTTTGTTTATATGCGGATCGTGATATATTCCACCCGTATGAAAAGCATCACAGTACAGTGCTTGACGCTGCCAAACTGGCAAGCGAATTGCATGTAAAGAATCTGTTGCTTTATCATACAGAAGATAAATCGCTTGCAGTGCGTAAGCAAAAGTATGTAGAAGAGGCAAAAGCAGCTTATGATGGGGCGGTTTTCGTACCAGATGATTTAGAGACGATAACGTTCGAATAAGCAGTAGCGCGAAAGCCAAAGCAAGCAGTTGTTACATATGATAAGTGTGATAAGTAGGTGTCCAAAATTATTTTATATTATTGCTTCTATATAACAAAGTTCAAATATCATCTGTTTATCAACAATTTGCCAGTTCCGATTCCATACGTTGCAAGCGTTTATGGAGGTATGCGACTTTGTTCTGTAATTCTTGTTTTCGATGATTACAATAAACTTTTTCATTATTCAAGGTGAATGCGGTAACTGACGCTCTTTTGTTATTATCTCAACTTGTTTGCCATTCTGGCAAAGGGAACTGTCTGGTAAAACGCCGAAACGCAACTTTTTCCGTCTTAAACCCTTTATAAATAGGGCTATTTTCTGAATAGCCCTACTTAAGATATTAAATATCAGAGCGTTATATTAATAACCTAACGGGTGATTTTAGCCTCTGTTTTTCGGAACATCAAACTGAACACCCTAATAAATAATCTTTTATGCGATAAACAAATGTCTTTATTCAAAAGCACTTTTATTCCTATGCGCAAAAATTTTCGTGAATACATTCTCTTGTTTATATAAGACTCTTGCTTTTCCAAATCTTGGAAGATTTTGTATAATATTAATTGGCATTTCCACAACAGCATTATAACAATTAGCTTCATCCGGAATCACGGAAATCTTTTTTATATAACCGACAGCGTTCTCTGTCATCGTTTCCTTCGTGATAATCTTGATTTTCATACCACATATAATCTCAGATTTAATATTTTTCGATATTTTAAGTATTAACCTATAATTAGGAAGTTCACAGGAAATAACGCGTGCCAATGTATCACCCCTTACTATATTGTCGCCAGTCGTATACAGGAAATTATTTTCTACAATTCCTCTTATTGGAGAAATAGAATAAACGCTATCATTACCATTCATGACAGTTGCAATGGTATCTCCCTCATTTATATTATGTGGCTGATTGTATCTGAACATAACTATACCAGCATTTTTTGAGACAATGCCAATCGCTGATGTATTTCCAGATACAATATATGGGACTTCTATATAGTTTGGAACTTGTAACGTATAGCCTATGGCGACTAACAATGCTACTATGCAGATGAAAATAAATGTCCCAATTCTAAATACACGGTGTGGTACATTGCCCATAACTTCATTGACTTCTTCACTGCGTAAAGAAAGTCCTTTGTCTATAAAAATATTCTTTTCTTCTTCCATTTTCTTATATTATTGGCCGAGTTCAAGCTGGTTCTTAACAAGAGTGTAATAAGCACCACGACGAGCAGTTAGTTCTTCGTGCGTACCTTCTTCGATTACTTTACCATGGTCAAGCACGATAATTTTATCTGCATGACGAACCGTACTTAGACGATGGGCGACGACAAGTACAGTTTTACCTTTATAAAAGGTTTGAAGATTATTCATTATTATGCTTTCATTGTTGGCATCAAGCGAATTGGTAGCTTCGTCAAAAAAGATATATTCTGGTTTTTTGTAGACAGCGCGGGCTATGAGAATACGCTGTCGCTGTCCGGCACTCAGTCCATTGCCTTCCATACCTATCTTTGTACTATAGCCTAATGGAAGAGAATTGATATAGTCCCCAATATTAGCCACTTCAACGGCGTGATGTAGGCGGTCAATATCTATTTCGTCTGTCGCGATGGCGATATTCCGGGCGATAGTGTCGGAAAAGATGAAACTTTCTTGCATGACACTGCCAGCTTTACTTCGCCATAGATGAGGATTGATAAGTGAGAGAGGATTATTCCCGATAGTGATCTGTCCGCGAATAGGTTCATAAAATCCTTGTAAAAGTTTTACGATAGTAGTTTTACCACTCCCGCTTGCACCAACGATTGCTGTTACTTTATTAGCCGGTATGGTTAGATTTACGCCATCAAGAGCATAATCACGGTCTGCACCACTATAACTGAAAGTAACATCTTTGAGGTAAATGTCGCGATTGACGGGCAGACATGATAGTTTGGTTTCAATGTTTTGCTCCTCATCAACCTAATTATGTATTTCATTTAGTCGTTCAAGGCTAATCTTCGCATCCTGGAAAGACTGGGCAAAACCTATAAATTCGCTTATGGGGGCTGCCACTTGACCGATGATATAGGTGAGCGACATCATCATACCGAGAGTCATCTGATCATCCACTACTGCCTTAGCGGCAATAAAACTGACAATAATGCCAGTGGTTTGCGTAAAAAATGAAGAACCAGCTTGTTGGATTTGGCCCAAAGAAAGCCCACGCACGTTAATCCTAAATAGTTTGACTTGAATGTGCTCCCACTCCCAGCGTTTCTGTCGCTCACAGTTATTGAGTTTTATTTCCTGCATACCTTGAATAAGCTGGATGATTTTACTCTGTTCTCCAGCAGATTGATTGAAACGCTTGATGTCGAGTTCACGACGGAAGCGCATAAAAGACAGAATCCAAACCACATGAAGGGAATTGCCACCAAGAAAAATAACAAGAATAAGAGGATGATAGTAACCTAAGATGCCGGTGAAATTAAAGAAATTTACAACAGGAAAAAGGATGTTCACCGTATTTTCCATCAAAAAAGACTTAATACGGGCATGATCACCTATGCGCTGCATGATGTCGCCCGTCATCTTGGTATCAAAGTAGTGTAGCGGCAGCTTCATGAGCTTCATCAAAAAGTCAGAAATAAGCGCAATATCTATGCGGGAGTTGATGTGGAGCATTATCCAACTCCGTAAAAAACCAATGGCCAACTGCGAGAAAATAGGGCAAGTTGGGCAATGAGAACAATCGTAATAAAACCAAGATTGTGGTCGCCGATGCCGACATCCACCATGGCTTGGCTAAGAAACGGGAAGGCCATCTGTAAAAGACTTCCCAATGCCATGCAGAGAAGGAGCTGCATGAACTGTCCCTTATATGGGAGCAGATAGCGTGCGAGGAATATTAGATCGCGTTTTGTTGTATTTTCCAATTCTTCATCTATTTGATCAAAATCTGCCCCCGGCGTAAGTAATAGTGCTGTACCCTCTCGTTCACTTGCCAAACTACACCAGCACTTTTCAAATTCCTCGCGGTTATACCTCACACATTTGGATGCTGGGTCAGCAATATAAAATATATGTTTTCCGTTTCGTTTCTCCTTGACTTTGTAGAGGACAACAAAATGATTCTGATTCCAATGAAGAATACTTGGAAGTGAAGCATTCTCTACCAATTTATCCGTATCAAGGCGAACGCCCAAGGAACGGAATCCGATGCTTTCCGCAGCCTCACTAATCCCCAGCATAGAAACACCTTCATGAGTAATAAAGCATTTCTTACGCAATGTTTGCAATGTATAATGCTTGCCATAATGTTTTGCAATCATACGCAAACATGCAGGGCCACAATCCATCATGTCAAATTGTGGGTAGAATGGAAATAAATGCTTAATGTTCATCTTCGGCGTAGATACGTGAAAAAATTTTATAATAGCCATAGAAAATATACTCATCATCAAGGAGTTTGTTTTCATTGAGCAAAGCGTATGCTTTGAATAACATCTTCAGATGTTCTGTATAGCAATGAGACTTTTTCTTTATTAAAAAGTTCATTACGGATTCGTCCTGCCGTTTCTATTTGTTGTTGATTATGTACTCTACTCACTTGACCTTCTGAAATGCGATATTCAAGCAATGGTCTTGGAATAATATAAAGCACTCCATCAAGACAAGCAATATCTGACCACAATTTATAGTCCTCTGCGTAAATATACTTCGGGCGGTATTTTAATTGATGCGCCCGGAGATAGTCCGTACGGAGCATGACGGTAGGATGTGCTATGAAGTTACCAAGCAAAAGGATATGGGCAAATGGTTCGATTTTTCCTTTCAAACCAGAATTGTACACATCCCCTCCTCCCATCCGTTGCATATATGAAGCGCAAATCATGATGTTTTTATCAGCTTCAAGCACAGCGACTTGCTCTTCTAGTCGAGTCGGAAACATTTTATCGTCTGCATCCATCCGGGCTATATACCGACCACGGGCAATGGAGAGACCATAATTGAGTGTGGCAATATAATTATGCTTACGCTTAGGTGAGGGGGAATAAATTAGCCCCATAATTTACATATACAAACTTTGACGGGTTATTCTTGTTTAGGGATATTCGTTATATCAGGTCTTGACAATGTCGTGTTGATATTATTGCTAATTTCTTGCTGTTTTATATCGATACTTTCTAAGTGTTGAAGAATTGTACCTAAATTTTCGTCTAATTTCCCAGTCGTTGTTTTTAGTCGTTCTGAAGCAGATGTAATATTATCTGCGGCTGAATTTATCTTTTCAAATTGCTGTTGTATTTGTACATTTGATGTGTACGTATATAGTAATGCAAAAACTGATAGCGTTATAGAAAGAATGACTGATGCGTATGAGATATAATCCATTATCTTATTAGCACAAGCTATTCTGTTTGTAAGTACAAATGCCACCAATGCAATTATTGTAAGTCCCAATGTACTAATTATCCACCAAAAGTGCGGTGAGTTAGGACTTTTTATGGAAGTTGATTTCATTGAGCAGGGTTTTGACCTCTTCTATATTCGGTAATTACAGTTTCAAGTATTTTCATTAGTCGAAAAAACAAGTTATTGGAGTTCTCTCGTGAATACAAAAATTGCTCAATAGACAACCAAATTGAATTTTCTACAACACTCATTTTTACGGCTTTGAACTTGTTATTATACCAATTGATATTTTTGTAAACATCAATTTCATCAGCATTGTTTATGTTCTCAATATTTGGTAATATTAAGCGTATATAATAAGGGTCATTTTTGTCCGAAACGAACAAATATGACAATCCGTTGTATTCAAAAGATATTGTTCCATCAGTTGTATCTTTGGGTACAATACCCATTGATGACAAGAAATGAGTAAAATCTGTTATCATTCTTATATTCCTATTTTTAGCAAAGGTACGCATTTCCAATCAATTAAAGCACTACAAAACAAATTATTTTCACAATTCCTAAGAATTGCTATGCAAACTGGTTATTATATTGGTAAAAGTAAATACAGATGAAAGGGAACGCTACAAAACCAAATTATGAAGTATATCGACATCTTCATCAGAAGTTACTACGAGCTGACCGCTCATGGTTGGCAAGTAGTAGCTTTGTATAAGCACATCTTTTTGAATTAGGTAGTTCCCAATCATCTGCTATTTCCTCTTTTCCCGTTTCTACATCCGTAACTCCTCAAAGAATTTTGTCCACCAAAGTTTATATGACAAAAAACACACTAAAACTTTGTTATATGAAAACTTTTGATTTCTCAAAATTCAAGTCTTTGAAACAACTTCTTCAGACTTTTAAGACGGAGTCGGATTGTATCCACTTCTTAGAAGATAAACTTTGGGACGAAAAAGTTCCAACTTCACCTTACGACCCAACATCAAAGGTATATCGAAGGGGTGATGGCTATTATCGTTGTAAAAACACAGGAAAGAATTTCAGCATCAGAAAGGGTACGTTTATGGAAGGCTCTAACATTCCATTGACGGATTGGTTCATTGCTGTCTATCTCATGACATCAAGCAAGAACGGCATAAATACAACGCAGCTCAGAGTGTATTTAGATGTGAGTAAGAAAACTGCCTGGTTCATGCTGCAACGCATAAGACAAGCATTCGTACAAAATCCTACCGAAAAGTTTGACGGTGTTGTAGAAGTGGATGAAACGTATGTCGGTGGTAAGAATAAGAACCGCCACAGAAACAAGAAAGTTAAGCATAGCCAAGGTCGCAGTACCAAAGACAAAGCACCAGTGTTTGGCATTCTTCAACGTGACGGAAAGGTATTTGTTAAGGTTGTCAAGAATGTAGGCTGGAAAGTCCTTACTGGGAATATGCTACGCAAGATTAAGGCTGGCAGTACAATCTACTCTGACGAATACTCGGCTTATCAAAGAGTGTTTGGTAAGGCTAAGGCTTTTACGCATAAAATTGTCGTTCATGGCAAGGGTAACTATGTGAATGGTGATGTTCATACAAACAATATCGAAGGCTTTTGGAATATCACGAAAGACGCTGTATGTGGCACGTACAACCACGTCAGTCGTAAATACTTGCAAAGATATTGCGATGAGGTTTCTTTCCGTTTCAACAACCGCAAGGTTTCTAAGGGTGAGTCCTTCTGTGATTTATTCGCTAATTGCAAAGGGACAAGAATAACTTACAAACAACTTGTTACATCATGAAACAGAAGAGGATACGGCATCGCAACATTCCCAAAAGCATACTTGAAGCAGAACATAGTCTTGAAAATTTTATACAAATCAATCCGTTTGTAGATATTCGGACTATCCGTGAACGTATTAGACTGAGAAAAGAACAGAAAAAGAGCAAGAACTAAATCCTGCCTTTCCAACTATTAGTAATCAATAGTGTGTCTGTTTAGTCCAATGGGCAAGCATATCACCAATCCAAAAGAACCCACCCACTGGGCATTCATCATAATTTTGGTTGTCGTGTTTGCGTTTCTTTGTATGTTCCATAATGCTTCAATTTTAGACGGTTGAACAATATTTGCTACTGAGTTGGAACCTCAGTAGTGCAAAGGTACAAAGATTAAGTGACAACGAAAAATGCGAGCAATCCGTGAGGACGCTCGCATTTACTTTTAACCCTATAAAAAGGTGTGGTATGTCGGATTGTTAAATATGCGTAAATTTTTACTTAGGTTTCTTTTTAGCAACGATTTTCTTAGATTTGGCAATCTCATCAACTGTAAAACCAAGCTGTTTCCAACCATCTATGCCCCATTTCTGATATACCGCAACAATGAAGTTTTCAGAATACTTAGGATATTTAGACAAAGAATGCAGCACTTTTGTTCCTTTTCCTTGTGCTAAATCCGAAAACGAAAGGAACTCACTATTAGCAGAAAAGAATACGGTTTTACCATAGCCTTGCTCGTATAAACAAAAATCAGCAATTTTATCAGCCATAGCCTTTGTTACAAGCGTTGTAGGTTGCTTAACTCTATCCCGTGTCGTAGTTCTCTTCTGTGCTGATACGTTCATGGAAAATACGCATAGCAGCAAAACAATAAATATGTTCTTCATCTTGTTCTTCCTTATTTACGTTTGGTTGTTGATGTTGCTTGACGCTTAAAAATCAGTTGTAACATACCATTGCCTATATCACGTATAAGCATACGCTTGTTGCCAACTCCATAAGTAGATTGTGGTACAACTGCGCCATTTCCTAATGTAACATAGGACAATTTCTTGCTTAGGCATTTGTAGCCCAATTTGTTCATGTCTTTTTCAAGCCTATCTTGATAATAACTACCTATAAGAAAACTTACCTCCTTGATAGTCTTGTTAGAATTTGCTTTGATTGATGCGAACAAGTCTTCATCTATACTTACAACATAGTCAGTAGAATTTTCTCTAATGGCAGGATATAAAGCATTATCACGGAAAACTTGCTTTGCTGCAGCAAAGTTGTTCTTGATTAAACACTTGTTGCCGACATCGACAACGGACAACGCTTGTCCCCAAGCGAATACGCTACACAAGGTAACGATTAAGGATAACAATAATCTCTTCATAATGGCGAATTTTACAAGAGTTCTCCTCAGACAGCCAGCTTGGAGGATTTTCTACAATGTTTACAGTTAAAGAAAGTGGGCTGCCTTCCATGTTTCTCTTGTAGGTATCGCCAAACACCTGAATATACAAACACGGATAGGCAGCCCACGTATATGAGCTGCTCCGTGCCTCGTATATTCGTTGTTGAGATTTGGCGATTTCACAAGAAAAAAGGCACTCTCTTTTTCCACTAAGATTTTGTCCCGAAAGACTTTGCAAAGGTACGACTTTTTGAGTATAACTTTCTATTTTTCACTGAAAATGTGTACCTTTGTAAACAAAATAAGTTTATTATGGATATAGAGGACGGAACATGGGTACAATTGAAGTCCAACACGAGCAAGGTGTATCGTGTCTGTTGTAGTTCAACATCTAATGAATTTCTTGATTGCGTTTCTCCGCAAAACGAAAGAAAACTATTGTCTGTTGAAGATATAGAAATTATCACAGATGTTGAACGAGTGGCAGATTTAGAACTCAACTACCCATCAACTTCTTCCTAATAGCAGCGGACATACCTTTTATCACAAATCCATAGCGTGGAAAGATAATATCGGCAATCTCGTTAGGCAATCCTCCATATTCTTTTCCATAATGCCAAGGAACTCTCTCATCCATTAAATCTAAGCCATGTGCTTTAGCAATCTTTTTCAGCCGTTCTTCTACAATCTCTAATGTTAGATTTTCTTTCATCGTCATTACTCGTTTATCAGTTTCCAAAAATACTCCTTAAACTCTCTACGGTTGTGAAATTTACTCCAATCGAACTCAATACCAATAATCTCTTGGAACTTTTCTATGATAGGTAAATCTTTGATTTGCGACTTCAAATCTATCTCGCTCTGAGTATATGCCTTTCCGTCCGTCTTTATTCCCTTACGGGTAAGTTCTAACAAATTAGAAAGAACTTGCTCAGCACCTGGTTTTCCAGGCATTTCCCCATTGATAACCTTTCTGTCAATAAGATGTACACCTAATGGTTTTTCGGTGCTGTAGAATGCTTCCGTAAAGATTGGCGTGTAATTTCGTTCAGCCGTAAAACTAATGTCTGTGATGTGGTCTTCGTTTTCCTTATAGATGATTGTAATCTTTGTATCTGCCATAGTTCTAAAGTTTTCTTCGATAAACTCTGTCATCGTAAAAGAAGGCACGATTTTTGCATATACAATAAAGTCCGCAGGTAGTAACGATACCTGCGGACGAAAGAAAATAGCAAATTCATAAAAACAGAAATATATGAAAATCAATCTATTAGATTGGGTCTATGCCCTTGGGGACAAGACCAAGCCATTTTCCGTAAGAGAAATTATCGGCAACAGATTAGCACTTACCGCTCCCGACTATACTCGTCTATACTTGGGAATGGAAGAAGTGGAAAAGATTACAGATGCAAATGTGTTATTGCATTTAGGTAATTTGGAATGTTTATAAAGTGGCGGTGATGTTCTAATGCAATCCCGAAATTCTCTCCAACCGAAATTTTGAAGAAAGGAGGTGCTGCAATATGAACAGAAGATTTATTGATGTATTCCTTTACTCTTACGTTGTGAGAACAGAGAAAGGTGATGAAGTCTTTGCTGTGTATGAACGGCATTTTCTGAGATAATCGAACTAAATCTTGCCACCGCCACTTTTGTTGTATTTATTCTCTTGTTAGAATTTGGGGCTAAAAAGTACGCCCTCACCTACGCTTAATCAAGTGCACACGTTCGTCTATAATATGATTTAAGAAATCGGCACATCCGTCAGTTGAGCCATCATCAAGGACAAGCAGCTCAAACATGGTGTAGGTCTGTCTAAGAATACTCTCTACAGATTCTTGCAGATACTTCCCGGCGTTATAGACTGAAAGAAGCACGCTTACTAAAGGATTCTTATCTTTTTTATGTTTTATTTCTTGGATGCTTTTTTGTTAAACTTCCATATGATATGGAGCATGATGTTCCTCGTAATCGTATTGTTTACGGTTTCCACCCGTCCTTGTGCGTTAAGCGTTCTGCGTACGGCACTGAGCTGGCCGAGCAAATCATGAGCGGATAGTTTCAACAGCCATGCCTTTCGCTTATCAATACAACGGCTCAAATTCACATTCCACACCCATTCGTCTGTATTCATTGCCCGATTACTATAACCACGGCGCATAAACAGATTCATATCTGTATTTAAGTCAATGCTAAACAGTAGCGGTGCATTGAGGCTAATAGTGTACAGGAAGTCCACTTGACTGAGTGTTTCAAATCCTTCTTGTGCGGAAGTGAGGCGTTCCCAATCGACTGACGCCTTGAATGAAGCGTGTCACTTAGAATAACGGTAGTCAATACCGGCATTGGGGGAAACGTGTAAATTGTGTACGATGCTTTTGTAAAAATCGGCGGTTGTCTTTGTGTTGGCGAAATCGACACTGCGGATCAGGCTGACATTGGTACCTATATTAAGAAACCAATGCTTTTCCTTATCAACGGATTGGCTTATAATCCCCGTAGCTCGCAATCCCCGGTTTCCGTCTATATTCCAAGGCATATAAATATAACCACCATTTTGTGGATTAAATTGGCGCAACTGGCCTATGGCATTATCAATAGTGTGCAGATAGAGTCCCAAATTCCATTGACGCATTTTTTTCTGTTTAAATCCACGCCACTGTACCGAACAATAGTATTCGTAGGAAGACTTTAAAGAAGGGTTACCAAGGAAGACAGACAAAGGATTACTGTCATCGCATACATCAAGCATTAATGTTTGTGACGGTGACTTATGCTGCATACTGAAGTTTAACTCCACGCCCTTTAGCTCAAATGTGATTCGTGGCCATGTATATATTTCTTTCCGAATATGTGGTTGCGTTGTTTTCGGACGCCATTCGTTCAGGCGTTCGTAGGTGATGTTGAGCGGAATACGGGTTGATACTTGCAGATTTTCCGTTCGGTAATACCACCTTAATTCTGCTGAATTACATCTATAAAAGTGGGTACGGTGGTAACTGTTCAGCGAATCGACACAATGCGCATATAAATCAGCCGCAGAAGGAAGCAGTCCGATGGCGGCTTCATCCGGCATCCATTCATCTCCCAATTTATCCAATCTGTAAAGCATACGCTCCGAAGAACTGAATTCTTGCGTGTATCTATAAGTAAAATACAATTTATTCTTTTTACGCATCCTTGATATATCTATGATTGGATAATCGGCTATGATTCCATACATATAGCTACTCCCCGGTCGATTGTCGTAACGATTGCGCATATCGGCGGTTCCACCGGCAGCAAGGAGCTTGTAGTGCTGCATATCATAGCCTCGCTCATGACTGTATTTGTAGTGCGCCTGTAAGCCAAGCGTATTCATGTGCAAGGATTTAAGGCTGATTCTTGTGTCTGCATTTCCGCTTGTGCTCCATTTATGTGTACGTCCAAGGTCCTGAGTGGAAAGCAGGTTGAGAAAGTCCTCGCCACAGGCATTTGCAATGATAATTGAATCCAACCCTTCACGGCCCAACAGCCTGTTTCCTTCGGCAGAACGGTAATACCCATGCCTTCGGTCGTAAGAATAAGAAAAACTCGGAGAAAAGCGTATGTATGTTTTAGGCAGAGCAAAAGTAAAACCATTGCTCCAATTTACATAGGTGTTCTTGTTTCGCCGTTTCTCCAACGAAGTAGTGTAAGACGAATTTATTTCCGGAAGAAACGATGTTGCAGATGTGAATTGCTCCAAATTCCCATTGTCCATTCCCGTCTTGATCGTGGACTGATAACGAATATTCCGGTTACGATTTTCCACAAAGTAAAAAGCGCCAGCCTCTGCCATTTTTGTCATCCCTTCTTTCTTCATGTTTTCTTCCCAGTTGCCGAAATCAGTCTGCGGGCTGCCGCTCATATTGACATTATTTCCCGTGGCATAGAGGGCTATCCGCGATTTGTCGGAAAAGCGCAGCCCGAACAGACGTGCCAGCATGGGCTTTGATTGATATACCGAATGGGCCAACTCGGCATTGGCAATATAGCTCTGTGCATACTGTGGTTTCAGGGCCACATCCAGCACCCAGGGGTCATCCATGTGCGGTCCTTTTTCGTCGGGTGAGCGCGTCAGGTAAGCATCATCCGGCGTTTTTTGATAAGTCTTTACCTTGTTTACCATATAGGCAGGAAGATTTTGCAGGGCTACTTTGGGGTCACCGTTGAAGAAGTCCTTTCCATTAACCAACAGGCTGCTGACGAAGTGCCCGTTTACCGTGATGCGACCGCCCGATTCCAGGCGCACACCGGGAAGTTGTCTGATGAGTTCGTCAAGCATGGAGCCTTCTGCCAGTTGGAAAGCATTGGCATCATAGACGAGCGTATCACCTTTCATCACCATCATGATTCGCGAGGCTGTCACAGTCGCTTCATTTAAATTATGACTCCTTTCTCTATGTAATCGTATAACCCCAATATTGTGAGCCACTTCACCGTGTTTCACTTCCGAAGGGAGTATGTTCAGGTCATAATATAATGTTTCATATCCTTCGCTTTCTACGCGAACGATACGCTTGAATGGCAATGTTGCGTGACTATTGTCGTAAACATACGTATATTGTTTTATCACATCGCCTAAAATCGTGATACGCCTAAACGTATCGACTTCGGTACTGTCGATTGTAGTAAGGAGAGATACACGGGCCTGTGTGAGTGTGGATTCCGTAATTGCGTCAATAGGATTTACCGTCACAGACAAATAAGCCTTTTGAGCAAAGGCCATGACGGAAGAACAAAGCATGATTAGAAATGTGACTTGACGTATATACATAATTTGTTTATACATAATTTGTTTTTTTGAAAATGGATGTTCCTCGTACGCTAATAAAGCAAACGAGTTGGTAAATGGAACTTTTAATTCGCGTAAAATAGAAACAAAGATGTTTTGAGTATGCATGATGTTCTTTTTTGTTGTCGCACGTGTTTTCTTTAATTTTCGGCACAAATATACAAACTATTTTTTATATAGTAAAAACCAGATTTTTATGAACTATTTGTTATTCTATGATATTTCGCTATTTTGCAGAACTTTATAACAATTCTATATACAATATGATTATGGATAAAAATTTTCTATCTCTAAAAGACTTTGAACTTTCCATGCGTGAAGATGCCCTTACTAGGGCAGAACTATTCCAAAACTACATCCATCAAATGGAGCAGTTTGACTCTAAAAGCTACTGGGTTATGTCACATGGATGTGTTGGAGCCAAGATGTCTTTGACGGAAACAAATACTTTATTTGATTCCTATATTTCAAATGACTACCTTGGAATGTCACAGTGTAAAGAAACTATTGAAGCCGGCATAAATGCGCTTATGAAATATGGAACAGGGGCTTGTGCTGCCCAACCAATTGGAGGGTATTTGGATATCCATCGACAGTTGGAAAAAGAAATTGCTGACTTTGTCGGTCAAGAAGATGCAATTCTTTTCTCTTCTGGATTTGGAGCAAATGCCGGCTTACTTCGTGCGATACTTGGCAAGAATGATATTGCCTATATTGATTCTTATATTCATACTAGCGCGATGAGTGGATTGATTGGAACAAACACTAAGCACATAGGGCACAATGATATTGAGTATTTGGATATGATTCTTGATAAAGAAAAAGATAAATATCAGACTCGTCTTGTCATTGTTGACGGAGTTTACTCTCAAAATGGTGATTTGTCCAAACTTCCGGAATACATTTCAGTCTGCAAGAAGCACAACTGCCTACTTATGGTAGATGATGCCCATGGTATTGGTGTTATGGGAAATAATGGACGTGGAACAGCAGAACACTATAATTGTATGGGGCAAGTGGATATTATTACGGGCACATTCAGTAAATCATTTGGTTGTGTTGGAGGTTTTGTTGCCGCTTCTTCCAAACTTATTCAGTATTTAAGATATTATGCCGACAGCAATGTATTCTCTGCTGCAATAACACCCCAAGTAACCTGTTCTGTCCTTAAGGCATTGGAGTTAATAAAAACCCAACCAAGTATTCGCGAAAAATTATGGAACAATGTAAATTTTCTACGTAATGGATTGCTTGACTCCAAATTTGACATAGGAACATCAGTTTCTCCTATTTTCCCGTTAATGGTTCGGGATAACGAAAAAGTGTATCGCATCGCTGACATGTTACAAAAAAAGCGTATATTTGCAAGTGGTATAGTTTATCCAGCGGTTCGTACCAAGGAGGCTAGAATAAGAATCAGCATTTTGGCTTCCCACGAAATAGCTCAATTAAAACATCTCATTCGCAGTCTTAAGGAGATAAGAAACGAAATACCTTTTTAATTACACGAAGAAATGACCAACGACGGTAAACGAGTGCGTATAAGGCGCACAAAAGCCACAATAACTGAAAATATAAGAAAAGCAGCTGTGGAAAGTGTACTTAAACGCGGATTTTCCGGTTCACTGGTATCTGAAATTATAAAGAAAGCCAAAATTGAACCTGTTGTTTTTTATAACCGATACCAAAATCTTGAGGAGTTCTTCAGCGAATTTGTCAAAGGATATGATTATTGGTTCTCTGATGTGGCAAAAGAAGCGAACAAACTAGAAACGCCACACGATCAATTTATCGCATTGATAGAAGGACTACAAGAATGTATGATAGAAAAGTCGGTTATGCTGGAATTGATCAGATGGGAAATTGCCGTAGATAACGACATTACCAAAAGGACTGCTTCAATACGTGAAATGTTCACTTTGCCACTGGCTGAGAAATACGATGACTTATTCAAAAATTCCGGGATAGATTTTGTCGCTATCGCAACAATTATCGTCAGCGGATTATATTACCTTTATCTGCATAAAGATCGTTCTACATTCTGCAATATCGACATGAATACGGAAGAAGGCAGAAACAGAGTCAATCAAGCCATTAAGTTCCTTTCCGAACTTCTTTTTAGCAAAAGAAACATGGGAAAGGAAAACTTGCAACTGTAAATATGATGTTTGGAGGTTTTATATAAAATTTAAAACCTCCAAACTTTTTACTTATGCTGCGACTATAAGGAAGTCCTACACTTTTTGATTTCTTTATTTATATGTGACATTACGGATTCTAGAGTCTCGCCTTTCTCGGCGACTTCCGGCGTAGGCGGTGCAAGCTCCAACTGTATCTTTCGGTCAAGTGCGGCAAGCTCGGACTTCAACTGCTTCAGTTCGTTCTCTTTCTTCCACATCTTGCCCGCTATCTCCTGCAACTGCGGAATCTTCTTTTCCAGCATCTCGTTCTTAGGGTTGTACTGGTCGATGATGGACGAAATCCTCTCCAATGCGTTCAGGAAGTTACGTGCGGCGGCTAACGGGTCAGCCATCGCCAGATGTCCGTTGTTGTAGGTGTACTTGTAGTTTCCCTCCACCACGAAGCGGTTGTCGGTAAACTCCAATCCTTCTTTGAGCATCCTCTCACTGTCCACCTTTATCGAGAAACCATAAAGTTCCCCGACAGCCTTGTACAGTCCGCCCGTCGTGGCGTTCTTGGCGATTTCCTGCAAACGTTTACCGATGACCTTTTCATCCGTTGAATCCACGCCGTCCACCTTGACAGGATTAAGGCGGCTGCCTTCTTTATCAGTCTGCACAACGGAAAGGAACCGGTTCCAGTCTTCCGTCATGGCATCAATAAAAGCCGTGTTGTTACGCAGTTCTCCCGTCTTGGATTCCAGCTTGAACTCCGAATCGCGCTTGCCCTTGTTGAACGACTTGCGTTCCCCTTCGAGCGAGGCGATACGCTTCTCTAATTTCGCCTTGTCTAAAAGGTCGGTGTTGCCGGACAACAACGCCATATACTCCGAGAAGTTCATGCCCGATTCCTCGTCCATAGCCCCCTCGTCAATGGTACGTGCACCCATAGCCCCGCTCTTGAGCTGCGATATGAACGTCTGTTTGCAGTGCAAGAGGTTGAACTTGTAACTGTCCAGTGACTTTTCCACGGCGTAGATTATGACATCCACGTTGTTCCTGGCAAAATGCTTGGCAATCTCATTCCCGGCTCTAACTCCCCGTCCGTCACGCTGTTGCAGGTCGGACGGTCGATCGGATAGGTCAAGGGCATTGCTGCCCTCTCCCCCCCCTAAGAACCGTACATGAGAGTTTCCCCTCATACGGCTCAAGCTTTTCTAA
>ENA-ORMJ01000050-ORMJ01000050.1-human-gut-metagenome-genome-assembly--contig:-NODE-50-length-86382-cov-20.851819_pt1 | contig 86382 bp, 73 predicted proteins | sample MGYA00242100_ERZ508989 | MGnify/ENA primary metagenome ERZ508989 (study PRJEB26280, sample SAMEA2531403) | human gut metagenome | biome: human gut; feature: human-associated habitat; material: faeces...
AAACAAAATTTGCTCTGAAAAACGGTGCATTTGTAATCGCAGAACTGCCTACAGGTGACTACACCGTGACAGAATTCAGCACACTTTCCGATTACACAATCAAGTCGGAAAATCCTGTGAAGATAACTGTAGTAAAAAATCAGACAGCAACGGCAACGTTTGTAAATGAACGTGACACAGGCACAGGCAAGGTTATAAAGGTATGGAAGCAGTTTGATACAATGACAGCCGCTGAACAGGCTGAAATCGAAAAAAATGTATACTTTACCGTAACCGACAGCAACGGTGCTTATCTCAAGGTTAAGGAAAGCAACGATAGCTATATCTACTGTGGCACACAGAAAATAGAAACAAAATTTGCTCTGAAAAACGGTGCATTTGTAATCGCAGAACTGCCTACAGGCGAATACACGGTGACTGAGTATGACAATGCAAAGGACTACAGCCCGAAGCAGCAGACTCAGAAAATAAAAATCACCAAGAATACAGCGGCAGTGCTGACATTTACAAACATCCGTGACACAGGCAACGCAAGTATCGTGAAGAAATGGACAAACCCCAACGGGCTGACAACAGCTCAGAAGGCAGAGCTTGAAAAGAATGTATACTTCACTGTAAAGAATGCTGACGGTGCATATTTAAAGGCTGTATCAAAGAACGGCAAGTATGTATATAACGGCAGTCAGACAGCAGAAGCACGTTTTATGCTGACAAACAGCAAGTTTGAGATTGTCGAACTGCCCACCGGTACATATACGATAACCGAGTACAACAATGCGGTCGGCTATCTTCCCTTAACTCAGAGCAGAACGATTACTGTTACCAAAGGAAAAACGGCAACGGCAGCATTTGTAAACGAGGTTATTTTGGGCAATGTCACATTAACGAAGGTCGATGAGGACTATCCCGAAAACAAATTAACAGGTGCTGTATTTACAGTTTACAAGAGCGATAAGAAAACCGTAGTCGGCACAATGAAAGAAACCGAAACAGGCGTGTACAGCCTTGAGGGACTTGTATACGGCGAATACTATGTGCAGGAAACAAAGGCTCCGAAATACTTCGTCCGTGATGTGAATTTCTACTATTTCCAGATCGTAAATGACGGCGAAACCGTAGAAGTATCTAACGATGAGCTTGGCAAGGGTACATTTATCAACTCACCTCAGAAGGGCGAAATCAAGATAGTAAAGACATCGTACAACAATAAGGTTGAAGGCTTCAAATTTGAGGTTTCCGGTACAACATACACCGGACAGACTTTCAAGAAAACATACACAACTGATAAGGATGGTATTATAAGAATAACTGACCTGAGAGCAGGCGAGTATACCATTCACGAAGTCAAGGATTCTGCTTCGGCAGGCTATCTATTACCTGAAGATAAACAGCTGACGATCGACCGTGACGGTGCAATGCTCGTTGCCAAAATGCACAACGATAAAATACCTGATAATCCTCCGACAGGTGCAGGCGAGGACGGCTTTATGCAGACGGCGGTTATTATCATATCAACGGTAATGATGAGTGCGGCTGTTGTGCTTGCATTCCCGTTATCGAAGCGTAAGAGAAAACGCTAAGCAGCATTAAAATTTTATTGTCACCGGGCGGCAGAAAAGCTCTGCCGCCTTTATGGTGGCGATTAAAGGAGGAGAAAGATGAAGAACATAGAAAGAATGCTCAGTAATTGCGGAATTACCTATGAAGTGTTACCTGAAAACGATAGTTTGAATAAGTTAGCAAAATCACTAAGGAAAAAGATAATTTTCGATATGCTGAAAGATGAAAGAATACCTGCTTCTTGTGTTGTTGGACTGTTGATTGCTATGGTACTGTCGTTTGTTAAAGGATATCCTGTTTTATCGTTTGTTACGATTGTATTTGTTATTATCGCCGTAGCCATACAATTAATATTGATCTGCAAATACAGAAAAGACGTTACAGATCTGTATAAAAGCCGAACGTACTACAAGTTGCTCACCGACGAACATAATGCAGCAGAACTCGCAAAGATGATTTACGACAATGTTTCTCGAACAGCATATAAAGTAAACGGTGAATCATATATGAAAAACCGCTTACACAAGAGTAATTTCACTCGCAATAATAATTATGAGATTATTTTGATTGCTTTTGGAGATTACGATAATCTGAGTAATGTCCCGATGATGATTGCTGATATGTAAGTCTTAAAACATGGGATTAAATTATTATAACGGACTGGAAAATTTATCATGTAACTTTTTGATTCCGAATGACAATATACAAATTATCGTAGTCCATACAATACATGTAGTATGAAAAGAAGTAATAAAAGATAAAGTGGTAAGCAGAAAATCTGTTATAAATAATTTGTAATTCAGCAAAATGTGTACAAGGTAAAAAATTATAAACGAAATTTTACAAACTCCTATAGTTTCAAAATACGCCTTGCGAAACGTATAGTGATAATCAGGCTGATGCTTTAAGTCACATTCTATATTATAACTATCACGCCACAAACGTAAAGTTAATGTCGATAAGAGCCAAAAAAAGAAAAAGCAATTAAATGCAATCACGTCTATCAATTCAAGTACTTTAGCATCACCAAAAATATTTACCGACAAATTATCCATTATTTCGCAAAACTCACTTTGATATAAATTAATTGAGAAATGCAAAATAAGCAAAGTCACAAAAAATAATGCGAATGAAGGTCGTAATGTTTCAAACGCCTTGCTGACAGTGTCAAAAATTTTTGTTATCATTTTATTCTCCTTTTCTTTTTATAATAACATGATTTTTGTGTGTTTTCAAGTTCAAAATTATAATGAAAGGTCATGAAGTCAATTCAGAAGTAGTAATAAACAACTATTTTATAGAATAATGCGGTAATATAAATACATTTACTGTATTTGTCATCAACATCACGATGCCAATTTGATTATAAAAAAGTTGACATATTAACAGTTTTATGGTATTGTTATATCAAAGACGTTATAGATTAAGGAGAAAATATAGAATGAAACTTACAAACAATTATAAATCTTTTAAGCTTTGTAAGAAAAGCAATGATTCTTATGTGATGCTGTATTCGCCGATTATCTTTATTGAAGTTCTTTGCGTTGTGAATATAATTTATGTTATCATAAACGTATGTAATGGGACGATTGATTTTAGTTCGGTTTTATGTTCTGATTTAATGTCATTAGTTGGCATGGCTATTTCGGTTTGGACTGGAATAAGTATTTTCAATGCAATTGAAAACAGCAAGATGGTTGCCTTAGATAAAAAAGCGCAAGAGGCACAAGAATCTGTAGATAAATTGAATAAACGTATAGATGAATTCTTAGAACAAAACGCTAATACATATCGCTTACAATTTGAAACTGAACTTAGTATTAATAAAGACAAAATAGCTGAGTTTATTTTTTCAAAAATAAGCGATACTGATATTCCGTTAGATTCGAAGCCAAATATTTATTATAATATGTTCATTCTCGAGCATGAGTACAATAAAATTAGCAATATAGCCAACCGTAGCGATATAAACGCAACACAAAAAAAGCATTTATTAGAAGTTTATCGACAAATATGCAATAAGCTGAAATCATCTTGTCACTTACCGGAAGATAAAAATTTATCTTTCAAGGATTATTTTGATTACCGTATCACAGATTCTTATTTTTTAGAAGGTTATATTTGTGGAGAAAGCGACAATTATAAAGAAGCTTATGACAAATATACAATCGCATATAATCAGTACGTAACGATATTGAATAAAATCGACTTTTTCGAAAAAATAATAAATCCCCGAATTTTCAATGATGATGATTTTCAAATTCATATATATAGTGAAATTCCTAGTAACGAACCAGAACAAATTTGTTTATGTTTTATATGTAATTTATTAGGAGAATGTAACAGCAAGATTGTTGAAGCAATAAATATTTTATATACAAAAAATGGCGGTAGCTTCTCTGAAAAAGAAAAACAAAAAGGGAAATTAGCTTCAGCGCTTTCTCTTAAATATTATAAAATCCTTTTTGCAATTTTAGATGACAGCGAAATAGAAAAACGTGAAGTATATTATCGCAATTATGGTTGTTCCAGATTACGGCTTGCAGAATTCCAATGGCGTATATCGGATTCAAATAATGATAAAAATGCAGAAGAAGTATTTTACTATCCTACAAAAATAGCATTAAAATATTTTTTGAAAGGAGAAAAACTCTCCAAAGATAGAAGCAAAATATACTGTATGATTTGCCGAACACTAATTCAAAATATTATTTTGAAGTGTCATGCGTTCTATATATTTCAGTGGTTATTCTTGAACGGTGAGCACTTTTCAGGTGATTCATTGAAAAATATTCGAGTAGATGCGTGGGAAATGAATACAATCAATTATTTGATAAGTTTATTAGATAATTACTATAAAATGGGAACTGCAAAATTTCCCGAAAAAGGCGATTTAAATTTATATTTTATTTTGGGAATGCTACTTATTAAATTTATCGAATTAAAGTCAATGTCAAATTTGTTTAAAAATAGATTGAAGGTTCGTTTACCAACTCTAGAGGATTTATCTGAGGAAATGGATTATGTTAAGCAATGTAAACTTTATAGTAAAAGCCTCTATGAAAAAATTAATTATTTATTAGAAGAGTACAAACGCCTCTTATCAACTGATCAAAAACTTACAAACAGATAAACGATTAAAAGCGACTGAATTTCAGCCGCTTTTTTTGTCGTAATATAACTATTTTATGAAAGGATGTGATTCCCATGCAGTTATAATTTGTCGCCACTGGCGACAATAAAAATCAACATATTTGTCAGAGCGTTAACCGCTCTTATTTTTTTATCTGAAAGGAATATTATTATGAAAAAAGCAAAAGTGCTTGCAACATTTCTTGTTGCGCTTATAACCGTAACAGCTCTCTCAACTGTATGCTTTGCTGCCGGAAGTGCCGACGTAGCCGGTGCCATTACAAGTACATGGGACGGCATGAAAGGTCAGATTAAGACAATCGTAAATGATGTGGTGTTCCCTATACTCGATGGCGTACTCGGTATTTTGTTAATTGTATTCATTACAAAAAGTGCTATTTCCTATAAGCGTAACGGCGAATTTGATATAATAGCACCGGCTGTATGCCTGGGTGGATTGCTATTTGTTCTTACTGCACCCCTTTATATTTGGAACATCATTCCGTGGTAATACTTGCAGCAGTATTAAATAATTCAATATTGAAAAAAGGCTTTTGGGTATAATAGCTCACAAGCCTTTTTCCTTTTTGAAACAGAAAGGAGTCAGAAATGGCAAAATACAGACGTATTACCGAAGAACAGCGAACAATCGCAAATTCAACGGATCTGTACAGTTTTCTCACGTCACATGGCGAACAATTACAAAGACATGGCAGCGGATATAAGCTTGTATATACTGAAAACGGACAGAAGCATGACAGTATAACCATTAACGGAAATCAGTGGTATGATCATAAAAATCAGATTGGTGGCGGTGCTATAAAATTTGTCGAGAATTATTACGGTTCTTCTTATCCTGAAGCTGTAGAAATGCTATTAGGGTTTTCATCAGTTCCTTCATCAAATATAACACGAGTATCAAATGTTAATACGCAATTACCGATTAGAAAGGAATTTAAGTTACCGAAAGCCAACAGCGATATGAAACGAGTTTTTGCATACCTAACAAAAACCCGGCACATATCAGGCGACATTGTTTCTTTTTTTGCTCATAAGAAGATGATCTATGAAAGTCTTGAATATTACAACGATAAAACTACAGGTGAACAAAAAGAAGCGCACAATGTTGTGTTTCTCGGCAGAGATAAGGAGGGTACTGCCAAGCAGGCTAATAAACGCTCGATTGCCACATACGGCAAAAGTTTTCGCATGACAGTCTCCGGATCTGATACTAATTTCAGTTTTTGCCATATCGGCACTGATGATATGATATTAGTCTTCGAAGCACCGATAGATATGTTGTCATTTATAACATTATATCCGGCTGATTGGCAAAAGCATAGCTATATAGCTCTTGACGGTATTTCAGAGCGTTCGCTTCTTCAGGCGTTGTCAGACTATCCTCATCTTCAGCATGTAGTTTTATGTACGGACAACGATGAAGGTGGAATAGACGCTGCCGAACGAATACGAGATATACTTTATTCAAAAGGCTATAAGCATATCGGACGGGCAACTTCACAGGCAAAAGACTGGAACGAAGACCTTAAACATAATTATGGCGAAGAATATATTCCGGCAAATGTTCACCCACTGAAAAATGCTGTTGCTAATGTTGTAGATGAAATCGAGCCGCAAAATGATACATTATCACCCGGATTTGAAGATTTGCTTGCAGAAGGACTGTATACCGATATAGCCGCTCTTGCACTGGATCATAGTGTTCAAACACTGAAACTTGATGATTCGACGATTGACTATACCGCTATGTATGAAAAACTAGCCAATCGTATCAATAAAGATTTCAGAGCATATAGAGAAAAAGGTAAGCCGCAAACAAAAATCGAGCAATTGACCGAACAAATTAAATGTGCATTTAAAATAGGAGAAACCGACACGTGTAAAAGCGTTGCAAAACGTTTCTATGAAATAGCGCAAACAGCAGTATCGATTGAAGCAAGCATGACTCTTGAAATGCAACAGGCACAATCGGAAATCATTGCTGAAACTGCCGTTATGACGATGGGAGGTTGATAATATGCAACAGTATGTATTTATAGTTATTATAGCAATTGTCTTTTTGGCTATGATAATATTCGCTGTTATAGGGAAGAATTACAGCCTTGACAAAATCAAGGCTCGCAAGGTCGGTAACGGACAGCACGGAACCGCTCACTGGGCGGAACACAAGGAAATTTCACAAAACTTTTCAATTCTAAAATATGAGCCGCAATTATGGCGTATGGGTGCTTGCAGACCAACAATTGACGGAACAATAGTCGGTTTTGAAAAAAAGGGGAAAGATACATACGCATTGATTGATACAAGTGATGTACATACATTGATGATTGCAGCTGCAGGAACAGGTAAAACCACATTCTTTCTTGAACCTAACATTGAATACTGCTGTGCGGCAGGTATGAGTTTTATAAGTACTGATACAAAAGGAGATATATACAGAAATTGCGGTTATGTAGCCGCAAAACGTTACGGTTATAAAATATCAGTGATAGATCTGCGGAATCCGCTTAAATCAGATGGATTTAATCTGTTACATCTTGTAAAAAAATATATGGATGAACACAAGAATAATCCTTTGAATATCAGCGCAAAAGCCAAATCAGAGCGATACGCAAAAATCGTTGCCGACAGTATAATTGCCGCCGATGGCGACAAATACGGAGCAAACACATACTTCTATGATGCTGCAAAGGGATTAATAGCAGCCCTGATTCTGATTATTGCCGAATACGGAAATGACAAAGAATGTCATATAGTGTCCGTGCTGAAACTGATGATAGAGTTGTTAGAAGCAAAACCACAGAAAAAGTCACAACTTAAATCGGAAACATACTTTGCTGATCTGATTAAATTGCTACCGCCGGAACATAAAGCAAGATGGTTATCAGGTGCGGCGATTAACAATGCAGATCAAGCAGCACTCTCGGTCATCTCTACTGCCCTGTCACGTTTAAATTCACTCATTGACACAGAAACCGAACAGATTTTATGCTTTAACACAGCAATCGATACTGAAACACTCTGTAAAGAAAAATGTGCTGTATTTATTGTACTTCCCGAAGAAGACAGAACAAAGTATGTAATTGCTAATCTGATTATAGAACAAATCAGCCGAGAAATATACCATATTGCCGATGAAAACGGCGGTCATTTAGATAAACGTATAATGATATATTTCGAGGAGTTTGGTACAATGCCGCCAATAAGCGGAGTTGAAGCAATGTTCTCCGCCCTGCGCTCACGTTCAGTGTCTATCGTTGCAATTATACAATCTTTCGCACAACTTGAAAAAAACTATGGAAAGCAAGGGTCTGAAATCATCGTTGATAACACACAACTAATGCTGTTTGGCGGTTTTGCTCCCGGTAGTTCTTCTGCCGAAAAGCTATCAAAAGACCTCGGGAAGCAGACTATTCTGACAGGTAGTATTTCTAAAGGCAACGGAGGCAAAAACAGCGGTCACCAATCTCAGCAATTACAGATGACGGGACGAGAATTAATTACAGCCGATGAGCTGAAGTGCTTGCCAAAAGGAACATTTATTTGTACTAAAACAGGAATGTCGCCGTTCAAAGTGCAGCTTCTGTTTTACGAAAAACTTGGCATACGCTACGATGAAAAGCTGAACGCTGAGATTAAAGAGGTTAAAACAGTATATTATGCTGATCGAAAATCGATTAGCAAAGTAATTAAAAAACAGCATATCGATGAGCAGGAGAATGAAATGAATAAAGAAGAAAATGTAAGCGATATTAACGAGCTTATAACCGATTACTCGCTTGAAGAAGATGATATTTTCACAGAAACTCCTTCAAGCAAAAAAATGATACGAACATAAGGAGGGTTTAAGTATGGGCTGGCTATTTGACGTACTCGGAATTTCAGTTGATGGATTCGTTTCAAGCATATTTAATGGTATTATTAACTGGATTTATGAAGTTATTTTCAGTGTTATAAAAGTTGTTTTCACCAAGATAAATGAAACCGGATCTGATCTGTTTCGCCTTCCTTGGGTTCAATCGCTTGTTAATTTCTTCTACATACTCGGCTGGGCGTTATTTGCAATCGGATTAGTTGTATCAATATCGGATATGGTTATCGAATACAGCAACGGCAAAGGCGATGTTAAGACAACTGCTATAAATTGGTTAAAAGCGGTTTTGGCAGTAAGTCTATTTACTATATTGCCGGAACGTTTATATAATTTTGCAGTATATACTCAAGATTCTGTTTCCCGTTCAATAATTGATCAGGTAACCGATGAGAATTATTATCATCATCTTGTAGAATTTAACGTCAATTTTGTTAATGTGATATTCATTTTAATGATATTGTACGCAACCGTGAAGGTGTTCTTTGCTAACGTTAAAAGAGGCGGTATATTACTTACTCTTATCGGCGTTGGCTCGTTGTATATGCTTAATCTCCCACGAGGCTACAGTGATGGATTCAATGGTTGGATAAAGCAAGTTATAGCATTATGCTTTACGTCGTTTATGCAAACTACGCTTTTCTTTGCCGGGTTAATTACAATTCAAAGTGATTGGCTTATCGGTACGTGTCTTATTTTGTCTGCCACGGAAGTCCCGCGTATAGCTGACAGATTCGGATTAGATACGTCTATTCGCGGAAACATGATGGCTGTTTCGATGACAGCTAATACGGCATTAAACGGCATGAGATTTATTCGTGCAGTTGCAAAGTAGGTGAAAACAGTGAAAAATTACTTGTACCCAAAGAACCTCAAATCGAAAACAAAAATTCTCAAATGGCAGGCACGAGATTTTATTGTTATTGTATTTTTCTCTATAATATGTGTTACGATTCTTGCAAACACATTAAGAGCCGAGCAATTTGTTTTTTTGTTTGTGTATGCCATATTAACGATCGTGACAGAGGAAGATCGTACATTATGCAGCTATGTAACGATTGCTGCAAAGCACTTTTTGTTAGAGCAACAAAAATATCTATGGAAGTGAGGATAATATGAAAATTAAAACGAAAAAGAAAACCGTTCAACAGCTTTTAGGCCTTGAAACTTTCGGCAAATACGGTTTGATAGCCGGAAAAGCCGAGTATGTAGTTTTTTCGATACTACCGTCTAACATTGCCGTTATGTCTTTGGAATCAGTACAAATTAAGATCGAAAAATTAATGGATCTTCTTACTGCTTTTCCAAATATACAGATTTTCTGCACCGATGGCTGCGAGTGTTTTGACAATAATAAAATATTTATAAACTCTCGTATAGACAACGAAGAAAATAGTGCTGTTCGTGAATTGCTTAATAAAGATCTCGAGCATATGGAAAGTATACAAAGCGAATTGTCAAACGCACGACAGTTTTATCTTGTATACAGATTTCGCAATCAATCTGAAGATCTTGCAGGAACAATTGTATCACGACTGGAAAAGTGCATGAGCGAATACGATTTTGTTTGCAAACGGCTTGAAAAATCAGATTTAAAACAATTTTTAGCTGTATATTTCGGCATATCATCATATGGTGCTGAAATTGCAGATGTGGAGGGAGCAACAAATGAAAATATGTAATAAAAAAGCGGTTGAGTTGACGCCTGAGCAGGAAGAAGAAATACGCATTCAATCATACTTTGACCGCATTACGCCGTCTGTACTCAGATTTTATCCCGATTATTATATATGCGGCAATAATTATTGCTCTGTGTGGGCAATCAGAGAATATGCGCCGAAAACGCAGGAACAGGCAATCTTGTCACATATTGCAGACCACGAAAATGTTACGCTGAAGATATATAATCGCCCGGTTTCAGCGGCTGAACAAAATCAGATTATAGAACACGCCGACAGAAAGAATAACGCTCAGAAGAACACAACGACCAAGCTTGCTGAAGCCATAGACGCTGAGAGCAATCTAAGCGATATGGTGGAAATGCTCACAGACATACGTCGAAATAATGAATCAATGGTCCATACCTCGGTGTTCATTCAATTGAAATCTTCTTCAAAGGAACGGCTGACTGAGCTTCAGGCTGATATTTCAATGGAATTGATACGTTCCAAAATCAGTTACGACAGGCTGTTATTACAGCAAAAAGAAGGATTTATTGCAACCCTTCCTTTCGGCAGAGATATGTTCGGAAACTTATTCGAACGGGTTATGCCAATTAGCTCAGCAGCTAATCTATATCCACTGAATTACAGTGGTAAAACCGACGAGAAGGGGCTGTACATCGGAAAAGATAAATACGGCAGCAGTATATGCGTTGATTTTGATGTCAGAAGTGACGATAAAACCAATTCCAACATTGTAATTCTCGGTAATGCAGGTGAAGGCAAATCTTATCTATTAAAGCTTATCCTTACCAACCTGAGAGAATCAGGATTTGATATACTGAACATCGATCCCAATGTAGAATATGTAGAACTGACAAATAATCTCGGCGGTGTAAATATTGATCTTATGGGCGGCAAATATACGATAAATCCTCTTGAACCCACTCCATGGGCAACTGATGATAATCAAACTATGCTTGAGGTCGAGGCATTCAGTAAAACCTCTGCGCTGTCACAACATATATCATACCTCAAGGATTTTTTCCGTTGTTACAAAGATTTTTCTGACGCTGCTATAGATACGCTTGAAATAATGCTCGGAAAACTTTATGCTAAATTCAACATATTTGAAAACACCAATCTTGATAAAATACCTCACAACAAGTTTCCGTTACTCACAGACTTATATGCGGTTATCGAAGAAGAATACAATAAATGTGAAAAAGGCAAAAAAGCATTATATCGTTCCGATACACTTCAGGATCTGCTCTTAGGTTTAAATTCGTTATGCCGTGGTGCTGAAAGTAAGTATTTTAACGGTCATACTAATATAAAAGACGGCAAGATGATTAACTTTCTGATCCGTGGTATTATGGATACAAACGCAAAGCTCCGTGACACTATACTGTTCAATCTGCTGTCTTACATTCAGAACCGGTTACTTACAAAAGGACGTACTTTTGCCGGAGTTGATGAATTGCATTTATTTCTTAACAATCTGACAACAGTAAAATATCTGAGAGCCATCATGAAGCAGGATCGAAAAATGGATTCCGGTCTGATCATTGCTTCTCAAAATGTCGAGGATCTTACTTTGCCGGGAATAAAAGAATACACCAAACCTTTATTATCGATACCCACTCATCAATTTTTCTTCTATCCCGGTATAGTATCATCCGAAAACTTTATAGATACGCTTCAGCTTGATCCGGCAGAATACAAACTGATAAACAAACCGTCACGTTCACATTGTCTGTATCGTTGCGGCAATGAACGTTATTTGTTGAAAGTCATTGCGCCGCCGTACAAGGCGGCTCTTTTCGGTACTGGAGGCGGTAGATAATGGCTGTCAGTGTAATCGTCAAAGTCGGTGTAAAATTGCTCAGCACCAAAAAAGGACGGCGTTTTATTGTAGGAATAATTTGCGCTGTTTTTATGTTGTTGTTTGGAATTACAGCAGCTGTGTGGTTTATCATTGCTTCGTATTTCGGATTAATCGGTAATGCCATGAGCGATGTGTTAATCAATCAGTCATGGTCTGATATTAATAAATATGTAGACAGTGCGCTTAACGATGTCAACAATACAATAAACGGAGAAATAAAAGAAACTACATACAGCTTTATGCCGGATTTTTCAATCAATCTATCAAAAGCTGTTTTGCAGCAGACGCTAGAAAAAAACAATGCTTCAACTATCCTGTTGTACGACAGTTCAGATATAGAGAAATACGACAAGCTTGCCGATGAAGCTGTTACAATGTTAAAAGCCGTCAAAAGTCAAAGTGATCTCAATAAAATATTTCCGGATAAAAAATATAAATATACGGATCTCGAAAACGATACGGCGTTCTCATTGAATGACAAGAATAATTTCAAAGAGGAAACGAAAGAAATGATACAAACACTCGTTCGTAAAGAGCTGCCTGACTATAATTATATTGTAACAGAAAAAACGATTGATAACAAGAATTATAAAACACAGGTTCTGACTGTCAAATCAGGCGAAAACACAGATACAGTAAAATATACTGTCAGCGGCGCAGGCGACATTTACTTACCGCTGTTTATAGCAATGTATCACGCTAAAAACGGTGTATATGTAAAAGATATGTTGAAGAACAGCGTATCTGATTTGACAAGCGATATAGCCGAAAACACTGAATCGAGCGGAATTGCAGATTACAATGATTTTATTGCTACAGTACGTTTAGCAAATATTGATCTTTTCGGCGCAGCTGAAATAGGAAGGGCTGTTACCAATGCTATATCAAACGGCGCAATCGGTATAACACATAAGATTACCTCATATGGGAATAATCGTAATCTTACATTAACCCTAGTTATGCCGTCTCAAAAAGAATGGGAGGAAATGTTCGGTGTAAGCGAAAAAGAAGATATAGTTACCGATAATCTGAAAGTAATCGAAACCATGCTTGAAAAAGCCGGCATAACGGATTTATATTTTCCTGTAGCCACTACTGTGAAATCCGCTCTGTTTACATACTTTGAAGGTTTTTTCAATTTACCTGTAAACAGCAGTGAGCTTGAAAACAGAGTTATTCTTACATCGCTTAATGCAGAGCAATTTTTTCATCATAATGGGCTATATACAGCCTATGACGGCGGTGTAACGCTTTCGCTGAAAGCTTCTGAAATTCCTGTAAGGATTGATATTTTACCAAATGCTACTGATGTAATACAAGACGCTTTTATCTATGACGTTTATGACAGCGAAGAACACAATATAATAAAAAGCACACCAAATTATACTTATAACTGTTCCGCTGTCGAAATCGCGTATATCATAGACGTTGACACCTTTAAAGAACAGTATGGATTTGATTTTCCCACTATAGTAACGACAAGTGGCAATACATTTGAGACCGGCGATACAATTACCATGCTGGTTGAATACAGCTGCATGGAACGTATTGCTATCAGTGAAGAAGATATAGGTCACTCGCTTCGTGATATATTCGGTAACTCACAAATGATAATCGGATACTCACATAACGGTACTCACAGTAAAGAAAAAGATGAGGGATTTGATTCAACGGGCTGGTATCATACATTCGGTAGTGAAAAGAATGTATACCATCTCGGCATAAAAGCGGCATTTGTTGATGGTGAAGTTGTCAGACAGGAATATCAGAAACCTCATACATATAACGGATTATCAGTAAAGAACACAGGCGCTAAAGTCAATCCGTTATTATGGTTTAAAGCATTCAGAACAGCCGCTTGACAAACCCTATTCAATAGGGTATAATAATAACAGTAAGGAGGTTAAATATGACTCGTGAATTCGTAATCATGCCCGAATTTGAAAAACAGTGGTCGGCTATGGGGCTTTCTGATAAAGAATTAAGCTCTTTGCAATACGAACTTACTATAACGCCCAAAATCGGTGATGTAATAAAAGGCACAGGCGGACTTCGCAAATTTCGTTACGCTTTTGAAAACAGAGGAAAAAGCGGCAGTGTCAGGGTGTGCTATATTGATTTTGTTGTAAAAGAGCGCATTTATTTAATCACTGCATATCCTAAAAACAAGAAAGAAAATCTGAGCAAAGAAGAATGTAACGAAATCAAAAAATTGGTTAAACTATTGGAAGAAAGTTTATAAGGAGGTTTACTTATGGGACTTTATGATAGCATTACAAAAGGTCTGACAGAAGCTATTGAATACGAAAAGGGTAACGTAAGTGCTAAGAAGGTCAAAGTAACTGTCACCCCGACTGATGACTTTTCTCCTAAGGAGATTAAAGCAGTCAGAAACAAGCTTAATATGACACAGAGAACGTTTGCGTCTGTAATCGGCGTATCTGCTAAGACTGTCGAAGCATGGGAAACAGGTACCAATAAGCCCATGAAAACTGCTTGCAGACTTATTTCGATGATAAACGCTGACCCTCAGATACTGAAAAAATGCAAGATTGTAAACAGATAAGTTTTATGATACAGATTAACCTGCGGTTGCTATCGCAGGTTTTTCTTTTGCCATTTTGCAGAAAGGACAATAATATGAAAAAAGAACAAATGAACGTTGCACTTGACCCGGCATTAAAAGCTAAAGTCCGTGGTATGTATAAAAGTGATAATTGCAGTACAATGACAGAATTCGTGCAGAAAGCAGTCGAATTTTATATTGGCTATCTTGAAAGTCAGAATTCCGTTAATTTCATCGCACCCATTATAACTGATACGATTAAATCGACTGTTTACGCAACAGAACAGCGTCTTGCACGCTTATTATTCAAAGAAGCAGTTGAAACGGCAAAGCTCGCAAATATTACAGCGGCATTTCACAATTTAGATGATAACACATTAAAATCATTACACATACGCTGCGTGCAGGAAGTATCGAAAATCAACGGTATACTAACTCTCGAAGACGCAACGAAATTTCAGAATGGTGATGAATAATGCCAAAAATAATAGTTACAAGCAGATACATTGCTCCATCTGTACCAAAATCGCACCTGGAGTATTACACAAAATATATTGCTACACGTCCCGGTGTAGTGATAAATAATACTAACTCTGTCGGTATCGAACCTCAGAAGCCGTCCAATCCTAATGATCCCGTAAGTGAAAAACAAAAACAGATGATAGATCAACTTCTGCAAGATTTTAAAGATGCTAAAAAACTGTTTGAATATGAGGATTATATCAATAACCCTACGCAAGGGACGGCAAGCGATTTAATTTCAGCGGTAATAGACAGAAATGCAGATATAGTAATAGGAAAATCGGCATACACACACTATCTAGGCGAACGCCCCGGTGTTGTAAAGGACGGCGAACACGGACTATTCTCCTGGGACGGTCAGAGTTTAGATCTGAATCAGGTAGCTCAAGAAGTTGCGACGCACCGGGGCAACGTGTGGACGCACGTTGTATCATTGCGCCGCTCTGACGCCGAGCTTTCCGGATATGCCTATAATGATGAACAAATAACAGCTGACGCATGGCGTTCACTTGTCCGACGGCATATTTTAACTATGGCAAAACAGACGAAAATCAAACCTGAAAATTTACAGTGGTATGCTGCTTTTCATAACAAGGAAACAAATCCTCACGTACATATTATGATTTACTCGAAAGATCCGAAAGAGGGCTATCTGACTAACAACGGGATAGAAAAAATACGCTCCGCCTTTGCAAATGATATTTATTCAGAAGAATTATCCATGCTAAACGAACATCAGACCGAATTACGCAACGAATTGCGTTCATCGGCGGCTATGGCATTTGACAAAATCGCAGCGCAGCTAAGAGCCGGAACAATGCCGGGTCAGCAGAATTTATACGAAAATATCACGAAGCTCAAAAATATCCTTGATTCTACCAAAGGCAAAAAAGTGTACAAATTTCTCAAGCCTGAAGCTAAGGCTGTTGTTGACAGCATTACACAGCAGATTTGCAGAAACAAGGATATACAGTCATTATATGAACAATGGTGTAATTGTCAAAAAGATCGTATAGGCATTTATACTTCGAAAATTCCGGATTTCCCATCATTAGAAGAAAATCCGGAATTCAAAACGATAAAAAATCATATTATCAGAGCTGTAGCGGAAATGTCGGATATTATCGAAATCCAATCAGATAAAATTCACACTGAAAATCCGGTGTTTGAGAACATACCGTTACCTGATAACCCGCCTATTGTACATGAAAATGACGAAAATATCAAGGAAGTTATCAACAAACAAACTGCTGACACTGAAGAAAATCTCAAAGAAGAAACTGCCCCGACTATAGATCCTGCTGTCGGTGTCATTGCTATTTCTCTGTTTGGTCAGCTCACAAGGATGATGACGCAAGACTCAAATATTGATCAGTCACAATTTGTTAACCATTCTGTTGAGACAGAAATATTAAGAAAAGTACTTGAGAGAAAATTAGCTCAAGGTCAAAAAATAGAATAAGGAGTGAAAGCGCAGTGTTAAAGTTGGACTATTTCAAATTGCCTAACTATATATTTGCCGCAGATCTTACCCACAATGAGTTTGCCGTTCTCGCCTATCTCATATCTCTGCACACAAATATACACAGTAAAACAGGCGATTACAAACGTGTACGACAAACAACTATTGCTCATTCCTGCGGTATAAAAACTGCGCAAACCGTATCGAGAATCATAAAATCGCTTAATGAAAAAGGTTTTATTTCTCATATAATCAAAGCATACCGTCCTGACAATCTGATAGGCACTTATACTTATGTTCTTAACACAGAAAAACTATGTGGTGAATACACACCTATAAAACGCTCTGTGTTTACAAGAAATCTTAATGCAAAACAGCTTAAAGTATATTTATACCTTTTAAAGTGCATAGATAAAAAATTGAGGTTCTGTTGGAACAGCTTCAGCGATATATCAAATGTGCTTAAAATAAAAAGAGATGATGTTATCGCCATAGTTTCTGATCTTGTCTATGAAAGATGTATCAGAAAAATGAGAAAACTCAGATATGATAACAGGAACGTATATTCTGACAACATTTATAGTATTAAAACAGTACGTCTAATCAAAAAACGTTTTAAAAAAGAATTGCAGTTCCTTATTTGCCCTCAGAACTGCAATCACATATCAACATACAAAAATAGATTTGTACACTTGTATAATAGCACTTTATCCGAACTTTGTCAATCTATTTTTTTGAGGGTAAGGGGTAGCCCCCAAAATCGAAGTTCTATATATAAACCAGTTGTTTTATTGCGAAAATAAGTATAAGTGTTAGATTACATTCTTTATATTCCTGCTATATTAACGATACTTATAACGAAATTTTCGGTTTTATTTTTCGCTATAAGCGCACAATGATGTTATTGGATTATTCTGTATGCGGTTAAATCACTAATAAAGCGTTGCTCTTGAACTGATCAGCTTGAGTATGATCTCAGCTGCAAGGATTTGATTCGGATTTTATTTTTCGCAATAGGCTCTGCATTCTCGGCAGGAAAACTGTCGCCGTTGGCGACAATAAAAGCAGCTTTCGACAAGTAAAGGAATGGTGATTTCAATGACTGCTGCATTTGTTCAGCTCCGTTAAGGATCTCATGGAGGATCTTTATGCTGATAATTAAATACGCAACTACAAAAATCGAGTTACTCTATGTAGCTTGTTTTTCCTTTTTATTCCACAAGCTGTTGAAATATTATCATCAATTTATCAACAACCTCGACTGCAAATCCGAACGTTCCTGCTATCCATCTAAAATGCCATCTAAAATGCAAGTTAAAGAGTGCCTACAAGCACTCATACAAAAACAACGGGCAATGCCCGTTGTATCGCATATTAAAGCCGTTTACTGTCCTACAAAAATTTGTGCAATTTTTTCAGAGAGGTGAAAAAACTCATATATGAAAACGAAAAAACCGCATAACAGAGCGGTTTCAGTTATATATGAGCATAAAAAAAGAGAAATTTATGTAAATTTCCCTTGACATGATTTATGCTTTGTGATAGAATGTATATAAATAAAAAACACCACACACAGGCTGTACAATTCTTGCCGGAACGATACAGCCCCTCATCAGCTCGATGACCAAAACATCTGACTGACTTAGTGCAATAGTGCCTTTAGTGTGCTTTATTATAGCACATTTAATACAATTTTGCAAGAGCTTTCAGAAGTTTACTAGACGCTGGAGGCTCTTGTGTTTTTAAATTTGATATACAAAGCGTAAATCCGCAGTGTATATCCCCACCTGCCGCAAACAACAAAGGCAGTACAAATTGAATAGCCAACTTTGTGATAACAAGACTTTGCGATGACAGCCGATCTCCGGTATGGGATACATTGTATCTGCTGAATATCAGCGAGCGAAGAAAGGGCGGATACCACACGTTGCTGTAGTGCTATAATTCGTGATGGATGCGTCAAAGTCAAAAGTAACAAAGCGACGGTTCAAATTGTATATTTCACAGTGGAGCAGTAGCAGCTGCTTCGCTGTGTGATATATTATTTACAGCTTTAAGGACACCCTATATCGGTATCCTTAAAAGTGTAAATAACAATATTGGTGAGCCACCCGGGAATCGAACCCGGGACACCCTGCTTAAAAGGCAGGTGCTCTGCCGCCTGAGCTAGTGGCTCAAAAGCTATAAAACTTTTGAGTTGTTTTCACAACGTGATTTATTATAACAAATCCTGACTCCTTTGTCAAGTCTTTTTTTACATTTTTATTTTGATATTATGAAATTTTGATTTATAACCGATTATAACCTGTTTAAATCCGCTCTTCAGCCGCAATACTCTTGGATTCTTATTGACAGAGGCGCATTTTTGTGGTAAAATGATTTTGGTTAGTCGGGATTAACCAAAATGTATTTGTGTATTAACGGAGATATTATGGAAGACAAAAAAATCAATCCACTGCTTACAGGCTCAGCAGAAACTATGCTACAGAGTTTTTATGCAAGAGCCAAGTATTCAAGAAAAAAGAATGCTAAATTTTATGACGCAAAGGCAATAGAGCTTGTCGGAAAAATCGATTATGACTTTTCAAAAGCGGAAAAGGATTCTACGATGAGCAACGGGGTAATCGCACGAACCATCGTATTTGACGAATTGGTCAAAGACTTTATAAACAAAAATCCCGACTGCACAGTTGTAAACATTGCCTGCGGACTTGATACAAGATTTTACCGTATGGATAACGGCAGAATAATATGGTACAATGTCGATCTGCCGGAAACTATCGAGGTTCGTGACGCAATATATCAAGAATCAGGCAGGGTGTCTACAATAGGCATTTCCGCAACCGATCCCGATTGGGCTGACAAGGTAACAAAAAGAGGGAAAATGCTATTTATAATCGAAGGTCTTTCAATGTACCTTACCTCTGATGAAAACGCTCAGATGCTGTCGATTATCAGAGATAAATTCGATAATGCGACAGTGCTTATGGAGTGCCTTGCTAAAAAATGGGTAAACAAGGAGCATACCGAAAAATCAATTCAGGACACCGGTGCAAAATTCGTGTTTGGTGCTGATACCTTTGATGATTTAGGTAAAGCGGCAGACGGCTTCAGATGTATCAAAAACGATAATATCATCCGTGGTATGACAGAAATTATGCCGATATTGAAACCGTTCAGAAACCTCCCTTTAATCAAGAAAGTAACTCAGAAAATCCTTATATTTGAAAAAATATGATTGAATATCATCAGCCGACCTTTTCCGGCAGGTCGGCTTTTTTGTACCCAAAACCGAACATCCGCCTGAAAATGTTACTTTTATGACAAATCTGCCCTATCCGGAAGTTTTCTATTGCATTCTGTCGGATTTTGTGATATTATTATCCTAATAAAATATGCCAACAATACGGCAAATAAAAATTTCGCACTGCAAAAGTGCGGTAAGGAAGAGAAATATGCCAAAAAGACAGGACATTAACAAAATTATGATAATAGGCTCCGGCCCTATCATCATAGGTCAGGCTTGTGAGTTTGACTATTCAGGCACACAGGCTTGTAAAGCACTCAAGAAGCTCGGTTACGAGATAGTTCTTGTAAACTCAAACCCCGCAACTATTATGACCGACCCCGATGTAGCGGACATCACCTACATTGAACCGCTCAACCTCGACAGACTTACTCAGATTATCGAGCAGGAACGTCCCGATGCGCTTCTGCCCAACCTCGGCGGTCAGTCAGGACTTAATCTCTGCTCTGAGCTTGACAAGGCAGGCGTACTGAAAAAGTTCAACGTACAGGTAATCGGCGTTCAGGTCGATGCTATCGAACGTGGTGAAGACCGTATTGAGTTCAAGAATGCAATGAAGGATCTCGGTATCGGTATGCCGAGAAGTGAAGTTGCTTACACGATTGATGAAGCTGTCAAGATAGCCGAGGAACTCAAGTACCCTGTAGTTCTTCGTCCTGCCTATACAATGGGCGGTGCCGGCGGCGGAATGGTTTATAATGTAGACGAACTTAAGGTCGTATGTGAAAGAGGCTTGCAGGCATCTCTTGTAGGTCAGGTTCTTGTCGAGGAATGTATCTTCGGCTGGGAAGAGCTTGAGCTTGAAGTTGTCCGTGATGCCGACAACAATAAGATTACCGTTTGCTTTATTGAAAACATCGACCCCATCGGCGTGCATACGGGCGACTCGTTCTGTTCCGCTCCTATGCTGACTATTCCCGAAGATGTTCAGAAAGAGCTTCAGGAAATGTCTTACCGCATTATCGAATCCATCGAGGTTATCGGCGGTTGCAACTGTCAGTTTGCCCGTAATCCCGAAACAGGACGTATTGTTGTAATCGAAATAAATCCCAGAACATCACGTTCTTCCGCTCTTGCTTCAAAGGCTACAGGCTTCCCTATTGCCTTCGTTTCCGCCCTCCTTGCCTGCGGTCTGACGCTGGGGGATATTCCCTGCGGTAAGTACGGCACACTCGACAAGTATTACCCTGACGGAGATTATATTGTAATCAAGTTCGCACGTTGGGCATTTGAAAAGTTCAAGGGCGCAGAGGATAAACTCGGAACACAGATGAGAGCTGTCGGCGAAGTAATGAGCATCGGCAAGACCTATAAAGAGGCTTTCCAGAAGGCTATACGTTCACTTGAAAAAGACAGATACGGTCTTGGCTTTGCAAAGAACTTCCACGATATGACAAAGGAAGAGCTTTTAGCACAGCTGAGATACCCCACAAGCGAAAGACAGTTTGTTATATACGAAGCACTTCGCAAGGGTGCTACTATTGAAGAAATCCATGCCCTTACAAAGATTAAGGACTGGTTCTTACAGCAGATGAAGGAGCTTGTTGACGAAGAAGAAGCACTGCTCAAGATCAAGGGTTCTGTTCCCGAAAAGGCTGTACTGAAGCAGGCAAAGCTGGACGGTTTCTCCGACCGTTATTTAAGTTCACTTCTTGAAGTTACAGAGGAAGAGATCAGAAATGCCCGTATCGGCTTCGGCATAAAGGAAGCGTGGGAAGGCGTTCATGTAAGCGGTACGGATAATGCGGCTTACTACTACTCCACTTATCATCTTGACGAGGATAAAAGCCCTGTCAGCGACAAGCCCAAGATAATGATTCTCGGCGGCGGTCCCAACAGAATAGGTCAGGGTATCGAATTTGACTACTGCTGCGTTCATGCGGCACTTGCACTCAAAAAGCTCGGCTTTGAATCTATCATTGTAAACTGCAACCCCGAAACAGTTTCCACCGACTACGATACATCGGATAAGCTCTACTTTGAGCCGCTCACCCTTGAAGACGTTCTTTCGATTCACGATAAGGAAAAGCCGCTCGGCGTTATTGCTCAGTTCGGCGGTCAGACACCGCTCAACCTTGCAAGCGACCTTAAGAAATACGGCGTAAACATTCTCGGCACAACTCCCGAAACTATCGACCTTGCGGAAGACAGAGACCACTTCCGTGCTATGATGGACAAGCTCGGAATCCCGATGCCCGAATCCGGAATGGCTGTAAACGTTGACGAAGCGCTTGAAATCGCAAACCGCATCGGTTATCCCGTAATGGTACGTCCTTCATACGTTCTCGGCGGCAGAGGTATGGAAATCGTTCACGATGACGAAATGATGAAGGTCTATATGTCTGCGGCAGTAGGCGTTACCCCCGACAGACCTATACTCATCGACCGTTTCCTCCACCACGCAACAGAGTGCGAGGCCGACGCTATCTCGGACGGCAAGAACTGCTTTGTTCCCGCTGTTATGGAGCATATCGAGCTTGCAGGTGTTCACTCCGGTGACTCCGCTTGTATCCTCCCCTCCATGAATCTTACGGAAAAGCAGGTCGCAACAATCAAGAATTACACAAAGAAGATTGCCGTTGAAATGAATGTATGCGGTCTTATGAATATGCAGTACGCTATTGAAGACGATACTGTCTATGTTCTTGAAGCTAACCCCAGAGCGTCCCGTACAGTACCGCTGGTATCAAAGGTTTGCAATATAAACATGGTACAGCTTGCTACTCAGATAATCACATCATCGCTGACAGGCAAGCCCTCCCCCGTACCCGAGCTTCACGACAAGGTTATCAACCACTACGGCGTTAAGGAAGCGGTATTCCCCTTCAATATGTTCCAGGAGGTTGACCCCGTTCTCGGTCCCGAAATGCGTTCAACAGGCGAGGTTCTCGGAATCGCTCCCACATTTGGAGAAGCGTACTACAAGGCTCAGGAGGCAACACAGGTAAAGCTTCCTCTTGGGGGAACTGTTCTCCTCAGCGTATGCGACAGAGATAAGCCCGAGCTGCTTGAAATCGCAAAATCATTCAGCGAGCTTGGTTTCCGTATCCTTGCAACAGGCAAGAGCTATGATATGATAAAGGACGCAGGCATCACCGTTGAACGTATCAACAAGATGTACGAGGGCAGACCCAACATCACCGATGCAATAGCAAACGGCGATATCCAGCTTATCATCAACACACCCGCAGGAAAGACGAGTGCAAACGATGACAGCTACATCCGCAAGTCAGCTATCAGACATAAGGTGCCTTATATCACAACAATGGCGGCCGCTAAGGCAAGCATCGAGGGTATAAAGTCACTTAAAGCGAACAAGCACTTCGGCGTAAAGTCAATTCAGGCACACCACGCAGATATAAAGTAAAAAATCAGAACCCCCGTCACACGACGGGGGTTCTGATTTTTACTTATCTATATCCTTTACATGCTTAAATGCGTACCACCGAATCCTCAGGTGAATTTTTCATTCTTTTAGAGCCGTAGATTGCCGTGCATCTGTACTTCAGCCTCAACTTATCGGCAATAAGAGCAACAAATTCCGAGTTTGTCGGCTTTCCTCTCGATGTATGAATAGTGTATCCGAAATAGCTGTTGAGCGTATCTACATCTCCCCTGTCCCACGCAATTTCTATTGCGTGACGTATTGCACGTTCAACTCTTGACGGCGTTGTTTCATACATACGGGCAACGGTCGGATAGAGCAGCTTTGTGATACAGTTTATCATGTCGGGATCCTCAACCGAAAGCATGATTGCGGTTCTGAGATAATGATACCCTTTGATATGAGCAGGTATGCCGATCTGATGTATTATCTCCGTCACTACGCACTCCATATCGGATTCGTCCGATGCGGTATTGCGTCTGCCGTTTATCTTGTCGTTATATACCGACAAAACCTTTGATACAAGCGTTTCCGGATCAAACGGACGTATCATATAATAGTCCGCTCCTGCGTCCATCACCTCAAACTCGACCTTTGCAGAATCATAGTTCGCCGTTACGAATATAACAGGAGCATATTCTCCGCTTCCTTTGAGTGTCCTGATTATATCGCAGACATCAAGACCGGGTGTTTTTGCATCAAGGATAACCACAGCAGGACGCTCCGTAAGCACATAGTCAACAAGAACCTTTCCCATCTTCGGTCTGGTTATTGCATACAGCCCTGCCTCTTTGAAAGCGGTAGCCCATGATATTCCAAGCTCTAACGAATCATCCCCTATAAGTACTCTGATAGATTGTGACATTTTCTTACCTCCATAGTTTTATTGCTTCTATAATATAACACAAACTGGAAAATAATTCAAGATGATTTTACCAAATTTTTTCAGTTTTTTTGAATCGAAGTCCGAATTGATAATATAAAAACGAATTATCGGATTACCTAACCCAATATGTAGAAATTTGCTTCTTCTTATTTATTATATATCCGTGAAATGACCGTTTTCAACATTTTTCGACAAATTTCTGCAATAAAAAACCGTTTTCGTGATTTTGCACAATATATATGTCGATTTGTAGCTTTTCTATGTGAATAAAAACAGGTCTGTAACTATCACGTTTCTTCGGATAAACGATTTTTGCTGTGATAACGGCGAAACGCTTTCGCATAGCCTCATAAAGACTTTGCGAAAGCGTTTTTCGTTTACAAATTTACGCCGCCTGTTCTTCGGTTTCACTGAGTGACAGCAAATGCTCGTACATACTCTGTGCAAATATCCCGTACCCGTGAGCAGGGTCGCTTATAAAAACGTGCGTTACCGCTCCGACAAGCCGCCCGTTCTGCACTATCGGGCTTCCGCTCATTCCCTGCACTATTCCGCCTGTCAGTTCTGTCAGCCGTTCATCTGTTACTTTTATTACCATATTCTTGTTGTCCGCAGAATTTCTGTCAACGCTTTCTATTTCAACGCTGTACATTTCGGGCTTGCCGCTGTCAACGGTCGATAATATATATGCCTGTCCGCACTGTACCTCACTTGCAAATGCAAGCGGCATCAACTGCCCCTGCATATCTGCTTCTTCAAGCACGGCATAAAGTCCGCATCCGCAGTTATCGGTTATTCTGCCCTTTACGTCCGACGGTTTCAGCGTACCGCAAAGCTCACCCGGACAGTCACGTTCCCCTCTTTTTACGCCGGTTATCACCGCAGGTACTATCTGACCTGTTCCGAGCGGAAGGATTTCCCCCGTGTCGACATCGCATACAGCGTGTCCAAGTCCTGCACCCGCAAGTGTATTCGGTTGATAAAACGTCATAGTGCCGATACCTGCCGTGCTGTCACGCACCCAAAGTCCTATTCTCTTTTCGCCGTCGCTGTCGCACTTTATTTCAACATCGGCAGTATATTCACAGCCATCTCTTATATAAGTCAGCGTTGCATATTCTCCGCACACGGATATAAGCTCGCTCATATTTGCTGAGGACGTAATTTTCTCCCCGTCTATTTTCGTTATAACATCTCCCTTTTCTATTCCTGCTTTGCCGGCGGGAGATAATTCAAAAGCATCTTTGCTGTCGCCTACTTTGGCAAATCCGGTTACTATAACACCGTCTGTCAGCAGCTTGATACCAAACGGCGTTCCACAGACATAAAGCTCAGGTCTTTCATATTCTGCACTGCATTTCATCGGGTAACACGGCGAATTTACGGATATATATTTCTCTGCACACGCACCGCCGTACATTATATTTGAAAAAAGCGTAACCGCAGTAAAAATACCGCTGATAAGTTTTATCTTTTGTGGCATCGGATAATCTTTTCCTTTCGTTTTTCTCACAGAATTATTATCTGCGTGTGCAATTTTTATATAAGAGGTATTTTTTAATTTTATAAATTGTACGGGTTGGAAAAAACAAAACCGAATGCAATTTTCTTCACAGGATGCTCACAATAAATATGTTGATTTTTCCGGTTTCTTGTGTTATCATTAAATTATAGAAATTTAAAAAATTAATTGAAACGGAAAAGGATAAAATGAAGATTTTTGTAATCGTATTAAAGGTACTTATGATGATAGCAACGGGAGTAATAGCGGTAGTGCTGAATATTCTCGGACTTATTTCGCTGATAACTACCGAGACTACCGACGTAAGCTCGATAATGGGCATATTGATATTCTGGATGTCATTCACCGTTATATGCTATATAGTGCCTGTGTTCTTTGCTATGCTGAAAAAATATTTTATCTGCGGCGCTCTTACCTTTGTCGGATTGATATGCGTACTCATCCTGCACGAAATGCTGCCGGGCGACCCCGGATACCTTTATATGCCGCTCCTTATTATAACGGTACTCGGCATACTTCTTGCGATATTCGGCAACTGGGATAAGATACACGGAAATATCGAAAAGCGTGAAAAGGAAAAGAACAAGGCAGCCCCCTCTGTTCTGGGCGGCACTACCGCTCCGGCTGACGAAGTGATTTCAAAAAAAGCCGCTAAGAAAAGGGCTAAAGCAAAGAAATAAACGTTTTGCGAAAGGGTGATATTATGGCACTTCTTACAGAAAACGAACAGTTCCATCTTAAGATCAAAAAAGGCGATGTCGGAAGATACGCTATTCTTCCCGGCGACCCCGGCAGAGTTCCGCTTATAGCAAAATATCTCGACAATGCGGAATTTGTTGCGTCAAACCGTGAATATACGACCTATACGGGTTATCTTCTCGGCGAAAAGGTAAGCGTTGTATCAACGGGTATCGGCGGTCCTTCCGCAGCAATTGCCGTTGAAGAGCTTATCCGCTCCGGCACGGATACTTTTATAAGAATAGGCACAAGCGGCGGTATGGATATAAGCGTTTCCGGCGGCGACTTGGTTGTGGCGCAAGCGTCAATACGAAGCGAGGGAACATCGCATGAGTATATTCCCGAAAACTACCCTGCGGTAGCGGATTTTGAAGTAACCACAGCGCTTAAAGCCGCAGGCGACGCATTATCGGAAGATGTTGACGGCAAGCGTTGCCACGTCGGAGTAGTTCACAGCAAGGACAGCTTTTACGGCGAGATAGAGCCATTACAGATGCCTGTAGGAGATAAACTCTCGGATAGCTGGGCGGCTTATGTAAAATGCGGCTGTCTTACTTCCGAAATGGAATCCGCCGCAATATTCTCCGTAGCACTTGCAAGAAGAAAACGTGCAGGCGCTGTATTCACAGCCCTCTGGAATGTCGAAAGAAGCAACGCAGGACTTCCCGATACTGTCTGTATGGACAGCGACAGAGCGATAAGAACGGCAGTGAACGCAGTAAAAATACTTATAGAGCAGGACAGGAAAAATGGCATTTGAGCATATTTTATTCGACCTTGACGGAACTTTGACAGATTCATACGAGGGTATAGCAAAATGCGTGCAGTATGCCCTTCACTATTACGGCATTGAAGAAAACAACGAAGAAAATCTGAAAAGATTTATTGGCCCTCCGCTTTGGGAATCGTTCCATATCTTCTATGATTTCCCTGAAGAAAAGGCGAAAGAGGCGGTACTGAAGTACCGTGAGCGCTATCACACTGTCGGAGTATACGAAAACAAGGTCATAGCAGGTGTTCCCGAAACGCTGAAAACACTTTATGACAACGGCAAAAAGATATACCTTGCCACCTCAAAGCCGCTGAAGCTCGCTAAAATAGTGCTTGAGCATTTCGATCTGGCAAAATATTTTACTTTTATATGCGGTGCGTCACTTGACTTCTCGTTTGAGGACAAGTCAAGCATAATAAACTATGTGCTTGACAATCAGCATATAGAAAACCGTTCATCCGCCATTATGATAGGCGACAGGAAATTTGATATAATCGGCGCAAAACAGTGCGGTATAAAATCTGTCGGTGTGCTATGCGGCTTCGGCTCTGAGGACGAGCTTAAAGAATATAAAGCGGATTATATCGTACCTGAATTTTCCGATATTTTAAGCATAATAATGGAATGATAATTCTGTTATATTTTTCGGCTTTCCGGTTATAATAATGTGCGTAAAGACAACTTTACTCATATTTATTTCTGAAAGGAAGTACGAAAAATGGGAACAGAACACGCAAACAAGTGCATAGCTTGTTCTATAACAAACTGTAAGCATCACTGCTGCTGTGCAGATTACTGCTCACTCGATCATATCCAGATCGGCACACACGAGGCAGACCCCACTCAGAAGGCTTGCACAGACTGCAAGTCATTTGAACTGAAGGCGTAAACAACCATATAAAAAGGCTCCCGGAGTATTTCACTCCGGGAGTCATTTTATAAAGAGGAATTACTTTGTTATACGTTTCTTTCGGTTTCCTTTACTGACATAAGTCCGTCGAGTAAATCCTTATCCTTGAACGTACAGGTCGTGCGGTCATAGAATACATCGGTTACATCCCACAGCACAGGGAGCATACCTCTCGAATATGCCTCCTTGCAGACGCTTGAAAGATATAGATTAATGTATTTTGCCTGCTTGTTCTTTGTCGAACAGCCGTATTCGCCTATAATAACAGGGATACCCTTGTCTACAAAGGTAGTTTTCAGCATATCCATATACTTTGTGAGCAGCTTTTTGTCGGCTTCACTGCCCCACGTTGTCTGTGCCTTGCCCCAGCTTGCGTCCTTTTCAAGTATGGCAAAGGTCGCAGGTGTATAATAGTGTACCGATACTGCACAGCGGTTTTCCGGATCGGCAGGCATCTTGTAAAGCTTGTCACAGGTAAGGTCAATATCGGTATTGTATCCTGCGATAAGCAGATGGCGCTTACCGTTATTTTTGCCTGAAGCCCTTACTATATCAACAAACTTCTGATTGATTTCATTCAGTATCGAATATGACTTTTCCTTGTCGCCCTCGTTACTGTATCTGTTCCACAGTTCCTCCCAACCGCCTTCTTCATTGAGCGATTCAAACATCAGATGGTCGCCGTAATCGCCGAATTCCTCGCAAAGCTGTTTCCATATTGCTTCATATTTTTTAAAACATTCATCTCTCTTTTTATCATCGGCAAAGTCCGAAAACCAGCCGTTATCGTAATGAATGTTGAGAATTACATATAAATCGCTGTCAAGCGCCCAGTTCAGCACTTCCTTTACTCTTGCAATATAGTCGGGACTTATGGTATACGTTTCCTTGTCCATCATATTGCTCCACGCAACAGGCAGACGCATAACGCCAAAACCGCAGTCCTTGTAGCCCTTTATCATTTGCTCGGTAATAACAGGACTTCCCCACGCTGTTTCATAATTTGTAACAGACGACTTGTTTATCCAGTTTCCGCAGGATTCAAAGGTGTTTCCGAGATTTATACCGAGTCCCATATCCTCGATAAGCTCCTGCGTTGTTATGTCACGCATTACCTTGTTCTCACTGCCCTTTACGGACGATTCATTTTCCGATGAACAAGCAGTAATCGAAACTATCATACATAATGCCAGTATGGCAGATAATATCTTCTTCATAAACATTCTCCTTATATACTGCTGCGGTACTCTGTCGGTGTCTTTCCGACCTGTTCCTTGAACTGCCGCATAAAGCTGTATTCATTCGTATAACCACAGCGTGTGCTTATCTCTTTTATAGTAAGTCTTGTAGAGGAAAGCAGGCGTTTCGCACGTTTCGTCCTGCCCTCGATTATATCCTTTATTACCGTTGTTCCGAACAGCTTTTTATAAAGATGCTGAAAGCCGGAACGGCTCATACCCGCCTGTGCCGCAAGGTCGTCTACATTACCCACATGGTCGGGCATAGTGAATATCATGGTTCGTATCTGCGTAAAGCGATAATGCCTTTCGCTCAGCTGTTTTGACGACATACAGTTACGGGACTTCAGCGTTCTGCTCAGCATAAGAAACAGTACATCTATATACTTTTTCTCGATCTCCTCGCTGTTCACCGCACCCGAATAATGCTCGTAGACAAGTATGTGTACAAGGTGAGAAAGTTCGTCCATATCTCCCAGATATACAGGTATATCCATCGGTATCCCCAGCTTTTCGACATATTCCTTATCCCAGTCGTCGTTTTCGAAATACACCCAGTCATCTGTATACACATTTTCCTGTGCCGTATAGTAGCAAGGAGTATCCGGGGACATCAGTATAAACGAGTTTTCTTTGACCTGATACTGCACCCCGCCTACCTTAAAAACCGCAGGTGTCTTTATAAGCAGCAGTAAAACCGCACCGGGTCCTTTAGGTCTGTCCATAATGAAATTTTCATATTTCATATCATGAACATGATTATATCCGATAGAACCTATCTTCATATTTTCACCTCGTAACAACCGAAAATTACTTTGTGAATACAAACCTCTTCAGCTCAAACAGCGGTCTTTCCTTGAAATAGGCAGCCGTCCAGCCTGTATAATCCGTGTCAACCGTAAGGAACACTGCGTGTCTGTCGCTGACCGGCTTTACTTCTGTCTTGTAAACACCGTTTCCGTGTCCTACCTTGAACGAACCTATCTCCTCGCCGTCCTCGCTGTCGATGCGTATATGCACGTTGCAATCAGCGCCAAGTCCCGTTATATCGGCACTGAAGTACATTCTGCCGTTGCCGTTGTCAAGCCCGAAATCGTAGTATTTATAGCCTATTACAGCACCGTCCTTTATACCCGTTACCACTCTTTCGAACTTGTTATGTTCCGTTACAAACGCTCCGCCTTTAAGCACACAGGCAATCTCAGCCTCCGTTATTCTGTAAGGATCAAGGCTGTCCTCAAAGCCGAGCGAAGTCATTTCAACAGGCGGTATAGTACCGTCAGGAAGTATCTCGATCTTCTCAACGCAGGCACGTCTTGACATTACCGTACCGTTGGTCATACGGTGATAGAATATATACCACTGACCGTTTATCTGAGCTATCGAGCCGTGATCGTTACCTCCCGGATAATCAACACCGTTATCTACGATATATCCTCTGTACTTAAACGGCCCCGTAGGCTTGTCTGAAGTAGCATAAGCAAGACGTGGGCCACGTTTGGGAGAATAAATAAGATAATATGTATCACCGACCTTGCGTGGAGAACAAGCCTCAAAGAAAAGCGTTTCTTCCGTGTCAAAGCCTCCGTCATTATCTGTGGTTATCGGTATGATATGCTCGATACAGCTGTTATCCTTTATCGTGTACATCGTATCCGTATCAACCTCAGCCATAAAAGAACGCTCATAGCCACAGTAAATATAAGTTCTTCCGTCATCGTCAACAAGCACGCCCGGATCGATGAACCAGCCGTTACAGCATATCTCATCGGATATAGTGTACTTGTATTTTGAAAGCAGTGTGAACGGTCCTTCGGGTCTGTCGCTCACCGCAACGCAGCCTGTCGCATTGACAATATATGCATACAGATAGTACTTTCCGTTCCTGCAAACGACATCGGGTGCAAATAAGATCTGATTTTTATCGGGCGTCCAGTCGGTATCCGACGGAAAATCACCGTCCGGCTTTACACGGAACGTAACACCGTGACACACCCAGTTGTTAAGATCGTTCACAGGTGCGCTCCAGCACTTTAAAACATAGTCGCAGAAATCATCTGAGCCTGCTCTGTCGTGCGAACCGTAGATATATACACGGTCACCGAAAACTCTCGGCTCTCCGTCAGGAATATATTCCCATAAAGGTAAATATGGATTAGGCATAGCTGTTTTTTCCTTTCGTCAGATTATTTTCATCAATTTGATGATAAAATGTTCTCAGACAGGCGGGTAACCGCCTACCGTGCTTATGCACGGGATAATCCGCTTATGCGGATTGTCTGTCTGAGGTTATTATAATACATAAACGCACAATAAGCAATATCGTATTCAGCACAAACAGGTTACATTTTGTGCAAACGTCATTTTCCCCCACTTGCCAAAACAGCTTGAAATATGGTAAAATAAAAAGAAAAAGGCAGATGTATTATGATAAAAGAAATTAACAGAGATATTTTCCTGCTGTCGCAGAAGTCCGCCCCTGCGACAGAAAATGACAGGCAAACCGGCGAAGACCTGCTCGAAACATTGATTGCAAATTCCGAGCATTGTGTCGGCATGGCGGCAAATATGATAGGCATACTTAAAAACATTATCGCCATAAACGACAACGGCGATTACCTTCTTATGTACAATCCCGAAATAATAAAGTCAGACGGTGCTTATGAAACGGAAGAAGGTTGTCTGTCGCTTGACGGTTTACGGAAAACAAAGCGATACAAGAAGATAAAAGTGCGTTATCTTGATAGAAATTTCAAGATAAAGATAAAAACATATGAGGGCTTCACCGCTCAGATAATACAGCATGAAACAGACCACCTCAGCGGAATTATAATATAAAAATAACGGGTATCGTTTTAGATACCCGTCAGCAGACAGTAATAATAAAGGGGCACAGATTATAACCGTGTCCCTTTACCTGATTTATTTAGTTGTTTTTGCTGTCAACGGAGTTGACCATGTGCCGTACTGATTGCCTGTGGAATAGGACTTGAACGCCCGTATTTTAAACTGATAGCTTGTATTTGACTTTAGTCCGTTTACAGTGTAGGTAGTTGTGCTTGCGCTTGTTATTCTTGCAACGTGTACCCACTTGTTTCCGTTCCATTTTTCAATGACGTAACCGCTTGCCGTTGTTCCCTTGTTCCACTGCAATGTCACAGAGTTTTTCGCTGTGGACTTAACTTTGAATCCACCAACACCGTAGGGGTTAGTATTCACCTTTATAACCTTGCTCCATGAACCGTACTGCTTTTTAGTGCCGTAGGTCTTATATGCACGGATACGGAACTGATAGCCGGCTGTTCCTGCCTTGAGATTTTTAACTGTATAGCTCGTTACAGTTGCCTTATCAGCCGTGTAAATAGTTGTCCACTTGCCGTTCTTGTACTGCTGAAGCTCATAGCCGCTTGCGGTAGTGCCCTTGTTCCACTGTAATGTTACGGAAACGCTGAATTTAGATTTAACAGAGAATCCGCCTACGCCGTAAGGATTTGTGTTTACCTTTACTTCACTGCTCCACGAGCTGTATTTTTTGGTACCGCTGACTGTCTTGTACGCTCTGATTCTGAAACGATAGCCTGCCGTTCCTGCTTTCAGGCTCTTGACCGTATAAGATGTGGTTGAAGCAGAGGGAGTTGCTATAGTGACCCACTTACCGTTCTTGTACTGCTGTAATTCATAACCGGAAGCGGTGGAGTTCTTTGTCCACTGTAATGTAACCGATGTGCTTGTCTTGGAAGAGCATTTGAAACCGCTCACTGCGGTAACATTGGCATCAGACAGCTTGACGTATTTTATGTTGTTTTCATTTGCATAACGTTTTGCTTCACCGTCATAACCGTATATCGTAAAGCCGCTCTTTATGTAAATATCCCCGATACTGTCAGTATTATAGCAATAACCTATTGCATAGGGCATTATGTTCTTTACGCTTTTCGGTACTGTTATCTTTGTAAGCTTGTCGCAGTTCAGAAATGCCATGCTGTCTATATCACGCAGATTTGATGAGAGTGTTACACCTGTCAGCGATTTGCAGTCAATAAACGCAAACGCACCGATATATCTCACATTTGCCCCGAACTTTACGGAAGTCAGAGCCGACGCTCTTCCGAAAGCACCTTCGCCTAAAGATTTAAGTGAAGAAGGGAATGTCACAGATGTAAGTTTTTTAGCGTCTGTAAAAGCCACGCTGTCTATTACCGTAACTGTAGAAGGAACTGAGAATGCCTTATCTGTCTTTGCTACAGGATATTGCATAAGTATTGTTTTATTCTTATTGTACAGAACGCCGTTCTGAGATGAGTAATTCTTATTTGTGCCCGCTACAGTAACTGACTTCAGGTAAGGGTTCTGGGAAAATGCACCTATGCCTATAGTTGTAACACCTGCCGGAATCGAAACAGTTGTAAGGTATGTATCGGAGAAAGCACTAATACCTATTATTCTGAGTGAAGACGGTAATTTAACCGTTCTAAGCTCAGTAGATTCAAAAGCAGAATCGGCTATTCCGACTGTTCCTGCGGTAATGTTCGCATCGCTTATTTCATAGAAGCTGTCAACGACCCATTTATCAATATAAGCAATGTCCGCACTTTCAAGCTGATTGTTTACGATAGCTGTTCCGGTGAATGCGTATGTTCCTATACGCTCAACTGATGAAGGAATATTAGCCTTCTTCAAACCCGTACAATATGCAAAGGAAAGTGAACCGATGTATTTAAGTCCTGAAGGAAGATTCAGTGTTTTTATATTATAGTTTGTCTGGCAGGCGCTGTCAGCTATTCCGACAGTACCGTTCTTGACCGTCAGAGTGCCTGTATTCGCACCGACAAGCCATTTTCCGACATACTTGGTTGATGATTTGCTCTGTTTTTTAAGTATCTTCGTATTTTCAAAAACATCTGCACCTATAGACTTAACGCTGTCGGGGATAGTGACAGTTTCGAGAGAGGTGCAATCTCCGAAAGCGCCGTCTGATATATCGGTTACGGTATTGGGGATAGTTACCTTTGTAAGTTTTGTGTTACCACGAAATGCGTTGCGTTCAATCTGAGTAACCTTAAAACCGTTGAGTTTCGACGGTATTGTAACGCTTGTTGCAGTGCCGCTGTAAGAAGTAATTGCGGCGGTATCGGCACCTGTAGCATAGATCTGATAATCACCTGCTTTTTCAGCGCCAACTGTCAACGCACACACTATCGCTGCCACGGCAAAAACTAATGTACTGAGAAGAATTTTTTTAATTTTCATATTTACCTCCGTTTTTTACGATAAAAATACATAGATTCTGACGGAACAAAACGAATTTGTATTTTTACGCTTTATAATTATACATTTCAGAACTACGTTTTGTCCGCTGAAAAGATGAAATAAAGTAAAATATGGATATATGCACAAATTTTAAGGATTTTTTTGTTTATATTGCAAAAGCCGCCTGTGTAATGCAGACGGCTTAATATTAAATTATAATCAGTCAACGAGCTTTACTATCATATCCTTAGCGTCAACAGACTTAGTGATAACGCCTGTGTCAAGCATCCACTTGATGTTGTTTGTCCATGTTTCCTCGCTCTGTGATAAGAAAGGTGCACCGTCCTTTTCAGCAAGAGAAAGGATAGTAGCTACACTCTTTGTTTCAACGTCCTTGTTGAGCGGGAAGTTTTCAGTGTTCTGATTCTTGAGCAGGTTCTCAACGCCCTTTTCGGGATTTGCCTTTACATGCTCATAGCCCTTCTTTGTCGCACGAAGGAATCGTGTCAGCTTGTCGGCGTTCTTCTCTGCATTTTCCTTAGATGTTACGAATACAAGTTCGGTATAATCAGGCACGCCATTTTCGGTAGGCTTGATATAGTTTACGGTAAAGCCCTGATTTTCAAGCTCGGGTACTTCGTGGCTTATAAATCCGCCGATTGTAGCGTCAACCTGTCCTGTTGTCATAGAAGACATAAGCTCAAATCCGACATCAATAAGCTCCGCATCGTCCTCCTTAAGACCTGCGTTCTTAAGCATAGTCTTTACAAACGCTTCATTGAGGACAGATCCGCCGTAGCCTATCTTCTTGCCCTTTAAATCAGCTACTGTCTTTATGTTCTTGTCACCGAGCGACATAAGCACATTTACGGGATTCTGTACTGCCGCACCGATAGAAACAACGGGAATATTCTGATTGGCATTAGCCTGTATTACATCGTGCATATAGTAAAATCCTATATCAGCCTTGCCTGCGGAGGTCATTGAAATAGCGTCATTCGTGTTTGAGGGGAACTCAACCTTTATCTTAAGTCCTTCTTCCTCATAATAGCCCTCCTCTATAGCGTCATAGAGGAAAACGTGCGAGCCGTTGGGGTACCAGTCCAGTACAACAGAAACCTCCTCGAGATCCTTCGCTTCACTGCTTGCAGAAGAAACATCGGTACTGCCTCCTACCGTAGACGAAGCCGTGTTGCCTGCACAGCCGCACACGCCCAGCATAATAGCCGCCGCTGTGGCAACCGCCGTAAATCTTTTGTTTTTCATGTTAAATTTCCTTTCTCCATGTTATTAGTTTTCTTTCTATTGCACTGATAACAGCTACAACCAGCATTGCACACACCGCAAGAACAACTACCGGAGCAAATACTCCCGCACCGTCAAGCTGTGTCATCATACGTTTACTGAAATATCCCAGTCCGCTCTGCGCACCGAGCCATTCGCCCATTGCCGCTCCAAGAATGCTGAGCGGTATCGCCATTTTTATTGCCGAAAAGAATGACGGCAATGCGGCAGGAAATTTCAGCTTGAAAAATATCGCCGTACCGCTCATTCCCATAGTCCTGAGCAGCTCCTCGTTTTCTCTTTTTGCGGATTTAAGTCCGTCGTGTACCGATATGGTTATCGGGAAGAATGTTATAAGCACAGCAACAAGCACCTTGCTCCATATACCGTATCCGAGCCACAGCACAAAGAGCGGAGCTATCGCCGTTACCGGTATCGTCTGCGTTGTGACGATTACAGGGTATAACGCTCTTTCTACGCACTCGAAACGCTCCATAACAACGGCAAGCCCAACACCGAGAACAACGGAAATAAGAAGTCCGATAAGCGTTACGAGCATTGTCGCAGGAGTATGTACCGTAAACAGCGGCTCCCGAAGCTCCCATATTTTCACTGCAATCTGTGTCGGTGACGGCAGTATGTACGCCGCATTTATGCACATTGCAATGACCTGCCATAATATAAGCAGACCTATTCCGGTAAGCACTGCAGGAAGGTGTTTTTTCATATATTATCTCCCCTCTCTGCTTTTTCCGTAAGGAATGCCCTGACAAGCTCGTTTTTAAGTTCGACAGATGACGGGGTATACAGATCCTCACGGCAGGTTATATGACTTACATCAATGACCTTTATCTGCTTTACGGGTCTGCCGCTGAGCAGAAAGATTTTATTGCCGACAAGCATAGCTTCCTCGACATCGTGCGTTACCATCATAACTGTGGCATCAAGTCCCTTTACCTGACCGATAAGCCAGTCCTGCATAGAGATTCTTGTAAGCGAATCCAGTGCCGAGAACGGCTCGTCAAGCAGCATAAGCTCCCTGCCGTGCCACAGCTGTACAAGCGTTCTTGCAAACGATACCCTCTGACGCATACCGCCCGAAAGTTCTGACGGACGTTTATTCTCACAACCCGACAGCCCCACTTTTTCTATTGCCTCTTTTGCCTGCGAGATACGCTCGGCCTTTGACATAGGCAGTGCCTCAAGCGGCAAGGTCACATTTTTAAGTATGTTCCGCCACGGCATAAGCAGATCCTTCTGCGGCATGAATGCCGCCGTGCCGGTCGCCTCTTTCGGTGTTTTCCCGTTTATCGTGATACTGCCCTTATATTCCGTTTCAAGACAGGTCATAAGACGGAACAGCGTGCTTTTTCCACAGCCGGACGCACCGATAACGGTAATTATATCATTCTTTTCAGCCGAAAACGACAGATCCTCAAGCAGAAGATAATCGTCCTCTTTATAGCCGAATGTGACATTGTTAAACTCAACAAAGGACATCTTATATATCCTTTTCGACTATCTTATAGTTGTGCATAAGCGGACCACTGCCCTTACCTAAATCCAGCTTTGCAGCGATTGCTCCCGCAAGATATTCCTTTGCATTTGTGACAGCCTGTACCTTATCTGACGTTAAAGCAAGGTTGCAGGCTATGGCAGATGAGAATGTACAGCCTGTGCCGTGCGTATTCGGATTATCTATGCGCTTGCCGTTTATCCAGTGATTTTCACCGCCGACATAAAGCAGATCGTCGGCTGTATCGTCAAGATGACCGCCCTTTATTACTATTCCGACGGTTGAAGGGAGCTTATCGGAAAGCACCTTTGCCGCCTTTTCCATTTCTTCTCTTGTGGTTATCTTCATACCGGTCAGCACCTCAGCCTCCGCAAGATTCGGCGTGATAATATCCGCAAGAGGAAGAAGCCTTGTCATAAGTGCGTCTGTAGCGTCCTCGCTGATAAGACGGCTGCCGCTTGTCGCTACCATTACAGGATCGGCTACTATATTCACAGCCTTGTATTCTTTCAGCTTTTGCGCTATCGCCTCTATTATTTCAACGTCGCTTACCATGCCTATTTTTACAGCATCGGGACGAATATCGTTAAATATGCAGTCTATCTGATTCTTCAGAAAATCAGCCGAGCTGTTCATAATACCGTATACTCCCGTTGTATTCTGCGCCGTCAGTGCCGTGATTGCGCTCATTGCGTACATTCCGTGCATCGTTATTGTCTTTATGTCAGCCTGTATTCCCGCACCGCCGCTGCAGTCCGAGCCGGCTATTGTAAGTATCTTTTTCATAATATCAGGTCCTTTCTTATTTTACCGAACTTTCCGCTGCTTTTTCGGCTTTAGCCTTTAAATCTATGACAGCAGACGAAATATCTTCAGCCGCAAAAATTGCCGATACTACCGCTACTCCGTCAAGGCCAAGCCCCTCAAGCTGTGATATGTTATCCTTGTTTATACCGCCTATCGCAACCACAGGTATTTTGACCGAGTGTGCAACATCGGACAGCACCTTGTGATCTATCGCACCTGCGTCCGTCTTTGTTGAGGTCACAAATGCCGCACCGCTTCCGAGATAATCCGCACCGCCGTTTTCCGCCTCCAGCGCCTCTTTTACATTATGAGCGGATACGCCTATTATCTTATCCGCTCCGAGATATTCTCTTGCGGCTTTTATGTCAAGGTCATCCTGTCCCAGATGAACACCGTCTGCGTCGATTTCCTTCGCCAGCTTTACATTATCGTTGATAATAAGCGGAACATTGTACTGCTTGCATATCGGCTTCAGCTTAAGGGCAATCTCTCTGAAATGCTCATAGCTTGTGTGCTTTTCACGAAGCTGGAATATTGTAACTCCGCTCTTTATCGCCTGCTTTGCCTGTGACAGAAATTCCTCGTCACTGTTGCTCCACGCTCTGTCGCTTACCGCATATAAAAGCATCTGCTTTGGTGTTATGTTCATATATAAACTCCTTTCGGGCAATAAAAAACGCATACGGAACACCACCGTATGCGCTGTTTTACTTACGTTGGCATTACCCAAATCAAGTTATCGGTCGGAAATTCCATTTCCCTCTCAGCCTGTCAAACAAGCTCCCGTTCGCTTTTTTCAGTTATCTGATACATTGTACAACAAAATATGTTCGTTGTCAATGTCAAAATCTGCCTTTTTAATAATATCAACCGACTTTTTATCGTCTGTCTTGACGCAGACGCTTATAAAGTAATCTTCATTATTAAAACGTGTGCCGTAATGATAAAAAACCGCACCGCTTTCAAAAAGCGTCCTGCCGTTCTCCTCATCAAAGCACTTCATCTTCAGATCAGAGCCTACACCTTCACCTGTCATTTTGGCATAGCTCTCTTTGAGCGTCCACAGCCGTGAGAATGCCCTGTCGCTGTCCGCCGAAGTCAGAATATGTTCCGCTTCCCTGTCGCCGTAGCACCTTTTCATAACAGCACCGCTTGCACGGCGCACGCTCTCGCAGTCAACCCCTACAGGAGTTTTTGACAAAACAGTCACAGCAAGTCCGTCACAGTGAGAAATGCTGAAATAAACAGGACTTCCCTTGATATACGGCTTTCCGTTTTCGGCTTTTACTATATCACTTTCCGAAAAATCAAGCCCGATATGAGAAAACGCTTTTTCAAGCAGTATTATTCCGCATTTATGAGAATACCCGTGATAGCCGGATTTGATTACGGATTTTTTCTTTATCGGAGATACGAATATAAGAGGTTTTTCAAAGTTCATCAGCAAAGCCCCAATCCGAGAAAATCATTTATATTCTTCCACAGCACCTTTTCCTTGACATCCTCACCGAGCGGTATCCTATCAATAAACTCAAGATCCTTGTCCGCTCTCCACATAGGATAATCTGTACCGAAGAATACCCTGTCGCAACCGAACCTCGTAATAAGCTCTGCGGCTTTTTCAGGTGTCATAGAATAGAAAGAACTGCTGGTATCTACCCATATATTATCAAGTCCCACAAGCTCACGTTCCGCCTTTTCCCACTCCGACCATCCGCCGAAATGAGCGGCAATAAAGCGGGTATGCGGATATTTTCTCGCTATTTCCGCCATCAGTGACGGGTTTGAATAATTATAACGCTTATCGCCTGTATGAATAAGAAACGGCAGCTTATCGCCTACCGCATCATACAGCCTGCAAGCCTTTTCATCGTTTATAGCGAATTTCTGAAAATCCGGGTGTAGCTTTATCCCGTGAAGACCGATTGAAATAATCCTGTCGATCTCCTCTTCCATACCTTTCATATCCGGGTGGAGCGAGCCGAATCCTATCAGCTTATCCGGATACTTTTCAACCGACTTCACGATAAAATCGTTGATTCTCTTTACCTGGTGCGGCACTGTGGCAACAGACTGTACGACATACTTTGAAACGCCGCACTCATCGCCCTGCTTTATAAGCATATCCGCCGTACCGTCAAAGTTCATATACAGATCGTAGAAGCTGCCGATATTATCTGTCGCTTTCTGTGCGATCTTTTCGGGAAAAATATGAGCGTGTGCGTCTATTATATATTTACTGTAACTTAACATATCATTCTCCTTAATAATATGCCGGAATGTGATAAACGGCGGTGTACCACTTAACGTACACCGCCGTTTTCAGCGAAGAATCAATTATTCTTCGTCTTCAGGAACATAACTCATAATGGCATCAATACCTGCACTGGTAAGTTCATATTCCTTCTCCAGCTTGTCCAGATACTCAAGACCCTTAGGCTCAATGTGATAATAAACACGAGTACGTCTTCTACCTACAAGTTCAAGACGATCAGCAATAAGCTCCTTGTCCAGAAGTCTGTAAAGCGTAGGATACATAGAACCTTCAGTGATTCTGAATGTGCCGTTGCTTCTCTTGCCGATTTCCTGAGTCAGCTGATAGCCGTACATTTCCTCACCCTTTAAGAGATGAAGAATGAGCATCTCGAGTGTGCCTCTTTTAAAGTTTTCCTTTATTCCCATCATAAGATAACTACCTCCTTATCTTTATTTAATATTATTGCACATCTCAACAAAAAAGTCAATATTAATCGTTACATTTTCATAGAAATAACACATTTATTTTTTAAAATATAAAGAAAATCAGAGCAATTAAAGCAGTTTACATATTATTAGTGCGATTTGTTATTAATTACGCATACGATTTATCATAATTACAAGCAAATTAAAATTGACACCGGAATAAAAACGCACTGTAAGCCGATGATAAATAAACCTTATTGTTTTAGTATTCAAAAATATATCAAGCAGTGAATCGGTTAATTTTTATTAAACAAAACAGTTATATAACACTCGCAGATATAATTACATCAAAATACCGCCTACAGCTGTTACGGATAGCTTCCGCCAATACTCTTTCTCACACTTTTTAACAGAAAAACGCCTTCACTTAAGTTTCAAAAGGCTTAAGCGAAGGCATTTAATATCATTTAATATCGTCTCTGTCCTATTGCCGTTTCAATTCTTAAAATGATCCGCCTGCTGCGATCATTTCAGCAAACGCATAGCAAACTATATCGGGTGTCTTTACATTCTGAATCTTTGTAATGAGCTGAGGAATGTTTGCCGAGATCTCTGTGCTGAACTGTTCAAGAGCGGCGCTGTTGTTAATATCGACCGTATTTGAATCATTTACTTCGGGGAGTGCCTCGTCAACATAAGCTATTTCCTTGCTGTCAGCCTTGATAGAAAGCATCTCTGCGCCGTTTGAAGCAACCGCAATGTCAAAAGTACCATTGTTGCCGTCCATAGCTACGTTTAACTTTACCTCAAAGCTCTCGTTGTCATCTGTCGTGACCTTTAAATTATATGTGCCGTTACCGTTTGTTGCGTCAAAAGAGTAATCAGCCGTGATAGCTGCTTCGCCGTTAAATGTTACAGAACCTGTACCGGTGTAGTTATTGCCGTTTACAGTACCCTTTGCACCTGCGTACAGCGTATCGCCTGAGATTGACGCCGTCAGCGAATAATCAAACTGTGCATTGTCAGAGTATGTTACAAGGAGAATCTCAATCTCGCCGGAAATTGTTATCTTTCTGCCGATGATATTGTTATCCTTGGCATAAACGATCATTGTAGCCATTACAGACTTGAGTTCATCCTCTGTCGCATCCTTTGTAGCATCGTCTACAAGCGTCTTGAGATACTGGAATGAAGCGTTGTTGATTCCAAGCTGTGAAAGAACGTCCATTATCTTGCTTTCCTTTTCAACCGCATCAAGTACGTCCTTGCAGAAAGCGATTATATTTTCGGCTGTGAAATCAATTGTGTACGATGTGCAGTTTACAGTGCCGTCAGAAACCTTTAAAGAATCCGACTTATTCTCCGTTGCAGTGAAATTCTTGAAGTAAGCGTCTGTTATGATTTCAATAGTCTTGTTGATGGTTTCTTCGTCTATGTTATTTAAAATATCCTCGTATCCCGATGACGACGAGGGCATTTCATCTGTAGCATCCGAAAGAGTAAGTATATTGCCGATATCGGATCTGCCCGAAGAAATATCCTTCATTGAAGAAGCAAGCTCTTTGACATCCATTACTATGTACTTTTCGGTAAGATCGGGAACAGTGAAATACAGCTTATCTCCCGACATCCAGTATTTTACCGTAAGATACTCGTCACTGCCGGCACCGAGTGAAGCTGTACCCGAGCCTTTTTCAGCGGAAGTATCCGCATAGCTTGTCGCCTTGATTACGGTAGGAGCAACATCGGCATTAATGCCCAGCACATCCTTTGAAGCGGATATGGTAAATGTCTGCTCGATACCTGTCTTTATGTTCTTAGCACCGCCGAAAATTTCATCGGCTTTCTTCTCTGCCGCAGCAAAATAGTTCTTTTCAAGAGTTTCGTATCCGCCGCCGGACTTTCCGAAAACTCCCGCAAAATATAAAGCAAGAGGTATTCCGCCGACTACGATAACAGCCGCAAGTACAATAAGAATTATCTTGAGCGCACTGCTTTTCTTCTTAGGCGGTACTACCGCAAAGCTGCCTGCGTCATAAGCCGGCATACCCTGCTGCATATACTGTCCGTCAGCCTGTGCAAACTGTGCCTGCTGATTGAACTGGGGCTGTGCCTGCTGATTGAACTGGGGCTGTGCCTGCTGATTGAACTGAGGCTGTGCCTGCTGTGCATACTGCTGAGGCTGTGCCTGCTGTGCATACTGTTGGGGCTGTGCCTGCGAAACAGGCTGTTGGGGCTGATCGCTGAATTCATTCAGCGCCTGCTGCCAGTTTGTCTGCTGTTCATTCATGTTGTTATTTTCCATGATGTGTCCTTTCGAGATGTGAATTGATATATTTCCTGTTGCAAAAATACGGCTAACCGCATTATCTGCTTACATTTTACCATAAAAATGGCTGAAAAGCAAGTCAGCAATATAAAAATTATATGACGAGGAACATTTTTTCAGATGATATAAGAATATTTATTGCCGTAAGACGGGAGATTTGTTAAATATAAACAAGAAAACTGCTGTAATTTTTACAATTGCAGCAGTCAAATAATTAAATCAGCTTATATTTTGCTTTCATTTTCAGTATACGCAGGACGCTTTCATCCAGACGTTCCATACTTATTTCGCCGTCTGTTACCGCATTCATTACGCCGTTGAACGCTTCATTGAGATTTTGCGGCATAAGAACGATATCAACCCCCGCTTTTACTGCGGTTACTGCCGCCTCGGCAGATGTGTAGTTATCGGCAACAGCACCCATAGCCATAGCGTCCGTGATTATCACTCCGTCATATCCGAGCTCATTGCGGAGCTTTCCGGTTATCATCGTTTCCGACATTGAGGTCGGTAGCTTGTCGCTTGTTACATTTACGGCGGTTATGTGAGATACCATCACCATATCGGCTTTCGGAAGCGCTGTTATAAACGGAACAAGCTCACACTCTTTCAGCTCGTCCCACGTTTTTTCTATGCTCACATATCCCGAATGAGTGTCATCCTTCGTGTCGCCGTGTCCGGGGAAATGCTTAAGCGTTCCCATAATGCCGCTGTCGTGCATTCCGTCAAGCTGTGCCGAAACCATACGGGCGACTAAGGCCGGATCACTGCCATAGGAACGATCGCCTATCACTATATTCTGCGGATTTGTATTTGTATCGGCGACAGGCGCGAAATCAAGGTTGAAGCCGAGTTCTTTTAGGTACGAGCCAATCTGCCTGCCGACCTCCTCCGCCTTTGACGCATCGCCTGACTTGCCTATATCTTCCATACTCTTATAACTTGCTACATTGAAAAAATCAGAATTTGCAATGCGGGCAACTCTTCCGCCCTCTTCGTCAACGGCGATAAAAAGCGGATATTTACTGCTGCTTTGCAGGTCGGAGATGAACATCGGTAATTGCTCGGCGCTTGTAATATTCCTGCTGAAAAGCGCTATACCGCCGACAGGGTATTCTTCAATACGGCTGATAACGGCATCGTCAACACGGTCTGTAGCCGGCGCTGTTTCGGCATTGCTGTTTTCGGCAAGAGCTTCCGGACGTACAATAAACAGCTGTCCTACCTTTTCCCTCAGCGACATTTTGCCGAGTACGTCTTTTGTGGTACGTACCACGGTTTCATCATCGTTGAAAATAAATTTTTCGGTACTTGCATTTTCATCAACTACTGTCACTCTCTGTGCACACGATGATGTAAGAATTATGGAAAGCGACATAAGTATTGAAGCTACTTTTTTCGTAAATTTTTCCATTTTTATTTCTGTGCCATACACAGCTTGTAATAGTCGCCCTTCTTCGCCATAAGTTCATCGTGCGTGCCCGCTTCGGTAATGCCCTTATTGCTGATGAACATTATCTTGTCGCAGTTCTTGATTGTTGAAAGTCTGTGGGCGATAATAAAGCTCGTTCTGCCTTTCAGCAGCTCCTGAAGTCCCTTCTGTAATTCCTTTTCGGTCTTTGCGTCAATAGATGAGGTCGCCTCGTCAAGAATCAGTATCTTCGGATCGGATATAAGCGTTCTCGCAAAGGATACAAGCTGACGCTGACCGCCCGAAAGCTGCGAGCCGCCCTCGTACATCTCGGTCTTATATCCGTTTTCAAGCCCCATGATAAATTCATCGGCACATACCGTCTTTGCCGCCGCCCTTATTTCTTCCTCGGTAGCGTCCAGCTTGCCGTAACGGATATTATCTTCTATAGTGCCTGAGAATATGAAGCTGTCCTGCATCATAATACCCATCTTTTCACGCAGTGAGTGAAGCGTGACCTTGCTTATATCGTTTCCGTCTATGTAAACCGCACCACCCGTAAGGTCGTAGAAACGTGACAGCAGATTTACGATAGTAGTCTTGCCTGCACCCGTAGGACCTACAAGCGCAATGCTTTCTCCGGGCTTTACCGTAAAGCTGACATTTTCGAGTATGTTCTTTCCCTCTTCATACGCAAACGTAACATCACGGTATTCCACCTCGCCCTTAATATCAGGCATTTCATAAGCGTCCTCAGCGTCCTTTACATCTACAGGCTCGTCCATTGTTTCGAATATACGCTCAAGATAAGCCACCGCATTTACAAAGTTGTTGTAAAGGCTTGCGATATTGATTATCGGCTGCCAGAAGCGTGAGGAATAGTTGCTCATCGCAAGTATCGAGCCGAGCGATACCGCCGGATAGCCTATAACGAGCAATCCGACAAAGTACAGTGCCGAATCGACCACCGCTCTTATATTGTCGACCGAGAAGCTGACAAAGTTGTTTACCGTGACCGCCTTCATCCACGCTTTTCTGTAGGCAGTAGACAGTCTGCGGAATATGCCGAGGTTTTCGTTCTCCCTCGCAAAGCTCTGCGTTACACGCATACAGTTAATGCTCTCCGCAAGATATGCCGTCTGGTTGGAGTTCTTGTTTGAAACTCCCTGCCACGCCCTTCTCTGCTTGTTTTTCAGTATTATCATCACAACGATGAACACGGGAACGCCCGCAAATATAACAAGCGCCAGCCTTGCGTCAACCGAGAACATGAATATCGTTATGAATATAAGGTTGAATATTTCAAGAATGAAGTTGATTATGCCGTTTGTCAGCATATCCGATACATTATTCACATAGTTTACGACACGAACAAGTATCTTACCCTGCGGTCTGTCGTCATAATACTGGAACGGAAGCTCCTGCAAATGTGCAAACAGGTCTTTTCTTATATCGTATATCATAAGCTGACCGGCTTTTGTCATAATACGCTGACGGATATTTCCGAGTACAACGCTGATAATTATAGACAGTAAAAAGCCTATCGACAAAAATACTATATAAGGAATATTTCCGTCTGGTATCGCCACATCGACCGCCTCTTTTGTAAGCAAAGGGCCGATAAGCGCAACTATTGCCGATATTGCAGACAGCGAAAGCGCCAGTATCATCTTCCACTTATAACGCTTTACATAAACCATTGCACGTTTGAAATGCTTGAAATCAAATGGTGTCTCAAGTCTTTCGTCAACGTCGAATTTATTTCTTGCCATTTAAACCGCCTCCTCTTCATTACCGTTCTGGAGGGTATATATTTCATAGTAATATCCACGCTGCCGCATCAGCTCATCGTGCGTACCGCATTCCTTTATGCGGCCGTCCTCAAGGATAACGATCCTGTCCGCATATCTTGCGGAGGATGTACGCTGAGCTATAATCAGCTTAGTACACTCGAAGTCAAGATTATTGAGGTTTTCCTGTATCTCTGCCTCTGTTTCCATATCAAGCGCAGAGGTGGTATCGTCAAGTATCAGTATCGGCGGACGGATAGCCATGGCTCTTGCAAGGGCTATTCTCTGCTTCTGACCGCCGGACAGACCGACGCCCCTCTCTCCTATTATGGTATCATACTGTTCGGGCATCTTCTCGATAAAATATGCCGAGGCAAGATGAGCAAAGTTCTTTACATCTTCAAAAGGCAGGTCGGATTTGCCGTATGCTATATTGCCGTCAACCGTATCCGAGAACAGCAATACCTCCTGAGTAGTCATACCGATATTCGCACGAAGTACATCAGGCTCATAATCCTTGACGTTCTTTCCGTCAACATATACTCCGCCCTCCGACGCATCGTAAAATCTCGCTATAAGGTTCATCAGCGTTGTTTTTCCCGAACCCGTAGAGCCCATTATTACAACGGTTTCTCCGTGCCTAATATGAAGATTTATATCGTGAAGCACAGTAACATCTCCGAATTTTGCCGTTACGTTCCTGAACTCTATATCGCCGTTAAGACGGGGACGTTCCTTGCTGTTATGATTATTCTCTATATGCGGACGTGCATAGTATATATCTATTATCTTTGATATACTTGCAAAGAAACGCTGTAAATCGTTTATCAGCATACCGATATTTCTCATAGCGTTTGCTATTGTCCATAACAGTCCGGAGAATACGGTGTACTGAGCTATGGTTATCCTGCCGTTTATGACGAAGATACCGCCGACAAGCATCTGTACAGCCCAGAGTGCCTGTGCAAGCGTTTCTATGTATGGCTGGAATGTGAGCCATACCATAGCCGCCTGCTGATTATGCTCGCAGTAATCCCTGTTGTACTTATCGAAATCTTCCTTTTCGTATTCCTCACGGGCAAAAGCCTTTACGACACGGTTTGCCGCTATGTTCTCCTGTGCCTTTGTGTTAAGCCTTGACAGCTTCTCACGCAGTACCACATACTTAGGACCTACTCTTTTCGAGAACATACGGGTCACAATAAACAGTATCGGGGTAAGCGCAAGTATAAAAAGCGTCATCAGCCAGTCAAGCGTAAAGAAATATATAACTGTAAAGAGGAACAACGCACTGCTTTCAACCACCATCATAATAATCCAGGCGATAGAATGGCGTATCATATCAAGGTCGCCCGTAAGCCTTGTTACAAGGTCGCCCTTTGTATGAGTGTCAAAGAAGTGCATATCCTGATTCTGAATACGCTCAAAAAGCTCGTTTCGCACCTTCTGCAGCACTCCCTGCGATACTATCTCATACAGAGTTTTTGCAAGGAACTGAAGGCAGGTACGCACGAATACGAATAAAATCATCGCAACGCAAAGCAGTATCAGCAGATCACGCTGATTTTCTATATTCTGCAAAGCATCGGGCGAGGATATAAATATACTGATTATCTGTTCTACGATCATTGGTCCTGTAAGGAAGAATGACTGTATCACTACAGACAGACACAGCGCAACGGCATACACCGCACGGTAGCCCTTCATTTTTCCGAGCATCCATTTGAACTGGAACATTTCACCACACCTTTCCTGTTATCCGCCGAAATGCCGAAATAAAGATAAAAATTTACCTAACGGCAGACTAAATTCGGTAATCGTTTTCACATTTTTGTGCAAAGCCTTGCAATAAACGCTCCGCACAAGCTCTCTTTCTTTTTACAAAGCCGATATTACACGGAAAAATCGGTTTTGCTTTGGGTATTTTAGCACAATGCCAACAGACTGTCAAGGGGGTTTTGAAAAATAATTATTTATTTTTTGCAGGCTAATAAATTAAGTGAAATAAATTGCTTTTTTCAGGAATTTTTAAGCTGATATGTAAACATATTTTCAAAAAAAATAATTTCGTTTTTATGTTGCTTGCGCTATTGTAATAATCATAATTTTATGGTAAAATTATGTACAGAAAGCTTCACAGCGGTTAACGAAATCAAGGCACTGCATTACTGTAAATATCAGACAAATATCAGAAAGGAATCAATATGAAAAAAAATCGGTTTTTATTTTCAATAACAGCAACAGCATTAATCACAGCGGTATTCCTGTCCTCCTGCACCGCAGGAAGAGCAAATTCCGACGCCTCTTTACAAAACAGCTCAGCGTCATCAGCCTCAGGCAGCTTGAACAGTTCCCTTCGCACCGTAACCTCTGTGCCGTCAGGTGAAATATCGGATAAAGATGAATTTCTGAAAGGTATATGGGTCGATGAAAACGGCTTTGTGGCGAGCTTTTCAGAAAACGGCAGGACAGCGGTATTTGACGAGCAGACAGACGAGCAGACCCGAAAATCCGTTAAAATTACGGCACAGGACAAAGATACGATAAGCATTTCCTGCGAGGATAAGAATTATACCGCATACCACGCCGACAGCGAGAAAGGCGCAGAGCTTTGCGAAAATCTCCTGACCGCCGCTTCTGGAGATTGGTCAATGTGCGAATACGGCTATGCGCAAACGGTAGAAATCAGAAAATTCACCTTTCTGACATCGCTCGGAAACGATTTCTCCGGCGATAAGATTACCGTCGGACTTGAGGGTGTAAAGCTACGCAACTCGTTATTCGAATCGGACGGCATTGAAACATACGCAAGGCTTGACGACGATAAACTGATATTTATTTTTTCTTACGGCGATATGGTTTCTTCCTGCACGCTGGTAAAAAAAGATAGTGATGAGTATAATGAGCTGACCGACGCAGGTTCTGCTATTAACGGCGTATGGGTAGATCCCGATGACCTGAACACAACGCTCACATTCTTTGCAGGAAAGTCGCTCACCGTGACAGGCAACGCTTTTAAAGAGGTGCTTGGCGAAAAATTCGACAGCTTTTCGGGAAAGGCCTATGACATATCCGCAAAATACAAGAGCGATATTATAAATGTTTATTCAGGCGATGATACCTTGTTCAGTATCGTTATGTACGGAAGCGATATACTTGCCGTTTTCGCAGACAGCAGCGACCGCTATCCGCAGATTCTCTTCTACCGTGAAAACAGCGATGAGATAAAAAGAGCAAAGGAAATGCAGAAGCTGAAAAAAGAAAAAGCCGATTTGCTGAGTGCCTATCCGGATAACGATAACTGGCTGAACAATGCCGAATGCGGCGATATATTATCCCTTGCGGATAAGGATTATATCGACAAGTGCGTCCAAAACGGATATTTTACCGCAGGAACACCGCAGGAGCTTGCGAGCTTTGTTTACTATGTGAACACTCAGCCTGTAGAGCAGGGTCAGATTTCGCTTGTGCTTACAGCCGATATTGACCTTTCCGACTATAAATGGGCGCCTATGGGCTGGAGCGGAGGCGGCAATTCAGACCATCCGTTTTCATTTTGTGTATACGGCGAAAATCACAAGATAACGTATATGAAGATATATTCGGACTACAGCAACGCAGGCTTTATCGGCTGGGGAACGGTATGCGGTGTGTTCGATCTTGATATTGAAAATGCCATTGTAACAGGCGATGACAATGTCGGCGTTCTCACGGGTCAGGCTATTATGGGAAATTACCAAAACTGCCACGTCAGCGGAACGGTAAACGGAAGCAGTGCAGGCTCACTTCTCGGCTATGAGGCAAACTGCGATAAAGAAAACTGCACCGCAGATGTTGAGGTAAACGGCAAGAAATTCGATTTCCTTTCGTGGAACGAACAGCAGAAAAGCGAGATAAAAATAGATGATCCCGTTACAATAACGATAGATGAAAGCTACACCGTCACACGTCCCGAAGTCACAGGTTATTTGAACCTCGGCTGGATGGTATATGAGGACGGAAAGGAGATGCTCCACAGAAACGCAGAGAACGAGCTCAGCTATTGCTATTTCGGAAATGAGTCGGGACACAGCTATGAAATTTATCTCTCGGCATACGTCAAGGGTCAGTATGTGCCGATAAGCAATATTATCAAGTATACGGTGAGATAACCGAAACTGAGTACCGCAATTATTATGTTGCGGTACTTGATTTTTCCCAAAAAAAGTAGTACAATTATTGTGTGAAACTCTATCTGAGCTTAAATGCGGATATTTACATAAAGAAAGGACTACCGTATGACTATAAAGACATACTTTCTCAGCGAAGATAAAACGGTCTATTTAAAGGCATATATGCTTGATAACGTTGAAGGACTTCCCTTCTGCGAAAAACGTCCGGGTATACTTATTCTTCCCGGCGGAGGATATGAATTCTGCTCTGCAAGAGAGGGAGAGCCTGTTGCAATGCACTATCTTGCCGAGGGCTATAACGCTTTCGTGCTTATATACAGCTGTAACACAAGACACCCTGCCCCGCTCCTTAACGCTTCTTATGCTATTCTGAAGCTACGTCAGAGATGTGAGGAGTTCGGCATAGACCCGAACAAGCTCGCAGTATGGGGAGCAAGCGCAGGCGGTCACCTTGCCGCTTGTACAGCTACAATGTGGCAGGATCCGTCGATATACAAGGCGCTCGGCTGCAAGCCCGAGGACATCCGTCCCGATGCGGCGATACTCAGCTACCCTGTTATCAGCGGAACGACAAATCCCCACAAGGGCTCGTTTGACGTACTGCTCGGCAAGGACGCAACGAGGGATGAACTTTCAAAGCTGTCTATTGAAAACCGTGTAACACCCAAAACACCGCCCATATTCTTATGGTGCACCGCAAACGATGACTGCGTTCCTGCACAGAACAGTCTTGTTATGGCTAAAGCGTGTGTGTCTAATAAAGTACCCGTTGAACTGCATATGTTCGACTGCGGACCTCACGGACTTTCGACCTGCGATAAGGTAACAGGCTGGAACGAGGCATTCTATCTTGATAACTGCAAGCAGTGGATAAAGATGTCCGTTGACTTCCTTGCAAAGTATCTCGGAGTCTGAGTAAAAGCAACCTATAAACCAAGCCGTGAACGGCAGAATATAAACAAAAGAAAGAGGCATAAAAATGAGCAAAGTACCTTTCACCACTAAGGAAAAGCTGGAGGAGATAATCAAGCAGCTCCCCACACCTTTCCACATTTACGATGAAAAAGGAATAAGAGAAACAGCAAGAAAGCTGTATGACGCATTCTCGTGGAACAAGGGTTTCAGAGAATATTTCGCCGTTAAGGCAACACCTAACCCCTACCTTATGGAAATACTTAAGGAGGAGGGCTGCGGCTTTGACTGCTCAAGCTATACAGAGCTTATGCTGTCCGATAAGGTCGGCGCAAAACAGCACGACATTATGTTCAGCTCAAACGCTACTCCCGACGAGGATTTCAAGCTCGCTTACAAGCTCGGTGCTATAATTAACCTTGATGATTTCACTCATATAGATGTACTCGACAAGCTGACAGGTATCCCCGAAACCATCTGCTGTCGTTACAATCCCGGCGGTGAATTCAAGACAAGCGAAAAGGGCAACGTAATGGACACCCCCAAGGATGCAAAGTACGGTATGACCCACGAGCAGATAATCGAAGCATACAAGATACTTAAGGAAAAGGGCGCAAAGCGTTTCGGTATGCACGCATTCCTTGCAAGCAACACTCTCACCAACGAGTATTACCCCGTACTCGCAGGTATTCTGTTCAGAACGGCTGTTGAGATAAAGGAAAAGACAGGCGTACAATTAAGCTTCATCAATCTGTCCGGCGGTGTGGGCGTTCCTTATAAGCCTGACCAGCCCGCAAACGATATAAAGGTTATCGGCGAGGGCGTCCGCAAGGCTTATGAAGAAATACTCGTTCCGGCAGGTATGGGTGATGTTGCTATCTTCACAGAGCTTGGCAGATATATGCTTGCACCCAACGGCGCACTTGTTGCAAAGGCTATCCGTGAAAAGCACATCTACAAGGAATATATCGGTCTTGACGCTTGTGCCGCTAACCTTATGCGTCCTGCCATCTACGGCGCATATCATCATATTACCGTTATGGGCAAAGAAAATCAGCCCTGCGACCACAAGTACGATATAACAGGCGGTCTTTGCGAGAACTGCGACAAGTTCGCAGTTGACCGTATGCTTCCTAAGATTGATATTGGCGATATAATCTATATCCACGATACAGGCGCACACGGTTTCTCGATGGGCTACAATTACAACGGCAAGCTCCGCAGTGCAGAGGTTCTTCTGAAAGAGGACGGCTCGTTCAAACTCATCCGCCGAGCAGAAACTCCGAAGGATTATTTCGCTACTTTCGATTTTTCGGATAAGTACAGCTTCTCCAAGTAATTGTTTTATATAATACCGCAATGTGAGTTTTATTGTAAAATTCGGATATTTATAATATCACATATTTATCAACTTAATATCGGGGCAGACAAGGTGACAGTCTGCCCTTTTTCTTCATCATAAAACTACATTTGGCGGTTTAAGTGATGATTTACCACAATTATACAAATATGCAAGCAAAAACGCACAGGAACAGGAGGAAATTTATGAACGTAACATTCAAACAAACAGGCATTTACTCCCCGTCACAGATAAAGACAAATCAGCAAAAACCGCTCAACAAAGCCGATTCCGACAAATCCGAGAATAAAGAAATAATTTCAGCAAGCGAGGACAAGCACGCCGAAGAAAAAACAAGACTTGAGCAACTGAGAGAGCAAAAAAAGCAGGAGTACGACAGCGTAATTCAGCAGCTTGAGAAACAGCGTGAGGCGGAAAAACAAGCCGAAAAAAGCGGAAAGAAATTTACAGATTACGGTAAATTATTGAAGATAGCAATGCGTATAATGAACGGCGATAAGGTGCCTATGACAGACAGGAAAAAGCTCGCAGAGGAGATGCCCGACTTATATAAGCAAGCTATTCTTATGCGCCGCCTTGACAATGACAAGCCCAGAAAATACAAGAGCGAATATGAGGACGACAAGGACAAGACCACGGTCGAAAGAATGCTCGACGGAATGGACGGCTCCGACGATCCCTCAGACATTATGACCGATTTGCTCGGCTCAACCGACAAATAATTCCAAAAACGAGGAACTATAAAATGAAAGACAGAAGAGAAATCAACATAGAAGTATTTGAAGACACAATGAAGCACTATAAGAGCAATCCCACACTTAAAGCGGCTGTAAGCAATTCGGTTGCAAACCAGAAGTTTACGGCGGCTGACGAAACGGTGGAGCTGCCGCAGTGCGCCGGATACACGCCGACCGTTACGGTAAGCGGAAAACGCTCTCTTGAGGCGGCTGTTGAGTATACGAAGCAAGGCATGAAGACCTGCGTGCTGAACTTTGCCTCGGCGAGCAATCCCGGCGGCGGTGTTACTTTCGGTGCATCGGCGCAGGAAGAATCAATCTGCCGTTGCTCGACGCTGTACCCCTGCCTTAACACAGGCGATATGTGGAGCTGTTTCTACACTCCGCACAGACAAGCTGAAAATCCGCTCTACAACAACGATTGCATCTACACCCCCGATGTATATGTGATAAAGAGCGACACAAGCATACCGAAGCTGCTGCCCGAAAGCGAATGGCAGAAGGTGAACATTATCACCTGTGCCGCACCGAATCTGCGACACAAGCCGAGCAACTGTATGAATCCCGGAGCCGGCGACAAACGGGCTGATATAAACGATAAAGAGCTTGCACAGCTCCTGACATCGAGGATACGCAGGATATTCGAAATTGCGGCGGCAAACGGCAACGAGGCGCTGATACTGGGCGCTTTCGGCTGCGGTGCGTTCAAAAATCCGCCGATAGTTGTGGCAAAGGTTTTCGCAGAGCAGCTTCAGGCGTTCAGAGGCTGTTTCAAGGCTATCGAATTTGCCGTATTCCATACTGAGCGTGAGACAGGCAACTATAACGCTTTCAAGGCGGCAATAAGATAACGGCAATATCCCGAAAGGGTTTTAATTCAGGAGGTATATCTATGAAAACTTTACTTGATGTGTGCAAATTTCTTAAAGCCGCAGGTACATATTACCTTGCGACCGTAGACGGTGACAAGCCGAGAGTAAGACCTTTCGGTACGGCTCACATCTACAACGGAAAGCTGTATATCCAGACAGGAAAGAAAAAGGCGGTATCGCATCAGATAGCTGCAAATCCCAATGTTGAGATATGCGCTATGGCAGACGGCGACTGGCTGAGAATCGAGGGGGAGCTTGTCGAGGACGACGACCGTGCGGCAAGAATTTCGATGCTTGATGCCTACCCTGAGCTTAAGGCTCTGTATGATGCGGATGACGGCAACACGCAGGTGTTTTACTTTAAAAATGCCACCGCTACCCTGTCATCGTTCACAAAGCCGCAGGAAACATTGAACTTCTGATAAACAAAACGTAAAACAAGCCCCGTTCTTAGTCGGAACGGGGCTTGTTGCTTCATATTACAGGGGAAAATCAGAAACGCTTTATTGCGTAATAGTACATCCCCATACCGATAGATCCGGTAATTACCTCTGTCAGAGGGAATGCAAGCCAAGCGTAATCAAGTCCGATAAAAGAGAATATCCAGAATAACGGCACAAGACAGATAAGCTGACGTAATACGGAAAGGAACGTGCTGGTCTTTGAATAACCGATAGATTGAAAGAAAATCGGCGTCATAAACGAAAATACAGCAGGAATAAAGCTGGCTCCTATCAGGCGGAATCCAACCGCACCTATGCTTTTTACCGTTTCGCTCTGAGTGAACAGCCCTATAAGCTGAGTGGGGATAAGTTCAAAGGACAGCACACCGAGTATCATAAATACTCCGGATATTATCAGTGAACTGCGGAAGATTCTTCTGCACCTTAAGTAATCTCCCGATGTATAATTGTAGCTTAGTACAGGTACGATGCACGTCTGCAATCCTATAAGCGGTATGAAGAAGAACGATTGTAGCTTATAGTAAAGACCGAGTACGGTCACCGCCTCATCGCAGAATCCTGCAAGGATAATGTTCAGAATGGCTATGTAGACAGTGTAAAGAGCCTGCATACATATTGACGGATAACCAAGCTTATATATGCTTTTGGCGATACACGGGATACGCTTTATTTCGGGCGGCTTTCGTGCGCCTTTTATACCGACGATAACTGCGGCGGCTATCTGACCTATAACGGTAGCTATTGCCGCACCCTTTATCCCAAGTCCTGCGGTAAAAATCAGCAACGGGTCAAGAATGATATTCGTTACCGCTCCGACAATCTGAGCGATCATCGGCAGCTTCATATTGCCTTCAGACTGAAGCACCTTTGTCCAGTTTCCTTCAAGGAAAAGTCCTATGCTTCCTATGCTTACTATCATACCGTACTCGTTTGCGTACTGCATTGCAACGGGCGACTGAGCCGATATTGCAACGTACGGTCCCATAAACGCTATTGATATTACGGAAGTCAGCACCCACATTATCACGGCGAGAACAGTTCCGACACCTGCCGTATGGCTGGCACCTTTTTCATCTTTCAGCGCATACTGCTTTGCCATAAGCGTATTGGTTCCTACTCCCGTGCCGACCGCAAGAGCTATTATAATAAGCTGAACGGGATAGATAGCCGACAGGGCGGTAAGTCCGTCATCGGAATACTGTCCGACAAAAAGGCTGTCGATTATATTGTACATTGCCTGTATCAGCTGAGCCAGCATTATAGGCGGAGCGATACGGAGCATTATCTTCCACACGCTTTCTGTTCCGAAAAATTCCGGAGAAACCGATCTTGCTTTTTCTGCCAAAAAATAACCTTCTTTTCTTAATCACTCGACGTATGATTATAACACTTTGTCCGGAAGATTGCAAGACAAAAAACGTAAAATTATAAAAAAGCCCACCGTATGCCTAAGCATACGGTGGTAACCCCAGATCAACAAGGAGATTATACTCTTTCTAAAACTGTGAAGCCTGCGTTAAAACGGATAGTTCCGTCCTCAGCTTCCTTTATTTCAGCGAATGAAGAAACAGGCTCATCCATAACGGTACCGTTTATCTTTGTATCGTAGAAGATCTTACCGTCTTCTTCCTTCCACACGGTAGTGTCAATCACACCGTAGTTACCCTTTATCTTAGCTCCCTGCTCCTTTGCCTTTTCCATCATTTCTTCCGGAATAGGCATCATTGTTTCAACCGTGCCGTCTTCGCAAAATTCGTAAATAAAAGATGCCTGCTGCATATAATCGTTAAGCAGATCCTCGTCAGTGATATACTTCGGGAAGTCTTCAACCGCTACGAAAATCATTTTACTCGGTTCGGGATAAACCGGCAATTCTTTAACTTTCCATTTTCCGATAAGATTCATACTATTCATCCTTTCATACTCTGAATTTTCCTGATTTATGCGAACATAAGCCGTTACAGCTTATGCCCATGGGTCTGCGGATTTGGGTGTGCGTATACCTGTAAGCAGGTACTGCTCCCATAAGAACCATTTGCCGTCGCCCTTCATACGCAGTTTTATGGGTCTGGGGCTGTCAGCGCCGCCACAGGGAATGAACAGCTTCATATAACCCTGTTCCTCACCCGAAACGTGCGTACTTTGTACCGTTATTCTGAACGGCTCTGAAGGCGTGTAATCATTATCGGGTGTTGCTCCCTCAAAATATGAGAACGGAATATAGGTCTTTCCGTCACGGAAACGGTCATTAAGGAACGATATTTCCGTACCGTTGAGCGGACGGGGACCTCTCAGCCAGTTGAGCATTTCAGTACCGATATTTTTGTCTGCCGCATAGGCACACAGTGCGCATACAGTAAGTGCAGCCGCCTTGAACGGCGAATCAAGGCTTGCCTCAGGCAGTGCCTGCATCTGTGCAAGGCTTTCGGGAAGTGCTGTGAATGTAAATGTTTCGCTCTTGTTGCCTATAGACATTGCGGCGTTATTTACCGCACCTCCTACAGCGCTTGCCGCTGTGTTTTTAAGTTTGTCAAAAAGTCCCATTGTGTTCCTCCTGTATCATCTGTATTTAAGCTGATTAGCTTTTTACCGGGTAATTAATTTATGTTTTCTATCGTAATATCATTTATCAATGCGGCTGTATGGGGCTATTACTGCTCCGCTCAGGAATCCTCTTCCTCTCCGTACTTTTCTGCCAGTGCGTAAAACAAATCCTTTACGTTTTCGCTTACCTCACAATTTGCATTAAGATTAGTGCCGTCTGCAAACTTCAGGCTGCTCGAATACATCGTTTCATCGCATACAAAAACCACACGGCTTAACGGTCTTGGTCGGTATTTCTTGATTTTATCCGCAAGATTGCTTTCCTTAGCCGCTTTGATTACATTTTCGGCTTCTTCCTGCGTTATCTCACGGTTATCAAATTTGACTCTTTCTTCTTTGGAGCTTACCGAGCAATTACAGCTGAACAGCCATTTATCGCCGCTTTTATTAAGATCGAAGTTATAGCTAAAGGTGTAACACATATGACCGCAGGAAGCATAGATTTCAATTACATCATTATAATTGTATTTTTTCGTTCTTTCGAAAAAGCCCATATGTTCCACCCCTTTTTTTAGCTCATTTCTGCGTACAGACCTTGTCTTTAGTGTATTTCTCAGCCAGCTTTATAAAAGCACTCTTTATCTCTTCGTCAATCTCAAAAGGCGCACTCTTTACAGAACCGTCCGAATAATATAACAAGCAGCTTCTTACAGGCTTGTCATACGGCTGCATACCCGCAGGACAACTGTTATTCCGGGTTTTGAATTCCTCTATTCTTTTTATAAGCCCCGTTGTATCTGCAAGACGTAGCACTGCTAAAGCGTCTTCGTCTTCTATTGCTGTATATCCCATATCTATCCGCTTTGTTTCGAAGCTGTCAGCATAATTACAGAATGCGTCCATAACATATTTACCGTTCTTTGCGTGATACAGCGAAAAAGAATAGCAATTGCGGCTTGACATAGCGCTGTGTACAACGGATAAGCCGGATACTTTTACGGTACCGTCTGATTTATTTTCTTCACGAACCATTCCGTTGCAGTAATCCTCAAAGCTCAATGAGTGATACATAATAATTCTCCGTCATAATCAGATAAACTAAGGTATAGCGTGAAATCGGCAAAAGAGTTTGATGATAAAATGTTCTCAGACAGACGGGTAACCGCCTACCGTGCTTATGCACGGGATAAGCCGCTTATGCGGTTTATCTGTCTGAGGTTATTATATCACAAATCAAATCGGCGCAAGCCGACACGGCGGTACGCCGTGCTTTTGCCTGTGGCAAAAGGATTTGATGATAAAATGTCCTCAGACAGGCGGGTAACCGCCTACCGTGCTTTTGCACGGGATAAGCCGCTTATGCGGTTTATCTGTCTGAGGTTATTATACCATACCATTCCAATTAAGCCATTACCCAAATGGGTAAAATAAAAGTAACCGCAAGAAATTTCTGTCAAAATCCGTTAACAATCAGTTTTTTTGATGTAACAACTGCGGCGAGCTTTGTTTTTGATGAATAACCGGTTTTGGAAAGCATACTGCTGACGTGTGCCTTTACGCAATCGGGAGTAACGCAAAGCTCCTGTGCCATCTCCTTATACGTCATACCTTCGACCAGCAGTCGCAGAACTCTGATCTCCGCATCGGAAAACTCATAGCTGGTAGCATTTCCTACGGGTATTTCGGGCATTTTATCGGGATATACGCTTTCTCCGTCTATCGTCCTCTTTATAACGCTGAGTAACTCCTCTGCGCTTACATCCTTGAACCAGATACTCTCCGCACCTGCTTTTCTCGCCTTATCAAGATAGCTGTAATCAAGCATTGAGGTTATGATGATAATTTTTATCGAGGGGAAGCGTTTTTTTATTTTTTCCGCAGCGACAAATCCGCTCTCATCATTTTCCGTACATACGTCCATTAATATCAGGTCGATATTGCCACGCATACAGTATTGCTCGGCAAGCGCCGCACAAGACAGCGAGCCTGCCGGAGAAAGATCGTCTGCCTGCGCTACAAGATTTTCAAGGCTTTCCCGTATCATTTTCTGGTCTTCTACAATCAGTACCTGCGTCATAGTGTTACCTCCTTGTTGAGCGGAAATGAAATTACAAGCTCGAAATACGGATATGAATTAATGCTCATAGTTCCGCCGCTTTTTTCTACTCTGTCATGCAGTGACGAAAGGCCACCGCCTTCAGTGACGGTGCTGACCGGTGCTTTTCCGTCATTGGACAAGGCTATCCATTGTCTGCCGCCGCTTTTACTGCATTTAACGTTCAATTTTGTCGCCCCTGCGTGACGTACCGCATTCGTTGCGCACTCTCTGACAGCCGTTATGAATATTTTATAATAAAACGGGTCGGGAATATCTCCTTCAACGTTTATTTTGATTCCGAGAACGGAAGATGTTTCCTTTAGCTGACCGGATATATCATAGCTGTTTGCTCCGTAGTTTTCTTCGTTTTCCCTCATAAGAAGTCTTACAGCATTCTTCCACGCTGTAAGGTCAAGCTCGCTTGTCGGTCTGTTATTTGACAGCAGATTACGGGTCGCAATTACGCTCCTTCCTATATCGTCGTGTACACGAATCTTCATACTGAGTATTTCTTCTTCACGGATAACCGTTCTTATATTCTCTGTCAGCTTTCGCATTCGTCTGCCGGCACGCTCGAGCTTTCTACTGCTTTCTTCAAGCTGAAGCTGACGTCTGTACAACTCGTCAACATCTGTTGCTGTTACCTGCGTATAGTAGCCGATACCGTTCAGCAAAATCACATCAAGTCTGAAGCGCCACGCTTTTCCCTTTACAAGCACGACCGAGCCGCTGTTATGCTCCGAAAATATATCCTGCAGTTCGCTGAGGCACTGTACGTCAAAGCCTTTCAATTCATATATCAGCCTGTCCATTTGCTTGTTGCACAGGACCGCTATTCCGTTGCTGTCGAAAAAACATATACCCGATGGGAGATTATCAAATGCGTCTTTTACCGTCCTGCGTAACAGATAGCGTCTGCCTAAGCCTTGCATCTTTCCGCCTCCCTTCTGTATACGATCTGCCATTCGCCGTCATCATCACATACCGCCGTTACAAAATCACCGTTCATTACATTAAAATCCGTACTGCTTTCAGCAGTGACCGTCATTGTGAATATACCTTCATTTAGCGTCACGGATATATTCACAGCCGATAAATTATCCAGTGACAACTCAATCATTTTTTCGAATGTATCGAACATCTCCATTACCGCCACAGCCGGCACGGACTTATTTAATCTGATATTTAGTCCGCAGGTCACGCCGTACAGCTCAAGATTATCCGTAAGCTCAAGGAACGCAAGGTACAGCTCTTTTTCGCTTATCATACTGCTTCTTTCCGATATGAATATGAGATTGTTCCTGCGCTTTAGATAAGCGCCGATTACCACCATCTTACCCAATAGCTTTCTGCGCTCATCTTCATCCTCCGACATCTCGAAGCTGTCTGTAAGGCTGTTCAATACAGCTATCTGACCTGACGTTTCACGGCTGATCCTGTCATATATCCTGTCACGCTCAAGTATGTGAGCCTCTCTGTTTCTGAGATCGTATTCCTCGCAAATCAGATCATAATCATCCTTGAGATCGTCCTTAGCCTCCGCCAGCTTGTCGTTTACCTCAATAAGTTCGGAAAGATCGTCCAGCCACAAGACATAGCCTCCTTTTATCTTTGCGGAGGAAAGACGTTTTCCGTTGCTGAGCATTACGGGAGAGGACTTTGCCATCTGCATTATTTCACTGTCTATCTTTTCGGCACAATCGGACGAGAGGAGTATATTGTAATCATTGTCGGTAATCAAAGCAGGAACTGTACACGGCCGCAAAAGCTGTATATAATAAGTGTTTGAGCGGATAAGTCCGCATTGTATGCAGCATTCAAAAGAAAGCGCAGTAAGAAGGCTTACGGTAATAGTCATATCGCCTGCCAGTCTGTGAATGAACGTACCGCCCGTGATTTCTCCGGACACATAGAGCAATGTGTAGATAACCATTGCAACAACAGGCAGCAACGGCATAATAAACGTTTTTCTTGCCTTTGGTATACGGCACTTTGATATTAAAGCCACAAATGCGCCGATCGTGCATAAAAGCATATATCCTGCCACTATGTAATATCCGCCTGCATAGCTGTAATCTCCGTCATTCCACATTTCCCTATCTCCCGGAAATCTGAAAACAAGGCAATGCAGATCGTTTGTAAGCACGAATATTACCATCAGGACAGAAGCGATATACAGTAAGGATGTAACTGCGGGCAGGCGGTAGTTTTCGGGCTTTCCGAGCGACAGAGCGACAAGCAGTGCAAACATAGGGATAAATATCATCGGGATATAATACATATACCACAGCGTTCGGACAGCGAACGGGCTCTCGGCTATAATGAACTTCATCGAACGGATAGCTACCCAGAACACAATAAGCCCGGCTATAGATGTCATAAAGCGTTTTGCCTGTATCTGCACTATCCTGTTTCTCAGGGTGATTCCCCATATCAGAAACATAAAAATATATATCAGACTTCTGATAATGCCGAATATTTGCATAGTACCGATCCTGTCAAGCTGTCTGCAAAGCATTGCGGCGGCTATGGCGGTTATTATCAATATTATGTGTAAAACGGACGACCGTGCTATTCTTTTTTTCATCTGCTCACCTCTTTTATTCCAGTATAACATGGCTGAAAGCGTTTTGCAATAAGTGTAAAAAATAAAGCTGTGGGTCAATGCCCACAGCTCAGACGGTTCGTTATATATTATCTATTTTATCGCATTGCTCAAGCGCACGTTTTAACGACTGATCCATATTGTAATATCTGAAATCGGCAAGTCTTCCGCAACAGATAAGATTATCAATCTGCGATGCCAGAGCCTCGTACTTTTCATATTGTTCCATGCTCTCCTTTGTGAGAACGGGATAATACGGCTCAAGCTTTTCGCCCGACTTATACGGGAGAGGATATTCTACCGCATAGGTACTGCCCTTTACATTCTGGACAGGAATTTTCTTGTACTCTGTGATTCTGGTAAAGCCCTTTTCCTGAGGATATGCGACGACAGGAGCGTCCTGAAAGCTGTCCTTGTCGGTATACTTATACTCAAAACGCAGTGAACGGTAAGGAAGTCTGCCGTATTTTTCGCCGAATAACTCATCAAGCGCACCTGTATATACAAGAATGTTATTATACGGCTCACCGTCAACATACAACTTATTATCCTTTACGGTAATCCGCTCAAGCGCCTCGACACCGGTTCTGACCGTGATATTCTCGTGGTTCAGAAGATTTCTGAAGAACTCCGTGAATGAATGCACCGGCATTACCTGATAAGCGTCATCGAAATATCCCTCATCATACGAAAAACGCAGAGGTACTCTTTTAAGCACAGACGGGTCAATCTCAGAGGGAGATACGCCCCACTGCTTAGCGGTATATGGTGCATAATCGTTATCGAAAAGATACTGAGCGTATGCTCTTATATCATCGTCCTCGTTTTCAAGAACTTCGACCACGGTAGCGGTCGGTCTGCCCTCGTAAACCTTAGTCAGCTTTGCCTTGAGCGTTTGCGCCTTTTGCTTATCAAAGAACTTATCAATCGTGGTAAAGTTGAAGGGCGTGGGGGTATATGTATCGTTCCATACCGCACCGCAGGTCAGCTTGTAATCCGACCACTGCTCATAGCGGCACATATAATCAAAAAGATATTTCTCTTTCGTGTGGAATGTGTGCGGACCGTAATCCTGTACGAGTATTCCGTGATCGTCAACGTGGTCGTACATATTGCCGCCGATATGATCCCTGCGTTCCCATATCTCGACCTTCTTGCCTTTTTCTGCTAAATGACGGGCAATTACCGCTCCGGAAAGTCCACAGCCGACTATAAGGGCGTCAAAATCAAAACTGATCATCAAAAGCCACCGTACTTGCTCATGAATTCTTTAAAGGTCTGCAGATTCTTGTCCTTATCGGCAAGTATAACCTTATCAATTCCGCCTACTCTGTCAAGCTTCCAGTCTACTGCAATATCGGGATCGTTCCACATAATGCCGTCATCATATTCGCCGTAGAATTTTTCTCCGCACTTGTAGGATACTATGCTGTCCTCAAGTACAAGATAACCGTGAGCGCAACCTGCGGGAACGAGTATTTCGTTGTGCTTTTCACCGATAAGCTCAAATGCAAGCCACTTCTTGAACGTGGGACTGTCCTTGCGTAAATCGACTACTACATCGTAAACGTGTCCGTGTATGCAACGTACCAGCTTGGGCTGCTGTTTCTCACGCTGAAAATGAAGTGCACGGATAACGCCCTTGTAGCTTGTCGTATAGAAAACCTCGGCAAGATCGTGCTTTATGCCGTTTGCCTCGAACACTTCCTTCGAGTAATCCTTTGTGAAACAGCCTCTTATATCATCGGCATTGAAGGGAGTTACTTCTATAAGTCCCTTAATCTCTGTTTCCTTGAATTCAAACTTCTGTATCATTTCTGCTCCTTAATCCAATCCATTGTTTTTTTGACGCCTTCACCAAAAGGTATTGTAGCTCTGAAGCCTGTATCCTTTTCTGTAATCGAACAATCAAAGTCAGACAGCGGCATATTTACGCCTGTGAACGGAACATCTCCGAACACGAACTCCTTGTCGGGAGCCAGTGCGGCCTTCATCTCAAGAACAAATTCTCTGAGTGGCTTTGCATCCGAGCTGCCTATAAGATAGTGGCAGAAAGGCTTTCCGTTCTCTCCGATGAGATAGAACGCTCTTGCAACATCGTCTATATATACAAAGTCATAATTCTGTGTACCGCTTGTGAACTGTAAAGGCTCATCGTTTATAATCTTTCTGATGGTCGTATTTACAAAACGGGGTGAAAGCTCACCTGCACCGTATGCGTTGGTTATCTTTGCCCAGCAAAGATCTATACCTATCTGTGCGGCAACGCTCATGCACATTGTATGAGCAACAAGTTTACCGCTTCCGTATATGTAGCCGGCACCGGGCTTATTACCCTGTCTGAATGTGGCTGATATTGTTTCATGCTCCATTATAGAGCCGGCGCATACAAACTTCTTGCAGTCCATATCCTTTGCCACACGCAGACAATCTACCGTCCACTGAGCGTTATTGAGCTGTAAAGCGGTGTCTGCTCTCGCAGGGCCTGCCGAGCCTACCCACGCAAAGTGATAGAATACATCAATATCACGGTCAGGGATAATATCGGCGAGCTTTGACGATTCGGAAAGCTCGTGAGCCACAAATCTTACATTTTCGGGTATGTTGTTATTGCAACCGTCACGGTCAAGTGCGATCACCTCAACATTATTCTTTACCAATTCACGCACAAGCGCACTTCCGACAAAGCCGTTTGCACCTGTAACAAGAGCTTTTTTCATTACTTTACCTCCAGATATTCGTTTATCTGCTTTTCCATAACGGCGCTAATGTCGCCGCCTGAAAGATATACCTTGCTCCACTCGGTCACCTTTTCGATAGCGTCGGAAATATGCCAGCGGGGACTCCATCCGAGTACACGCTTTATTCTTGAGCAATCAAGCTTGAGGAAATTTGCCTCGTGGGGAGCGTTCTTATCCGCAACGTTTTTCCACGAAGCGCCGTCGCCCCAGTGTGAACAGAACAGATCGACAAGCTCGCCTGTAGCGGCGCAGTCGCAATCATCCGGACCGATATTATAATTACCGGCAAGACTCCTGTCCTCATACTGCTTCATCGCAAGTACAAGATATGTAACAACCGGCTCGAGAACGTGCTGATAGGGACGTGTCGAATAAGGATTTCTTACTGTTATCTCCTGCTTAGCCTCCATTGCTCTTACGCAATCGGGGATAATTCTGTCCTTTGCAAAGTCGCCGCCTCCGATAACGTTACCTGCACGGCAGGTCGAAACCGCAATGTCACGGTTATAGAAGAACGACTTTATATAAGAGCTTGTTACAAGCTCCGAGCAGCTCTTTGAGTTGGAATAAGGATCATAGCCGTCAAGTGCGTCATTTTCACGGTATCCCCACTCCCATTCGTTGTTCTTGTAAACCTTATCGGTGGTTACGTTTACGAATGATTTTACGCTGTCGCACAGCCTTACAGCCTCGCAGATGTTTACAGTACCCATAACATTTGTTTCGTATGTGTAGACAGGCTCTGCGTAGCTTTCTCTTACTATGGGCTGTGCCGCCATATGAATTACTATTTCGGGGCGGTACTTCTGCATTGTTTCGTTCAGCTTTGCAAGATCTCTTATATCGCCGATAACCGAAACTATTTCCTTCTCAACTCCGGAAAGCTCAAAAAGAGAGGGCGTTGTGGGGGGATTGAGAGAATAACCGATAACTTTTGCTCCTGCCATAGAAAGCAGTTTGCACATCCAGCTTCCCTTGAAGCCTGTGTGACCTGTTATCAGTACAGTTTTACCCTTGTAAAATGACATATCCATATTGATTTTTCCTTTACGAATTAATAATATTTTCGCCGCTTTCATCTCTGACCTCGGCTAACAGTATTGTTTCAAGCGCAATAGCCGGATTAGCGGGTTTAACTATTCTGAAAGTGTATTTATCGCACATTTTCTCTATCATAGGCTTGATTTCAAAGAAATCGTTCGCCGAATGATAGATGCTGATAAGAAGTATCGGGTGCTGTGTGCGGATAGTTTCGACAGCGCCCCTGAGCAGCAGCTGCTCGCCTCCTTCAATGTCCACCTTTATAAGACCGACCTCGATATTGTTTTCCCGTACATAATCATCAAGAGTAACAACGGGAACTTCGATATGATCCGGATAATTATAACCGGGACGTTCAACAAGGGAATTGCAGGAATTGCGCTCACCCAGACTGAATGTTGCTGTGCCGCTTTTCTCGCCCAGTGCTTTGCTTACAGGCACTATATTGTCAAGATGATTCAGCCTTATCGTTTCACGGATAATATCCATATTTGAGGGAGAGGCCTCAAATACATGAATGTTCTTATCCGTATATGACGAGAACAGAAGCGCCGTGTCACCGACATATCCGCCTGCGTCGATTATATGCTTATTTCTCACGCTGCCCAGTGTGGTCAGCTTATCTATTCCGTATCTTGTGAAGAATACGCTGCTGTCAAACTGGTTAACGGGGAGATAATAACCGTTGTAATAATAAAGATTATCGTTCAGCTTTACTATCTTTGAGCTGAATTCATCATTCATACGAACGAATTCTTCCTGCTCACGCTGTGTATAGACATCCTGCAAGGACTTGTTGCCGTCCGCTATCATTCCCATACGATGAATTATATCGGAAACGGTATTTCTGCTCTCGTTGTCAAGTCCGCTTATAAGTGCGCTGAATCGTTGTGCGCTGTCCTCTCTGTTCATAGCGTCACTGAACAATTTTGCCAGAGCTTCACGTTCACCGGGATGAAAATACAATTTTCTGAGATATGACTGCCTTTTGAACAGATTCATCTCACGGCGGATCGTATTTGCCGTATTCTCTGCATCAAGCAAAGACTGTGCGTATTCGCCCGTCTTTGAAGTCTTGTCAAAGCCTGCGGTAACGCTGTCCGAAAGTGATTTAATATCAGCCGAAATGCTATCGTTATCTGCCGATAAGCCGTTAAGCGCAGACGCATATTCGCCCGTCTTTGAGGTCTTGTCAAAGCCTGCGGTTACGCTGTCGGAAAGTGATTTAATATCAGCCGAAATGCTTTCATTATCTGCCGATAAGCCGTCAAGTGCAGACACATATTCGCCTGTCTTTGAGGTCTTGTCGAAGCCTGCGGTTACGCTGTCGGAAAGCGACTTAATATCAGCCGAAATGCTTTCGTTATCTGCCGATAAGCCGTTAAGCACAGACACATATTCGCCTGTCTTTGAGGTCTTGTCAAAGCCTGCGGTTACGCTGTCGGAAAGCGACTTAATATCAGCCGAAATGCTTTCGTTATCTGCCGATAAGCCGTTAAGCACAGACACATATTCGCCTGTCTTTGAGGTCTTGTCAAAGCCTGCGGTTACGCTGTCCGAAAGTGATTTAATATCAGCCGAAATGCTTTCGTTATCTGTCGATAAGCTGTCAAACACAGACACATATTCGCCCGTCTTTGAGGTCTTGTCGAAGCCTGCGGTAACGCTGTCCGAAAGTGACTTAATATCACCGGAAAGCGAGTTGTTGAACGCTTTTATTTCTCCTGCGTGCTTATTATTTTCAGATATGCCGTTTTCAATAAGTTCGACAATGTGCTTATCGCTATCGGATGAACGCTTGTCGCTGTCGGTTATACAACCGAGTATTTCCTCTGTGTGATGTGAAATACAGCCGATAAGTTCAACGGATATTCCGGCAGATTTCTCTGATATTTCGTTACTCAGTTTTTCGCTGATACACTCATTTTGCTTTTTCAGATTTTCAATATCAAGTTTTATTTCTTTGAGTTTTGATGCGGTAGACTCACCGAATTTAACCTGATTGTCTTCCAATGTGCGCAACGATTGACGGCACAGTTTTATCTGCTCCGCATTATCACGGCATATATCCGTGCAAATATTCAGGCTGTTTTCAAGAAAACCGAGCATTTCACAAAGCTGTGCAAAATGCTCGCTTTCTGTCTGCCTTATCTCGTTGTTAAGCTTTATTGTCTTGTTGCGTGACATCGGAAATAATCTTCCGAAAAATCCCGCAAGTTTATCGGATAATTTACTCATTATTTCCAAATCTTCCAGGGAGCATTGTTGCTGCTCCACATTTTCTCAAGCTGTTCTTTTTCTCTTACAGTATCCATGCACTGCCAGAAGCCTGTATGCTTATATGCCATAAGCTCACCGAGCTTTGCTACTGTTTCAAGGGGCTTCTTTTCGAGAACGGTATCGTCGCCGTCAATGTAATCAAAGAATTCGGGTTGGCATACCATATAGCCGATATTGATAAGGCTTCCGTCGCCGGATGTCTTCTCACGGAATTCATTTATTCTTCCGCTTTCATCAATGTCAAGAACGCCGAATCTCTGTCCGGGATTGTAAGCCGACATTGTTACCAGCTTTCCGTGACTTTTATGGAACTCGACAAGCTCGGCTATATTGACATCGGAAACGCCGTCACCGTATGTCAGCATAAACGGCTCGTTGCCGACATATTCCTTTATACGCTTTACACGTCCGCCGGTCATTGTGTTAAGGCCTGTGTCCACTACGGTAACCTTCCAGCGTTCCGAGCTGTTGCGGTGAACAATCATCTCGTTTTTGCCGCTTGTAAAGTCAAATGTAATATCGGATGTATGCAGGAAGTAGTCTGCAAAGTATTCCTTTATAACGTGCTGTTTGTAACCTGCACATATAATGAATTCATTGAAGCCGTAAGCTGAATAGAGCTTCATTATGTGCCATATTATAGGCATACCGCCGAGTTCTACCATGGGCTTGGGCTTGAACTGGCTTTCTTCGCTGATTCTGGTGCCGAAACCTCCGGCAAGTATTACAACTTTCATTTTTCCTCCTGTGTGCTGTTAAGACGTGTTACTTTACTGCTATCTATTTCGGGATGATCTGCTATGAAGTCATCCGTATAAACGTCTGAATAAAGTCCTCTGAGACCCATAGGATTAACGGATATAATCTCTGTATCCGGATAGAAGCGTTCAACAAAAGCCTTGACCTTCTGATAACCGTCTAACCAGTGCGGAACACTTGTCTTTGCTACAAGATCGGACAATCTCTGCTTGCTGCCGTCAAAATATCCTGCATTGGTGCAGTCGCAGCCAACGAGATAAATTCTTTTCGCATTGGTAAAGAGCGCAAAGTGGATAGCCTGGAACGCAATTGAATAGAATGCCATAAGGGGATAGAATTCTATATTAATATGTATATCCTCGCTGGGAGCCGCCTGGAAGAATCTTCTGCCGTTATTCTCTCTGATGATCTTCTCGGATACCTGGAATTTATCTCTGTATTCACCGGTAGAATACTGACCGAAGAACTTGACAAAATCGTATTCCTTCAGCTTTTCAAACCACGGAGCACGGCTTTCGTAATCGGTGGTAAAATAGTAATCAATATCAACATCGGGATTTAAGAATGAAGCGTTCATACCTATATGTACTGCACCGGGAATGGGCTTGTAGTATTTCATCGAAGGTCCTGATGCCATTACAACAACATCTCTGCCGGTATTGATATTTCTGAACTCGCCGAATGACTTCTTATGAGTTTCGTGTATCTCATTTGCAAGGCAGGCAATATTGAGATTGATATTTGAGGTGAGTGTTTTTGCATCCCATATATCCTTGCGAAGACTGGTAGCGATGATAGGAGGCTTTGCGGCCGCTGCCTGTACGCTCTTGGGAGCAGTGCTCTGACAAACCTTTACGGTTCTTGCAAGCAGTGCGCTGTGTTCTGTAGACTTTTTCTGAAGATCGTTAACAGAAGCAACCAGTGCGCCGAGTCTTTCCTCGTTTCGTAAAGCAACACGATATGCAGGGAAGGTGTTTCTCATTATCTTCTTTAAAACGCTTTCGTCTTTTTTGGGCTTTTTGGGAGCAGCCGCTGTTTTTGCAGGAGCAAGCCTGCACTTTGCGGCATTGGTTTCTCTGAAGAATACAAGCTGATTTTCCTTTACCTTGTACTTTCTCTGCTTTAATACCCAGTATATGAAGATACCGTAAAGAACCTCAGACATATAGCCGGGCGTTCTCATTTTGGTACCCTGATATTTTGACATATCAAATCTTTTCATGAATTCGAACAGTACGCCGAATTCAAATGTACAGAAGCGGTTGAACAGATCTTTTGACATTACAAAACAGTTGTACGCATAGTACTTCTTTGAAGCCATATATTCCTCGGCAGCCTTAGAATATTCGGGGTAAAGCTCATCAACCAGCTTAAGCGTAAGCTCAGGTGCGCTTTTATCGAATAAATGCTCCTGAATCATGAATATATCCTTGATGCAATGTGCACGTTTTCCGCCAAAAAGGAAATCCATCTCATCAACATTCATGCTTCCGCCTGTGATAAGATCGTATTTCTTTATCTGCTTTGCCATACCGTCATAGTCTTTAAGGCCGTACTTCTCTACGCTCTCGTCATTGAGCATATTTTCGATTATGTAGCCTCTTGAGCATTGGTCAAACTTCTTATTGCTGAATGAAAGATAACGTCTGTAGTGGCAAAGGCCGTAGTAATTTACATCGGCATTCTTCCACGCCCAATACTGAACACTCAGTTCCGAGAAATACTTTGCAAGATCGGAGATATTGTCGCCGGTGTCATCGCCGTTCATCTTAAGGAAGCATCTTGCCGAGCCTGCATTACACTTATAGTTTTCAAATATACGGTTACCTATCACGGCACTGTCAAGATCCATTCTGTGCGAAACGAAAATCTTGATGTCATCGTTTGGCTTCTTGTATGACAGAGTACGCTGTGCAAGGGTATTTGCATCGGGATCTGCTTCGGTGTTCTTGAAGTATACAATCTGACGCTCAAGGAACTTGCAGTCGGTGTGATGCTGAAGATACCACATATAAACGCCGTATACAATCTCGCCCATATAGCCTGTGGCTCTGAGCTTGTTACCCTCATAGCCGGTGGTGTCAAACTGTTTATCAAACTCAAAGAGTATGTCAAAAAGCACCTTGTTGTATTCGTTGAATATCTTCTTTGACATTACAAAGCAGTTATAGCCTCTGTAATACTTTGAGGCAAAATACTCATTCATAGATTCAACAAGCTCGGGGTGCCTGTCTTCTATTATCTTTATCAATGTATCAATAGCTATAGGATCGACAAGATTTCTTGATGCGTACCATAACTCCTTTACACTGTTTCTGGGACGTACTCTTGTGATTTTTGTCGTATCGAAAGCCTTGCCGACAATAACGTCATAGGATGAAATCTCCTTCTCCATCTTTGACTTATTGAAAAGCTGATATAACTCTGCGGTGCGTACCGAAAGATTGTTTTCCATTCGTACATCGTAGTCATTGCCCGGCATAAAGGAATCCATAAACGAAAGATACCTTCTGTAGTGACAAAGTCCGTAATAATCCGCATCATAATTTTTCCACGCCCAGTACTGTACTGTGTATTCGCAAAAAGAAATTCTTTTCTCGGATATGTTATCGCCTGTGTTGTCGCCCATTATTGCGTTGCCTTTATCATTCTCGTCGAGTGCTGCACCGCATCTTACGGGTACATATAAAGGATTGTCAACCACCATGCTTTTGAGATCGATTCTGTGTGAAACGAAAATTGCGATTTTTTTGCTGTTGTTTTCACCGCTACTCATTGATAATAAAATTCCTTTCTTTTATCTCTTTACTCTTCCCGACGAATTTCCACCGGCAAGATCAATTACATCATTAATTCCGAACAGACAGAAATCGCCTTCAAGCGTCTGATCAAGACAGCCTGCCGCAGCAGCTGTTTCAATAGCGTTCGCCGGCGATATATTGTTGTGCAGAGCATAAATAAGCCCCGACGCAAATGCATCGCCGCCGCCTATTCTGTCTGTAATTCTTATATCATATTGCGCAGATGTATAAACCTGCTTTTTTTCGTCATCATAAATGATTCCCGACCAGCCGTTATCACTTGCGGAATAACTCTTTCTCTGTGAGTATGCAACTATTTTACAGCCGAATGTTTCCGCAACGGTCTGAAGGCTCTTTTTATAGCCGTCTGTATCAAGCTGTCCCTTTGTGACGTCCGTAGTGCCTGCTTTTATTCCGAACACTATCTCAGCGTCCTCTTCATTTCCTATGCAGACATCAACGTATTGCATTATCTCGGTCATTACGGGACGTGCCTTTTGAGCACTCCACAGCTTGCTTCTGTAGTTTATATCGCAGCTTACGGTAAGACCCGCTTTTTTTGCGGCTTTTACAGCGTCGACAGAAATTTTTGCAAGGCTGTCGGAAAGCGCCGGAGTGATTCCCGTAATATGAAACCAATCTGCGCCGTCAAATATCTTTTCCCAATCAAACGACGAAGGGTCAGCCAATGCTATCGCACTGTTCTTTCTGTCGTATATCACCTTTGAGGGACGCTGGCTTGCGCCTTTTTCGGCAAAAAATATCCCGAGCCTGTCGCCCGTATAAACTATATTATCCGTCTTTACGCCATATCTCATAAGCTCTCTGCAAGCCGCTCTGCCTATATCATTATCGGGAAGTGCGGTCACAAATTCAGCCTCATCTCCGAAATTACTGAGGGCAACGGCTACATTAGCTTCAGCACCGCAAAACGATGTATTAAGCTCCGGCTTCTGAAACAATTTGTAATATCCGTCGGGCGATAGTCTGAGCATTATTTCTCCAAAAGAAACTACCTTCATTATGAACGGTTTTCCCCTCTTTCAAGAAGTGATTTTGTTATAAATGAAACGGGTATCCGCTGTGAAAGCTGAGCGATTGCGGCTGATATACCGCTGTTCTGCTCTTTGGCTACCTGCTCGTCTTCATACGTTTCCATATCTCTGTACGCAAAGTTGCGGTCCTTGAATGAATATCCGTCAACTCCGGCAAGATAAACGGAGCTTGCTCCGGATCTTATAAGCAGCGCTATAAGCATAAGTGTAACATTGTCACGAACAGCTTCTATAGAACACAGCAAAGGCTCGTATCCTACTGTGTAGCCCGCTTGTGCGTTTATATTAGATGTTATTATCAGCTTGTCGGTTTCTACTCCGCTCAGTTTTTCGTAACGTCTTATATTGCTTACAAACACATAATCGCATTTGATCCATTCGGGGCAGTGATTTACGGAAATCACTATCGCATCGGTAGCTTTGACCTTATCAAAGACCTTCTGCCTTTCAGATTCTACCGATGTTGTCCTGCCGGGTGCGATAATAACAACATTACGTCCTTCGAAAAGTCTGCTGAGATCTGCCTCGGGCGTTTTTTCGCCGCCTGCAGACATATGAGCAGTGTACAGCTTATCTATATATTCTCGGTCATAATTGTCACGCTTTTCAGGCTCTATTTTCGAGAAAATAGCGTTCATACCTTCAAAAGTCAGCGTATTCTTATTATTCAGGAATCTAGCATAATTCTGGTGGCATCTGTATTTTGCGGACAGATAGCCCGATAAGGAATAACCCCACGCCGTAGTCATATAAATAGGAGCTATGGTGTTGTCGATAGAACAGAGAATAGGCTCTGTGCTGTAATCGGCACCTGCGGTTTCGTTCAGATATTCCACAAAAAGCTCGGTGTTGAGGTTTCCCGCACCTCTGCCCATACCCATAATACTGCTGTCTATTATCAGATTATGATCGGTATGCAAAGCGGCTAAATACTGAGCGTTTGAGTACGAAAGCTGAAGGTTGTTATGGGAATGAAATCCGACAGCTATCTCCTTATCGAGATTGTTCTCTATAAGGTAAAAGAAACGTGCAACATCCTTCTGTTTCATAGAGCCGTGAGAATCAACGATATAAAAACCGTCCGGACGGAATTTGTTCGCCATACCTATAAGACCGAGGTATTCGGCATCGGAATAGCTGAGAGCTACCATAGGCTGAAAATATACCTTATAGCCCTTGTCCTTGATCTTTCTGCAAAGCTCAACCGCCTGCAATGCCTGCGACTTGTGGAAGCAAACCCTTATGCAGTCCGGTCCTGCGCCGTCATACTGCGGCAGCAGTTCTGCATCATAATCGCCGCAGTTTATCATTACGGCAATCAGAGTATTTTTTCTGTCGGCAGGAATAATCCTCTTTATAGCGTCAACCGAGGAATACTGCGACTCATCCGCAGAAAAGTCTCCCTTTGACGATAAATAACCCGCCTCTATTATATCAATACCGGCCTGTATAAGACGCTGTACTGTGTCTTTTATGTTTTCATAACCGAACTTCCAGTTATTTATGTATCCGCCGTCACGCAGAGTACAATCAAGTATCCGTATTCTTTTCATACCCACCTATAATAATTAATTCTTTTCCTGTTCGAGCTTTGCCGCTATCAGTCTGTTGACCTTTTCAAGATCGTTCTGTGTATCAACGGCTACGGTTTCGGAATCAACCTCTATGTACTGAACTCTGTAGCCTGCTTCTATAAATCTGAGAATCTCGATATCCTCTATGGATTCTATTTTTCCTCTGGGAGAAGAGCAATAGAACTGAAGTGCCTCAGGCTTGAAGCCGTATACGCACACCTGCTTGTAATAGCTGTAGTCTATGCTTCCCTTGGGATAAGGAGCGGTGCTTCTGGTCAGATAAACGCCTATATTGTTGGCGTTCGTTATGACCTTAGGTACTGTGAAGTTTACAACATCAACAGGATCCTTTATCTTAGTCATAAGATTTGTGATCTGCAGATCGGGATTTTCAAAGAAAGGATATACCGCCTTGTTTATTGTTTCCGGCTCGATCATCGGCTCATCGCCCTGTATATTGACATATAAATCTGCAGGAATTTTCCTTGCGACCTCACCTATTCGGTCTGTTCCTGTCTTGTGAGTATCGGAGGTCATAATTACATTAATGTCGTTTTCCTTGCAGGCATTGTAAATACGTTCATCGTCGGTGGCAACATACACCTCTGTCAAAGTTTCGGCTTTTATAGCTCTGTTGTATACCCACCATATCATCGGCTTTCCGCATATATCCGCAAGGGGCTTGCCGGGGAAACGGCTCGACTTGTATCTTGCGGGAATTATTCCTAACACTTTCATTCCTATTTATCCTTTCATTTCCTACTGATGTTGAAAAATGTCAAAACTCAGCGCATTTTTCATACTAATATCAAAATAATTATAACACAAAAAGCATTTTTGTCAATGAGGGCGGATTAAGTTGGCTTAATTTTCACCAAAAGGCGACAACAGCAATACTCAGGCTTAGCTATATTACCGAATATTACCTTCTCTTGAAAATCTTTTTGATTTTTTCACGTCTGGGAGAGTACATCGGGAGTATCTTATCGGCAACGCTCCGCACCGCTTTATCGGCAACGGAATGAATTCTGTACTTGTAATACTCTTTTGCGGAATTTATCTTTTCCGTATTCACAAAAAACACAAGCTGAGTTTCCTTAGCCGACCTGTTTTCAACCGTCAGCATATGGTGGATGAAAATACCGTTAAGTATTTCGCCTATGTAACCGGGAGCACGTTCATAGGTTTTGCAATCGGTGATTTCCGTAATTCTTTTCATAATAGGAAACTGGAACTCGCACATACGGACAAACAGCTCTTTTTTCATTATATAGCAATTGAACGCCCTGTGATATTTTCCGGAAAAGTATTCGCAGGCAGAATTGTAATATTCGGGCGAATACTCTTTTATAAGGGAGAACATCTTGTCTATTATCCCCTGCTCAAAATACACGCCGTTATAGCTTTCCCACATTTCACGAAGCGTTTTGACCTCTGCCCTGTTATAACTCATTTCGGACGCTTTTGCAACCACGGGAATTATCATATCATATTGTTTTACAGTTTTTTCGATTTTTTTCGTATCATCAAGATGATATTTTTTCTTTTCGTGAGGTGTCAATTTCAACTCACGCACCATATTGAACACCGTATTTTTATAGCGTTTATCCGAAAAAGAAAGATACCGCCGGTAATGACACAGTCCGTAATAATCGGCATCAACATTCTTCCACGCCCAATACTGAACCGTAAATTCACAAAACGACATACGGAGCTTTGAAATATTGTCGCCCGTGTCATCGCCCTGAATCTCACTGTTGCCTTCTTCATCATAAACCGCACCGCATCTGACCGGAAAATAAACGGGAGTGTCTACTGTTTCACTGTCAATATCTATCCTGTGCGATACAAAAATACGGATATTACTCATCTTTTCCCCTGCCTTAAATGTTTTATCACCAATCCAAACTATTATTTAATTATAGTACAGTGCAATTTTTTTGTCAACAAAAATGACATAATTGGCGGATTTTTTCCATAATTGTCATACAAGCATAACAGCGGTGTCAACCTACAGAGATTGACACTGCTTTATCATAATGCTTTTTTTATTTTCCTGAGAGCGCCTTTTTCAAGCCGTGACACCTGCGCCTGACTTATCCCTATTTTCTGTGCGACTTCTACCTGAGTTTTGCCTCTGAAAAAACGCAGCTTGAGAATATTCTTCTCTCTGTCGTCAAGCCCGATTATCGCCTCTTTCAATGCTATTTCATCGAGCCGGTTTCTGTCATCGTTATTATCGCCGATCTGATCCATCTTCAGTTTATAGAAAAAGTATGTTTTTTCAAAAAAGCGCGCTTTTGTTGCCTGGAAATAACCTTCTTTATATAAAACTCATTTGCTGTATGCCTATATTGCTTTATTCTGCGAATTTCAATAGTTATAATCAGCATTTTTTGGCAACATAAAAAAGTGTGCCGACCACAACAAGTCAACACACTGAATTATAGCATTTTATTCAATATAATTTCACTGCACAGGCTCTTTTCTTGAACATATATAAACAACAACAGCGCTTATAACATCTATACAAAAAATAAACTGACATACAGAATTCAAAGCCGCAAAGCTTCCGGAACACTTACGTTCCTTATAAACCCTGAGATTTGCCGTTAATCCGACAAGTCCTGTAAGGAATATCGTTATACAATCGAACAGCACGAAAAAAACAGAAAAAGCGTAAGTGAAAATTGTAAGGAAAAATAATACACCAAGCACAAATATAGCAAGATATGCCGGTATCTGAACAAGCTTTATAAGCATATTGAAAAAGGCTGTCTGTCTTGCTCCCCACCCCTTTGCAAGGCAAAGCGGCATATACACAAGCGTGCATATAAACGAAATGACAATTGTCACAAATATCACAAATAACAGCCAAAGCCCATTACCGCCGAAAAAACGCTCTACAATATATTGATTTATAAATATGGAGTAGAGAGCAAACAGTAAAATATATGGCTGAATCATCACCGGCATGAGTAAAAGAAAGCGTTTCATATTTCTACTATTATCCTTAATTTAATATTAACAGTAAGTATACCACAATATACTGTATAAGTCAAGCAGAAATATGTGATTGCAAAGTTATAATGCCTTTTTTATCTTACCGAGAGCGCCTTTTTCAAGCCGTGATACCTGTGCCTGACTAATCCCTATTTCCTGTGCGACTTCCACCTGAGTTTTGCCTCTGAAAAAACGCAGCTTGAGAATATTCTTCTCTCTGTCGTCAAGCCCGATTATCGCCTCTTTCAAAGCTATTTCATCGAGCCAGTTTCTGTCATCGTTATTATCGCCTATCTGATCCATCATATATATGGTATCGCCCGACTCCGAAAATACCGGTTCGTACAGCGAAATAGGGTCGCTGACAGCCTCAAGCGCTATTACCACATCCTCACGTTTTGCGTCTATTTCTTTGGCTATCTGCTCGATTGTAGGTTCTTTTGAGTTATCATTGGTAAGTTTTTCTCTTGCCTGCATAGCTTTATAAGCCAGATCACGCATTGAACGGCTGACACGGATTGAGCCTGAGTCCCTCAGGTAACGCCGCAATTCGCCCATTATCATAGGCACGGCATAAGTGCTGAATCTGACGTTAAAATCAGTTGAAAAATTGTCGATAGCTTTCATCAGGCCGATACATCCGACCTGAAAAAGATCGTCGGGGTTTTCTCCTCTGCCCGAAAAACGCTGTATCACGCTGAGAACAAGACGCAGATTCCCGTTTATCAGCTTCTCTCTGGCTGTCGGGTCGCCGCTGCGCATTTGCCTTAGCAATTCGGTTTTTTCCGACTCCTTGAGGACCTTCAGCTTCGCTGTGTTGACACCGCTTATTTCAACCTTGTTGTAATACAAAAAAACACCGCCCATACTTTCATTTTCCAATAAAAGTATGGACGGAATAACGTTTTTTATTCTGTCGGATTACAGGCAATCACAAATTATGCCGTAACATAAATATCGTCTTCGACATCGGGCGCTATGCTGTGCTTTACTCTGTCTTCAACCTCAGCCTTTTTCGCATTATTGAATCTGTCAAGCGTACCTACAAGGTAACCTGTGATACGGCGTATGCGGTCAAAGGGTATCTCGCCGAAATGATATGTGAGATTGGCAAAATCTCCGTCAATGTCTATATCAAGCTCGGTGACCAGCTTTCCGGGGTTAGCTTCAATAGCATACTGAACGTAAGCGTCAATCTCTTTCTGATCGAGTGTGCCGTTTTTTACATTTACTTTTACCATAACAATCTTCCTTTCAATTTACTGTATATAAAAGCAGTAAGTACATTTCGTTGTTTTCTCAATTGTACCACAACATATTGTGTTTGTCAAGAGGCTTGGACACAATTTTTTCAAAATTAGTACCAATGCGTAAAGGAATAAGAAAACATTTGAAAAAAGTTCTTGACAATTCTTCAGGGATATGATAAAATATTAAAGTCGTGGAAAGATGGCTGAGCTGGTCTAAGGCGCACGATTGGAAATCGTGTAACGGCTAATACCCGTTCGAGGGTTCGAATCCCTCTCTTTCCGCCACACGACGCCGAGTTTTTCAGCGTCGTTTTTATATACGGGTATGGTGGAATTGGCAGACACGCCAGATTTAGGTTCTGGTGCGAAAGCGTGCAGGTTCAAGTCCTGTTACCCGTACCAGCTACAAACCGCACAACAATGCGGTTTGTTTGATTTTTACGGCATATTGACCGTTGATAATACCGCTACGGTATATCGAAGTTAAAAATTCGAAAATTTTCCTTGACAAAGTCGATATGGTATGATATAATTAATAACCGTCAGGAGTTTGCTAATATGGCTCAGTCGGCAGAGCACATCCTTGGTAAGGATGAGGTCCCCGGTTCAAATCCGGGTATTAGCTCCAGATAGAAAGCCCCATTGCATTTATTTGCGGTGGGGCGTTTTTACGTTCTAAAAATCGGCTCTTTGTCATCTTAGCCAATATTAGAGGTACTAAAAACAGAAAAATTGCGTCAGCGTGTTCTGAATAATAATCCGCTGATAATTTTTGAAACAGCAAAACAATCGGTGAAAATTACAGTAATTTTTATCCCGGAATTGTGCAAAATGGTGCGACATAAGTTAATATCGTGCAGTTTTGAATTGCGAATAACTTACACCTTGCTACAGAATTATACTGTGGCAAGGCGTTTTTTATGGGTGCGACATTGTGGCGCAGTTTTCTTTTCAGTGATTGTGAGAGTGCTCTGCTCTATCTTGTGTTTATAAAAATATGCAATATCTATGAATGACGCAAAATGGCTACAGATAATTACATTGTTTTCACAAGCTTCAAGACTGTTTTCCAGGAATAAACATATTTTTATTAGTAAAGAGCGTAAACTTTCATTTAGCTTGTACACAAGCTCAATTAGCGTTCAACAATCAATGCAGAATAAAGTATTCAGGAATATTTTCTGAACAATCTATGTCTCTTTTTTCTTTAGTAAAGAATGATTTATGCAACTTGAGAAATATCCAAAACTATGCTATAATTATATCAGTCATAACTTTGATATAAGGCGGTGAACAAAATGTACATCAGCAAACTTGTTGTAAAAAACTACAAGCTCCTGAAAGATGTAAACCTTGATTTAAACGAAAGGATCAATATATTCGTTGGCGAAAATGATTCTGGAAAAAGCACAATACTTGAAGTGCTATCAATCATAACATCAGGAAAACTGAATGGATATGCTTTTGAAAGGCAGATAAAGGCAAATATGTTTAATGATGAAGCAAGAAAAGAGTATATTAACTCGCTTGCAACAGGTATGCCGGTATCTCCGCCCGAAATTATTATTGAAGCCTTTCTACAAGATGCTGATCCTCAGTTTTCAGGAACGAACAATTCTTTATTAGAAGATGCTTGCGGAATTAGAGTTCGGATACACTTCAATAAGGAGTATGCGGATTTATATAACAGCCTATTATCATCAAAAGAGATATATGACATACCTGTCGAATTCTATTCGGTGGAGATAAGGTATTTTAATGGCGCTCCTGTCCTTCAGCGTTTTTCTCCGATAAAAGCAGCGTTCATTGATACTACAAGAAAGAACTATGCTTATGTAGTAGATAAATTCGTTGCGGACAATATCACCAATTTCTTAACGCCTCAAAATCAAACGGATCTTACTACCGCATATCGAAAAAGCCGACATGATTTCAGTAATAGCGAGATTGTAAAGCAGCTTAATGAGGATGTCCGTAAGAATACCGATCTTGATGGACGTGAATTAACAATAGACCTGAAAGAAGAGGATGTTGATTCATGGAAATCACAAATGTCAGTTGTTGTAGATTCCTGCCCCTTTGAGAATGTCGGCTTTGGTACTCAAAATACAATTAAAATGGGTATGGTACTAAAAAACGCTGATGAGCAAGTCAATGTCATTATTATGGAAGAACCTGAGAACAACCTTTCATATACAAATATGGCACGTTTAGTAAGCAAAGTGGAAAAGTCCGAAGGAAAGCAAGTCTTTATTTCTACTCACAGCAGCTATATTGCTAACAAACTGGATTTGCAGAATCTTTTCTTGATTAGGAAAGGTGCGCCTACTCGTTTTAATGGGTTACCGGAAGATACATTGTCTTATTTCAAAAAGCTCCCAGGATACGATACTTTACGAGTTGTGTTGGCAGAGAAAATCATTTTAGTTGAAGGGCCTACTGATGAACTGATTATTCAGCGCGCTTATTTGGACAAGTATGGTGTTCTTCCTATCGAAAACGGCATTGACGTTATTGTGGTTGACTCACTTGCGTTTAAACGGTATTGTGATATTACCATTCTATTAAATAAGAAAACTGTTATAGTTACAGATAATGATGGAAATATTCAAAATAACATTATCAATAAATATGCTGGCTATACCGATAAGCCCAATCTTATTTTTGTATATGAAAGTGATGAGCGATTACATACCATAGAGCCGAGTGTTGCGGAAGTAAATTTTGATACTGAATCACATGAACAGACATTTAGAACAATATTGTCTAAAAGAAATTCCATGATGCCTAAGAGCAAAGATGAAGTAATCGAATTTATGACCAAGAATAAGGCAGAATGGGCCTTGCGAGTTTTTGATAGTGAATATAAAATAGTTTATCCGGAGTACATACAAAATGCAATCAAAGAATTTGATTAAAATAGAATGCGCTGGTTCAGGCAAAACATGGAATATATGTAATTTAGCCCTGTCTATTGTATCATCAGATATCGATAAACGAGTAGCTATCATATCATATACAAATCGTGGTATTCAAGCTATACTATCTGAGATAAAAAAGCAAAACAACGGCGTATTGCATAGGCGAATAATCATTAAATCATTATATTCCTTTCTGCTTAATGAACTGATAAAGCCATATCAAACATACATTTTTGAAATAAACGAAATCAAAAACCTTGATTTCTCAAATATGTATGGATTTATAAATAAGTTTCGTATTGGTCAAAAGAAAAGATACGTGACTTCTGGGCGAAATATTGCCGCAAATGAAGCTGCAGAATTGGTTACCCAATTAAATACTAATAGTAACGGGCAGGTAATCAAACGCCTCGAGAAAATCTACGATACAGTTTTCTTTGATGAAGTTCAAGATCTATCAGGATATGATCTTGAAATCATCAAACTCATTGCCGGTTCCTCAATTAACTTGGTATGTGTTGGCGATCCTAAGCAGGCTACATTTAAAACAAACAATGGTCAGAAAAATAAAAATATATCAGGAGCGAATATGGATTTATTTTTTAATAATCTCAAAAAAATCTATTCTGCCCAGATAATAACCAATAATATTAGCAGACGATTTAACAAAGAAGTTTGCAGATTTGCTAACGATGTTTATCCGAGCGATAATTTAATGACAACATCTATGACCTCAATTACACCGCATGATGGTGTATTTCTTATTCTTAAATCTGATATTCCTGATTACTACAATCATTATTCTCCGCAAGTTCTTCGGTACGATAAAAAAACAGATACTTTGGGATTGTCCTCTATGAATTTTGGAGAGTGCAAAGGCTTGACTTTCGATAGGATTTTAATATTCCCGAATAAACCATTCTTGGAGTATATTCAGAAAGGTAAGGCTTTTGGGAGTCCTGAAAAATATTATATTGCTGTTACTCGTCCACGTTTCAGTATAGCAATCGCAGTTGATAAATTCCCATTAAAATCTAAATTTCAATTTAATGATATTACTATATCCGTTGGATCAAGACACATCAGTTGCAAAAAAATCACATTCAATTAAAAATAAACTTTTTTTGGCAAAGAGACTATTTAAGAAATTCACAAATGTGTTTTTCATATGTCAAGTCCATACTGTGGATAATCTTTACAGCTATAAACACATAATAATATTGCAAACAAGAAAAAAGGAGAATTACGCCTCAAATAGCAAAATATAACTTTCTCAATTTGCATAACCAGTCAATATATTTAAAAATATTTAGGTATATTACGGCTATTAAACACTACCCGCAAAATCACACCTTGCTACAGAATTATACCGTGGCAAGGTGTTTTTGTATAGGTGCGACATTGTGGCGCAGTTTTCTTTTGCTGGGATTGCGGGGCTACTCTGCTCTGCACTGTGAAGATTATGAGAGGTGTATTTGCTGAGTAACTGCACTGCTATTTTTTTGATGTTTTAGGAAGTGCGACACGGTGACGCAGTTATACGGTTTATGGGACAGACGTGGTGGTAGAATATAATAAATCGAATAGTGCTTTTAAAAAGTATAGCAGCCGACCAAGCATAACCATTCACAATTCGGTTACCAGTATAGGGAATAGAGTATTAGTCAGTTGCAATTCTATGAATTTTAACTATATTAAAACTATCAGGAAAGCCGAAAGTCAAACGGATAACAAAGTATAAAACTTAAAGATAAAGCAAGCAAGTTTCATCACACTTTATTACTTCGAATATATACAAACAGATATTAAAAATTTCACCTTGCTGCAGTGCTATGCTAAGGCAAGGTGTTGTGGCATAATATCAGAGAATATCGACCGTATATATTGAAATCTTACGCTTTTTGTGATATGCTTAAAATAATAATTTACAGCATCAGCTCAAGCTGATGTATGACTATTGGTTCACTCAGTTTGATTTTCCTGATGAGAACGGCAAGCCGTATCGGGTTTGCTAAGATGAAAAACAGTGTAAAGCATCTTAATCTTAATTCCGAGATGAAATTTGTAATTGAGAATTCTGTTCTTTCAACAGGTTTTTGCGGATTACAATGTAACTTGTTGAGCTTTGAATATATAGCGACTTTTATTGTACATTCCTATTTTGAAACAACAAAAGATACTTTAGCACATGGTGTTACACAAGAAGCAGTAAATAACAATGATCTATGTAATATTATGCTTCTTAATCCATCAGAAAGAGTGTTAAATCTTTATCACGAAAAAACAAAAGAAATATACGCTCAAATCAGCAATAATATTTGTGAAAATCAAAAATTATCGCAACTTCGTGATTGGCTCTTGCCGATGATGATGAACGGTCAGGCTACCATCAGTGATTGATATAGCAAATTATCGTTTACCGCTCCTTATTGAGTATATCGTAAGCAACAAGACGCATGACTCTCCAATGTTAATAATCATAAATGATGTAGATAGCATTAATACAGGAAGAGACACCTTTAAGAGATTGGCAGAAAAGCTCGAAGATTTGGGATACGATATTACAGTTCAGAAGTTTCGCTTTAAATCCGATGCATATTATTCTGGTTCAACCCAATATCCCAGTAATCAAAACTTATTCGAATGCGTTTGGGAGTTTCAGCAAAAATACTGTGTTCCCCTTAGTTGTGAATCTGCACAAATGATAATAGAAATAGAATAGAGGTGATTTGATGATTATAAGTGCCAGCAGACGGACAGATATACCGACATACTATTCAGAATGGTTCTTAAACAGAATCAAAGAAGGCTATGTCTGCGTTCGTAATCCGATGAATATTCATCAGATTAGCAGAATAGACTTATCTCCTGATGTGGTTGACGGTATTGTGTTCTGGACAAAGAATCCTATCCCTATGATAGACAGATTATCTGAATTGGAAAACTATATTTATTATTTTCAGTTTACCTTGAACGCATATGGGAAAGATATTGAACCTAATGTTCCGTCCAAAAATGATTTTATCATTCCAGCCTTTCAGAAATTATCTTCTCTCATCGGAAAAGAAAGAGTTGTATGGAGATATGATCCAATTTTTGTAAATGACTATTACACCATTGCATATCATAAAAAGTATTTTAAGGCACTCTGTGCAAAACTAAGCAAGTTTACAGAAAAATGCACGGTGAGCTTTATTGACTTATATAAAAATACTGCTCGCAATATCAAGCGATTTAATATTCAGACACTTTCAAATGATGATGTGCTTGAACTTATGAGTTATTTTATATCCGTTGCCAAGAATGAAGGTATCTATATAGACACTTGTGCTGAAGAATACGACCTTTCATCATTGGGTATAACACATGCTTGCTGCATTGACAAACAGAGATTAGAAAGATTGGGCAATTATACACTGAAAATAGGCAAGGATAAAAATCAGAGAGGGGTTTGTGGCTGTATTGAAAGTATAGATATAGGAATGTATAATACTTGCGAAAACGGTTGTGCTTATTGTTACGCAAACTTCAATCCAACTATTGCTGCCCAAAATCATTCTGCACATATTTCAACTTCACCACTTATCTGCGGTAATATTGGGGAAGATGATAAAGTGAATATCAGAAAGGTTCAGTCAAATATTGAATCACAATTAACTCTATTCTGATACGCTGTGAGATTATTCTATTGCGGGCTTGGGTTTGAAGCGTAATATGAGGGAAAGTCATGTTTTTTTCAAATACAAAATCAATTATTGATTTTCCTGAACTAACTTAGCATTGAAAGAGTTGCATACATTCTTTTTCATCTTTTGAGAAAACAGATGTATTCGGAGAAACTATCAATTTCACTCATACACTCGACTACTTCGAAATATCATCTGATACTACCGAAAATCTGAGATAGATTGGAAAGCCCTACAATTTATTTGATAAAACAACTCCAATGACTTTTAATGAGTTTAACGTCAATATTCTCAAAGAATTCAATGATGAAAATAGCATAACAATATTCTTTGTGATTTTACGACTGTAGAATTTGATAATCAGGTTCTTGAAATCGGACAGAATGAAAAAGACTATATAATGCCTGTTATCACTTCAGAAGAAAATATGATTAAAGTATTTTTGAGATAAGAATCAATAAGCAGAAATGAAATAATTTAACAAAACAAAAATTAAACGCATTTCAACCGTGCCAACTTACTCATACGAAATTTATATCTCTGTCTTTCTCACCATCATAAGCTCCTCATTATAATCCTTCTCCCTTGAAAACCGTTCGTACACATTCATATATCCCATACTCATCAGCTTTTGTCTGATAGTAGCTGAGGCTGCTCTGTCTGCACTATCATTATACAGGCACAGACATATATTACGGATACTCGGTTTACGCTTCAACAGTTCCATCAGAGCCGTATCGGCTGTTCCGCCGAGAGCAAGTCTGTTGTGCAGTTTCCAGGCGTCCTTATTTCCATACTTTATTTTGTACAAATTAGCGTGGCTCATAGCGTCGATGAACGATTCGAAAACATATACGCAGTCGTTCATACCCTCGCTCTCGATCAGAAACCCGCTTGCCTTATCGCTACCGGATACTTCTCCCCGAAATCTGCAATTTGTGTTTGCACAGACCGCTTGCATTTTTAAGCCTGTTGCTGTCTGCCGTCACCATATGCT